>WNFO01000268.1_pt1 | contig 61568 bp, 53 predicted proteins | sample 5400251 | NCBI WGS metagenome assembly WNFO01 (sample SAMN13153354, study PRJNA577476) | soil metagenome | isolation source: 100 cm saprolite under Madrone tree | place: USA:California | collected 2016-06-14 | reverse complement strand
CCGATCCGGATTCGCGCGCGATCGTCGCAGGGATGGATCTCGACGCCGACATCGGCTCGATGGAGCGGCTGTTCGTGGCGGGACTGTGCGGGCTGGCCTACGGCCTTGCCGATGTCGTCGAAGCTTTTCGCTCGCACGGCGTCGATAGCGACCTGATGGTGATCAGCGGCGGCGCAGCGCGGAGTTCGCTGGTCCGCCAGATCATGGCGGATACCACCGGGCTGACGGTTGCGGTTCCCGAGACGCAAGAACCGGTGCTGCTCGGAGCTGCGATGCTGGGTGCTGTGGCCGGTAACGGTTACGGATCGATCGGCGATGCCATGGCCTCGATGTCGGCGATCGGTTGCTTGAGCGAAAAGACGGCGCCTGAAATGGCCGGTTTCCACCGGACCAAGCGAGAAGTCCATGGACTGATGCGAAAACTGGACCGCGAAAGCCGCGATGCGATGCACCGGATCGGATCGATCGCCGGCGTTGATGCGAAAAATTGAGAGCGATGCTGCTGAGCTGCGGAGATGCCTTGATGGATTTCCTGCCCGTCAAATCGGTGGACGGGCGCGACGCCAGCGTGCCCGTGGCAGGCGGTTCCTGCCTCAACATCGCCGTCGGCATGGCACGTCTCGGCGCACCGGCGGGGTTCGTCGGCGGCATCTCGACCGATCTGTTCGGCCGCATGATTGCCGACCACGCTTCCGCCTCGCAGGTCGACCTTCGATATGCAACGCGCAGCGACCACCAGACCACGTTGGCGTTCGTCCGCACGGTGGGAAGTGAGCCGCAATATGCCTTCTACGACGTGGGCACCGCATCCCGAAACTGGGTCTATCGGCGCGGTTCCATCCTTTTCGATGAGATCGAAGCTGTTCATGTCGGGTCGACGACGCTCGCCGACGACCAAGGGGCAGCCCAGGCGCTGGCCATGGTCGAGGATGCACGCGGAACTGTCACCATCTCGTTCGATCCGAATTGCAGGCCGAAGCTGGTCATGCACAAGACGCGCTATGTCGAGCGGATGAATGCATTTGCCGGCGTCGCGGACATCGTGCGGATGTCGGATGTCGACTTCGAATTTTTATATGGCGGCGGCGACTATGCTGGCCGGGCGAAATCATTCATCGAGGCGGGCGCAAGTCTGGTCGTCGTCACGCACGGAATAAAGGGAGCTCAGGCATGGCATAAGGAAGCCGGCGCAGTTGACGCCCCGGCGCCAGTCGTAGACGTGGTGGACACCATCGGAGCCGGCGACAGTTTTCAGGCCGCAATGCTGGTTGCCTTGCGTGCGATCGGGCGGATCGGAAGGCAGGCGCTGGCGCGGATGAATTCCGACGAGCTTGGTCGCGTGTTGTCATTTGCTTCCAGCTGCGCGTCCTTCACATGTGGGCGCACCGGCGCAGATCCTCCGTGGCAATCCGATGTTGGCGCGGCATTGTATCGTCTTTTGCCGGATAGCCTCGAACGCAACGCGACGCAATGAACGTCATCAGTATGCTGGGGTTCTCGATTGTTTAAGGTCCGGAATGGGTCCAGGCTGTGAAAACTCCGTCGTTGCAGCCCCCAGATCCTCGGTTCTAGACACCTGCAACCGCTGAGGGCGGCGCATTTTCCTCCGCTTCAACCGAACAACATGAGTCGCGCCGGCGGCGCGTCGCTCGGCCTCAGTCAATGGGAAGGTGAGAAGGAAGCAATATCCTTCGGCAGCGCAAGACGTATGAACGCGGCCGCCCAAACTGCTGGCCAGCTCGCCGACGATCGCCAGCCCTCGGCCGCGCCGGATCGGTTCATGTGCCGAGCCATTGTCAGAGACCCTGCACTTTACGACGTTGCCTGCAAGCACCAACTCCACTCGCAATTCTGGATGTCCAGCGTCGAATTGTGCATGTCGTGCCACATTGGTCAGTAGCTCGGATACAATCAGTCCAAGCTTCCAGCAGCGTTCTCCTTCAAGCCGCAGATCGTCCGCTGAAAACAGGACACGTATCGCCAGGCGGTCCAGTCGGTATTTCGTTATGGAGAAGCACAGCTTCTGGAGGTACCTCGCGGCATCGGTGAGTTGCCCCTGATCCGGCATGCGCTGCGCCCGATGAACATCGGCGCATTGATGCAGGAGGTCTACGACGTCGAGCAGCGCGGCCTTGACCGCCACGCTATCCGACTGCACCGCTTTGGCTGAAACAGCGTATATGGCGGAAGTGAGCTCGTTTTTTATTCTGTGGTTCAACTCGCGAAGAAGCAACGATTCATCGGGATTCGGTAACGGTATAATGTGTTTTGTCATTTCGTGCTCCACGTTTGTTTTCTCTGGCCAAAATGAAGCTAAGCGTCGGCCGCGGTTTCGTTCGGATAGCAGTGCCGTTCCAGACAGCTCACGCAACGAATGGCCTCGGACAGAGGCCTTTATGGCTCGACGCCGCGGCGCTCCAATTCGGCTTCAATCGCCTCAAAGACGATCTCGGCTGGCATCACTGCAAGGCTAGTCCAGAGGATGATCGCAGCGCGCGCGGCGACTAGGTATTCGGTCATGCAAACATTGCTCTCAATGCGAGATGTCGGTCAGCTCGACGGTGTAGGCGCCGTGCGTGTCATTTTGCGTAAGCGGCCAATCTCGCTAGACAAGCTTGCTGATGGCAGGTCAAATCCGTGTCCATGGAGTAGCGGACCTACTTCGGACCATCTTGTTGATTCCTGATCCATTTAGACGGTAACTGCGCAATTCCCTGTGCAACGACAGCAGCGGTTTATCTTTCAATTCCTCCCGGTGAGCGGCCAATCCATAGGCCATGACGACGCGGCGTTCCTGCGCGGCGTGGCATTCGAGCTTGTTTGACCATTGTCGATCCACCCAAACTGACAACAGCCCCCGCCCGCTTCCGCTCTTGCCAGCCGACGAGCAATGCGACGATTTGATCGGGCGGTCCTTGCCACTCCGCGCTTGATACGCAAGGTCGGATGATCGATGGCGGCCGGCTGTCTATATGGTTTCAACTGGGCCATAGCCTCAAGATTCGATCGATCCCCCGCTTCGTCAGGCGCTAGCCGGACCGACTGCGCCGGAGGCTGCTCGACGACCGGAGGCGCTATTGTCGGCTGGCTGGTGTCCAGGACGACTTTTTCCGGCCATTTGCGCTCAGACTTGATCCGGATGATCGCTCTGTCGATGGCTGGCTGATCAGCGAACCTCGCTGGGGGCGTTGGCAGACACCAGCCGGCGATGAACAGCAAAGCCGCAAGCGTGCCTCCGACGATGATAAAATAGCGGGCTATGGGCACCGCCTACCCTCCTGCAAATTGAGCAATTTCAGCCCGCCCACGATGCACCCAGCGGCAGACTTGGGGCTTGCATGGGAATGCGAGGACTTGCACCCGACTGCGCAGACAGCGCTCAGTACCCGAAGGGCTCGCATTAACCAACGGCCTCGGTGCCGGCCTGGAGCCGATTGAGGATTTGCAGGGCGCGCTTGCGATCGGGGGATACAATTCCGGCTGGCGTTCCATCAAGAGCCGCGCTGAGATGCTTGTAGGCTTCCGGCACGCGCCCGTGTTTCAGCAATAGCTCGGCAAGGTCCGTCGCAGCCTTCAATTCAAAAAGGGTGGCGGACTGGCGTTTCGCCCAGTCTATTGCCGATATAAGGCTTCCTTTCGCTTCGAAATAATCCTCAGCCGATCGAGACGCCAAGATGAGCCCTTTCATCCTGAACAAGGCTGGCATGTACAGAAACTTTCCGCCGCGCTGCTGCACATCAATTGCGTTCATAATCATCGTCAGCGCTTCCTGATGTTTGCCCATGGCAATAAGGCCCGCACTCAGGTCGCAGAGAAAGTCCATATTGAGCATTTCGTGACGTTGAGCGTGAAGCTCTTCCAAAGCCCTCTTCAGCAGCGGAATCCCCTCGCGGAGATTATTTTGAAGGAGCAGCCATTGACCTCGCAGGCCAGTCGCTACGGCACGGTAGGGCTTCAAGGAGTAGGCCGCAGCGAGCTCGGTCAACTGGGCGATGTATTGTTCTGACCGGCGAGTGTCCGCCAGGGCCAAATAGACCGGAAGAACCAGGCTCAGAGATCGACACAGCGTGGCTGGATGACCGGATCTTTCTCCTTCCTCTATGGCGCGCTTTGCGTAGTCAAGTGACTGGTCCAGCAGCCCTCCGTACAGCAAACAACGAGCCATCCCGACGAGTAAAAGACTGCTGTGATGAAACAAGTATCGTCCCGCGCGGAAGCGCGAGCCGGACGTCGAGTGGCTGAGACCGGATTCGAAATGCCTCTGTGCAACAGGATGATTTCCGGCCAAATGATGGGCGGCGCCCAGCATCGATTCAGCGAGCGCTATATCGTCGTGATCCCCGGTTTTTAAGGCAACAGCTTTGCTTCGCGAGGCGATATCGAGCGCAGCATCAATGTCGATGTTCCAGCGGTAGTACATGAAGAGCCCGCTCAGGAGCCGCAGCTCGTAGGCAGAGTCTCCTTGCATGGCCGCAACGTCTAGCGCCCGAGAAAAAGCCTCGTGAACCCGCTCGCCGCTCCCTTCGGTGTGCATCACGGCCAAGGACAATGACGCATGGATCTCCATCTCCCGGCGAGAGTTTTTGTGCTGATCTCCGAGACGTGCTATCGCCTGCTCTGCCCAGCCTTGGCATTCGATCAATAGCGACAGCTCCATGAGGAGCGGCATTGAAGCCGCTGCAAGTCTCGTCGCGACCTCGTCATCGCCCTGCGGCCCAAAGCTCCATTCCAGTGCCGCCCGAACATTACCTAGTTGTCCGGTATAGATTGTGAATCTCTGCGCTTTTGGCAGAGCCAAAACGGTTGCTCTCTCTGATTCAAGTTGTTCGGCGACATATTCGGCGTGCCGTGCGGAGATCAAGTCGCGTTCGGCATGCTCCTCCAATTTTTCAAGTGCATATGCGCGCGTCGTGTGCAGAAATCGATACTGTGGTTGTCCCTGGTCAAGCCGAGTTTCCAATAATGACTTTTCAAAAAGACCAGCGATTGCGTCCACAATATCCGAGGTGCCCGAACCCAGTTCGCCAGCAACGCGTTGCGCGGCCTCCAAGGTGAAATCGCCAACGAAAAGGGCAATGCGTCGAAAGACAATCCTCTCTGCGTCAGACAGCAGATCGTAGCTCCAATCCAATGTCGCCTTGAGGGTTCGATGCCTGGGAACGCTGGTCCGCCGGCTTAGTTTCAGTAATTCCAGTCGAGAAAGCAGGCGTGCAACAGTCCCCTTGACACCGAGTGCGGCGACTTGACCCGCCGCCAACTCAATTGCCAACGGTAGACCATCGAGTTTTCGACAGATTTCTGCGACAAACGGCGCCTCCTCGTCGGTGAGAACGAAGGTTCCGTCTCTTGCAGACACGCGTTGTACAAACAACTGAGCCGCCGCGTATTGAATCACGGCTTTTGCCGTTTGCTCCGAGCCAGATGGCGGAAAATCGAGGGGAAGAACCCGGCAACAACGCTCGCCCTCTACTTTCAGACATTCTCGACTAGTGGCCAGAAGATGGACTTTCGCCGTTTCCTGGTAGAGCTGCTCGGCCAGCGAAGCGACCGCCTCGATCACGTGCTCACAGCTATCGAGAATGATAAGGAGCTCTCTCGAACGAACGAGATCGACGAGCTCCAGGCTTGCATCTTTCGATTTGAGTGCAAATCCCAAGGATGTCGCGACAGCCCCCGCAACATGACGCGGATCGGTGAGGCCTTCCAGGTCAACAAAATAGACTTCCCCGCCAAACTCCTCGGCGGCGGCGCCGCCAACAGCGAGGGCAATGGTCGTCTTGCCAATGCCGCCGGGGCCAAGCAATGTTACGAACCGCCCATCTCGAAGCTTGTCCTTAACCTCGCTGATCACCGATTCGCGGTCAATCATCATGAACGGTCGCACGGGGAGCCTGCCTTGGTGCCGGAACTTATCGTTCCCGCTCTCCGTATGGCCTGCGAGAGGGATGACGGTGCCGACGAACGAGTAGCCCCGCGCCTTGACGTTTGCGATGTATCGGTTGCCAAATTGGCCGTCACCAAGCGCCTTGCGGATTGCGGCCACGTGGACCCGGAGGCTCCCCTCCTCAACGGTTACGTCCGACCAGACGTGATCGATGAGCTCCTGCTTCGCGATGACCTCACCTGGGCGGTCGGCAAGATAGATCAAGATATCCAACGCCCGATCCCCGAGCGGAAGCATCTGACCGTCGCGCCGGAGCACCCTCTCGCCAATCGAAAGTTCGAAAGGGCCGAAACGCAGCTTCCTATGAACTACGGCGCAAGACATGTTTCAGCCAAATGACGGATCTCCCGTGACCCGTATGCCTACCGTCGGTCGGCAAACGCCGCAATTGTGCGCGCGTAAGGTTAGCCACAACGAAGCTCGTAGGCCTTCCCACGCTTTTGGAAAGGACGAGCTAAACCTTGGTATAGTCTCGACGCGGAGGATCGAGCCGAACCCGGCGCCGCTGCGACCACAATGAGGGGGCACGAGCAGCATGCACCCGCGCGACCGTCCCGCGTTGCGCGTCCAGCCGCTGGAGCCGATCGCACAAGGATCGGTCAGCAGATAACGGACTGGTCTTATGTTCGCGCCCTCTGCGATGCCAATGTGATTGAAGAGCGGTCTGAATACAATTCAGGAGGTCGCTCTCATCGAACGGCTTCGGCAGATAGCAGATGACCCCGGCTTGGAGTGCGCGGACACGAATATCATCGCTCGGATAGGCAGTTATCAGTACGGTGGGAATCTCTTTGCCCAATCGAGACAAATTGTCTTGCAGATCAAGACCATTCATCCTGGGCATGTCGAAGTCGACAACCAGACAGCCGGTGCGGCTCAGCTCGGGTGAGCGCAAGAACTCCTCTCCGGACGAAAATGCCTGGGCGACCAACCCTATCGAACGCATTAAAACTTCGATTGCGTTTCCAACCGCTTCGTCGTCGTCGACTATGGCAATTATTGGTCCGCTATTTGGCACTTGGCAAGACCGGTAACCGCGAGCAGCGTTTGGAAAAACGGACGTCGTCCGCGAGACTCTTTCTTCTCCAACCTAGGCGCAACCGCTACGTGCTTCGATTATACGAATGTATAGGAACTCCCCGATTCGCTTCGGTGGCCAGAAATCTTGTGGTCCATGGAGCAAGCTGCGTCACAGGCATTGACCTTCATATCGCCCTCTTAGCTCACAAGAGCCCCTCCAGCCTGGACCGCTGGAGGGGCAAGGGAGGCCGCAGGGAGTGATCGGCCTCGAGGGAGGAGAACTTGACCATATCGGCACTCATTGGCGCTCACTATTGATCTAGCGGAAAGATCGAGCACCAAATAGGAATGCGCGCACTATACGAAGGTTGTGCGCTGCCAGCTTGGTCGGTTCGGCTTTGGTAGGCAGCTGACGCCTGGCGCACAACCTGGCCGACTTCAACCGCCAGTTCGGCGATGGCTGCGATCCGGCGGAATTGGGCTGGTTGTCCCCCTATCGCCCACGCGATAATCTCGCTATCCTATAGCGGACTGGCAAAGCTAATGCGCATGTCGATGAGGAACATGTGGTAGAGCAACAGGCCAAAGACCAACCGCCAACCGTGGTGGTCATCGACGATGATCCGGGGGTGCGGGACTCACTAGGCAGGCTGCTTCGGTCGGCGGGCTTTCGGGTCAGCCTACTCGGTTCGGTGAGCGAATTTCTCGCGGCGGATCGGCCGGAAGGACCCGCTTGCCTGGTGCTTGACGTGCGGCTTCCCGGCCAGAGCGGACTCGAACTGCAGCGCGAACTGGCAGGTGCCAAAACACAGCTACCGATCATCTTCATTACCGGACATGGTGACATTCCAATGTCGGTGCAGGCGATGAAGGGTGGCGCGATCGAATTCCTGACAAAGCCGTTCCGAGAGCAGGATTTGCTTGACGCGATTCAGCTCGGTCATGCCCGTGACCAGGCGCGGCTTGAGCGGGAACGAGCTATGGCAGATCTGAAAATTCGTTTCGAAACGTTGACGCCGCGGGAGCGCGAGGTCATGGCGTTCGTGGTGTGCGGGCGGTTAAACAAGCAGATCGCAGCCGATCTCGGCGTAAGCGAAATCACGGTGAAAGTTCATCGTGGCCAGGTAATGCGCAAGATGCGGGCATCGTCCTTGCCTGACCTGGCGCGCATGGCCGACCAATTGCAACTGACGCCGACAAAGCCGCGTAGCCCGGGTCGCGTTGCCTAGCGCAGATGCTCAGCCTGCATCTCCCGTAATGGTCCCATTGCGTCTCACCATAGAGGGTCAGGGTGCCTGCCAGACGTCTGCTTCGTCGCGGATCCGAAGCGGCAGTCCGCTTACGGTGCGGCGACCGGATGAGCAGGCGCAGTGAAGCCAAAAATAGCGCCACGTGGCACGTTAGGGCTCGCCCACAATCGTCCGTTATGCGCTTCGATAATCGACCGGCAGATCGACAGCCCAAGCCCCAAACCACCCGGTTTTGTGGTGTAGAAAGCCTCGAACACGCGCTCAAGAGTTTCCGGCGCGAAGCCTGGACCGGTATCTCGCACCTCGACTGACAGGCCATCCGGTTCGTTACGGGTCCTGATAAGCAATTCACGCTCCTCTTCGCCGACGTCGCGCATCGCTTCGATGGCATTGATGATCAAGTTAAGTAGTACCTGTTGCAGCTGGACCCGATCTCCCTGGACACGCGGCAACCCCTCCGCTAACTGCGTCCGCACCGACACGCTATTGTTTACGGCCTCCGTACGGGTGAGAGCAATAACCTCCAGGATGGCATCGTCGATCGCTACGGCGTCCTTCCGTGCGGGCATCTTCTTAATGAGCGCATGAATTCGCCCGACGACCTCGCCTGCGCGATTCCCCTCCTTGACAACAAGAGCGAGCGCGTCATCCACCTCGTGAAAATTCGGTGGCTCCGCGTTTAGCCAGCGCCGAGCGGCTAACGCGTATGTGACCGCCGCTGTGATCGGCTGGTTCACTTCATGAGTGATCGAGGCCGAGAGCTGACCCACGGTGGCGACGCGGTTGGCGTGCGCCAGCTGCATCTGCACCTTGCGCAAGGCCTCTTCGGCGCGCTTACGCTCGATGAACTGACCGATCTGGCTACCGATGGTAGCCAGCATGTTGAGCAGCTCCTGATCGGGCTGTCTGATTTCGCGACTGAAAAACTCGATCACGCCCAGGACTTCGCCTCCGAGCAGGATGGGAAAGCCGAAGGCCGCGTGTAGTCCTTCGCGTTCGGCGATGGGTCCGCGCGGAAAATTCTCATCAGGAACGACATCGGGAACGTATTCGGGTTCAAGGCTGGACCACACCCGGCCCGGTAGTCCCAAGCCCGGAACGAAGGTGGACTCCCGGCTGACCCTTTCAAATTCCGGGACTTCTATCGACGCTTTATGCCATAGCTCGACACAGCGCAGCGCCTCGGCCTCCCGGTCCACGCGCCAGAGCGCGCCCACGTCCCATCCCAGATACTCGCCCATGGCCCACAGTATTCTCGGAGTGGCCTCTTCGATCGTAGCCGCTTCCGCCAAAATCTGCGTGATCGTGTGCTGCACGCGGAGGCGTTCCTCTCCGCGCTTGCGATCCTCGATGTCATAGGCGGTCCCGTACCACTTAATGATCTTGCCGTTCTCGTCGCGCGCAGCGACACGATCGATGGCGAACCAGCGATACTGTCCGTCGGCACGCCGGACGCGCTCCTCCGTATGCCACGGCTCGCCGGTGGCAAAGGCGTCACGCCACATTTTCTCACCGGTCGCGATGTGGTCGGGATGCGCCACGACGGACCATTCCGTGCCGAGCGCAGCCTCGTCGGAAAGGCCCGTGTATTGTTTCCAGGCGGCGTTGACGAAGTCGCGCCTGGCGTCTGCCGAATAGCTCGCCACCGGGATTGGGATGGTATCGATCATCTGCCGCAGCTCGCGCCGCGCCTCGGCGAGTTGAGCCTCTCTCTCGCGCAGCGCATCCTCCGCACACTTGCGCTGCGTCAGATCGAGCACGAATGCGACGCCCTGGTCACCGCCCTCTTCGAACAGCGCGCCTCCAATCAGCACGGGTACGCGGCTGCCATCTTTTCTGGTGTATTCCTTTTCGAACGGCTCGAACCGGCCGCTACTTTTTTGCTGTTCGATCCTCGCGTTATTCCGGTCGCGCCAGTCGGGCGGCGTCAGGTCCGCCAACCTTATGCGGCCCGAAGCCAGGTCTTCGCGATCGTAGTTCACCATGCGAAGAAACTCGTCGTTGGCCTCAAGAACGCGCCCGTCGAAATCCCAGACGAGAATTCCGATGATGTTGGAATCGACCAGGCGCCGGATCTTCGCTTCGCTTTCCCGCAATGCCTCCTCGGCGCGCTTGCGGTCGCTCATGTCGATGACAAAGACGACCCCCTCGTCTGCCTTTCCCTCGAAAAATGCGCCGCCGACCAGAACCGGGACGCGGCTGCCGTCTTTGCGGTAATACTCCTTCTCGTAGGGTCTGCAGGTTCCGGTCCCGCTCAGCTGGGCCAACGCATCCTCGTCGGCGGGGGCCCACTCAGTGGGCGTCAGTTTCGTCCAACGCATCCGACCGGAGATAACGTCATCATGGCCGTAGCCCAGCATGTCGAGAAAGGCATCATTGGCTTCGATGATCCGCCCCCGCGAATCCCCGATAAAGATGCCGATGATGTTCGAGTCGACCAAGCGCCGGATTCTTGCCTCCCGCTCCTGGAGATCGCTGTAAAGGCGGGCGTTTTCGATCGTGATCGCCGCCTGGTCGGCGAAGGTCTCGAGGAGCGCGATCTGTTTGTCAGAGAACGGTCGGACCTCCATTCGCCGTACTAAAATTATTCCGGTGGTGATACCCTCGCGCAGCAACGGCGTCGCAAGCGTGGTGCGGTGGCCCTCGCGTTTTGCATTACTGCTGCCCACCGGGTACTCGCCCTCCTCTGCGGCGAGATCATGGACATGAATGGTCCGACGATCGCATGCGGCTCGTCCGGTCACCGTGTCTCGGTTTACGGGAACGCCTTGGTACGCATTGATAACCACCGGAATTTCCCCGTATGAAGCTGCCAACCGAAGAAGGTTGTTCTCCAGGCGGAAGATCTCCGCATTGTTCGCGTCGCACAGGCGCGCGGCATTTTCGGCTACCGCGTCGAGCACCGACTGAATTGGCGAGTTCGAGATGATGCGCAGCATCTCAGAGGTGGCAGTTTGTTGCTTCGTCGCCTCGACAAGGCGCGCACGCGCGTGGGCGATCTCCCGCTTGCATACCTTGAGTTCCTGTTCGAGATCGGCGCGGGTCTTGCGAGCCCGACCAACGCGCGCCTTCGCTTCGGTCAAGTGAAGCTTGCGACCTCGCGTTCGGCTCTTCGCCCTTTTGCGAGACAAGGTCACCTCCATCGCCGAACTGGCCACCAATGCTGGTCGCACAGCAGGGGACCGGGCCTGCTGAATAGCACGCAACTCAAAGCGCGCCTCAGAGGCCGGGGAGTGGGTTCGGACCGGTGCGGCGGCATCAAAATCCTTTTCAATATCGTCTGGCGCGGCGCCCAGATGTCGAATGTCGATCATAGTGCTCTCCTTTGCATCTTCGGAGCGGAGCACAAGACAGCGCGAAGGCCTGTCCGGCGGCGTAGCTTCCCCCGAATGATCGATCCCCTCTTGGAGGGGTTTGATCCGGCCCGGAGGCCTTTGCTTTTGTTATGTGGAATTTTGGCCTGTTGCGCCTTTCAGAGACGGGTCGGGCTGTCCAAATCCGGCTACTTGGGGATCGGCAATTTGCGAGCAGTTTGCTAAATAGGCGGAAACAGCTCCGTCCGGCGATTGCGGGGTACTCCGCATCGAGTATCATGATACCGCTTCGACAACGCCTTTTTTGGTGTCCGCGCGCCTCGAGGGGCTGCGGCGCCGTTCGCCGCGACAGCGCGTTTCGCCACGGTCGGAAACCGGACGGCGCGCCGTCGCCAGGAGCGCGTCCATCGTAAACCAGGTGCGGTGATGGGACTCTCGGAGCGGTCTGCAAGCTCGCTCGATACTATCGCGGGCCACGTTGATCACGTTTATTCGGTTGCCGAGGGGGCGACGCCTCCGCTTGGGATACAAGCGGTATCAAGCTCCTGGCAAAGATCAGCAAAAAAACATGGCCTCGATCCGCTCGACAGCAAGGCGCCACGCATCCTCACGTCTGCCGAGTTGAAACATTTTCGCGAACCGCTGGACAAGCTCATCTCCAGCGCCCAACAGGAGCTGGATGAACTATACCAGGTGGTCCGTGAGGCGGGATATGCCGTCTTGCTCTGTGATAGCTCGGGCGTCGCCGTCGCGCATCGTGGTGAAGATGCGTTGGCAAGCCAGTTCCAATATTGGGGAACTTGGCTCGGCGGGGTGTGGTCCGAGGAAGTGGAGGGCACAAACGGCATCGGCACCTGCATCGCCGAAGAGCGGCCCGTCACCGTTCACAGAAGCCAGCATTTTAGGTCCAGACACCTTAACCTGAGCTGCTCTGGCGCGCCGGTGTTCGGGGTCGATGGGCGACTGATAGCAGTCCTGGACGTCTCTGCCATCGATCCTGAACTCTCCGAACGAGCGCACGCGCTAACTGGCGCGCTCACAGTACGATCGGCGCGCGCGATAGAAGAACGATTTTTTCGTGAGCAGTTCCGTCGAGAGTGGATCGTCGCGGTAGCGCCGCCGGAAGGAGGCGCTTCAGGTATGCTGCTGGCGATTGACGGCAACCAACGCATCATCGGCGCAAACCGGTTCGCGCGCACGTCCCTGATGCTCGATGATCGCGGGCTCCGGGCGGGTACCAGCTTGTGGTCTATTTTCGAGCGAGACATCGACCTCTTCCGGCGCCAGGACCGGACCGATATCTCTGCGCGATTGCTAATCGCCGGCAGCAGTGACAGTCGGCCAGCGCTTGTGACTCCACCCGATCACCCCGTGACTGCCTCGAGCAATCCAACGAACAGCAACCTGCATACGCGCCCGCGCCTGGGTTCGATTGATATTTCGAGGCTGCCGCCAGCACCGCTAGCACAGGGCGGATTGTCACCCGGCGCGATGCGTCGGGTGCGGGAATACGTGGAAGTGCACTTGGGCGAAAGTATCGATCTGTCGATGCTGGCTGGAGTCGCCGGACTATCAGTGCATCATTTTGCGCGACAATTTAAGCAATCCGCCGGGGTGACGCCGCATGTCTACCTCACGCAAAAGCGAGTCGAACGTGCCCAGGAGATGTTAGTGCAAACTGATCTCCCGCTAGCGGAAATTGCGTTCGCCGTGGGCTTTTTCGACCAGGGTCATCTGGCGCGTCATTTCCGTCACAGGCTCGGCACCACGCCTCGAGAGTTCCGGTGGGCGGAACGCTAGAACAAACGACGTTCTGGATTCACACACTCCTCGAAGAACCATCAAATAGGCTGAACGCCAACGGCTGAGTGCGTACGTCACGGTGCTTCAGTTATTTGTCATTCTAGCAACCATTCATTCCAGCTTTCACCCTGCCTGATGATTTCGCCTCCCCTCGCGCGGTTTGCCGCGCTCGGACGCCTAGTCTGTTCGAGGATTCGCCTCGCCAAAATGAGATCGGGTGTTGTGAGACCTTCGGAGAACTGACTGTAGACGGGACTGATCAGATCATGAGCTCTCTGGACTTCGCCGCGTCCGATCCAGATACGCGCGAGTTCCAATCCGGCACGCAATTCGAAAGGCAGCGCTGATTCTTGCCGCGCCTGCATCATCGCTTTCGCGAAAAACTCCTCTGCCAGGTGATTCTCGGGTACGCCCCCGGAGGCAAACGCCGAGCCTTTCGCAAGGAAGAATGCGGGCAGGTGAAGAGGCTTATTGGCCTTGATAGCGGCGGCAATCGATCGATCGATAAGCGCCAACGCTTCCGAGCGCGCGTTTTGCTTCGCCAGGCTAACCGTTAATTCGGAGACAAGATCGCTCGTCAGCACTTCGTACCGGTGAATTGCTAGTTTCTCCAAACTCTCTTGCAGATGCTGTATGCCATCCGCCATTCGGCCGACGCGGACCAGGTAGCGGCCCCTAAGCCCTAAAGCGACCGCACGAGCCGGTGCCAACGAATGCCTCTCGGCGAGATGCTCGAGCTTTGAAAGACTACGTTCGACCTGCTCCAGATCGTCGACCCAAAAATAGAGCCGCATCGGGTTGTTGAACGCGCGAAACAGCCCGATCGGATGCCCTGCCCTTGCGGCCTCCTCAATGTTCATTTTGGCGTAGTGGGCGGCCTGGTCGAGATTGCCAGAGAAAAAAAGTGAGTGGGTAAGAGCGCTAAGCGAAGAGCTCCGCAAATCGAACAGGTATTGGCTCGCGTTGAATCGTCGGAGCTGAGGCAAGCCTTGCAATGACCGTTTCAGATGTTCTTGCGCCCGCAGTTGGTCAGAACGCAGACAGTACGCTGCCCCCAGCATGGAATCAGCGACGGCCGCATCGTCTGGACTTCCGGTTTTCCTCGCGGCGGCCACGCCGCGAAGCGCGAGGTCATATGTCCCTGCCGCGTCGACAATGCCGTGAAGATACATCGACATTCCACTAAGTAGAGACAAGTACAGATGAGTATCTTCGTGCCGCTGCGCAAAGTTCAGCGCCGTATGGAAAGCCTCGCGAACCCTCTCACTATTCCCTTCGGTGTACATGAGCGACAAAGCAAGCGCTGCGTGAATCTTCATCTGATGCCGAGGATCGCAGTCCGGCGTGATCCGATCGATCGCCTTCTCCATCCATGCTCGGCATTCCAAAAGGAGCGACATGGCCAGAAGTAGCTGCGAAGCTGCGGCCGCCAATCTTATGGCTGTGGGGTCGTTTCCATTGGGACCAAAGCTCCATTCAAGCGCGGAACGGATATTTCCGAGATAGTCTCGCACGACATTGACTGCAGCTTCCGTGAACTCCAAATCGAAGAGATTGACCGGGTTGCTTTCCAGCATGTGAATCAAGAAGCTCGAGTGCCGCCCCGCAATAGAATCTTGCTCGCCGCTAGCGGCCAATTTCTCCAAAGCGTAGGCGCGCGTCGTATCAAGCAACCGGTAGAACGGTCCCCTTGAGCTGGTCCAAACCGCGATCAGAGATTTATTGACGAGATTTCCTAACGCGCCCTCGATCTCAGACTCGTCTATCCCCTCTTCCTCCGCCACTGCCAGTGCCGCCTCCAGCGTGAAGTGCCCTGCGAAAATTGCGACACGTCGCAAGAGGGCGCGTTCGACCTCCGAAAGATGGTCGTGGCTCCAGTCCAGCATTGCCATGAGCGTTTGATGCCGCGGATTTGCAGTTCGCCGGCCGAACTTCAAGAGATCGAGGCGCGAACCCAGCCTTGCCACCGTGTCCCTGACACCGAAGACAGCGGCCCTTCCGGCGGCGAGCTCGATGGCGAGCGCAATGCCGTCAAGCTTCCGGCAAATCTCGGCAACCGTGGGGGCTTCGTCGTCACTGAGCGAAAAGTCGCCGCCGCCGCGAGCACTGACACGCTCGGCGAACAACCGTGCGGCCGGATAGGCAAGCACCTCTGACGCAGTCAGCCCCGGGTGCTCCGGCGGGCAATCCAATGGACGAAGGCGAAATACGCGTTCACCGACGACCCGAAGTATCTCCCTGCTGGTCGCAAGCATATAGATGTTGGGAGCGCTTTGAAAAATGCTATCGGCGATCTCCACGGTTTCTGCGATGAGATGCTCGCAACTGTCAAGGATGATCAGGGCCCTTCGAGGGCGCAGAAATTCAAGCAACGCCTCCTTCGGATCGACAAATCGCGGGTCAAGCCCGATCGAGGAAGCGATGGCGCCGATGACCTGCTCCGTGTCTCTAACGGTCGAAAGATCGACAAAGAAGACCGCGTCGTTAAAGTGCGCCAGCGCCGAGTGTCCGACGGCCAGAGCAACCGTCGTTTTGCCGATGCCGCCAGCACCCAGAATCGTAATCAGACGCTCTGTCTTGAGTCCGGCTTGAATCTCAAGAACAGCATCTTCGCGGCCGACCATGCGGCCCAGTGCGGGCGGCAGGTTGGACAATCCCGCAGATGCGTTACCTCCGTCGCGGTCCGCGGGAAGGCGCGTGACCGGCGCGATGAAGCTATAGCCGTGGCCCTGGATATTCGCGATGAACTTGTCACCGAACTGACCGTCGCGCAGTGCCTTGCGCAGTGCCGATAGATGAACGCGAAGGCTGCCTTCCTCGACCGTTACGTCGGGCCATGCCTTCGCGATCAGATCAGCCTTCGCGACAACTTCACCGGCGTTTTCGAGAAGAGCGGTCAGGATGTCGTAAGCCCTGCCACCAAGCGGAATGACCTGGTTCGCCTTCTTGAGAGAGCGCTCGGCGACATTCAGCTCGAATGGGCCAAACCGAAGCCGGATTGCACTCGGCGAGCCAATTTGTTGAACCGACATGAGTTATTACGCCAAGATCCTCGACGATTCGATCGTTGCACCGCTCGCCGTCAGTCTTGTGCAAACAATAAGCGGCGGACGATTGGAGGACCATTAAATTGGAGTTTAGTGATCCGCGTTGCGGGCGCGCAATCGTCGAAGCCATGGAGCAGCGCCGGTCCAGGAATGTTTCATTCGGCAAGCGTCGCCTCAGCACGGCCGGAGGCCGCTTGCACCCCCAGCCCATCAAGGGTTAGCCGAAACCTCCTCCAGCAACAAGCTGTCAGTGTATCGAATTGATCGCGCTGTCGCGCCGGTATGAGCCATTTAAGACGTGCGTGGCCAACCGTAGATCGACGGTATCAAGGCCTTCTCGAAATTTCGCGTGAGTAGCTTGCAAGGTCCGCCACGAGGTCTGCTTTGGCCCGGCCGACTTTTCGGCAATAGCAAGGCTTGTCGCGGCTCTGAGCGCCCACGACAAGCTCGCTTGTCTGTCCGATAGCTCGAGCGCACTGAGAAAATACTGCCTGCCAACCGCAAGCCCCTCGCCGTTGCCCAGCGCCAGTTCGCCCCTGATACGACGCAGTTCCGGAGCGTACCATTGGGTCTCGTCAAGATCGATCTTCGCTCGTTCGAAGACAGCAAGTCCCTGCCGGGGCCGACCGGCGGCGGCCGTACATCTTGCAAACTCTGCTTGCAGGATCCAATTGAAGACCCCATAGCGCGCCGCTGACAGCTTCTCCAAACCGCGGTAGAGCGTCGCCGAAGCGGTATCGCCCTCGCCTCTCCTGATTCTGCAGAGAGCCTGGATGCTGAGGCCGAAGCCGTGATAGCTCTCCACGGCGTATTTTGCGGCGTGGTCGACAAGCTCGTTGGCGAGCGCTTCAGTCTCGAGATCGTCTGGACTTGTCAGGTACGCGTTGAAGCTTGCCCAGGCGAGCGCCACGCAGAGCGGTACCGCGTGACCGAGTTGGCGTGCCTCAGCGATCGACATCAGGTTGAGGCGCCGCGCCTGATCGGGACAGCCCCGCAGCCAGGCCAGGTTGGCCAATACAGCCAGGGCGTCGACCTTCCGATCGTAGCCAAACCGCTTGATGAGAGATTGTCGACACGCTTCATCATCGCGATGCAGGGATAATTCGAAATGAGCTTCGGCCTGCAATATCCGCCCGGTGTGGTGGCAGGTTACGCCGCGCATGTAGTTGGCCGTTGCGATCGCGCCGCGATTGCCGCTCCCCTCAGCGACATCGCCACACCGATCTGCCAATTCTATCGCCTCGGCATAGCTGGGAAGTCGTATCTGGTGAGCCCAGAGAACAAGCAGAGAATCGAGCTGGCATTCGGTGTCGTTGAGGGACTCGGCAAGAAGGCGCGCTTGCGCCCAGCTCCTATACGACTCTTCAGTCATACCATCCGTGAACATCATACAACTGGCGAGCGCGGACTGAATGATCATTTCTTGCCGTGAGCCGGCACTCGCATCGTCGAGCCGGCTGAGGGCTTTCGTCATCCACTCCCGGCATTCGGTAAGAAGGGCCACTGCCATCCATGTGCTTGCCGAGGCGGCAGCAAGTTCAACGCCAATTTTCGCATCCCCCTCGACCGAGAAAGCCCAGTTCAGAGCGGCTCTGAGATTGTCGACCTCGACCCCAAGCGTCCTGCGCCTTTCAGGCCCATCCATTGCAGCGCCTTGTTTGAACAGGCCGCTGAAGTAGAAGGCGTGACGCCGGCGCCAGCGGCCCTCCTCATCGCTTTCGGCAAGTCGTCGTGAAGCAAAGGCGTGAGTGGTGTCGAGTAAACGCAGCCGCGCCCCCTGTCCCTGAGCGGCAATCATCGATTTCGAACGAAGCTCCCAAACGCAATCCGAGACATTTGCCTCATCTATCGTCTCGTCAGCGACAACGGCGACCGCCGCCTCGAACGTAAATCCGCCGGCAAAAACACTGAGCCGGTTCAGTACGCGCCTCTCTGCCTCGCCGAGCAGGTCATAGCTCCACTCCAGCGCGGCGTTTAAGGTCTGGTGCTTTGCTGGGGCCGTTCTACGGCCCACCCATGAAAGGTTTAGCCGGTCATCGAGCAAGCTTGCGGTCTTGCTGAGGCCAAATATGTCGACCCTGCCGGCTGCGAGCTCAATTGCCAATGGAATTCCATCAAGCCGCCGGCAGATTCCCGCGGCAATCGGCGCATCCGCATCGACCAGCTCGAAGTCACCCCGCACGGCCCGCACGCGGTCGACCAGCAGTTGAACAGCCGGATATTGCAGGGCGTCCTGTGCCGACAAGCTGCCATCTTCCGGAGGGCATGCGAGCTCGCAAAGTTCAAAGACATGCTCACCTTCAACACGCATCGCCTCGCGGCTGGTTGCTAGCAGATGCAATGTCGGGACACGGCGAATCAGTTCTTCCGCGAAAGCTGACGCGCCATCAATAAGATGCTCGCAACAGTCGAGAACGATTAGCGTTGGCTTTTCCTGCAAACGATCGATCAAGGCTGGTACGACGTTATTTGTTTGTACCGATACACCAAGTGCGGTGGCCACGGCTGGCGCGACCAGCGAAGCGCCGCCGAGAGCGCCCAAGTCGACGAAATGAACTTGGCCGTCGAAAATTGCGCTCATTTCGTGAGCAACTGCGATCGCCACCGTGGTCTTGCCGATGCCGCCAGGCCCGACGATTGTCACGAACTTCTGTTCGGCCAACTTCATCTGGATCGCGGCGAGCGCGTCTCTTCGTCCAAGCATCCGCATCAAGCGCGCAGGCAGTCGGGACCTGGAGGATGACTTGAGATCACCCGACGTTTGCGAGGAACGTGAGGTTACCGGTACGACGAAGCTGTACCCTCGCCCGGGCACGTTCGCGATATATCGCCTGCCAGGGTCACTCTGTTCGAGCGCTTTCCGCAGCGCTGAGATGTGGACGCGGAGGCTGACTTGTTCGGCCCCTCTCTTTGGCCAAACGCGCTCGATCAGGGTTCTCCTGCCGACGAGCTCGTTCGCTTGCTCCACCAGGACGATGAGGAGATCCATGGCGCGCGCGCCGAGCGGTACGACCTTTGCGCCATTTGTCAGAAGTCTGTTTCCGATCGACAGTTCGAAAGGCCCGAAGCTCAGGACCTTCCCGCGCTGATCGCTCATGAGATATTCTCAACCATGCCGATTCTCGAGGTGACGTCGCCGGGGATTCCGCGCTGGCGTCGCCAGCTGGCCGGACTTTGACCAAAGGCCTGTCTGAAGAGCCTACACAGATGTGCCTGATCCGAAAAGCCTACGCTCAAGGCTATTTCACTCAGTGATACGGCACTGGTCATCATCAAGTGGCAGGCTCTTTCCAGACGCCTTCTCACCACGTAGGCATGTGGCGACTCGCCAACAGCTAGTTTGAATTTCCGAGCGAAGTGCGCCTTGCTTCGACGCGCGATCGCACTGAGATCGCGGACGTGAATGGTGCGGTGTAAATTGCTGTCAATGTAAGCTCGTACGCGAGCGACCTGCCAAGCCGCCAGACCGCCGCTTCTGGAGTCGTTAGCACCTGAGCAGCGCTCGATCTCCGCTTGCAGGATGTGGGATGCCGTGACCAGCGACGCCTTGGCCGCATCCCGATCACGCTCGAGCTCTCGTGTTGCGGTTTCAAGCAGCCGCGCCAGGCTGTTTGCAACGAAGTGGAACTGTTGGTCGGCCGCAACAGAAGAATCTGATGCGATCGTTTGAAGCCCTTCCATCATCAATTTGAAGCCTTTCCATCATCAATTCCCTCGACGAACCATCCGACCGGCTTCGGATCGGTGAGAGAGTGCAGCAAAGGGCCCGCTTTGGCTCGTTAATCAGCGTTATGGAAAGTTAATTCCCAATCCGCCAGACAACGAAATAAGCTTCAAATATCAATATGTTACAACTGGCAAAGCTGAGATCGCAACGATTCAGAACACCTCAAGCGGTCACTCAGATCCAAAATGCCACGCGAGACACGAGAATGCAGACGCACGGGGCCGCCTCCGCAAGCGGAGGATTTTCGAACATTGATCTCAATCCGAGGTCAGCGATTGCGCGGCGAGAGATTGATGCCCGGGGCGAGGCCGGGATTGATCTGCTCCGGGGAGATGGCCGGCGGCATCGTCTCCGCGGGAAGCGACTCGGACGGCGCGCGTTGCGACGTAAAGACAGGCAGGCAATTCTGGCGCGGGAGCGCACCATTGAACAGATCGGGGAGCTCCATGCGCATGCGATCGAACCAATTTCGATGATCGTCTGTTGCTGGCCGTATAGTCACCGTTGCGGTCATCCCGGAAACCAGCGGCACCCCCTGCGGTACATTGTCGACGGCAACACGGACCGGTACGCGCTGTGCGAGCCGCACCCAGGTGTAGACCGGGTCGACATTAGGCAGCCCTTGAGTCCCAGCCGCCGCGTTCGACGCGCTGATGCCACGGGTCACGGTGCCCACATGGCCGATGATCGGTTGAGCATAACCCATCAGCTTTGCCTCCGCGCGATCGCCGACACAAATCCGTGCCATCTTCGTCTCTTCAAAATAGCCGTCGATCCAGAAGCTGTCGACATCGATGACGGAGATATTGCTCGTTCCCGCGTGCGCGAAATCGCCGACCCGCATAAGCAAATTGGTGACGTATCCGTTAACAGGACTGAGCACCTTGGTTCGCTTGAGGTTCACTTCCGCCTGAGCGAGTTGCTGTTGAGCAGCATCGAGCGCAGCTTTCGCCTGAACGGCGTTGCCGGCAAAGATTTGCTGCTCCTCGACCGTTGTGGCCAAGTTAGTCAAATGCTGACGCCGCTCGGACTCGACTTGCTTCACTTGGAGGTCGGCGGCTCGCTGCTGCACCGTGGCGACGCCGGTGAGCTGAGCAACTTCAAAATCAAAAGATTCGATCGTATAGAGTACATCGCCCTTGTGAACAAACTGGTTATCAACAACCCGTATATCGTTGATCTGACCCGACACCTGAGGTGCGACGTTTGCAACCTGCACACGTACGGTGCCGTCCCGCGTCCAGGGAGCCGTGACATATTGCTGCCATGTAAGAACGGCGATCAGAAGGGCAACGAGTGCGATGGCGACCGTGGCAAGGTGCTTGGCAAGCTTGACAAGAAAATCCCCGGCAGCACCCCGCGGCCCCAAACGGGCTGGAGCCGGCGAGGTGAGAGGCAGATCGAGCTTGGCGTCAGGCTCGGTGCTCACCAAGGGTGTTGGTGCCGCCGAGCGGTTTGCGCCATCGCTCCCACGATCCGGCGCATTCGCGAGTTGTTCGTCATGCGTCGATGCTGTGTGCTCTGAAGCAGGGATTCCCACGACTCACTCCTTACAGCAGTAGCGCCAGCAACCCGAAGATCGCGATGTAGAGACTGAGCTCCGCAAGCGGCGGATTGCTGAAGAAGCTGGAAAATCCGATGAAATGCAGAACCGTCCGCAACATCACGACGATCGCGATCGTCGCGACGGCATAGGAAACGATGGGCGCGACCAAAACGCCGCCGATGACCAATTCCCGATATGTCTGCGTCATGACGGTTTCTCCACGGCGAATTCCGCGCCGGGGCGCGGCAGCGTGAACACGACGCTTGCAAGGACGAGCGCTGCGCCGGCGCCCGCCGCTGGAATGTCCTGGAGGGATGCGGCCTCGTGCAGTGCATGAGCCGAAGCAATGATGGATTTGGAGTCACGCTCCCTAAGCGCCCCGTACGCCGCGTTGACCTCCGCCCGCAGCCCCTCAGCCAGACGGTCCAGTTCCACCTCGCAGAGGCGAAGGGTTGCCGCCTGGTCAAAGCTTGCCATGGCCTCCTGCACTACCGTGCGATGTTCTGGGGAGTCGCCGCTAGCGGCCAGGATCTGCGTGATCCGGCTGGCATCGCGGAACATTGCCTCCTCGGGGGCAAAATCCCGCTTCTGATGCGATGGCAGATCCCTAAGGTCGCGACGCGCGGACGCGAGCAGCCAATATCGGCGACGATCCGCCGATGCCGGAGGAAGGAAAATCTGCGCCAGGAAAAGAAGGCCAGTCGCGAGCATGAGGAAGAGAACGGAAAATAAGAATGTCTGAGGATTGTAGGTTTGCGGATTGCTTGGTGCGAGAAGAGCAAGGATGAACACCAGGTTCAGCCGGCCGAGAGCTGATAGAATCCGATTTGGCATGGTCATCAGGAGCGCCGCGCCGATCATGAAGGGTGCCAAGCCTATAGCCAGCAGGGGAAACGCCGTGACGCCGTCAAGAACGACGAACTCCAGAATGCCCGCCATGAGCGATGCGATAGGTGCAGCGACAATGGCTATCGTCGTGAAGGCGCGCAAATCAGGTGTTGTCGCACCCAATCCGATGATGATCACGACAAACGACAGCGAAACCTCTGTCGAGGACCAGCCGCTGACGGCGAAGAAAGCCGCTACCATCAAAAAGTAGATGGCTGCCCTGATGCCGGTTTCAGCCGCGATACGATGAGAGCGACACAAGGGCGCGCGCCATGCCTGCGGCGGGCGCCTGCCGGCGGCGAGCGCCACAAGACTCTCCCACACCGCGCTATTTGTTCCAATAGCGTATTCGCCGAACCAGGATACCGCTGACGCCAATTGGTCGCGCGAGCGCTTGCCCTGGTCGCTCGAAGCCGCGCCGTGTGCCCAAACGGCAATGCCGCCGGAATTCGCGTCAAGTTCGGCAACGATCTGCTCGCGCAATGCCGGCGGGATAGCGACGGACAACATTTCCAGGGCACGGGCTGCGAACAGCTCGGCCACGAGCCCCACCATCGCATTGCGGGCTGCAGCGCTCCTTGCCGGACCACTGCTCAACTCCGCGGCGAGACTCGCTATTTCGGGCCGCAAGGCGACGATTTCGCGAAACAGCGCCGTAGCCGTCATCGCGGGTATCGCTTCAGCGCGTAGAGCGCGCCGGGCATAGCTGGCCACCCGGAGGCGAAGAGACCCGAGTTGAGCCGCGAGGTGCGGATGCTGATCTGGTGCAGCCAGCAGATCATTGACGATCGTGATGGCGAGAACGCCGACGGCGATCGCGGCGCCGCGCGCCATGGCGGATTCGAAGACATGCTGGGGATTGTCGATCTGCTGAACGGCGATGAATGCCAACGTGTAACCGCTGAGCGCCGCTGCGTAAGCACGATTGCCGTCGAGCAGGCCAACCGCATAGACGCAAATTCCAAGCCATGCCGCGAATGCGCCGAGAAGGAGAATCTCGGTCTGGGCGAACATACCAACGATGGCGATCGATGCCGCCACACCGAGGACCGTCGCAATCAGCCGAAAGACGGCTTTCTCCATAACCTGGCCGCGGGTGGGCAGCGCGAGGACTGTGACCGTCAACGCTGCCGAAGACGGCGCTTCCAATTCGAGCCAGAAGCCTACGTAGAGCGCCACCACGATAGCCAGCCAGATCCTGATCGCGAACGCCCACGAGCTTGCCGGCATCCCCGCAAAAGTCAGTGGGCGGCCCCTGTCTACCGCGGTGCTCATGGCGCCATCCGATCTTCATGTAGCCGGCAGCGATGCGCGGTGCGGAGCGGGCAGCCTGACATGGGAAGCGATGCCATCATTCTTGCGATCTTCGCTGCTCGTCGAACGTAACAGCCGAGGCACTTCTACTCGTACCCACGTCCGCACCTCCATGCGCGAACGTCACGTGCAAGGAACAGCTCTGGTCCTCCGCAATGAGGTGGAATGGCTTGAGACAGAGCCACACAGAACCATACAGGAGAAGCTCGACCCCCATCATGTACTTTGCTCCCCTACCTCCCCGCAGTCAGCGGAAGAGATTCACTTTCGCAAGGTCGATGAGTTGGGTCGCCCGGCCGTCGAGAACGGCCTTCGTCATGAAAATCCCAAAATTGTAGGCCTGCTCCAGTGTCGTCCTGGGCGGCATGGCAAGCTCCTGTCGAGCGCTCACCACATCGACCAGAACCGGCCCCTTGTGCGCAAGCGCCGCCTCGATAGCGCCCTTCAACTCCTGCGGCTTTTCGACCCTGATGCCGCGGACACCCATGGCTTCCGCCATCAGCGCAAAGTCGGGGTTCTTGAGATCACAACCCGTGTCCAGAAATCCACTCGCCTTCATTTCCATTTCGACAAAGCCGAGCGTTCCATTGTTGAGGACGATGACCTTCACCGGAAGGCCCAATTGGGTCAGCGTAATGAAGTCTCCCATCATCATGCTGAAACCGCCGTCGCCTGACATAGAGATGACCTGGCGATCCGGATACGTCGCCTGCGCCCCGATCGCTTGCAGCATCGCATTCGCCATCGACCCATGATTAAACGATCCGATAATGCGCCGCTTGCCGTTGACCTTGAGATAGCGTGCCGTCCAGATGATCGGCGTTCCCACATCGCAGGTGAAGATCGCGTCGTCGGCAGCCAATTCGCTGACCAGGCGGGTGACATATTGGGGATGAATAATGCCGCTGTTCGGACCACTCTCCGCCAAGGCGTCGAGATCTCTGCGCGTTCTCTTGTAGTCGCTCAACGCTTCGTTGAGATGACTTGAATCGGTGTTTTCCTTGATTGAAGGCAGCACGGCATCGAGCGTGTCCTTGACGTTGCCGAGCAAGCTCAAGTGAAGCGAGCAGCGATTGCCAAGCGCTTCAGGCCGCACATCCACTTGCGCTATTTTTGCCTGCTCCGGATAGAACGCCCGGTATGGAAAATCCGTACCGAGCATCAACAGCGCATCGCAATTCCTCATGGCGGCGTAGCCGGATGCAAAGCCGACCAGGCCGGTCATTCCTACGTCGTAGGGGTTGTCGTATTCGACAAACTCCTTGCCGCGGAAGGCATGCACGATCGGGGCCTTTAGTCTGCGGGCGAGTTCGATGATCTCTGCATGCGCGCCTGCGCACCCGGCGCCACAGAACAAGGTTACCCGGGATGCATTATTGAGAAAGTTTGCCAGATGCCCGATATCGGCCTCGCTTGGCCGCAAGACAGGCGCAGTGGGCGCTATCCATTCCGGAACATCGTCATCAATTTTCATCAGCGCGACGTCGCCAGGCAGCACAACGACTGCAACACCTCGTTTGGCGATCGCGACCCGGATTGCGCGTTTCAATATCTGTGGAAGCTGCTTGGGATTGGAAACCAGCTCGACATAATGGCTACAATCCCTGAACAGGCTCTCCGGATGTGTTGCCTGAAAATAATCGATTCCAATTTCGCTGCTGGGGATGTGGGCGGCGATTGCCAGAACCGGCACGCGGTTGCGCTGGCAATCGAACAAACCGTTGATCAGATGAAGGTTGCCTGGACCGCAGCTCCCGGCGCATACAGCAAGGCTTGCGGTAAGATGAGCTTCAGCTCCCGCCGCAAAAGCCGCGGCCTCTTCATGCCGCATGTGAATCCAGTCGATCGACTTTCTTCGCCGCAGCGCGTCAGTAAAGCCGTTGAGCGAGTCTCCCACCACTCCGTAGACGCGCTTCACGCCCGTCTTCTCGAGAGCTTCGACCAGATATTCGGATGCAGTACTGCTCATCAACTTTGCTCACCTATCGCAAGAACGTCGCCCCACCGAGGGTCTCCGCGGGACGGGGGGTCCGCAGAGACCCTCTCGGCGAAGCGAGGGACTGTACGCTTCGCCGTTACGGCAGGAGTATTTCAGTCAGTTACGAGCCACGGTCCTCAAGGATCTTCAGATCGCTAACTGAGTAAGAGAGCGAGTAACGGAACCCTGACTCGATCCGGTTCGGCGCGAGCGCGTGGAGTTCTTCGCCATTCACCTCCGGAAAATTGAGTTCTCCCTTCCCGATCCATGCACCGGCAACGGTGAGATCGTCGGTGATCGACATCGCAAGCTCGTTGACCGCAGGCTTGTCGTGGTATCCGGCCGACAGTCTCGGGAAGTATCGCAAGAGGACCATGGGTCGGCTGAGGAGAGACAGTGCGTTCTCGACCGGCTTGTGCAAGGTAACGCAGGCTTCCGCAAGACGCTGGCCATGTGCGGAGAGGCTCGCGCCAAATCGGCTGCCGGATGCAACCGGAGCCGCGGCGGGGCCCGAGGCCGCAAAGGAGCGTGTCTGAAAAATACTACCCATCTTCTTTGGAAACCCCCGCGTCCAACCGCACGCGAGCGCGGCGTCATTGTCGACATAAATGTATGGACACCACATGACCGGCAGGTCGCGATACATTGCGTCGACCAAAATGAACGCCTCGCGGTATTGATAACGAGCAGGATCGAGACATTCATCGTCCTGGGCCGTGAATTGCCAATCCAGGAACATCATCACGGCGCGGCCGTTTGACTTCGGATCTCGGGAGAGACCATTCGGCAATGTCGCTGCCGTCGCCTCGGGGTCCGTCCAGAACTCGACTCCAACAGCATCGCCGGCATAGTGCCAGGGTGGTGGCGGAGTTAGAGCGGCCTGACCGAATGGCGATTTCGGAACTGTAAAGCCCTTCAGCATTCCCGTGTCCTGATGCATCACTTTCGGCGCAGAAGCTACCGAAACCCGCCGCAATTGATTTGATCGAAGTGCGTCTACTTGTTTATTCCTGCCGCAATCCGAAAACGCGCTCTTTGGGATCAGCCGCGATTGCTAGGCGGTCAGATCTGCCAGGATCTCGATATCGGTCACGGAATAGGAAAACGAAAATCGATATCCGCGCCCTACCTTCAGCGGCCCCAGCACTTCCAGCTCCTCGCCATAGGCTTCCGGAAAATCGAGCTCACCCTCGCCGATCCAGATGTTTGTGATCAGGAGGTGGTCCGAGACGCATCGAACGAGTTCATCCACGGCTGGCCTGTCGTGCATGCCCGCGGAGAGCCGCGGAAAATATCTCCGCCCAACAATCCGGCGATCGAGCAAGCCGACGATACGCTCTGCTTTTTCGCGCAAGGTGACACGGGCTTGTACCAGCAACCGACCATGAGCGGACATGCAGGCGGCGAACCTGCTATCCTGCGCGAGTGGCGCCGAAGCCGGGCTCGCGGCGGCAAATGTTCGGGTCTGGTGCACGGTACCGAGTTTTCTTGGATAACCCTGAATCCAACCTCTCATCAAGGCAGCGTCGTTATCGGCATAACAATATGGACGCCACGCTATTGGTAACCCCTTCCACATCGCGTCGAGGAGCACGCTGAACCCGCGACACTGATATCTGGCAGGGTCGAGATACTCGTTGTTCTGCGCGGTGAACTGGTAGTCCGTAAAAAGTGCAACAGAGTGACCTGGACATTTCCTGTCAAGCTCGATACCTGTCGGAAGGGTAAAGACTGACACATCGGGATCATTCCAAAACTCCACCGCCAGAACGTCACCTGCGAAATGCCAGGGTGGCGATGGGACCAATGCAGCAGCGCCCAGAGGGGACCGAGGGGCGGTGAATCCTTGCAGCATCTCCTCGTCCCCACCGCCGGTAGCTTATCAGCCGCGCATCATTTCAACGTGGCACGTTAGCGATGGTATTGTTTCCAACGCTTGGACAGAGGTGCGATGACTTGGTGGTTTGTGCGCACCCGAGATGATCGCGGTGAAGAGCAGCATCAATGGAAAGACGATGTGCCTGCTCCCAAGAGCATGAAGGCGAAGTTTGAGTGAGGGGTCGCGGCCTGCTCGATCGAGAGGGCGAACGGCAGCAGATATGGCCAGAACAACGAGATCGCGAGCATTCCGAGAGCCGCCGCGAAGGTAAGCCCGACCAGCAGCCCATTGCATGGCAAGTCATGATCCAGGTTGCTGGAATTCGTTGCTATCTCCATCCATCCGATCAGTTTCAATGTTGCATCCTCATGTTCATCGGCTCGGCCGACGGCATCAGCATGCTCGCGTTCATATCGGCCATGATCCACATCGAGCCGGCGACCACCACGAATACGATGAGCACGCCGAAGGCGAGCGCCAGTACGCTGTTGGTACTTTCCGGCCCGGTGGTGATGTGCAGGAAGAACACCAGGTGAATGCCCATCTGGGCAATGGCGAGGACAGCGAGCCCCAGGAATACGCCGCCTGGCCAAAGCAGAGTCGTGTTTGCAGCCCAAAAGGACGTGGCTGTGAGAAGGACCGCCACAAACAGGCCAATCGTGTAGACGAGAAACTCGGATGGAGCCGACGCCTGCATTTCGCGACTCGGCCTGTCTCCGGGCGCGCGATCGTATCGAGCTTCGGTCATGGACTGACTCCCATTAGATAAACGACGGTGAATAGCGCGACCCACACGATGTCGAGCGCATGCCAGAACAGAGAGAAGCAGAGCAAGCGGCGCTGTACCGCAGGAACGAATCCCATCACCGCCACCTGGACCATCATCACGACGAGCCAGATCAGTCCGAGGGTGACGTGCAGCCCATGGCAGCCGACAAGCGTGAAGAAAGCGGAAAGAAAAGCGCTGCGCTCCGGCGTTGCGCCGATCGCGATCATGCTAGCGAATTCGCGGATCTCGAGAGTAAGGAAGGCGGCGCCAAGCGCGAAAGTGATGAGGGCCCCTGAATAGGTCCCGAGACGGCGGCGCGAATTAATGGCCAGGGACATCAGTCCGCAGGTGTAGCTCGAGACGAGAAGGCAACCGGTTTCGATCGCGACCGTGACTTGATTGAACAACTGGGCGCCAGTCGGACCGCCCGCCGTGGAACGCACGAGGACCGCGTAGCTTGCAAACAGCGCGGAAAACATGACGATGTCGCTCAAGAGGAAGATCCAGAAGCCGTAGGCGACCACAGCCCGCTTTGGAGCCGGACCCGCCTCGCTTGCACCTGTCAGTGCCTCTTGCGGGATATCGTCGACTGCGATGGCGATGTTCATGATGCAACTCCTGCCTGGTAGGCGCGCTCAAACCTGGCAATCTGCTCTGCTGGTACTTCGAATTCATCGTGTCGTCGGAACGCGAAGGCAAGCAACGTCACAAACGCACCGAAGAGGCCCAGACCGGCCATCCACCAGATGTGCCAGATCAGCGCGAACCCGATGACGACGGCAAAGAAGGCGGTGACAAAGCCGGCGGGGCTGTTTTTCGGCATTTCGATCGGCTCGTACTCGCGTGCCGGCGCCGGCTTGTCCTGCTTCGCCTGCTCCCGTCGCTTGCTGGTCCAGAACGCATCTCTTCCGGCGACATCGGGCGCGAAAGCGAAATTCCACGCTGGCGGCGGCGACGCCGTCGCCCATTCGAGCGTGCGGCCGTTCCATGGATCGGCGGTCACGCGCAACTTTTCGCGGGCGCGGATCGACACGACCAGCTGAATGACCTGGCAGACGATCCCCGCCAGAATGACGACGGTACCTACCGCCGCCAGCAGCAGCCATGGCTGCCAAGCCGGATTATCGTAATGCTGCATGCGCCGGGTCATGCCCATCAGGCCCAGCACGTAGAGCGGCATGAACGCCAGATAGAACCCGACGAACCAGCACCAGAACGAGGCCCGGCCCCAGCGCTCATCAAGTGCGAAACCAAATGCCTTGGGAAACCAGTAGTTGTAGCCTGCCATCAGCCCAAACACGACGCCGCCGATGATGACGTTGTGGAAGTGCGCCACCAGAAACAGGCTGTTGTGCAACTGAAAGTCAGCAGGCGGCACGGCCATCAGCACGCCGGTCATGCCTCCGATGACGAATGTCACCATAAATCCGACCGACCACAGCACGGGCACTGAGTACCGCACCCGTCCGCCATACATCGTGAACAGCCAGTTGAAGACCTTCACGCCGGTCGGCACGGCGATGATCATGGTCATGACACCGAAGAAGCCGTTAACATTGGCGCTGGCTCCCATGGTGAAAAAGTGGTGCAGCCACACCAGAAAGGAGAGCACGCAGATCGCCATCGTCGCGGCCACCATCGAGCGGTATCCGAACAGCGGTTTGCCGGAGAAGGTCGCGATGACTTCCGAAAATATGCCGAACGCCGGCAGGATCAGGATGTAGACTTCGGGATGCCCCCAGACCCAGAACAGGTTGGCGTAGAGCATTTGATTGCCTTGGCCGTCGAACGTGAAGAAATGGAAGCCGAGATAGCGATCGAGCAGCAGCATCGCGAGAGTTGCGGTCAAAACGGGAAAGGCGGCGACAATGAGCAGGTTCGTCGCAAGAGCTGTCCAGCAGAACACTGGCATGCGCATGTAGCCCATGCCGGGGGCACGCATTTTCAGTATGGTCGTGACGAAGTTTATTCCGGCCAGCAAGGTACCGAGCCCGGAGATTTGCAGCGACCACAGATAGTAGTCGACACCGACACCGGGCGAAAATTGCAGTTCGCTGAGCGGCGCATAACCCGTCCAGCCGGCCTTTGAGAACTCGCCGATCGCCAGCGAAACGTTGATCAACAGCGCGCCCGAGGCGGTCAGCCAGAAGCTGACAGAGTTGAGGGTGGGGAAGGCGACGTCGCGTATGCCAAGCTGCAGCGGTACCGCGAAATTCATCACTCCGACAACGAAAGGCATTGCCATAAAGAAGATCATGATCGTGCCGTGCGCCGAGAATATCTGATCAAAATGTTCGGGCGGCAGATATCCCTGCGCCCCGCCGGCGGCGACCGACTGTTGGGCGCGCATCATGATCGCGTCGCTAAATCCGCGAAGCATCATGACCAATGCCAGTATGCAGTACATCACGCCGATCCGCTTGTGATCGACCGAGGTGATCCACTCGCGCCACAGATAGGGCAAGGCTCCCTTCAGCGTGACGAATCCAAGAACAGCCAGCACCACAAGGACCATGAACGCCGTCGCGCCCATGATGATCGGCTGATGAAGAGGGATTGCGTTCCAATCAAGCTTGCCAAGAAGATTCATCGTTCGGCCCTCTGCGACGTTGTGCAAATGCGTTGTGACGGATCGTCCATCGCCGATGCTGTGTTCACGAGTCCGCTGAATAGATCGGCGGCAACACCACGGTAAGTAAACGGCGTGACCGCCGTGCTCGGCTTGGCCAGCTCGGCATAAGATTTCGCATCGAGCACTGGACCCGTGTCGTGCGCCTGGCGAACCCATTGCGCAAAGTTCTCGTCCGACACTGCATCGACGGTAAAGCGCATGTCGGCAAAGCCGTCACCGCTGAACATAGCCGATAGCCCTGGATACGTTCCAGGATGGTCAGCCTGCAGCTGAAGATGCGTCACCATGCCGGACATCGTGTAGATCTGGCTGCCCAGTTGCGGCACGAAGAAGCTGTTCATGACCGTAGAGGAGGTCAGTTCGAAGTTGATCGGAGTGCCTACGGGGACGGTGAGATGATTGACGCTCGCGACGCCCTGGTCGGGATAGATGAACAGCCATTTCCAGTCGAGCGAGACCACCTGAACAGTGACAGGCGTGACGGTTGAGTTGATCGCTTTGCGCGGATCAAGGTCGTGTGCACCGACCCACGCGACGCCGCCAACGAGCAGCACTGTCATCGCGGGGATCGACCAAACAAGCAGCTCGAGACGCCCGGAATACTCGAAATCAGGCAAATAGGCAGCGCGCCAGTTCGATGAGCGAAACCAGAAGGCGACGGCGAGCGTGGCGAGGATCGTCGGAATCACGATCGCCAGCATGATGCCGAGTGAGTTGAGCAGAATCTGTCGCTCGGCGAGGGCAATCGGCCCTTTCGGATCGAGCACGCCTTCAGTGCAGCCACCGAGTGTCGCGGCGCCGATCAGGACCACGGCCAGCAAAGCGTATCGCATGTTAGACCTCGCCAATGCTGAGGTTGATGAAACTGCTTGCGCTGCGAACGGCGCTTGGCAGGAGCTCGGCATGCCCCGACCCGACGGTGCGGCCAGCATGCGAGGCACGCATGAGCGAGAATGAATCACCGCCATGGTCGACCAGGAGAGCCGCAAACAACACGAACAAATAGAAGATGGAGAACACGAACAGCCTGTGAGGAGCGCGGCGATCGGCCCCAGGGCTCCTGTTCAGCTGAAGTGCGAGCAGAAGGAAAAGCGCCCCGCAGATCGCGGCGATCGCGCCATAGATGGTTCCTGCAAATCCGAGCACCCAGGGCAGCTCCGAGGCAAGAACCAGGAGGCCGCTGTAGATCAGGATCTGGCGCGTTGTTGCAACGCGTCCCGCGACAACCGGCAACATCGGCACGCCTGCACGCGCATAGTCGTCGGTGCGATTAAGCGCCAGAGCCCAGAAATGGGGCGGCGTCCAAAGGAAAATAACGAGGAACAGCGTAAGCGGCTCGAGCCCGATTTCTCCGGTTGCCGCGGCCCATCCGATCACAGGCGGCAGCGCGCCGGCGGCGCCGCCGATGACGATATTCTGTCGCGTGGCCCGCTTCAGCCACGCCGTGTACACGACAACATAAAAGAGGATCGTGCTGGCCAACAGTGCGGCTGCCGTGAGGTTCGTCGCCAAAGCGAGGACCGCCACCGCGAAACCGCTAAGCACGAGTCCAAAGACAAGGGCCTCGAACCGGGAGACCTTGCCGCGGGGAATTGGCCGCATGGCTGTGCGAGCCATGACGGCGTCGATATCGGCGTCGTACCACATGTTAAGCACGCCAGCCGCTCCGGCTCCCGCGGCAATGGCAAGAACCGCGGCAAAGGTGGTTAACGGATCAAGTCGAACTGGAGCGCTGGCCAATCCGACGAGCGCGGTGAAGACGGCAAGCATCATCACACGTGGCTTTGTGAGGGCGACGAGGTCAGACACACTCCAACAACCAGCCAGCGGGTGAGCGGAATGAGACGATGATACGAAACCAGCTCGTCTTTCCCCAAGCTGATCCGCAATGGATTTAACGTTCATCTCGCTGCTCCGGGTTTACTCAAAATGAGAGCTGCCATGCTCAGTTCGAACAGCTCACCAATGCGTGCATTCAATATGCATTCTCACTGCCAGCCGTAATTGAACGCGGCTGCTCGATTGGGGCCAATCATGCTCAAAACTGTCAGCTGACGAGTTCGGGAAGGACGCGCGTTGCGATCGCACGATTCAGGATAATCCGAGCACGTTTCGACAAGCGCTCTATGCCTGCTTTTCCTAAAGCAGATCATTGTTCGGACATCTGCAACGGGCCGCCCCTGGTTCGAATATCGACGAGGTCCGTTGCGTTTGCTCGGAAGCACGGCCTAGCCCTACGGAGAAATATCAATGAAGACGCCTTCGCTCTGGATGATTGCAGCCGCCTGCTTTATCGCCCCAGCGTCTGTGGCACACGCGCGTTCCGCCTATGATGGACCTTGGGATCTCGTCTTCGTGACGCAGACGGGATCATGCGATCCCAGCTACAACTTCACCGTCAATATTTCCGACGGCATTGTGACACATCCCAATCTCGTAAAATTCAAGGGATACGTCGCGAAATCCGGTTCGGTTCATGCGTCGGTGACGGTTCACGACAAATTCGCTTCCGGCACGGGCCAGCTTTTTGGAACCTCGGGTCGCGGAAGATGGACCGGCCGCGCCGGAAGTGCGCGATGCTCGGGCTACTGGACCGCGCAACGCAATTGACCGATTCAAAAAGCGAAACACCGTGCTCCGAACCGCTGACTTGCGAGGCGGCATTAAAGACGGCCGCACTGGCAGCCACACTCCTGTTTGCTCGCGGGCAGAGCACAGAACGAACGGTTACCGCTGCCAAGCGGTCCCCCGCACGATGAGGCACGGTCGTTCAATGCACCGCAGCGCCGTCCAAGAAAAGCCCGAAGCCCCGCTGTATCCGATGCTAGTCGGGCGGCTGGCCCTCGAGACCGTCGGTGCATCCATGACTACAGTTCTGACCAAATCGTTCCCGCAAGAAAAGCCGCCTATAAGAAAGGCGGTCCCGGACAAAAAACGCGTCCTGATTGTTGGCGGTGGCTTTGCCGGTATTGCGGCAGCGCGGGCACTAAAACGAACCGATGTCGAAATCACGCTGATCGACCGGCGCAACCATCATATCTTTCAGCCGCTGCTGTACCAGGTCGCCACTGCTGTTTTGGCGCCATCCGAGATAGCGGCGCCGATCCGTCAGCTTGAGGCGAAACAGAAGAACCTCAACGTATTGCTGGCGGAGATCAAGAGCATCAATCTCGGAACTCGCACCGTCGAGGCCATCTGCCCGGGGATCGGCAGTCGAAAGCTCGAGTACGACTTCCTCGTGATCGCAACCGGAATGCGTCCGAGCTATTTCGGTCATGACGAGTTCGCGCGGTTCGCGCCAGGCCTCAAGAGCCTCAACGACGCCGAGACGATCCGAACCAAGATCCTGAGTGCATTTGAATTGGCGGAAGCGACCGATGACCAGAAGGAACGCGATCGCCAAATGACCTTCGCCTTGGTGGGCGCTGGCCCGACCGGCGTCGAGCTTGCGGCTTCGATCGCTCAACTGGTTTCGGTGACCCTGCGCAAGAATTTCCGCAAGATCGATCCTGCCAAGAGCCGAATTTTGTTACTGGACGGCGGCGCTCGTATTCTTCCGACCTTTGCAGAGTCGCTGTCACGAAAGGCAGCCAAGCGACTAACCAAGCTCGGGGTCGAAATTTCGACGGGCGTAAAGGTCGAGAAGGTTGACGACCAAGGCGTCATCGCGGCTGGCGTCCGGATTCCCAGCGCCACCGTGCTGTGGACAGCAGGCGTTAGCGCCTCGCCTGTCGTAAAGATGCTCGGGACGACGACGGACCGCGCTGGGCGCGCATTCGTCGGCGCTTTCATGGACATCGCCGAGGCGCCCAACGTGTTTGTGGCGGGCGACGCAGCCGCGATGACCCAGGACGGTCACCCCGTGCCCGGAGTGGCGCAGGCAGCCATTCAGCAGGGAAGATTTGTCGGACATGTCATTGCCAACCGTGTCGGAGGACGCAAGGACGGTCGACCGTTTCGGTATCGCAACAAAGGCAATATGGCGGTGGTCGGCAAGAACTTCGCCATCCTCGAGTCCGGCCATTTGCGCAGCAGCGGCTTTGTGACCTGGCAGGTGTGGGCCGCGCTGCACGTGCTCGCGCTGCCACAGCTTCAGAACCGGTTCCGCGTCCTAACGCAATGGTTCTGGTCGTATCTGTCCGGGCAACGGAGCTCACGGCTGATTTCCGAAGGGCCGCGGTCGTCCGCGTCATAGTACCCGGTAGTCATCACTGCCGGATTCTGCAGCTGGTTGGGGACTGCACCTGTGAACGCCTCCATCATCTCCGCGCTCGCCGCCCTCACTGGAGCGGCTGTTGGCGGCCTGACGAGCGGGATAGCGAATTGGCTGAACCATCGAAGACAGCTCCGCGCCCAGTGGCTGCTTCACGAGAAGAGCCGCCGGCAGATCCTTTACAGGGATTTCATCGAGGAAGCCTCCAAGTGTTACGTTGATGCGCTGCAGCACGGTGAAGCCGACATTCCGGGTCTGGTCGGTCTTTACGCCAAGCTGAGCAGGATGCGGACACTGTCGTCAAAGCCGGTGGTCCATTGTGCCGAAGACGTCGCCCGAAAAATCCTGGATACCTATTTGGAGCCGGACAAGAGCTTCGTCGAACTGCGCGAAATGGCCATCGACGGCACGATCGATCTGTTGCAAGGCTTCAGCGACGCGTGCCGCCACGAATTCGATGAGATGTGGGCTGGACAATTTTGACTTTCCCTCCGCGACTTCAATCGGCGGTCAGGGTGCTGCTGCGGCCAACGACCCTCGTGAAGCCGATCACGCCCATCTTGTTCGCCATGTAGTGGACAATTCAGTGACTTCTTGGCAGATGCCCATCGTTTCGCTGGCAACAACAGCAACCCGTTTCTTGTGCATCTGCATTCGCAGCCGCCTTTAGCTGCTCGCCCGCGCTTGCCGCAAGCCATCAGATGCACTCGCCTTAAGATCGGATCGTCTCGACCCAATTCGCGAACGCCTGCATGAACTGCTGCAGGAATTTGCCGGTGCCGTCGCTGACGAGCTTGCCATGTTCATCGAAGAGCTTGTCGGCATGGCCGACATAGGCTTCGGGCTGCTGCATGGTCGGCACGTTCAGAAAAACGAGCGCTGCCTGAGATGATGATTGGCGCCGAAACCCCCGATCGCGCCCGGCGAGCCGGAAACGGCTGGTGTGGCTCCAGCACCAGCAGCGACTCCGCCCCAACGGGGAACGTTACTTACACCAGTTCCTTCCAATACTCGCTCACATCATACCTCCGCACTTCCTCGACGCAGGTCGTCTCGAGTCCTTGCCGCGGAATTAGCCGGTTATAGAAGTGGGGAATGTCTTCGCGCTGATAGAGAATGCCGCAGGCGATGCGATCCTGAACCTGCGTAGCGAGCGCCTTCGCCTGCTGCAGATTGCTTGGGTCGTGACCATCGGCATTTGCATCGAAGTACCTATCCAACAGATATTCGTGCGTCGCGAAGTGATTGTATGTCGGACACGCCTGGAGCATCTCGACAAAGGCAAAGCCAGGGTGCTGAATGGCGGCTTTGAGAATGCGAGTCATCAGTTTAATGTCACCGCTAAAGCCCCGGGCAACGAAGGTGGGGTTGAGTGAGAAGATCAGGTCCATGCTCGCCAACGTATGCTCGGGGATGCCGTTGGGGCTTGTGTTCATTGGCTGGCCCTGTGGCGTGAGCGAACTCGCCTGCCCGGTCGTTAGCCCGTAGTTTGTATTGTTGTGAAGGACGAACGTGATGGGATAATTGCTCCTCACGCCATGGACCAAATGCCCGATACCCTCCGAGAAAGTCGCGCCATCCCCGCCGAAGGCGATAACCGGAACCTTCATATTTGCAAGCTTCGCGCCTGCTGCAAACGGAATGACGCGACCATGGAGCCCGTGGAAGCGGTAGCCCTCAATTTTGTCCGAGCCGTTGCCGTGACAACCGACATCGTAGCAAAGGCAAACCTGCCACGGATGCAAATTCAGTTCTACCAGTGCATACTTCACGGCCGTCCAAATGCCATAGTTGCCACAGCCGTCACACCAGATGCATTTGGTTTCCGAATAGTAGTCCGAAACAGCGGACAGGCGGGCCTGCAGAGCGATATTCATGATGAGGTACCTGCATATACGAAATCGGTAAAATTCTGTTCGTTTTCCGAGGTGCTCGCACATCTCTCCATCACCGATGAAAGAAGCTCATCGTAGAAAAACGGCCGGCCATCGTACTTGAGAATTTTATCCGGGATATCCAAGCCGCAATCCATCCTGATCAGCATGCCCAGTTGCCCTTGATAGTTTTGCTCCACCAGGACAATGCGTTTCGACCGCTTTGCCAATCCCTGAAGCTCTTCGGTGCGGAGCGGCCAGAGATACGTGTAGTGCAAATACGCAAGCTTCCGCCCTCGCAGTTCATCGCTGCACATGACGTCTTGAAATACGTCACCGGTGCTTCCCCAGCCGATCGCGAGCAACTCGATTTCATCGCCTGCATCGATCCAATCGGTCGTCTTTGTATTGCGACCGCCAATATGCAAATGAGGTGCGGGAAGCCCCGCTTTTAATCCGTGGAACTTGCGCAATCGCTTTTCCATTTGCAACTTGGCATTGCGGCCGGACTCATCCACCGCGCCCATGGAATTGTGTTCATCGCCTTGGGCGCAATAGGTCGCCGCCTCGCTGCCGGGAAGCCATCGCAACGAAACGCCGCCCTCGGCATGCGGGTCAAATCGATCGGAGGATTTCAGGGCTTTCAACTTCTCGGGATCGGCGACGAGCCTGCCACGATCGATTTCGACCTTCTCCAGATCGTAAGGGCGTTGCGTATAGAGCGCCTCGGCGATCTGCTTGTCGGTGAGGACAATGACACTGATTTGATGCTGCTCTGCCAGATTGAATGCGACCGGCATCAAATCGAAAGCGTCCTGGCTGTTGCTGACCGCGATGACGCAGCGCGCGAATTCGCCGGCAGAGCAATTTGCGGCCTGCAAGAGACCGCCCTGAGACGTCCAGGTCGGCAGGCCCGTCGCCGGACCGGGGCGTTGCGCCAGCACAAACACCGTCGGGTTCTCGATCATGGCATTCAGAGACAGTGTCTCGCTCATCAGATCAAATCCGACACCGGAGGTGGCGGTGAGCGCGCGGGTTCCCATGTACATCGCCCCGCTCACGATCTGCGCGGCGGTGATTTCGTCTTCCGCCTGCTTCACCACCATATGAGTCTTGTTTTCAAGCTCGGCGATGAATGAAAGCAGCGCGCTGGAGGGCGTCATCGGGTAGCCGGCATAGAGCCGCACCCCCGCATGAACCGCGCCGAGTCCCATCGCCTGACTGCCGGTAATTAAAAGGTGGCTGGCGAAACCCTTGTCAGGCGCCGGCAACGCGACGGAGATCGACCCTTGCTGTGGATCGACAAAGGAATATCCCTCATCGATACATCGCATGTTGAGTTCGAGCAGAGCTTTCTTCTTCGCAAACGTCTCTCCGACGAGGGACTTGAGGGCATCGATATCCTGGTCAAGCATCGACCAGACAAAGGCGGTCAGCAGCACGTTCGACAGAATTGCCCTCGCGCCAAGGCGATTGAGAATGTCATCAACCGGGAAATAGATGACGCGAAGGCTTCGCTCCGCGATCAGTTTCTGATGATGCTCCGGAAACTGCCAGCCGGGCGTCACGTGCAGCACGATCCCTCCCTGTTTCAGTTCCTCCATATTCAGCTCGAGTCCGTGATGGTTGAGCGCGACAAGCACGTTCACCTTCGTTTCGGTGCTGCAGATGCGTTGATTCGAGATGTCTAGCTGATAGCTCGCGTGTCCGCCTTTTATGAGGGAGGGATACTCGCGGTACCCGAACGCGCAGTATCCGGATCTCTTGAGACCCTTGGCGATAACCGCACCAATGGAGTTTATTCCCTGTCCGGAGGCGCCGACGATTTTGAGAGAGATGCGGGGCATCGCCTAACACCAATCTGCCGGCTTCGACGCATCCACCAACTGTTTGCCCCAAACTCTTACTGCCTCCTCCTGGCCGTAGGGCTCGTCTATGATTTTAAGCGTTGGAATAATCAGCCGGCCGTGATGAGCCTTAACGTATTGCTGCAAATGATCCGCCGCTCGCGCCGTGTAGAAGTATCGATGGTCTCCGAGTCCAATGCACGCACACGGTTTGCCGGTCAAGTCCAGAGTCTTCGCCTTGTCATGGAGCAGCACCCACATGTGTGGATTCAATTGCCCCTCGATGCTCCCGGTATTCCAGGTCGCGGAGGCGAGCAGGAGAACATCTCCGCTTAGCAAATCCTGTGGCTGCGCTTTCTCGGCCATCGTTTCCTCGATCTCCCAGCCTGGGGTAATGCTCTTCAAGGAATCGATCAGCGCCTCCACCACGTACGCCGTGTGACCGCTCGTCGAGGCAAAGACGATATGGAGGAATCGACGCTGAATGAAGTGCGGGACGGCCTCGGCGGCATTGGCGATGTTGTTCACGAGTTACCTCCACTTTCCACCAGTGACGGTTCCCGGCTGGCCTACCTTGACGCGGCCAGGTAATTTCATCAGGTCCCTGATCTGGATGTGTGCATGATCTAGCGTTCGATGTGTGCGGGGATCGATTATCCCCACGCAATGTTCGTCGCCGCCAGTACTGTGTAGGAGAAGCAGCGGAGGCGCTCCCTTCGCCTTCGCCGGCACGAAGCGGTCGGTGAATTCGTTCGTCACGACGCCGCCTTCTCGAGAACGGGCAGCACGCCCTCGATCTCCTTGCGACGCGGTTCGAGAAAGTTCGGCAGCTCCAGGTCCCGACCAAGGGCCTCGACCGGCTCGTCGACCGCAAATCCGGGAATATCGGTCGCGATCTCGAACAGAACGCCGCCTGGTTCGCGGAAGTAGATCGAGCGGAAGTACTTGCGGTCCTTCTGTTCGGTCGGGTGCCGGCCGTGGGTTCCGATCAGCTTCTCGGTCATCTGCGCCTGCTGTACATCGTCCGCAGCGCGGAAGGCGATGTGATGCACCGAACCGCGTCCCTGGTGCCCTCGCGGAACTCCCGCGGCTTCGTAGATGTCGACCACGCTGCCTTTCACGTCGCCCGCCGCACCGAAGCGGATCACCGATCCGTCACGGGCGACCTCGCGGAAGCCGAACACATCGGTCAGGATCGCTGCCGTCTTCTGCGCGCTGTCAAGTAGCAGCGTCACGCCCTGCAAGCCGCGGATCGCATGTTCGGATGGGATGTCCTCGTTGCTCCAGCCCGGCTCATTCTCGGCATCGGCGACGCCGATGAGCGCGAGCGCCATCCCATCCTGATCCATGAAAGGCAGCACCGACTCACCGAAGCGCTTCTCCAGCGTCTGGTAGGGAATTCCCTTCTCCATGAGACGCTGAGTCCAGTAACCGATTGAGCGCAGCGGGACGCGGAAGGCGGTCTGGCGCGTTTCGCCAACACCGCGGTGGCCTGCCGTGGCGTTTGTCCAGGGGAAGAAGGTCAGGATGGTGCCAGGACTACCGGTCTCGTCACCGTAATAGAAGTGGTAGGTCGACGGATCGTCGAAATTGACTGTCTTCTTGACAAAACGCAGCCCGAGATGGCGTGTGTAGAAGTCGAGATTCTTGAGGGGATCGCCTGCGATTGCTGTGACGTGATGGATGCCTGGCATGTTTGTCTCCTTGATGCCGAACCTTCGTTGCCGCTTTGATCTAGGGACAATCACACCGGGATCGTATGTTCGTCCCTATGCGGTCGCTGGAGATTTGACGGTCCTCGTGAAGTCAGGCTTGCGCTTTTCCAAGAAGGCCGTGAACGCCTCTTTTGCGTCTTCAGAGCGGACTTGCGCACTGAACTCTTCGTTCTCAGCCTTCATCGCCGCCTTGATCTGCTCGCGAAATGGCTGCTTCATCAGCCTCTTGCTGGCTTGCAGCGCTGCAGCCGGCTTTGCTGCCAGTTTCCGAGCCGTTTCGGTCGCTCTCGTCAGCACATCCTTGTCGGATACGACTTCGGTAACGAGACCCAACTCCGCCGCGCGCCTGGCATCGAAGGGAACTCCCAACAAAATCAACTCCGCCGCACGGAGGTGACCGATCCGCGCCGGCACGGAGCAGCTCGATCCAAATTCCGGCACGACAGCAAGATTGATGAAGGGCATCTGGAATTTCGTGCTCTCGCCCGCGTGGATGAAGTCGCAGTGCGTCAGCATGGTAGTGCCGCCGCCGATGGCGGCGCCATGGACCGCCGCCACCAATGGCTTGTCGAAGTTGACCAATGCATTCATGAGGCCGGCCTGTGGCGATTCGCCTGGCCCTGGAGGATTCTTGAGAAAATCCTCGATATCGTTGCCCGCGCAGAACGAATCCCCCGCACCATGCCAAAGGATGACACGCGTGTTCGCGTCATTCGCCGCCTCGTTGAAGATGCCTGCGAGAGCCAGGTACATGGCTGACGTCATCGCGTTCCGCTTTGCCGGGCGGTTTAATTGGACGCGCAGGATGCTTCCGGCGTGTTCGGTAACAATATCAGCCATTGTCGAAGTCCTGGTGCCTTTGGTGAATTTCACTACAAGTGGAGGTTCGGGGCCGCTCCCGCCGCCCCGACAGGGTCGTCACGCTAGGCCGCGTGTTCCTTGGCTTTCGGAATGGCACCGCTCGCATGCAAACCATCGATTTCGGCAGCGCTAAATCCGAGCTGCCGGAGAACCTCGTCGTTGTGTTCTCCAATCTTTGGGGCGCGCTGCGCAGGCACTTTGGCGACGCCATGCACCTGAAGCGGGCTGCTGATGGTGGACGTCAGCTTGCCGCCGGCACCATTGAGCGGAACGATGATGTCGTTCGCCTGGAGCTGCGGATCGTTGATCACCTCCTGCGGCCCACGCACCGCTCCAAACGTCACATGGACGCCATTGAACACCTCGTACCAATGCGCCATCGGCTCGCTACAGAAGATCTCGTCGAGGATTGCCGTGAGCTGCGGCATATTCGCCATCAGTTTCGCCGGATCGGCAAAACGCGGATCGGCCAGAAGATCAGGGCGGCCGATGGCCTTGGCGACGGCCGCCAGCCTGTCGGGCGTGACGATGAGAACGAACCAGGTGTCATCCTTGGCGCGATACACATTCATTGCCGCATTTGCGGGGTGCATACGATCGTGCAGCCCGAAGAATTTCGCATCGCACAGCGCTGCCTGGATCGAGACGCTGGCGGACCATACGCCTTCGGCAAGCAGCGAGGTCGTGACATGCGCCCCCTCGCCGGTGCGCTCGCGACGGTATAAGGCAGTGACGATCGCCGAATAGAGCCCGACGGCGGTGGCATTGTCACCGCTGCCGGCCACCGGCCAGGTCGGCGGCGCACCGGCATCGCGTGTCATCGACAGCAATCCGCTGCGTGCCCAGTACGACGTGATGTCAAAGCCGGGAAGATTCGCATCCGGTCCCTTGTCGCCGTAACCCGTGATGTCCGCGTAGATCAAACGCGGATTCCACCGCACTACGTCTTGATATTCAAGCTTCAGTTTCGCACGCGCCGGATGCGGCGTGTTGACGATGAGAACATCGGCCCATTTGACAAGCTTTTCGAGGACCTGCTGGGCGTTTGGAGACTTCAGATCAAGCGCCATACCCCGCTTGTTGCGATTGGCGAGGTGCCAGGGGTAAGCATCCTCGGAGAGCGGCTGTGGCGGGAGCTTGTTTCCAATCCTCCAGAGATCGCCGCTCGGCGGCTCTACCTTGATTACGTCGGCGCCGAAGTCCGACAGGATCACCGCGGCGCTGGGGCCGGCGATGAAGCTCGCAAAATCTACCACTTTCAGTCCAGAGAAAATGTTGTCGCTTGCCATGGCTGTCCTTTCCAAATCGCCGTGTGCGGGCTGCTTCTCGAGGAAGGCGGAGGTGCCTTCCTTCTTGTCTTCCGTTGCCGCGCAGATGCCGAAATAGGACGCTTCGAGCGCAAACCCCTCGGCCTGGCTGGTGTCCATCCCCTTGTTGGCCGCTTCCAGCGAGAACTTTACGGCGATCGGCGCGTTGGCGGTGATCTGATTCAGGATCGCCTCGGCGCGAGCGATGAGATTGGCCGCGGGGACAACTTCGTTGACGAGGCCGATGCGATAGGCTTCCTGGGCAGAGATCGTTTCGCCGGTGAGGATCAGCTGCAGCGCACGGCCCTTTCCGACTAGCCGCGGCAGGCGTTGCGTGCCGCCACCGCCTGGCAACAGCCCGAGCTTGACTTCGGGTTGCCCAAATTTGGCATGCTCCGCCGCGATCCTCATCGTGCAAGCCATTGCCGTCTCGCAGCCGCCGCCAAGGGCAAAGCCGTTGATCGCCGCGATCACCGGCTTGCCGAGATTTTCTATGAGGTCCAGTACCTTCTGCCCGAACCGGCTGGATTCCTCCGCATCGTAGGCGTCGACATGCGCGAGTTCACTGATATCTGCGCCGGCGATAAAGGCCTTGTCGCCCGCGCCGGTGAGGATCACGCCGTGCACAGAGGCGTCGGCCTTTGCATCCTCGAATGCGGCCTGCAAATCGGTCCACGTCGGCGTGTTGAGCGCGTTGAGTACCTTGGGCCGATTGACCGTCACGTAGGCGATTGAACCCTTCTTCTCGTACTGGACGTTCGCCAGCGCCAATGCCGCCCTGGGCAAAGGGTTGGGTGCTGTTGCAGGCGAAGAGGTGAACGGTGCAGCCGAAACCATGATCATATCTCCTGGATGGGGGCAGCCGGCGTCGGAGCGCCGGCGCCGCTGAGATGTCACACGAAGGCGCCGTGACCGGTAATGGCCTTGCCGACGATCAGATTCTGCATCTGATATGTGCCTTCGTAGGAGTACAGCGCCTCCGCATCGGCGAAGAACCGCGCGACATTGTAGTCGGCAACGATGCCGTTGCCGCCCAGGACCTCGCGGCCCCATGAGACCGTCTCGCGCGATTTCGAGGTGCAGAACGCCTTCGCCAGCGCCGCATGATGATCGTCAAGCTTGCCTTCGTCATCAAGCTGCGCCAGGCGCAGCATCAGGCACTGGCACGCGGTCAGATTGGCAAGCATCTTGGCGAGCAGATCCTGAATCATCTGGAACGAAGCGATCGGCTTGCCGAATTGCAGCCGCTCCTGGGCGTATTTAAGGGCTGCTTCGAACGCGCCCATCTGGATACCGGTTGACGCCCAACCCACCATGTATCGCGTCATCCGCAGCACGCGCGCGGTATCGCGGAACGAATTGCCGCCCTGCAGGCGGTTGGCCTCCGACACCCGCACATCCTTCAGGGTGATCTGGCCGTTCTGGACGACCTTGAGCGCAATCTTGTGCTCGATCTTCTCGACGCTGAAGCCGGGCGTCGACTTGTTCTCGACGATGAACCCCTTCACCTGATTGTCGGCGAGATCGCGCGCCCAGATGATGGAGAGGTCGCACCACGTCGAGTTGCCGATCCACCGCTTTTGTCCATTGAGAATCCAGGTATCGCCTTCACGCTTGGCCGTCGTGGTCATGCCGCCGCTTGTCCCGGATCCCACCAGGGGCTCGGTGAGGCCGAAACACCCGATCTTTTCGTAACGCGCCATTTGCGGTAGCCATTTCTTCTTCTGCTCCTCCGATCCATCGAGATAGATCGAGCCCATCGCCAGGCCGCTGTGTACGCCCCAGAACGTGCAGATCGACGCGTCGACGCGGGCCATCTCCATCGCGACGAAGCCGAACAGCTTCTGGCTCCCACCAGCGCAGCCATAGCCCTCAAAGCCGAGCCCGCCGATGCCGAGCTCCTTGAACGACGGCAGCAGTTCGAACGGAAACGCATCATCGGACCAATACTTGTTGATGATCGGCTGGACCTTGGTCTCCATATATGTCCGCACCTTCTTGACGACCGCTTTCTCCTCGGGGGTGAGAAGGTCGACCAACTGATAGAAGTCGCCATTCGGGACGGGCACCGGCTTCGGCGCGGTGGTCTTGCTTGCTGTGGCTGCGATGGGCATTTGAGACTCCTGATGTTGCGGCTTGAAAGCCGGAAAAATTGAAGGACGTGTCGGACGTATGATCAATCTCGCCGGTGGCGCCTGGTCTCAGGCGACCGACTTCGTTTGGCTCGACTTGGCAACCTTGTTGCGTAGCTCAATCAGGCCGAGCAGGACGTCGTCGCGCTCCGCCTCCAGCTCCCCGATGGTGCGCGAACCGACCTCGGCATGGACGCTGTCGATGAGCTTGTTTTGCACTTCCGGAGATAGCACCGGCGAGCCGAGGGTCTTCCACCAGGCCGTCATCGGGCCGCTGAACTGCTGGAAGAAGTGCTCGATGCCGCCCGGACCGCCGCCGAGATGGTTGAGCATCATGTTGCCCATGACGCCCCAGCGCAGGCCCGGCCCCCAGGAGAGAGCCGTGTCGACGTCGGCGGCGCTTACAACGCCTTCGGCAACGAGGTAATAGACCTCGCGCGCCAGCGCCGCCTGGAGGCGGTTGGCAACGTGGCCCGGCATCTCCTTGTTGACGCGCACCGTCCGCTGCCCGATCGACGTGTAAAATTCCGCTGCGCGCCGGATTGTCGCTTCCGAGGTCTTTGCCCCGCCGACGATCTCGACCAGCGGGATCAAGTGCGGCGGATTGAACGGATGGGCGATGACGCAGCGCTCGGGATTGGACGGGGCGCCCTTCTGGATTTCGCTCATGGTGAGCCCGGACGAGCTCGAGGCGACGATCACGTCGGGCGGCAGCAGTTCGTCTAGCTGGCCATAGAGCTTCTGCTTGAAATCGATCCGCTCGGGCCCGTTCTCCTGGACGAGATCGACTCCGTTGACCGCTTGCGCGAGGTCGGCCGTGAACTTGAGGTTCGACTGCGACGCTCCAGGCGACAGGCCCAATCGCTTGAGCGCCGGCCAGGCGGTCTCCACGAACTTCCTCAGGGCAGCTTCCGCGTTTGGCGCCGGGTCTGTCGCGACGACCTGCAGTCCCTTGGCGAGATACAGCGCGGTCCAGCTCGCGCCGATCACGCCGGTGCCGATGATGGCGATGCGGCGAATGGGCTTGTTTTGTGACATGTCACTTCTCCTTCGGGATTTCGGCGTAGGCGATGCCGGTGAGATTGCCCTGTGCGTAGAGGAAATTTCGTTCACCGGATCCATCGAGCCGTGCGGAGTAAATTGAGCCGGCGAAATCGGTCACGAACATGCGATCGTTCTGAACGTCGAGCGCGATACCGATCCCCTCCATGAGATGAGTCACCACGATCTCTGGCTGGACAGGCTTGTTGTCGATCGAGGCACGGTTCACTGTATTGCCGCGCGGAGGGTCGCCGCGGTCGGTCCAGTAGAGAACACGGTTCTTGTGGTCGAGCTCGAGGTCGATCGGCTCCGGCAGAGCGTCGAAGAAGATATCGATGTCGGACCTGGTGGCTGCAGTTTGGCCGGCGGGAATCTCGACACCGGCACGGAAGATGCGGCCGAGCCCGGCATTGTCTGGGCCTTTCTGCGACCAGTAGATATGTCCGCGTTTCGGATCGATCGTCAGCCCGACGCACCATCGTGTCTGATCTCGGGCATCGGCTTCGCCGCGTCCCGCCTCGATGAGCGTCTCCAGCTGCGAGCCGTCGAGATTGCAGCGCATGACGCGCATACCCTCGCGGTCGCACCAATAGAGCTTGCCGCCTTTCTTATCGAGGATGATCTGCTTCGGAGTGTGGGTCTTTCCCTGTGCGACGATGGCCCTGCGGTTCTTGCCGTCGATGTCGGCGCGCTCGATGGACCCGTCATTCAGGTTTGGGATGCCCATATTGGTCCAGTAGATATGGCCAGCCTCCACATCGACGACGATGCCGTCGGGCAAGTGGCAGCCCGTGACGATGGTCTTGCGGTCGGAACCGTCTGTATTCATGGAGTGAATGCGGTCGGCGTTTATCTCAAGGACAAACAGACGAGGGACGGCAGCGCCGGCGACGGCGCTTCGATTGTTCTTCTTGACGGCTTCAGACATGTGGCACCTGCATGGCGATCTCACGCGAACTCGGTCAGCGCTTGATCGCGACAGTGCCGCGAATACTTGCCACGATATTGGATGAGACGATCGTCTCTGGGATGGTTGTGCTTTCTTCATCGCTGTCGTACGGCGCGGCTCGTCCCTGCTGCGCATTTACTCACTTCGTACGCGAAGGATATTTTGGCACCGGTCTATGACCGCGACTCCGCATTCCCACGGCGCGATGCGCCCGAGATTTTGCAAGAACGTTCCGCCCCCGAGAAATCAGAGGGCGCAGGGAATGCCGGGCGCTCGATGCGCCCGCAGCCTCGTGTGTGATAAAAACAAACACACGAGATAGTCACCACAGGTTCACCGGAGTAATCCCGGCATTCCCCGCGCAATGGTTTTACGGCTTACTTCGCGCTCTCCCCGGTGACCACGCTTTTTGACACCGTCGCCTGCGCTTCTTATCGCAGACTTGACGCCAACGATTGGGACGTCAGAACGACACGACTTGGCCGTACGCGTCAGCACCATTCGTCAAGTGCGCTGCCCGCGTCCACCGCATCCCACCCCACGTTGATGACGTGCGCAACGCCCCTCTTGTCGGAACGAGACAGCGCGAATCAGTGAACTGATTTGGGTCGGGAGAAAACAGAAATATTTTTGCAAACGGGGCTTGACACCGTTTCTGAAAATCAGAAGTGATTTGCCCGTCAGGCAAAATCGAACTGATCCGGTTCAACAAACTACCCTTCCCCCAACTCCGGTTTTGCCGAGTTGGGCATCTTGATTGTCGAAAGCGGATAAATCCGGCTCCGATCGGGACAGGGGTGAGGTCATCGCCGGGCAAACGCAAGCGGCAACAAGCGCGGCCTCATTTGCCGAAGACCCGGAACTGACTCTCATCGGCGGTCGCCCCACAGCAACTGTCGCCGCCGAACCTGTTGCTTTTAAGATGACTGTGGCTCGGCCGCCACTCGCATCGGAATTCTCTGGCATACTGCGTATTGCGCCGACTTTGTCTTGCCGACCAACTTTACCCTCCTACAATCGTCCATTGTTGAGTCAGGGAGGCTCGCATGGCAAAGCTCGGCATTTTTGCTGCAGTGATCCTCGCGGCCGCGGGCGTTTGCTGCGCTGTGGAGGCGCGAGCCGCCGACGCCGTCCCGACCGGGGCTTCCGCGGCAACGGCGGCTTCAGCGCCCAAGGCGTGCACCGACGGCTGGAGCTTTATTAAGACGAATTGCCAGCTGACCTGGCAGGGCATCACGGTCTACGGCGCGATTGACGCGGGGTTCGGCTGGCAGAGCCACGGCGCGCGGTGGGACCCACGATCCGCTGTCGCTGCCTCGTACTTGATCCAGAAACAGAACAACTCGGCGCTTTGGGGCCCTGCACCCAACGCGTTGACCAATTCCTTCATTGGAATCAAAGGAACAGAGCCGATCGGCGGGAACGTCTCTGTTGTCTTTGCCCTGGACGCTGGCTTCGACCCGTATTCCTTGCGATTCTCCAATGGACCGGGATCGGATGCTGCGAACGCCGGCATCCCTCAAAACTTTGCAACCGCCTACGCCGATTCAAGCCGGGCGGGCCAATGGTTCAACGGCCAAGGCTACGTCGGTGTCAGTTCTCCGACCTATGGCACCCTGACCGTTTTCCGACAGAACTCGCTGACGCTCGATGCTGTCTTCGACTACGATCCGTTCGGCGCCTCTTACGGCTTCTCACCCATCGGCTTTCAGGGAATAACCTGCGGCGGCGGCAATACCGAAAACTGCAGAAACTCGACGTCACTGAAATACCGGGTCAACATCGGCCAATTCCGGGCGGCGGCGCTGTGGCAGTCCGGCGGCTACGCCCAGAACAATGCCTCCAATAGAGCATACCAGTTCCAGGCCGGCGGCGATATTTCAACGTGGGGCAAAGGTATGCTCTCGGTCGATGCAATCTACAGCTTTGTCAGAGACGGCGTGTCTATCGCACTTGCGCCGGGAAGCAATAACGCCTTTGGGGTGCCGATACCCCCGTTCCTGCCGCAGGCGCTCACGGCGACGATCTCCGACAATGAAGCCGCGATGTTTGTCGCCAAATACACGAACGGACCGCTGAAGGTATACGCCGGTTACGAGCACATTCGATATATGGCGCCCAGCGATCCGCAGACCGCTTTTACCGATATCGCGGGAAGCTTTCTTTGCCAAGGCTGCCAAGCGTTCAACAACACGAATATCAACAATGCCGCCTTCGGCGTGAACGGCCTTGGTAACAGGATCTTACAGATCATGTGGACCGGTGCGAAATACGCCGTCACGGATGACCTGGATGTGATCGGCGCCTACTACCATTACATCCAGAATTCCGCTTTCGGCACCCCTACTGGAGGGCGCGCCTTCTGCTCGGACAGTTCGCACCCGCAATGCGCCGGGACGTTCGACGCGATCTCTGCCGCTGTCGATTGGCGGTTTGCACCAAAGTGGGACGTCTATTTTGGCATGATGTTCAACCAGGTGCATGGCGGGTTGGGCTTCGGCTTTCTCCAGCACAGCAATATCGATCCCACGGCCGGATTGCGCTTCCGCTTCTGAAAGCCGGCCACGACCGGTCTGAGGGTTGTGCTTCGGACGGCGCACTTTGCGACATTTCGTAGCGATGCAGCATCGGCGCTGAGGCTCGCGCCGGCGACTGGAGCAAGTTTGAGTCCGCTGTTAGCGCAGCCGCTCTCAACTGGACGCTCTGCCAGGCAGAGGGTTGAGGCTTGTCGATTTGATTCACCTGCTCAGCGCATGCGAAACGCGTCGAAGGCATGCGCCACAAAGATGATAGCGCTCAAGAAGACAAGGGACACCGTCACGACCTCGATCATCGTACCGCTCGTTTTGCGCGCCTGCCCGAGGGATGATTTATTCCGGCACCAAATCTAGAACAGGTGCGTTGGCGTTCACATTGTTCTGATGGCCAATGTCCCAATGGACTCCGCTCGGTATGCGGAGCGCCTATTCAGGCATGATGCGCGCATTCGCCCCCGGCCAGCGCGGCACCATCGCCGGGTCGACGTTCAGATGCTCCGCCACCATTTCCGCAGGAGAATGTTTAAGCCAGTCTGACAGGGAGACCTCCTGAAAATTCGGCGTCCGGAACACGGAGAAGAATTGCATGTCGGTGTCTCCGACGTTCTGCACATAGTGCCCGTAGTTTTTCGGGACGTAGCCGATGTCGCCGGGGTTGAAGTCCATCGTGAGCACGTGCGGGCCGGTGTTGAACACGCCCATGCGGGCCTTGCCTTTGATGTAGTATTGCCACTCGTCGGCATTGGGATGCCAATGCATCGCCCGCATCGCGCCAGGCGGAACCGTCTGCACCACTGCGGCAATGGTGGTGGAGACCTTGAAAGTGCTGCTATCGGCAAGGTGCAATGTGCCGCTCTTCGTTCCGTTCAGGTTAGGCGACGTTGCGAGCGAGAAGGTGAACGGCTGGGGCGGAGTCTCCGCGTTTCCAGTCATTGCCTTCCGTACAGCGGGCAGGTCTCCCGGCACTTTGCCTTGAAAGATCCAGAGGTCGTTCAGCGGCGTCTTTGCAAACGTCTTGGCCGGTACACCGAAGTTTACGGCGAGCACTGCAGGAGGCGTATGGGCAAACCAATCAGTCACCAACAGTGTGTTGAACTCGCTCGCCGCGCCGTCATCGAAGCAGATGACGAATTCGCAACCGTCCGGCCCGAGGCCCTGCAGCGAATGCGGGTAGCCGGCAGGAAAATACCAGATGTCGCCTTCCTTGACGTCGGCAACATAGGGGCGGCCGATCGGATCGATCACGGTCACCCGGCAGTTACCGTAAGTCATGTACGCCCACTCAGCCGCCTGATGCCAATGCAACTCACGGATGCCGCCGGCCGTCAGTCGCATATTGACGCCGGAGATGGTTTTGGAAATTGCGAAGTCCGCCTGGGTCACTTGCCGCGCCCAGCCGCCGTTCTGGATGCGCCGTTGTACGGTGTTGAAGGAAGACCAGATCTGCGGCATGCCGCCAATGTCGGTTGGCGGCGGAGAAAATGCCGACTGCAGCTGATCCCTGATCGCGGGATCTTGCGGCCCCGGATCAGTGACGCTCGCTGGATTTCTGGCGTTGATCGCGCCTTCCGGAGGCTGATCCGGATTGCCAAAGGAGCCGGCGTTTGCCGCCGACACTGTCATTGCCGCGCCCATGGCGGACGCGGCCAACAGATCTCGTCTCGAAAACACGGATGTCCTCCTGTGCATGACGGTTCGGAGTCGAAGCTTGGCCCTGTGTGTTGGCCGCGCGAACAATTTCGGCTGATAATCGATATCGTCTGGCCTTCGATATTTTTCTTCTAAATTCGAGTTTATTGTTCTGACGGATGCGTTGATACGACGGATGCGTTGATACTTAGTCGGCGCAGCGCCGCACCGTGCAAAACGCACGAGCCTGGTTTTTCGACACAATATGCGATTGGAAAAATCTCGATGACCGACGGGAACATCGGCATTTCAGATTTGCAATCCGAGGTTGTTTGCAGCAGGATCATGAACCAGGTTCGATTGCGCGCCACCCCCGTGAGTGGAAAGCTGACCGGTGGCCGGGTCGAATTCCGGATTCCCATTATCCAGAAGAACCGCCCGGGCATAGATGCGACACTCGTGCTGAGCGCCACCGAGTGGAATGCTGCCTGATGACGGATGGCCCCGGCAACGTCCGGGCCACGGGATCAACTTCGGCTTCGCTACCGGGAGTATCTTGTTGACCGACGCTGGCTCGGTTCGGGTTGTCAAAAGGCACCTAGAATACCATTTCCGTTTTCAGGTCCCTATTCAGTAGATAGCCAAACCAGACACGGTTCCGCCAAGGGCAGATTTCCTTCGACGCGAACCGAACATCATGGGAATGAGAGGGCTTGTGAAGATCTACAGGGAAATCCCTGTCGCCGTCGGTCTCGTGCTGAGTCAGGTAGCGCTGGCAGCTCCACCCGATAAGCGCGACCCCGCGCTGGCTCCATGGTTTGAAAGCCTGAAGCAACCCGGCACCGGTGCTCCGTGCTGCTCGATTGCGGATTGCCGAACGGCCGAGTTCCGGCAGGACCGAGACGGCTACGAGGTGTTCATCGATGGTCGTTGGAAGATGTCGGTTCCATTCTGGCTGCGTGTCCCGCCGGACAGGATCATCGACGGAATTGACAACCCGACGGGCCGCGGCGTGGTTTGTTTCACGCCTGAGGCCGGCATTCTCTGCTTCGTGCCCCCGCCCGAGAGTTAATCGTAATCGTCAATTCAACACGACCTGACGACTCATCAATTGCAATCAAACGATCCGTCTTCCGCGGACACGGCAGTCGCCCGATCGGAGACAAGCATCTGTGGCGATGGGACGTGCGGCCCTGATTATCAGCGCGTGGCTAGCGAACGATGACTTCGCTCAAATCTGCGCCGCCACCTTTTCCAGGCCGATCATGCGGGCGAGCGTGCGCACTTCTTCTTTTTGATCTTCGCGCAACTGAAACAGCAGCGGCATCGCGGCCGATTTCAACTGCTGGACTTCGGCGGCTTCCGGATCGATCGGCGCGCCGGTCGCGTTTGGATCGGTCTTGCGCGTTGCGTGAATCTTGCGGGCCACCGCGCGCAGCGCGCGCTCCACCGCCGGCCAGTAATATTCCTGGTCGGAGGAAAGCCTGAGGCGCTGCTTGATGCTGGCGATCTGCATGTCGCTGAGCAGCGCGTAGGATTTTTGCGGCGGCGGCTTGTTGGCGACCTTCGGCTTGGGCGGCGCCGGGACCGTTGCGGCCGGCGCGGCGATCTTCGGCGCCTCGATGTCGGCAGGCGCCGCGATGTCGGCAGGCGCCGCGGACGCATAGGCCCGCCGCAGCGGCTCGCTCAAGGCAGCCGTTTGCTGCGGCGCATCGAACGCTGCCATCGCAAGGGCTGCGCTCGCCAGCCTGTCCTTCTTGCTTTCCTTGTTCGAGACCGGGGTTTTGACGATCGGGGAGGCTATTTCAAACCGGGCCGCCGGGACGCTGTCGCGGCCGAGAATGCTGGTGGCGGCCGCGCCGACGACCAGAAAACACGTCAGCGCGATGATGGTCATTGCTCTGGTCAAGCCGTACTCCCTACCCTGCCACGAACCATGATCACTTTCCCGAGAACTGGGCGCTAATTAAGGCGCTGCTGCGGCAGCGGGCGGATTTGGGGGCCAGAAACCGGCCGCCGGGGTTGCGAAATCAGGCCGCGACCGCGAGATCGTAGGCTTGCTGGATGTCGACGACGATATCGGAGGCTTCCCACAGCGCATCCGGCGCAACCGACCGCAGGCTGATGGTCCAGTTGCCGCCCTTGCTGGTCCGAGGCATGCCGAGAATGTCGAATTGCACGCCGCGGCACTTCGGATGCCGCTCCAGCGCATAGGCGACCCGGGCCCTGATCTCCTCGAGGGTCGCAGGGGTTTTGCCGTGAAAAGTCTCGAAATCCATGGCTCCATCCCCTCAACGGCGGTCTCTCGCGCGGCCCGGCGCAGCAGCGGTGAACGGCCTTAACGAGCCGATAGTTGGGGCGAAATTGGTTAACGGAGCGTTAAGCGCGGATCGGACGCGTGCATCGCCGCCCGATAGGTTGATCGCTTCTCGTTGACGAGGCTCTGGATGGCGCGGCCACATTAGCCCGCGTTCGTAACGGCCCGGTTGCCGTCCCGGCGATGGATGGCGTCCTCAACTCGCGGCCGCGAACGATCTTTCGAAGCTGTTGGGCACCTCAATATCGACTTCAAGCGTCGATACTTGCTTGCCCCTCTCCATTCTGACCACGACTTTTTCCGGATCGAGCACGACATGCCGCGACACCGCGGCAAGGATCTCCGCCCGCAGCAGTTCCAGCAATTCAGGCTGGCCGCGCAAGCCGCGTTCATGCGCCAGGAGTATCTGCAACCGTTCCCGTGCAACGGGCGCGGTAGCAGCACGGCCACCGATCAGCCGCAGCAGATTCATCATGCGGCCCTCCGTCCCAATAACCGGTTCATCAAACCTTTGCGCTCGACCGGCACCATCATGGTGACGGTTTCGCCCATCAGGCGGCGCACCGCGTCGATGTAGGCGCGGGCCGGCGCGCTGGAGGTGTTGTTCAGCGTAACCGGTGAACCGACGTTTGACGCACGCAGAACGTCCTGGCTCTCGGGAATGATGCCAAGCAGCGGCGTCGCAAGAATTTCAAGGATATCCTCGATGCTGAGCATTTCTCCCCGTGCTGCGCGCCCCGTGTCATATCGGGTGATCAGCACGTGCTTCACTACCCGCTCGCCCCGCTCTGCCTTGACGGTCTTTGAATCGAGCATTCCGATGATGCGGTCGGAGTCGCGCACCGAGGAGACTTCGGGATTGGTGACGATGACAGCCTCGTCCGCGTAGCGCATCGCCAGCATCGCGCCCCGCTCGATGCCCGCCGGGCTATCGCACAGTATCCAGTCAAATTTGGTGCGCAGGTCGGCGATAATGCTGCCGACACCCTCATCCGTCAGGGCATCCTTGTCCCTGGTCTGCGATGCCGGAAGCAGCCACAAATTCTCCAGCCGCTTGTCGCGAATCAGAGCCTGCGAGAGCTTTGCAACGCCCTGCACCACATTGATGAGGTCGAACACGACCCGTCGTTCCGCCCCCAGGACCAGATCGAGGTTGCGCAGGCCGACATCGAAGTCGACCACCACCACTTTTTCTCCCAGCTGCGCCAGTGCGGCACCAAGCGCGGCTGTGGAAGTTGTCTTTCCGACGCCGCCTTTGCCTGACGTCACGACCAAGACTTTGGCCATTGTTGCCTCCTTTGGCGGTTAGTTGAGCGGTGTAATTCTCATGATCTCGCCGTCGAGCCACGCCTGGGCCGGCCGGTTGCGCAGCATGGCGCCGATGTCTTCAGCAGTCTGGTAGTAGCCGTCGATTGCCAGGAGCTCGGCTTCGATTTTCTGACAGTAAATCCGCGCGGCCGAATTGCCGCTGACGCCCGCCATCGCGCGGCCGCGAAGCGCGCCGTAGATATGAATAGAGCCGCCGGCGACAATCTCGGCGCCGGAACCAACCGAACCGAGCACCGTCACATCGCCGTCGGTAAAGACAACCGATTGACCGGAGCGCACCGGGTTTTCGAGCAGTAATGACGTCGATTTTGGCTTGGCCTCAGGCTTTTTCGGTTCAGCCTGCGTGAGCAGGCAGTGGCGTCCGCCTGTCAGCAACGGCGGCATGCTCGTCGTGACGTGAGCGGCGTCCACGCCCTCGATGCCAAGGATGCGAATATTGCGCTGCTCAAGGCTCGTGACGAGATGGGCGATCGCCGACTGGCTGAGATCCACGGCAGCAAGGTCCAGCACCACAGGCTTGCCGACAAAGAAGCCGGGCGACCGGGCAAGGGTTGCGTCTATTTCTTCCAGCCAGGCAACGATCGGAACGGTAGGACTAAACACGAACGCAACATAGGAGCGGCCCCGCATTCGGACCAGTTGACGTGATGGCGCCGCGGATGCGTCCATGGTGATCGACTCGCCTTCCTTATTGAATGGTTAAGGATCGGCGGTCTTGGTTAACGGTTGATTAACGCCCCCCGGCTATTCGTCATCGCCTGAACGCGCAGGTGTTCGCTCGATGTTTCCGCGTCACAGCGGCGGATCGACGGCTTCCTGGTATTCTTTTTTGAATCGCGCGATCAGTTCGGCGGCGGGCAGAATCTTGCCGACGCTGCCGACGCCCTGGCCGCTGCCCCAGATTTCCTTCCAGGCTTTCGGTTTGGCCCGTTCGCCCGAGGCGTCGGTACCGAAACTCATTTTCGATGCATCGGATTCCGGAAGATTTTCCGGATCCATCCCGGCTGCCACGATCGAGGGCTTCAGGTAATTGCCGTGCACGCCGGTGAACAGATTGGAATAGACGATATCCTCCGCGGTCGAGGTGGTGATCATCTGCTTGTAACCCTCCACCGCATTGGCCTCCACCGTAGCGATGAACGCGGAGCCGATATAGGCAAAGTCGGCCCCCAGCAGCCGCGCGGCGCGGATGGCGCGGCCGTTGCCGATCGCGCCCGACAGCGCGATCGGCCCATCGAACCATTGCCGGGTCTCGGCCACGAAGGCGAATGGCGATATCTCGCCGGCATGGCCTCCGGCGCCGGCGGAGACCAGGATCAGGCCGTCCGCGCCCTTCTCGATCGCCTTGTGCGCGAATTTCTGGTTGATCACATCGTGAAATACGATGCCGCCCCAGCCGTGCGCGGCCTGATTGAGTTCTTCGCGCGCGCCGAGCGAAGTAATGACCATCGGCACTTTGTGCTTCTCGCAAACCGCGAGATCCTGTTCGAGCCGATTGTTCGATCGATGCACGATCTGATTGACCGCGAACGGCGCCGACGGCGCCTCGGGATGGGCCTTATCGTGCGCGGCAAGCTCTTGCTTGATCCGCGCCAGCCATTCGTCAAGCAACGCCGGCGGACGGGCGTTCAGCGCCGGAAACGATCCGACGATCCCCGCCTTGCATTGCGCGATCACCAAATCCGGCACGGAGACGATGAACAGCGGCGCGCCGATGACGGGTATAGACAGACGGCCCTTGAACAACGCAGGCATGGACATTTCGAAAATCCCTCCGTCGTCCAGCGGAAACGCTACGCATCAGTCTAAGGATGCCAGACATCATACCAAGAAAGCAATCGCAACTCGCGGCCCGCTATCTCTGTATCGGCTCGATCCCCGCCGCTACTGGCATATCGCACGGGTAACGTAATTGTCCCTCCGGCAATCATCCGGCTTGCGCATCCGGCCGGGGATCAGCACTTTCGCGGAGCAGGTTTCCGCGGAATCGGTGTTGAGGCTGTTTCCCTCTTTGAAGCCCTTGCTCTGACAGAGTTTATCGGCCCCAACCTTGCAGTTCGGCGCGCCGTTCGTCGAAACCGGGCATATCATGCGCCCCGCGACCATCGAGCTTGGCCTGGCCAGGCGCGACAGCGTCTCGCCCGCTTCTTTTGCGCCAGCGTTCAGATCGCCGATGGTCTCGCTCGGGCTTTTCAGGGGTGGAAAGATCGACAAGGATTTCTCGAAGAATTTTCCCATTTCGTTGAACAGGCCTGGATTCTCTTCGCGCGCCGCCGGGGCGAGCGATGGCGCAGGCTCGCTTTGTCGAGGCGCCGTTTGCTGGCCCGGCTCCTGGGCGTCAAGCGAGGGCGGCTGCGCTGCTTGCGGCCAAGCAGCGCCTGCGGCGATCATCAACGTCAGCAACGCCGCGCCCGCGGTCGCGACATGCATCCTGGACAATGCGATCAGCTTGCCGGGTCGGTCGAACATGATTTCGAGCCTAGCCTGAAGGTGCGGACCGGCAAAGCTGTTCGCGGACGCTCAGACCAATCGATATGCGATGACAAAGCCGAGCACGAGCACAATGGCGCCAAGCGTGACCCATCGTCCGAGGTGCTTCTCGATCGAGGCCCGAATGGTGTCTCCGTAGCGGTTGAGCAGGATCGCAACCGCGAAAAACCGGCCGCCGCGGGCGATGATCGAGCACACGATGAACAGCCAGATGTTGTATCCGGCAAAACCCGAGGTGATGGTCACGAGCTTGTAGGGGATCGGTGTCAGACCCTTCCCGATAATGATCAAGGCGCCCCATTCGGCATAGGAAGCGCGGAAGGCTTCGACCTTGTCGCCAAGGCCGTAGAGATTGATCAGCCACTGCCCGAGCGAGTCATAGAGCAGCGCGCCGATCGCGTAGCCGAGCACGCCCCCGGCAACGGAGGCGACCGTGCACAAGGTCGCGAACAGCCAGGCCTGGCGCGGACGCGCAAGCGACATCGGCAGCAGCATGATGTCGGGAGGCACCGGAAAAAACGAGCTCTCGGCGAACGACACCGCTCCCAGAATCCAAAGCGCGTAAGGCTTGTCGGCGGCGTCGATACACCAGTCGTAGATCCGTCTCAGCATGGCGCGATGAACCATCACGGAGCGGATTTGTCCATGGCGCGAATTGAGGGATTGGATAAGACTTAGTGCCGCTTGCGCAGGCTGCGGCCTTCAAGCGCGACAATCTGTCGCCGTGCGGCCCGCGGCGGCGACATCTTCGGCATTTTGACCGCGGATTTCGGCATCTTCTCGGCAATTCCGAGCAGGTCTTCGCGCCGCTCCATTTCGCGCCAGACATCCTCAGGCTCTACACCTGCCGAAGCCCACAACACGGTCAGATTATAGAGAAGGTCGGCGCTTTCCCGGATCACGGCGTCGGGATTGCGGTTAACGGCGTCGATCACGACCTCGATGGCCTCTTCGGCCAGTTTCTTGGCCATCTTGGCCGGGCCGCGTTGAAACAGCCGTGCGGTTCGCGAAATGGCCGGATCGAGATCCTTGGCCGCGATCACCGCCAGATAAAGCCGTTCGAGCGAATCACTCATTCCCTGAACCTAATCCAAAGCCGTGGCCAGCGTGTTAACGGCCAGGGCAACACGCAAAAATCCGCCAGCCACGGTGACCGGCGGATTAATGGGTCGCGCCAACTTGCGGTTACCAACCGGCTAAGGGATGGCCCCTGTAATAGGGCACGCCCCCATAATCATATCCGCCGTAATAGTAGGGACCGCCGCCGTAATAATACGGATCTGCGCCGTAATAGACGGGGCCGCCATAGTAGCCGTAGGCAGGGCGAGCTGCGGCGATCGCAAGCCCGGTCCCGACAATACCGGCAAAAGCTGCGGCCGCGGCTGCACCGCCGCCGCCCCGATAGAACCTGCGGCGGGCGCTGAAGTCCGTAGCGTCGCTGGTCGCCGCCGCAGACAGGCCTTTGCCCGATGGGGCCGGCCCGGCGAGAGCCAGCGACGGCTCTACCGTTATGACCGCCGCCGCCGCAACCGTCGCCATCACGGCGGCGCGGCCGCGGGCCGAAAACACACCTTTTCGCATGAGCATCTCAATGTCCTCCGCGGCAACCTGCCCTGGTAGACGTCTTAGCTAACCGCCGGGCGCATGCTAGGTTCCCGAATCCGAATGCCAGCTGAACGATAGATGGCGAAATCGGGGCGCTCATCGGCCGTTCAGATTTCAACCGGCAGAGTGTAGTGCCGCGCTTAAGGTGTCATGAAACCAACACACCCGGCATGGCAACTGGGGCCAGGTCCCCGAAGTAATCCCAATGCGTGCAAGTTCGACCATTGCCGTCCGTTGCATTTTGGCTTCGCTGGCAGGCCTGTTGGGCTTTGTGTGTTTCGGCTTCACGCAGAACCCGGCCGCGCCCGAAATACGGCGGCCGATCGCGATCCAGTTTTCCTACGATCGTCCGATCGATGCGAGCGCGGCCCCCTTCGTCCTGGCGTCGGCCGGCGGCCTGTTCAGCCTGGAGGGGCTGGCGGTCACGACCAATATCGCCAGCGGATCGAAGGACGCGATTGCGCGCGTCGCCAGGGGCGACAGCGATTTTGCGCTGGTCGACATAAATGAGTTGATCCGCTTTCGCGACAGCACAAGTGCGCCTCCGATCAAAGCCGTGTTCGTGCTGTTCAACAAAACGCCCTACGCCATCATTGCCCGCAAAAGCCGCGGTATCAACGCGCTCTCCGATATCGAGGGCAAGACGCTCGCCGTCGCCGAGGGCGATCTTGCGATCCGGCTGTGGCCGGCGCTGGCACGGCAGAACGGAATCAAGCTCGCAAGCGTCAAGCTAAGCAAGATCAGCGCGGCGGTGCGCGAGCCGATATTGTCGGCCGGTCAGGTCGACGCCATAACCGGGTTTTCATATCTATCGGCGCTCAATTTGAAGGATCGCGGGGTCCCAGCCGATGACCTTGCCGTGCTCCGCTACGCCGATTACGGCTGCGAGGCCTACGGCTTCGCGGTGATCGTCAATCCGGTGCTGGCAGCCGCGAGGCCGGAGGCGGTGAAAGGTTTCCTGCGCGCGGTGATTGGCGGCACGCATCTGGCCATCAAGGAGCCCGGGCGCGCGGCCGATGAAGTCGTCAACCGGATGGACGGCGGATCGCGCGAGCTCGAACTGGAGCGCCTGCGCACCTTGATTCGCGAGAACTTCGTTACCGCCGAAGTGCAACGCAATGGCATCGGCGCCATCGACCCGGCCCGCCTCGAGCGTTCGATCGATCAAATCGCCGAGGATTTCAAGTTCCAGAAACGGCCATCCGCGGCGGACATTTTCGACGATGCCTTCCTGCCTCCCCTCGGCGGCCGCCTGATCAATTGAGCAAAACATCAGCGGACGCTGTATCTTGGCGACGATCCCTGATTAGAATGCATCTCCGAACGATCGTCCCGCCCGCCGACCCCCTGAGCCCCTGAACGGCATGTCGCTAATTCGTCTTTATATCCGCGTCCTTGGGCTACTCGGCAAAGAGGCGCGGCTAGGCTGGATGCTCGCCGGCGCCAATCTGCTGCTGGCCGGTGCGCAATTCGCCGAGCCGGTGCTGTTCGGCCGGATCGTCGACGTGCTCTCCGGCAAGGCATCCGCAAGCCCGCTCGGGTCCTCGCCGGCCTGGCCGCTGCTCGCGGCCTGGGCGGCATTCGGCCTGTTCACCATTGGATGCAGCGCTGTGGTCGCGCTGCATGCCGATCGGCTGGCGCACCGTCAGCGCCAGGCGGTGCTGACGGATTATTTCGAGCACATCATGCAACTGCCGCTGACCTTTCACACCGGCACCCATTCCGGCCGGCTGATGAAGGTGATGCTGAACGGCACCGACTCGCTGTGGCGGCTGTGGCTGGCATTTTTCCGCGAGCATTTCGCCGCGATCATGTCGCTGGTGGTGCTGCTGCCGCTGGCGCTTTACATCAATTGGCGGCTGGCAATCCTGCTGTTCATTCTGTGCGTGGTATTCACCGCGCTGACCACGCTGGTGGTGCGCAAGACCTACGGCATGCAGAGCGAGGTCGAAGAGCATTACAGCGACCTGTCCGCGCGCGCTTCCGACGCGCTCGGCAATGTCGCGCTGGTGCAAAGCTTCGTGCGCATCGATGCCGAGGTGCAGGGACTGCGCTTCGTCGCCGACAAGCTCTTGGCGGTGCAAATGCCGGTGCTGTCGTGGTGGGCGCTGGTCACCGTCATCACCCGGGCATCGACCACCATCACGGTGCTGGCGATCTTCACCGTCGGCATCGTGCTGCACGAACAGGGCCTCACCACCATCGGCGAAATCGTGATGTTCGTAAGCTTCGCCACCATGCTGATCCAGAAGCTCGAACAGGTCGTCAGCTTCATCAACAGCGTGTTCATGGAGGCGCCGCGGCTGCAGGAATTCTTCAACGTGCTGGATGCCGTGCCGGTGGTGCGCGACCGCGCCGACGCGATCGATACCGGGCGGCTGTCCGGGCTGGTCGAGTTCCATGACGTCTCGTTTTCATATGACGGCAAGCGGCCCGCGGTCGAAGACCTGTCCTTCACCGCGTTGCCGGGCCAGACCATCGCGCTGGTCGGCCCGACCGGCGCCGGCAAGTCGACGGCGATCGCGCTTCTGCATCGCGCGTTCGATCCGCAATCGGGCTTCATCAGGATCGACGGCATGGATGTCCGCGGCCTGACGCTCACCGCGCTGCG
>WNFO01000286.1_pt1 | contig 62344 bp, 56 predicted proteins | sample 5400251 | NCBI WGS metagenome assembly WNFO01 (sample SAMN13153354, study PRJNA577476) | soil metagenome | isolation source: 100 cm saprolite under Madrone tree | place: USA:California | collected 2016-06-14 | reverse complement strand
TCGAATACACGTTCCGGGATGGCGGGTGGCTGCATGTAAAACGCGATTCGCGGATCGAGTATAACGATCAGGAAGCGCGCTTTGCGCTCCCTCCAACAGAAGATGCAGTTGCTGTCCTCACGCGTGCCGAACGTGCAGCCTTCGGCGCAAAGGGTTGCGGCATCGACTGGGGGCAGAAGGAAAACCAGCCCGCCGACGATGATCCAACTGCAACCGAAACCATATTCCGTGGCGACGCATGCAACTGCCAGGCCCGCTTCCGCACCAATAACGCCGGCCGTGTCACAGGGTTACTGTTGCGCAGCGCCTGTTAAGAATGCCCCGATATGGCCAGGGCAAATCTGGAGGATCGCATCGAACAGGTAAGGGAACTGGGGCGTAAACCTGTCACCGATCAGACAATGGCCTCGTTGCGTAAGGCGTTCGGCGATCGGTCGAATCTTGTTGTGGCCCAGGCGGCGAAGGTGGTTGGCGAGCTTCAGCTTCGGGATCTCATTCCAGACCTTCTCCACGCGTTCGACCGAATGCTTCAAAAAGGTTCGGCCACAGATCCGAAATGCTGGGCAAAGAAAGCCATCGTCGACGCGTTGACGAAGATGGATCATGACCAGTCGGACGTATTCGTTCGTGGTCTTCGACATATCCAGATGGAACCCGTGTGGGGCGGACAGGAGGATTCCGCGCTCTCGCTCCGGGGGAGCTGTGCGCTGGCCCTGCTTCAGTGTGGAGACCTTTCCAGACACGCGAAATTTCGTTATCTGGTCGATGCGATGGCGGATCCGGCGGAACCCGTCCGCGTGGATGCCGTGCGCGCGATCGCGCAGATGGAAGGTGACGACGGCGCATTGCTGCTGCGACTGAAGGCCCGAGTGGGCGACCCAAATTTCCGAGTTACGGGTCAGGTGCTGGAATCCATCATCAACGTTGAAGGTGAGCAGGGCATCGCGTTCGTGCGCGGATTTCTGGAATCCGAACATGACGAGGTTTGCGAGGAAGCCGCTTTGGCTCTCGGCGCGTCGCGGCTGGCAGCCGGCTTTGCTGCGCTTAAAGAAGCCTGGACGCGGGAACGAAACAAACCTCGGGGTGAAGTTTTCCTCCGGGCAATTAGCGCCGCGGGATTGCCGGAGGCCATCGATTTCCTGGTGACATTGATTAGAGAAGGTTTACAACGCGAAGCCGATGCCGCGGTTCGAGCCCTCGAGTTGTACTCCGGTTCGGAAGAAATTGAGGCAAAAGTGCATGACGCCCTCAAACAGCGGAAAAATCGCGAGTGAAATAGTGAGATAATCACCCGCGCATGAACAACCGGAAACAGCCGCCCAATGCGGGTTTGTTCGGCCTGCTGAAACCCTACTCGAAGCTCATAATCACACTCATCGCTTTCACGATTTTCGGCAATGCGCTGAATCTGGTGGTGCCGAGAATCATCGCCAATACCATCGACAGCTACGGACAGCCGACGTTTGTTCTACGGACTGTGCTCATCGAGTTCTTTCTGGTGGCGGCCGGCATCTTCACTTTTGCGTATCTGCAGAGTGTCGTCCAGACCTATGCAGCAGAAAGCATCGCGCGGGACCTGCGCACCAAACTGGTGGCAAAGATCTCCGTGCAGGACCACGCGTATATTCAGCAGGCGACTCCAGCCCGCCTTCTGACGAACCTCACTTCGGATGTGGATGCCGTGAAGACATTTGTCTCTCAGGCATTCCCTTCGATGATCTCATCGATATTCCTCATCATTGGAGCCGGAATACTCCTGCTCTGGATCGACTGGAAACTTGGACTCGTTGTTCTGGCGGTTCTTCCCATCATCGGCGCGACGTTTTACGTGGTGCTCGGGAAAGTGCGAAAGCTCTTCAGGAAAGGTCAGGAAGCGATTGACTGGCTCAATAAGGTCATCAACGAAAGCATTCTGGGATCTGCGCTCATCCGGCTGCTTAACTCTCAGCATTACGAATATGAAAAGTTTCTCGCGGCAAACACGGAAGCCCGCTCGATCAGCCTGAGCATTCTGCGTCTGTTCGCCAGTCTCATTCCGGTGATCATTTTCTTCACAAATGTCGCGACACTCATGATCCTGACGCTTGGCGGCCGCTTCGTCATCAACGGGTCCATGACATTGGGCGACTTCACAGCTTTCAACAGCTATCTGGCGATTCTGATCTTTCCTGTGATCATCATCGGCTTCATGAGCAATATCATGGCGCAGGCAACTGCGTCGTACCAACGGATGTCACCGATTCTCGAGGCTCCGGAGAGAAAACAAACGGGCGAGATCAAAGCCGATCTGCAGGGCGACATTTCTGTGCGTGGCGTCAGCGTGAGTTTTGGGCAGAAATCGGTGCTCAAAAATGTCTCACTGACTGTAAATGCCGGAACGCGCACAGCGGTTATCGGCCCGACGGCGGCGGGGAAGACGCAGCTTCTGTACCTGCTCACCGGGTTGATCGAACCCACGTCCGGAACAGTGGAGTACGATGGCCGCCCGATCAATCAGTATGAAAAAACCAGCCTGCATCAGCAGGTCGGCTTCGTGTTTCAGGACAGCATCCTTTTCAATCTGACGTTACGCGAGAACATTGCGTTCAGCACCACGGTAAAAGATGAGGATCTCGAAAAGGCCATTGCCACCGCGGAGCTCAGAGACTTCATCGATTCCCTGCCCCAGAAGCTCGACACAGTCGTCTCGGAGCGGGGTACCGCGCGTGCTGCTGCTCGACGATTTTACCGCGCGAGTGGACACAACGACGGAGCGGAAGATTCTGGAAAACGTTCACAAAAATTATCCGGGCATTACGCTTCTTTCGGTAACGCAGAAAGTTTCGTCGGTAGAAAACTACGATCAGATTGTTCTCTTGATGGAGGGAGAAGTATTGGCGTCGGGTACCCACAAACAATTGATGGAAACGTCGCCGGAATACGTGCAGATTTATGAGTCGCAGCGCAGCACCAGCCACTACGAGCCAGTACACGCTAAGTAAGACCGCCCACCAGGAGTCGAAAGCCGGCTTCGTCACCGCGCTCAAGCGGCTCTGGCCTCTCACGGCAGGAGAGCGCCGCAGCGTGAGGACGGCGTTCATCGCTATCTTGATCAGTTCCGCAGCCGCGCTCCTGGCCCCGATGATCATCGGCCGAACGGTCGACCTGTACATCCGCGGCGGAGACTTCGCTGGAGTCCTGAGGTCTGCCGCGCTCCTTCTGGGCATCTATATTTGCGGATTCTTCTCCAACTATTTTCAAACCCAGAGAATGGGTGTCGTCGGCCGGACAGTGCTGTTCAATCTGCGAAACCGTGTCTTCCTGAAACTGCAGGACCTGCCCGTCGCCTTTTTCAATGAGAACAAAACGGGCGACCTCATTTCGAGAATCAATAACGACACCGACAAATTGAACTTGTTTTTTTCGCAGGGCCTGGTCCAGTTCGCGGGGAACCTCTTCCTCATGATTGGCGCGGGAGTATTTCTGGTCAGCCTCAATCCGCCGCTTGGCATGGCGGCATTGCTGCCGGCGCTTGGCGTGCTCGTCGCCACGCGGCTGATTTCGCCGTGGGTCAAAAAGAAGAACGTCATGAACCTGCAGTCGCTCGGAGGAATGAGCGCGGAGATTCAGGAAAGCCTGAACAACTTCAAAGTCATCGTTGCATTCAATCGTCTGGACTACTTCCGAAGGAAGTTTGATGGCGCGAACCAGAAGAATTTTTCGTCGGCCGTCGGCGCAGGCCTTGCGAGCAACCTGTTCCTGCCGATTTACGGACTCGCTCACAACCTGGCCCAGTTGATCGTTATTGGGTATGGCATTTATCTGATCGCGGCCGGAAATCTTACGATCGGATTGCTGATCGGATTCGTACTCTATATCAACAGCTTTTACATGCCGTTGCGCCAGATCGCTGCGCTGTGGTCGTCTTTACAACTGGCACTGGCCGCGCTCGACCGCATTTCCGAAGTGCTGGCACTCGAATCGAATATGCCCGTCAGCGCAGCCGGGCGAACGCCGTCACGCTCGGTGCTGAAGTTTGAAAACGTCAACTTCAGTTATCCCGGCGGCAAAGAAGTTCTGCGGGACACCAGCTTTACCCTGGAAGGCGGAAAGACGTATGCGCTGGTAGGACCAACCGGCGGAGGCAAGACGACCACGGCATCATTGATGGCTCGTCTGTACGATCCAACCAGTGGAATGGTATTTCTCGATGGCAGGGACATCCGAACCTACAAGCCTGAAGATCGCACGAAGAAGATCGGCTTCATTCTCCAGGAGCCTTTTCTGTTCACCGGGACGGTGCGCGACAACATCGTCTATGGCAACGAACGATATCGGAATCATTCCAGCGAACAGCTCATCGAGGTTTTAAGGGAGAACAACCTCGGCGATCTCCTTGGGAGATTTGACCAAGGGCTGGATACGAAGGTCACATCGAGCGGAGACAGCATCAGCCTGGGGCAGAAGCAGCTCATCGCTTTCATGCGTGCCGCCCTGCGGAATCCTGACCTGCTGATCCTCGATGAAGCAACCGCCAACATCGACACCGTAACGGAGCAATTGCTTCAGGGAATTCTCGACAAACTGCCGCCCTCCACGACAAAAGTCATCATTGCTCACCGCCTGAACACGATCGCGAATGCCGACGAGATTTTCTTTGTGAATTCCGGAGAGATCATTCCTGCAGGCTCGATGGAGCAGGCCGTCGATATGCTTTTGCTTGGAAAGAGAGAAAGCTGACGACGCGCGAAGCGCATCCGAATTACAGCCGCGGAGCGGCGTGAGAGTGTAGCCGCGGGCGCAAGCCCGGGGTTATATGTGGTTAAGCGAGTCAGCACCGGACGTGCGAAAGATTCCAGAGATTCTTCCGCCCTCCGGGGCTCAATCCCAAAACCACAACGCCCCCGGGCTTGCGCCCGGGGCTACACTCTTGCGCCGCTCCGCGGCTGGCACGGCCACTCCTTACCAACCGTGACTTTTGGCCTCTTTTCAGCGTTTATATAGATGATGGAGCAAGAACGGCTGGCGGGCGCGGTTTCATTGGAGCCCATGATTGAAAACTACGGTGATCGGTTCGGCTGCGTGCAGGACCCCGCGGGCAATCAGTGGTGCATCGCGACGCATCTCGGCAAGAACTACATTCCCGAGAATCTGCATACCATAACCACTTCCTTGCATCCGGCCGGCGCCGCCAGGTTCATCGAGTTTCTCAAGGCGGCATTCAGTGCCGAAGAATTGCAGCGATACGATCAGCCCGAGGGTAATGTGGTTTGGGCGACCATCAGGATTGGGGACTCCGTTGTGGGCGTTAGCGAACCGGGCAGGCATGGTTGGGCCCAGCCGATGCCGACGATGATTTACCTGTATGTGCCGGATGCGGATGCCGCCTATGATCAGGCGATCCGCGCCGGTGCCGAGTCCATTCATCCGCCTGCCGATCAGTTCTATGGTGAGCGAAGCGGCGGCGTTACCGATGCCTGGGGAAATCAGTGGTACATGGCGACACCGCAGTAGCCCTCAGCCGGTTCAGGAGCGCATGATGACTTTGAGTCCGCGTATCTCTCTTAGCTTTAACGGTCAATGCGAGACCGCGTTTAAGTTTTATGAACGATGTTTCGGCGGGAAAATCGCATTCATGCTCAGGTGGGGCGATTCGCCCATGGCAAAGGAAGCGCCGCCGGAATGGGGCCAGAAGATCCTCCATGGGAGGATCACAGTTGGCGATACCGATTTGATAGGCGCTGATGCCCTTCCCCAGCAGTATGAACAACCGAAAGGTTTCTCGGTGCTGCTCAACATGGACGACCCGGCGGATGCAGAACGCCTATTTCACGCGCTGGCGGAAAACGGAACCGTGCGATGGCCGATCCAGAAGACCTTCTGGGCGCTCCGCTACGGCGGGCTCGTCGATCAATTCGGCGTGCCCTGGGAGATCAACTGCGGAGAAGCGCAATGACGGCCGGCACGAAGACGGAGACCAGGCACGGATTACGCGAATTACGCGGATGCAGATGTGAGGCTCAATGGACAGCTTGCACTGCATCCGCGTAATTCGCGTAATCCGCGGCTGGTCCCCTTACCCTTCCGCCGTCAGCCGCGGGAGCTAGTGAACCGCAATGGGCGCCACGGTGGATCCAGTCGCGCCCTTCAGTTTCAGCGGCTCCAGGATAAAGGCGAATTCGTTAACGCGCTTTGACGCGAGTTCATCCAGCTTCAGGCTTTCGAGTATGTGGATGCCGTTTATCGCGAGGAGAATCTGATGCACCGGGGATCCGATCTTCGGGTCGGGATTTGGGTTCACTTCCACCGACCAGTTGTCCGAACCGATGAGCATCGGGTTTTGTTTCGCAAGCCATTCCGCAGCCGCAACGCCAATGCCGGGGTCGGTTTTCATATACCGGACGTTATCCTTGCCCCATAGCTTTCCCCAGCCGGTGTTGACGATGACGGCGTCGCCCGCCTGGAGCGTCAGGTTCTGGCGCTTCAGTGCATTCTGTAAATCCTGCACGGTGATTTCGTAGCTGTCCGGAAGCATTTCGACTCCCTTGAGAGCAGCTACGTCGACCAGCACGCCGCGGGTCATCAGGGCGCCCACCTTTTCGATGCCCAGCCTCGTGAAACCGTTCCTGGTGGCGATCTGGTCCTGCTTGAAGCAGTTATAGAAACCGTTGTCGATGCCTTGATGGCTGAAGCCATCGAACTGCGTACCCACCTGACCCAACTCTCCGATCACCATCTCCTCATTGCTTATGCGGCGATTCGACTGCGGCAAAACGTTCGTGCGCTTCGTCAGAATGCTCAATTGCCGGCCTGGAAAGAAGGGCATGTTGGCGGGATCGAGAACCTGCCCCAGTTCAATTACTTCGCCCGTGCGAATCAGTTTCGACGCCTTGAGTACCTGCTCCGGTTTCATGAGGTTTCCGGAGCCGCGCTCATCGCCGGCGCCCCACTTCGAAGGACAGCGTTGGTTTTCGGCAGGGGGATTCCAGGACTGCGCGGTCGCTACACGTGCGACGAGCAGAAGAGGAACGACCGTTGTGATCAGGGATCGCATCATAGTGGCTCCTTTGGGAGTAGTGCCGGCTTTTTAGCGTTTGTATTTGCGCTGCAACGCCGCAACAAAGCCCTCTTTCTTCAATTGTTCGATGATTCCGATATCAACATAATCCTCCACCTTCGAGCTGCCGCCCGGCGGAAAATTCGCGATGACATTTTCCGCGGCCTTGCGTGTTGGCTCGATATTGGCTGGAGTCTGCAGTTTGAAATCTTTATAGCTGACCTCGAGTATCTTCGGATCGGCGACCCTGGTCTCGCGCGCTAATACTTCCTTCGCCAATTTCTCGTTCGACAACGCGAGGTAATTGCCTTCCATGGTGGCCTTTATAAATCGCGTGACAAGATTGCGATGAGCGGCGAGATAACTCTGTTTGACGACGATGCTGCTGAACAGCCAGGGGATGTGATCAGCGGCGAGATCCACCATCGCCTGCAGGCCTTGCTCGTATGCAATGCTGGTGACCGGTTCATTCACCGCAGTGGCTTTGATCTCGCCCGATCTGACGGCCTCAATGCGCCGTGTTCCACCGCCATATTCCTTCAAGACCACATCGTCGCGGCTCAATCCCAGTTTCTTCAAAGCGAGCGTGACAGTGGCATCGCTTTCCGAACCGAACGTGCTCACGGCGATCACGCCGCCCTTCAGGTCGGCGGCGGATTTCACTGCCGCCCTGCATGTTGATGATTTCAACCTTGAGCCCTTGCGCCCGGTAGAACCCGCCGGCCTCGGCCATCCATAAGGGAAGCACGGTATTGACCGCTTCGGAAATTCCGATTTTGAACGGCGTGAGCTCAGCCGCCCCCATCGGCGAGGGCATCAAAGTCATCAGAAGCAGGGCAAGGATGATGGCAAGGTTGCGCAAACGGTTTATTTGTATCTCCCCAAGTATTGCGATAGATGGTACATCAGATTTGAGTAACAGCAGGCACCACGCTTGTAACAGCGACGTTGACACTCCACAGGCCCAGCGTGACAATATCCACCTTCCCGAATTTGAATTCCTTTTTGCGAGTGAAGTGAAAAAATTAGTCAGGATTCTTAAAGATTATCCGTGGAGCGTGTTGGTCGCTGCATACGGCACCTTCGAGATAATTCTCAAGGTCTTCGGCAACGCGACGGCTTCGACGAAAGCCGTTCGCTGGCTTATGGATGCCGGCACACGAATCGACCCGCAGGGGACGGTCGTAACGGCGACCTGGTTAATTCTCCTGCTGACTGGAGTATTTGTTGGCTTCGCAATCTTTCTGGGCGCCTACATCCTTACCCAGATCAGACTCAACCGCAGCCTTAAGCACAGCACCGGCCTAAAGACGCTCGATGGAATGTTCATCGCAACGTCAAAGATCAGAAACTCGCTGTGGCCGCAAAATCTGAAGCCGCCTCACACCTTCACGACCCTAAGGCGGCGTCATCTGATCCACAACGATCTTACGGTCAGCTCATATTCCGAGCACCACGTCAAAGCCCTTTCCGGTCCCGTGCACTATTTCGTTTGGAGCGTCGGTTCCGAAACTGAAGCAACTCCAGTGGATCACTTACTCGAGGTTGATTTTCGCGTCAAAGACATAACTCCCGGGGGCAATTTCGAGACCGCCTATCTGCAGTCAGAAAATGAACCGCATGGCAAAGAGGTCCTGATTTATTTTCTCCCGTTGCTTCAGCCGAGCGAGTCCACTCCCAGGATCATCGAGATCACTTATGTCTGGCCGGGCTATTATCTTCGTCTCAAAGAGAAAGAGGAGATCGTCTCAATTGATCTGACCCAGATGCGTGCGGGGGTCACAGTGGACCTTATTGAGCTGGAGTTTTACTTACAACCCGGAACAGGAAAGAGACTCGTCTGCAAGCGCGCGGGTTCGCTCCAAGGGACACAATCCCAACCGGTTGCGATAAGTTTTAAACATCCGAATGGAGAGAGCTGGCAGGGATGGAAATACACTGTGACCGCGGCGCCGCCGGAGGAATACGCCGTTCGCCTCGAACTGGAGAACAGTTAACCGCCTTCGCCGATCTTTTCTCTTGCCATACAGTATCTCCGTGCTTTTTATGATCGCAGACTCGCTCCTCCGAATCAAGCCCATGCATGGCGAATTGCTATTTCGCGCCATTTCTTGCACTTCGCGATCACAGTATCGGTAAAATGCTGAACAACCGACCGACTGGAGTCGCCCACATGCGGAGTGTCCTGCTGATTCTGACAATCTTGCTCAATTCAACCGGTACCCCGTTTTCCGGTCAAAACCTCGATTCTCGGAATCAGTCTTTGGCTCTGGTTGGGGCGACCGTTTATGTCAGTCCCACCGAAGAACCTGTACGCAATGGCGTGGTGCTCATTGAGGGCGGAAAGATAGCCGCAGTGGGCGGCAGGGGATCCGTCAAGCTACCCAAGGGCACCCAAACGCTGGATTGTTCAAAACTGACGATCACCGCGGGGTTTTGGAACAGCCACGTGCACTTTTTTGAAAGAAAGTGGGCGAACGCCGCAGCAATCCCGGCACCCGAGCTCGACCGCCAGCTTCAGGACATGTTCACTCGATATGGATTCACCAGCGTGTTCGACCTCTCATCCCCATGGGAGAATACGCGGCGGCTTCGCGACCGCATCGAGTCCGGGGAAGTTCCGGGCCCGAGAATCCGCTCGACGGGGCTGGGTCTGCTTCCCTCGAACCCTGGACTTCCTCCGGATGCAATTGCCAATTTTATGGGCTGGATGAAAGCCCCGGCTCCTGAAGTAGCGGATGCCGCGCAAGCGGCGGCAGCTTCAAGGAAGCTGCTGGATGAAGGGGTGGATGGAATCAAGCTGTTCGCGTCCGCTCCGTCGAGGTCCTCGCTTCCGGAGAGCGCCATTCAAGCCGCCGCAAACGAAGCCCATCGGTTGGGAAAGCCAGTCTTTGTTCATCCCAATAGCGGAGCTGACGTGCTGGCCGCGATACGAGGCGGAGCTGACGTCATCGCTCACACAACGCCGCAGTCCGGTCCATGGGACGAAACGATCCTTGCGGCGATGAAGGAACGGCGAGTGGCCCTCATACCTACTCTTACAATATTCAAGTACTACATGCGCCACGACCGCATCTCGGCCGAGGAGCAGATTGCCAATGCGGAAATCGGCCAGTTGCGAGCCTGGCTCGCCTCCGGAGGGACGGTTCTCTTTGGAACTGACATCGGCGCCATCGACTATGATCCCAGTGAGGAATACGCGTTGATGGCCGAGGCAGGAATGAGCTTTCGCCAGATTCTTGCTTCGCTCACGACTGCGCCCGCAGAGCGATTTGGAGAATCAAAACAAGTGGGTCGAATCGCCGCAGGTCTGCAGGCGGATCTCGTCATCTTGAAAGATGACCCTTCCAGGAACCTCCGTGTACTAACTGCCGTACAGTACACATTGCGTGCCGGAAAGGTCATCTATCGCGCAAGCAGGTGAAGACTTCCAGGCAGGATGCGGAAAAGCTCGGATCGAGCAACTGTAGCGGCGCTCTATGAGCGCCGGTTTTTCCTGGAATCAACGAATACCGGCGGTCATAGACCGCCGCTACAGGTCGGATTGTCTCCTTGAAACATTTTTCCGCAGCCTGCTGGTTGTTTCTCAGATTTAATGCAGCGCACCCGAAGCCACAGCGGTAACGCCTGCCGAAGTCTTCAAGGAGTTCGCCTGGATTCGGAGCCGCTGTACAGCACTCAGTACCTCTGATGGTTGCGTGACGAAGACAGAGCCGAGCTTTGTCGTCCAATCAATCTCGGCGCTCAAGCGCTGCAACAAGTCGGGATACGCAGTGATGGCTTTCACGCTGGAATCCCAGTTCTCGTCGTAACCGCCTGCGGGGAGACTTCCTGCGGCATCACGGATTTGATGGACCCACTGGTTCGCCTGAACAATTTCAAACGGATGGCCGGATGCGCGGAAAAGGTCGCGAAGAATGGCGTCCGGATAAAGCGCCACTGGTGCTACCAGGATCTCGAGACCGTTCGCAGATATCGGAGCCACCGCCTGCGGCACGAGTTGTGGGACAGGAACGCGTTGCGGCGCAGGAGCCGCGGCAACCCTTGACAGGGATTCGACGTAGATCGGAGTCATCAGCTTCAGATAAAGCCGGCTCTCGACAGGCAGCACGATGTCGGGTCCGCGCCTGGGGATCGACAGGAGCTGCACGAGGGTTGTCGGCGGAAACAATAGCAGGAACGTGTCACGCGTCCGATGAACCGGACCCTGAATACCGCCGTCCGCCTTCACTTCGCCCTTTTCACCCTTTTTCCTCGCAACGTCCACGATCTTGGCGGACAAGCCATCGTATACCTCTCCCGTTGGAGTGATGATTTCCTGAACATGGATATCCATTTGGGAACGTCCGATGAAATGGCCGGCGCGCTGCGATCGCACGATGCGACCCACCACGTCCGATCCGCGCGGGATCAAAATGGGGCCTCGGCGACCCGCCGCACGTATATCCTCGGCAAGCGAGAATAAGACCGGATCGTTCTCTTGAACCCTGGCCGTATTCAGGGTCTCGTTGAGAACGACGGGAAGAATGGTCCCCTCGGGAATCATCATTTCCTGACCGGCGGGATACAACAAAAGCGCGAATAAACCTGCGAGCAGCATTGAACCTCCTTTAGAAGATCGTGGAGTTCACCTGAGATGCATGTGACGCTACCGTTTAAATGACTGAATCGCTTTTACCAATGCCGCCCGCGAACCGGCTCACGATCGTAGTAGTAGCCTCGCGGGTGACGCGAACTGATGATGGCGGCCGAGGCGATTCTTCCCGCGGCATTGATGGCTGCCCTTCCTAGCACTACCGATGACGGATAGGCAGGCTCTACAACGACAGGACTGGGTGGGGCCGTGTAAACCACCGTGGAAACCGGTTGCTGATAGATGACCGTGGGGGGCGCCTGCTGATAGATGACCGTGGGCGGCGCTTGCTGATAGATGACCGTGGGCGGTGCTTGCTGATAGATGACCGTGGGCGGTGCTTGCTGGTAGATGACGGGCGGTGGCGCCTGCTGGTAGACCGGCGGTGGCGCTTGCTGGTAGACCGGCGGTGGCGCTTGCTGGTAGACCGGCGGTGGCGCTTGCTGGTAAATGACCGGCGGTTGCTGTTGGGGAACTGGCTGTTGTTGGGGAACTGGCTGAGGAGCCGGCGCGGCCTGAGCTTGCGCGGGCGGCAATGAGTTGAGCAACCAGACGCCGGTGGTCTGTTCATAGCAGGCCCATCCTTGAGATGTACTGTCGGCCGTAGCGTAATGCTGCGGTGTCGCACACGTGTAACTTTGGAGTTGCCCTCCAGCCGTAGTCACGAATGCCCCATTGACCATCTGTCCATTGATCACAACCTGTTGGGGGATGCGATTTTGTGCTGCCTGACCCTGGGAGAAACCGTCAGAAGTGGACAGCGTCAATACCGCAACCATGCCGATCCCAAAGAAATACAACGTGTTCTTCATAACATCCTCCTGGACGTTGCCGTCCACAGTGCTATTTAGACCACACCTTTAACTAAGGTCGTCGTTAAAAAATGTAACAGCCATTTCGAAGCGTCGCGCGTCTATGGTGTGGGAGTAACTGGATGGATCATCATTTGCTCTTGATCAGAGATGACGTTTACTCGATCAGATACGTGATCGACCTGCTGCGAAACCGAGGCTATACGGTCGCCACCGCTTCAAATTTTGAATTCACGACTGATCCGGGACTTGCCGACAACTTTGATCTCATCGTCATCGACCACGCCGGGCCTCGACTCAATGCGATGGAGATTTGCGCCGAGCTGCGCCAGCGGAATGTCGAGGCGCCAGTAGTGGTTCTGGCGCCGCGCGATCATGTCCAGGACAGGATTGCTATTTTCGCAGCCGGTGCAGACGATTACCTTCTAAAGCCGGTCGATCTTGATGAGTTGCACATTCGAATAGAAGCGCTGCTTGCGCGGTCCGTTCGCAGCAAAAAGCAGGAGATCTCGTGCTATGAATTCGGGGGAATGCGGGTGGATTTTCATCGATCCGAATTGTTCCGAAACGGATCGAGCATCGAACTCTCGGAACGTGAAGCACGGCTGCTTCGTTATTTCGCCGAAAATCGCGGCAAAACGATTTCGCGAAACGCTCTGCTGGAGCACGTTTGGGGATATCGACGAGCGCCTTTAACGCGCACCGTAGACGTTCACATTCTTCGGCTGCGGCATAAGATAGAAGATAATCCGAAAGAGCCGCGATTCATCGTTACCGTGCCCGGCTTCGGATACCGTTTCGACGGCTAGCAACTTCTGCTTGCTCGTGGCAGCCGATCAGGAAACAATGTGGGCATGCGACTTCTGCGATGGATGGCAGTTCTTCTTTTGACTGTCCTGGCCTTTGCGGCATTCGGCCAACTCTACGGTCAGCGCTTTCGCAACTTCTTCAGTTACGACGACAACGAATTTCCGGCAGACACGGAGTTCGTGTTTGCCCGCTGGCAGTACGGCCGGGGCCGTAACGGCGGCTGGTGGCACGACTATCCCGATGCCGAGGAGCACATCAACCAGGTCATGAAAGAGGCCACTGGGATCCATGTGGATCGGGCGTCGTATCGCATCGTCCCGATGAGCAGCAAGGACATTTTCAAATACCCGTTCGGATATATCTCGGAACCGGGGATGATGTGGCTGACGGACGAAGAGGTGAAGAACTTCCGGGAATTCGTTGATCGCGGCGGATTCGTGATGATCGACGATTTTGACGGACCGCGGCAATTTTCAGTCATGCGGCAGAACCTCGAGCGTGTATTCCCCGATCGCGACATGTTTCGGATGACAGACAATCACCCCATCCTGAATACGTACTACAAGATCGACAGCCTTTACGTCGAATCGCCCTACAATGTCGGCGCCGATGCGGTTTTCTATGGGATCAACAATGAGCAGGGCAATCTCGCCGTCATCATCTGCTTCAACAACGACGTCGGCGACTTCTGGGAATTGATCGACCAGCCGGTCTATGCCGTAAGACCGTCCGCGGAAGCCCTCAAGCTCGGCATCAATTTCGTCATGTACGCCATGACGCACTGACGTAATTCGGGGACAGACGTATAAATCACCTAATTAGCATTCGACGTGGACTTTGCTCCCTCGAAAACCGCTCCCTCGAAAACCGCTGAGGCGGCCATGTGGAGGACACGCCTCCCCGGCTCTCGGAGAATTGTCTAATTAGGTGATTTATACGTCTGTCCCCGAATTACGTCCTCATTTTCCGCGGGAGAGTCCTAAGGCCCGAATTCGCTTGTGAAGGTTCGTGCGCTCGATGCCCAGGGCACGAGCGGCGCCCGAGACGTTCCAATCCGTTTCCTCCAGAGCCTTGAGAATGCGTTCTCGTTCGGCGGAGTCGCGGGTTTGCTGAAGGTTGAGACGCGAGGCGGGTTCCGGCGCAAGCTTTATCTCCAAAGGAATCGATTCGGCGGAGATGCGGTCTCCGGGTGTGAGGATCGCCATGCGCTCTATGGTGTTCCGGAGCTCGCGCGCATTGCCCGGCCAGGTATAGCCCTCGAGCAGCTCAAATACTTCGTCTTCGATGCGTTTAGGTTTGAAGTTGTTCCGGGAACAGAACTCATTGAGGAAGTATTCGGCGAGCTGGCGCGCATCGTCCGGGCGCTCGCGCAACGCAGGAACGCGGATCGGGACGACTTTGAGACGATAATACAGATCTTCCCGAAACTTGTTCTGTGCGACAAGGTCTTGAAGGTCTCGGTTCGTGGCCGAAACCACGCGCACAACAACTCGAACGGTCTGCTCGCCCCCCACCCGCTGGAATTCTCCTTCCTGAAGTACACGCAGCAGCTTCGCCTGTGAAGCCTCTTGAAGATCGCCGACCTCATCGAGGAAGATCGTTCCGCCGTCTGCAAGCTCGAATTTGCCGCGCCGCATCGAAACGGCCCCCGTAAAGGCGCCTTTTTCATGACCGAAGAGTTCGCTTTCGAGAAGCTCGGTTGGAATCGCAGCGCAGTTCACTTTGACGAATGGACCCGCGGCGAATGGGCTCTCACGATGGATATGCGCGGCGAGAAGTTCCTTGCCGGTGCCGGATTCGCCGCTGAGCAGCACGCGGGCGTCGGATCGGGCCACGAGCGTGGCCTGCTCCACGGCGTGCCGGAACACGGCGCTGGATCCGACCATCTTCGGACCTTCGCCAACGATTTCCCGGAACCGCTCGTTTTCCCGCTGGAGGCTGGCCGTTTGAATCGCATTCTTCACGACTACGAGCACCTTGTCCCGGCTTAGCGGCTTTTCCAGAAAGTCGAATGCGCCGGCTCGCGTGGCTTCGACGGCATCGCTGATGGTGCCGTGACCCGAAATCATGACCACGGGAACCCGGTTGTCGCTTTGCCGCAACAGGCGCAGCAGATCGATGCCGTTGCCGTCGGGAAGTCGAACGTCGAGCATACAAAGGTCGGCCCGCTCGGTCGCCATGCGGGCTCGGAATTCTGCGGCCGAGTGGTGGATGAGGACGGAGTAACCTTCCCGCTCGAGGATCAACTGCAGCGACAGCCCGATATTGGGCTCATCATCGACAATGACAATGCGTTTCGAAGTCATAGAATTTCCGGCGCTGCTAAGCCCTGGGCAGCATGACGCGAAAGCCTGCGCCTCCCAGTTCCCCATGTATCAGCGCAATGTCACCGCCGTTGATCAGCGCGCTTTTTCTCGCGATGGAGAGACCCAGCCCCATGCCGCGCTTCTTGAATGTAATGGTTGGCTCAAACAGGAAGCGTCCGGCCTCTTCGCTCAAACCGGGACCGGAATCGTGGATCTCGACGCAGACCTTCCCATTCGAAACATACGTCAGGCCCAGAACCCGGCCTGCGGGGCCTGCGGCTTCCGCCGCATTTTCGAGGAGGTTCGTCAGAATTCCCTTCACCTGGTCTGCATCGGCGAAGACCTGAGGACGATTCTCAGCCAGGCGCACGCTGTACATCACTCCGGCATGGCCCGGCTTCAAAAACGAAATGCGTTCCTCGAGCACGCCGTTAATATCGAGGGCCGCAGGATGCGCTGCGGGCTCGCTGGAAAATTCTGAGAAGGCGCGCACTCTCCGCTCGAGTGTTTCGATCTCGTTCACCACGATCTGAACCGCCTGATCCATGAACTGCCGGTCGCCCGGTGCCTGCCGCGCAGCGATCTCCTCAACGGTGAGGCGTATGGGCGTAAGTGAGTTCTTGAGTTCATGGGCCATCTTGCGCGCCAAAGCCTGCCAGCTTGCAACCTGGGTCAAGTACACCAGCCGATCGCGGCTTTGCTGCAGTTGATCCGCCATGTGATTGAACGCCTTTATAGCGCGGCCCGTTTCGTCGTTCCGCTCGGTGTTGAGACGCACCTGCAGGTTCCCGGACGCCAGCTCAGACAATCCAGCCGTCAACTGCTGAATTGGGCGGCTGATCAAATGCGCCAGAGAGATCAACGAGACCAGCGAGACCAGCCACACCGCGGCCACCAGCACGATCAGAGTCACCGTGAACCCGCGCCGCAGATCGCGGGCTTCGCTGACGGCGACCAGCTCGCGTGCGCGCCGATACTGATTCGTGAGCTGCTCCATGCGGACATTACCGAGATCGCGTGAGTAGACCCAGACATCGCCGCCGTGGCGGACGAGGTAATCGAGGTGGCCTCCTCCGGGTCCGGACAGCGCGAATCGTTCGGGTTCAGCGCTGTCCCAGAATTCCGCAACGCTTGCCGGCCACCTCTCCTTGTTGATCTCCACGTAATGCTCGGGCCGGACCTTGCCCGCTCCTGCATCTTCCTTGAGATTCTGGCGTGCCTGCTGATAGAACTCCCGAGCGGTTTCCTCCAGCGACCTTGAGAGTTTGTCGAGTTCCTCGGTGGTTGCGAAGCTGAGGCTGCGTTCCAGCAGAGACGTAGTGATCCACAGAGTCGCAGCGAATGGGATTATCGTAGCTGCGAGAAATGCAACGATGAGTCTGTTTCGAAGCCGATTCACTTCGTTCCCGTGCTCTTCTTTCTCAGATCGGCCAGGCGAAGCGGCCCCACCTCATCGTAACCGCGGAGCTGTTCACCGCGGCTACGCCGGCTAAAGATATCGATCAGCGCGCTGAGTGTCATGCCCGTGTACTCCGACTGGTTGGTTGAATCACTCGGATCTTCCGTACGAAAGTCCAATCTTAGCCAGAAGGGCTGCTCGGGAGCCAGAGCCGTGGCAGATATGGAAACGTTGTCCACACACCAGGCTTCGGCGGCAGCCGTGGAAAGGTGTGAGACCGAGCGAGGCGCCGGATCCAGTCTGGCTACGGCGAATTTTTCCTCCCATAGATCGTAGCTTACCGCAAACCGCTGCTGGGCGCGTGCCACAGGCCTGCTGTTTCGATCTGTACGGAGAACGAGCTGAAACTCATAGTTAACGGTGGCGCCGTTACGCAAACGCGTGAGCGGTTCGCCGACGAGGAAATGAAGGCGCGGCGCCAGAACGCGGAGCTGGTCGCGATCGATGCGGGCGGAGAGGGACTGGCCAGCAAGAACAAGAACGTGCGTGGCGATCGAAACCAGCATGAAAATGCCCGCGCGTTTCAAAATCGGGCTCCCATCATGAAGGTTGGCTGAACTCCTTCGGAGCGAATAGGAAAGCCTAGCGCGACGAAGAAGCTTTCCTGACCAAACCCGAGTCCGACCGAGTGTCTCGCTTTCATTGGGCTGCCGCGATCGCCGACGGCGCCGGTGTCGTAAAACAAGTAGAACCCCGTTTCGAGAGGACGTTTCTGGTCCGTATCGTTCGTCCATGTCCCGATTCTCACGTCTCCGAATCCGTATTGCAGCGTCGCGTGGATGACGCGATCTCCACCCAGCGGCGCGATATCAAACTTGTTCCATCCCCGCAGTGTCGTCGTGTTGCCGAGCGAGAATCGCTCGAACAGGGGAGCCCGGCCGGAGATCCCGCCGGCCATTACGGAAATGGTCAGCTTGTTTCTCTCGTGCTGGAATGCGTAGAGTGCGTGGCCGAGATGGCGGGTGAAGATGAAATCGCTGTCAAGATTGTGAGCGCCTGCCCGCAGGTCATAACCGGCATCGACCTCATGCTTGTCCGTCTCGGAGCTCTCCCACACTCCACGAAAATTCAGAGAAGCCAGCGCTGCATTTGAATTTTCGGAATGAGTCGCCGGGTACTGAATCTCCAGTTCGGAAAGGCTCACGCCCGCTGTCAATTTCAACCGGGGATCGAAAGCAAACGTGAGGGATGGATCGAACGTTCGGCGCTCGCGATAGATTCCGGACGTTGTGACGGGCTGCCAGCGCTCGTGAAAACTGCCATAGTGGAGGCCGATACCAAGCCGCTCCGTGCCCACGTTGACGTTCTCGTATCCAACCCGAAATCCGGCGAAACGCTCGAGCAACTGATCGGCGTCGTCAACGATTCCAAAAGTGAAGCGGTTGCTTCCGACCTGGATGGGCACATCGGCAGCGGCGCTGAAGTTCTGTTTCGAGTGATACACGATGTAGGGTGACAGATCGAGAAACGGTATCCAGGAAGCCTTTTTGACTTCGTAGACCACAACGACATGCTGCGGCCGGGTTCCTTTCACAACCCTCTTTACTACGGAGTACCTGGGGCGCAGCTCTCTTATCATTCGATGATGAATGCGGTCTGCCAGTGCCTGATTGAGCATCTGGCCAATGAGCTTGTGGATGTCGTCCCGAATCCCTCTGCTCAGCCTGGATTCGTCGATACCATCAATATGGACATCCTCAACCGTGTACCTCGAATTGATGTTGATCCGCCGCCCAGGCTCCTCGTTGCTCTTCTCGACAACAAAGACCAGCTTGATCCGGTCAGGCTCGGTACCCACTGCGAGCTTTGTTGTTGCGATGAAACCCGGAAGCTCGATTTCGATCCGATCCAACAGGTCGTTCGCCCCTTGCTGATCCAGTTTCTGGCCAACAAGTTTCTGCATCATGCCGCGCACAGCCTGGCTGATGTCATCCTCGGGAACACCGGAGATTTCGATGCTTTCAACGATACCCTGGGGATCTAGTGGCGGAACGGCCTCCTGGCCGGCCGCCGGCAAAGCGGGAAAGAGTAAGAGGAACAGGAGAACAAGTTTCAGGTACTTCATGGCGGACACCATAAGCAAGTCCCCCACCAATGTCCAAGTCCTTGATTCAACGCAGACCGGCTGCGGCTCCCCTGTGAAGCCGTTTCACAGGTGTGCTCATGTTCTGATTGCCAGCAATTACAACTCAGGTCAGAATGAACCTTCCGAACACGGAGGTCCCCAAAACAATGCTCAAGATTAGACGTCTTCGCACAATTCCGGCTACCGCTCTTTTACTCTTTGTCTTTTTTTGCGCGCTCGGCTTTGGCGAAGAAATTCCCAGGGAACTCAGCGATGAAGCGTTCTGGAAACTGGTGACGGATTTTTCGGAGCCTGGGGGTTATTTTCGATCGGACAACTTCGTGTCGAATGAAACGATGTTTCAGTACGTTATTCCCGAGCTGAAGAAGACCACGAAGCACGACGGTGTATACATGGGCGTCGGCCCCGACCAGAACTTCACGTACATCGTGGCGCTTCAGCCGAAAATTGCATTCATTGTCGATATACGGCGTCAGAACATGCTCCACCACCTGATGTACAAAGCTCTGATTGAGCTTTCTGAAGACCGGGCCGAGTTTCTCTCGCGGCTGTTTTCGAGGAAGCGCCCGGCAGACGTTGGAGCCGGATCCAGCGCTGCAGAATTATTCGCTGCATTCGAGAATCGGGAACCTGAGCGTGAAATGTTCTACAGCAATCTCCAGGCAGTGAAAAAACAACTGGTCGAACGTCATGGGTTCAAGCTCTCGTCCGACGATGAACAGAGCATCGAGTATGTGTTTCGTGCATTCTACGCGGGTGGGCCGGATCTTACATACAACGGCCCGAACCTCGGAGGATTCGCCGGGGGCCGCGGCCGTATGCCATCCTACTCCGAGCTCATGCTGGAGACCGACGGGCAGGATCTGAACCGAAGCTATATGAGCACGGAAGAAAACTTCCGCATCCTGCAGGAGCTCGAAAAGAAGAATCTGGTCGTTCCGCTCGTGGGCGACTTTGCCGGGTCGAAGGCAATCCGCGCAGTCGCGCAATATCTGAAAGAACACGAGGCATCCGTAACCGCTTTTTACCTGTCTAACGTCGAGCAGTACCTCTTCCAGCAAAACGATGACTGGAGCAAGTTCTATTCAAACGTGGGCGCCCTTCCCCTGGACTCCTCGGCAATGTTCATTCGCTCGGTGTTCAACAACATGGCGGTCCAGTATCAGGGATTCGGAAGCCTGCGGTCGGCATCGCTGCTCTCTTCGATTCCCACTCTCCTCAAAGCATTCGAAGCGGGAGAAATCCGCTCCGGCAACGCCGGCTACTACGACGTGATCCAAATGTCGAAGTAGTCGAAGTAATGGACGGCCAGACTCGCTCCCAGATTCGACCGGGCATGAAAGTGCGCGTCGTCGAAAAGCAAAATCAGCGCACGGGAAAGCTGACGGAGGGAATCGTACAAAGAATTCTTACAAAGTCAGCTTCTCATCCCCACGGAATCAAAGTAATGCTGGAAAATGGAATCGTGGGCCGCGTCAAGGAAATCATTGAATGAGTTTAGCCGCGCCAGTCCTGGGTTTCAGACCGCGAGACGGTTTTCCACAGCACGGTGCATTCGCCAAACCCACGTCAGTTCAAGTGGCGCACTCGTCGAGAAATCGCGCAAGAAATTTGTGGAATTACTCGAAGATTTATTTTAGGAATTTCAAAAAAATCACGTTGACTCGATGCGTGAGTTCTGACAAAGTATGCCTCGGTCGTTGTAGTTCATGTGACTTTGAACACCGGCAGATGAGCGACGGATGGGGTTAACAGCTTTGTTCGCGTTCTAGGTAGTCGGAGCTGGCCGAACAAAACCAATTATCGGTCAGCGCTCCCGGGAGAAAAATCCGGGAGCTGGTCGCTCCTTCTGGCTTATACCTCGAATCGGGCACGGTTCGAGGGATTCCGAAAGGGTCGGGTCAAAGAAACAGGGCTACAACGACCATTATCATTTTGGGGACTCGTTAGCCAGCCGCTCGATTGCCGCTCCTGTCATTCGAAACACAGTCCACTCACTCATCGGGACAGCACCCAGTTTTTCGTAGAAGCCAATCGCGGATTCGTTCCAATCGAGCACGGACCATTCAAATCGCCCGCAGTTCCGCTCGCACGCGAGCTTCGCCAGATACACCAGCATCGAGCGGCCGAATCCTTTCCCGCGCATCTCGGGAATAACAAAAAGATCTTCCAGGTAAAGGCCGGGCTTTCCAAGAAAAGTCGAGAAGTTGTGAAAGAACACGGCAAAGGCGACGGGCTTGTCTTCGTAGTAGCCGATCACAACTTCAGCAACCGGACGCTCGCCGAAGAGGCTTTCGCGAAGCAGGTCTTCCGTCATGACGGCTTCCTTCGAAAGACGCTCGTATTCGGCGAGTTGCTGGATGAAGCGGACGATGAGGGGAATGTCTCGCTCAGTTGCTTGTTTGATCTGAAGGTTGGACATAGGACAAGAAGGAAAGTTTCTTAGCCGCAGATTACGCGGATTACGCAGATGGGCGCTTCCAAGGAAGTTTTAAGCGCCCATCTGCGTAATCCGCGTAATCTGCGGCTAAGAAGTCCCCGGTTATTTCACGGTTACGTGAGTCCGGTCTTGTGAAGGACTTCCCTGCTTCACGTCGTAGACCGGATGGCACCATTCGCGATACTTCGGAACCCGGCCGCGAACCACGTCGAAGAAAAGGTCTCGCAAACGGGAGGTCGCCTCTCCCATCTTGCCGGTCCCGATCGGACGATGATCCACGCGCGTGATGGCGCTGATCTGAGCACCGGTGCCGCAGAAGAAGGCTTCGTCCGCCAGATAGAGCTCGGTACGATCGATCTGCCTTTCCTTCACTTCCATTTTCAGCTCTTCGTGGATGAGTTGCATGACGCTGCGGCGGACGATTCCTTCGAGAATGTTGTCGCTGGTCGGCGGCGTGGCAAAAACACCGTTCCGCAGCAGAAAGAAATTCGCGGCCGAACCTTCGGAGACGTGCCCATCGTTGTTGAGAACGATGGCTTCATCGAAACCCGCACGATTCGCGTCGGTCTTCACGAAGGCGGAGTTCACGTAAGCGCCGGCGATCTTTCCTCGAGCGGGAATCGTGTTGTCGTCGATACGGCGCCACGAGGATACCGTCACGTGCATGTTCTCTTCGTTCTTGTTGTATTGGCCGAACGGAAGCACGACGATCGAAACTTCGGCATGCAGATCATGCAGCCGCACTCCGATGATCTCATCGGCATCAAAGGCAAGGGGCCGGACGTAGAGGTCCTCTTTGTAGCCTTCGGTGCGAATAAGCTCGGTGAGTCCCTTTACCAGCTCTTCGTTCTTGTAGGTCACATCCATGCATAGCAGGCTCGCAGACTGCAGAAAGCGGCGGAAATGATCCGTTGGCCTGAACACGAAGAGCTGTTTTTCGTCAGCGTTCCAATAGGCCCGAAGACCGCCGAAAACAGCGGTTCCGTAGTTTAAAGCGTGCGTCAGAACGCCGAACTTCACGTCGGCATAAGGTACGACGCGGCCTCTAAAGAACACAAAATTTGGGACTGACACGGGCATTTCACCTCACCTCTCAATAATTTTTGTACTCAGCGTCAGTCTACCACACGGGCAGGCTGCGGCCGGAACTGTGCCCCTACCTGCAACGATAACAGACTGACCAGCGTTACGGACGCGGCGGCGAAATAGAACGGTATTCCATGCCCAACTCGTTGGAAAAGCGTGGTCGAGATGATTGGAGCGACGACTCGGGAAATACCCGCAAACGTCTGGGCAATGCCCATCGTTGTGCCCAGTTCGGACTTCGCGGATGCCTGCGACATCAGAGCGGTGGTTGCGGGAAACAGGAGCGAAGTCCCAATCGGCACGAGCGGGACGATGAAAGCGAGCGACCAGAGGCTGGGTGCAATCGGGTAAGCGATCAGGCCGATGATGAGGATCGCCGCGCCGGTCCGGATCGACCAGGTTTCCCCGATGCGATCGACGATCGGACCAATCAGTGCCGAACGCATCAGCACCGAAAAGATCCCGACATACAGGAAGACGTATCCGATCGTCTTTTCCGTGATCCCGAACTCCGCGCTGAGATAAAGCGCCAGCACGGAGGTCAAAGCGGAAAATGCCAGCATTCCCACCGCATAGATCAGTATGAGCCTTTGCACTGTACCCGCCGGATTTCTTAACACCATCCACACACCATGCCAGACCGGTTTGCGCTTCGCCGGCGGTCCGTGGTGTTGTTTCGATTCCGGAAGCCACTTCCAGGCAAAGATCGCATTTGTAAGGCAGAGCGACGCGGCAAGAACGCCCGGCACTTCCTGCCCCCAGTATGTAGCGAACGATCCGATCACCGGACCAAGCATCGTCCCCAGATTCGTTCCGGCCGAAAGCCAGCCGAGCGATCGCGCCCGATGTTCGGGAGGCACCGTATCCCCGATGTACGCGTTGAGAACACCCGTGGTGCCGCCACCAAGACCCTGCACAATCCGGCACAGGAAGAGCAGCCAGATGGAATTCGCAAAACCAAAAACCAGAAATGCCGCCGCAGCGGCGGTAAGACCAACCAGCAGAGCCGGCCGGCGTCCGTAGTGATCGGAAACGCGTCCCCAGAGAGGAGCTGAAATCAATTGCGCGACAAAGAACGACGAGATGATCATTCCAATCACCGGAGGAGACGCATGCAGCTTGAGCGCGTAGAATTCGGGGTCAGACGTGTGAATTCCCTTTTTTCAATCAAAGGTCGTCGAAATCAAAAAAGGGAATTCACACGTCTGACCCCGAATTTCCCTGCCGGCCACCGCTATGTCTTTAGACCCTTATGAAATCCGTCGAGCTCTCAGGCATCTCCGGACGGCCGATCCCGTGATGGGCGACGTCATCAAGAAGGCAGGTCCTTTCCGTCTCAAACTCGGCCGGGACCGTTTCCATATGCTGGTTGCATCGATCATTTCCCAGCAGATCTCGGGAAAAGCGGCGGCCTCAATTCGCCAGAAGCTGGCGCAATACATAGCGCCGGAAAAGATTTCGACAGAGAGCCTGGCCAGATTGAGCCATGAGGAGTTGCGCAGCGTGGGGCTCTCGCCTCAGAAAGCCACTTATCTCCTGGACCTTGCCGAACGAGTGGCCAACGGAAGCCTGCGGCTCGACCGCATGGGACGGATGCCGGATGAGAAGATCATTGACGCCCTGGTTGAAGTCAAAGGTATCGGCATCTGGACCGCTCAGATGTTTCTCATTTTCGCGCTCGGCCGTCTCGACGTTTTTCCGCACGCCGATCTCGGCGTCCGCATGGCCATCCGGGACCTCTACGGCCTGGAGGATCTGCCGGACAAAGATATCAGCCACAAGATCGCGGCACCCTGGCGCCCCTACGCCAGTGTCGCCACCTGGTATTGCTGGCGAAGCCTGGAATTTAAGGAAAACTGAGGATCAGCCGCAGGGAATAAAAAGAGCGGGGGCGGCAGCCTCTCGTTTTCGCCGCACCCGCTGGGACAGGACGGAGGACTCTAGATTTCCATTGAATTGGAGAGCGTAAAGCTCAGGCGAGTTTCAGGGCCGTAATGAATCTCCTTGCCTTTGGTCGCAAGAACCGTGCCCGTGCCCGCTCCTCCACCGATGGCTGCACCTACGGCTGCGCCTTTTCCGCCGCCCGCTATCGCGCCAATAGCAGCGCCCAGGCCCGCGCCGCCGCCAATCATGGCTGCATCGCGCTTCTTCGTGGACTCCGCAACGGCGATGAACGGCTTGGTGGAAATCGGCAGGGATTTGCCGTCTCGTACAATCTCGTTAAGAGTGAGCTGAATGCTCGCGCGGCCCTTCACACGGCCGGATTCTTTGACGTCGACCACGCTGCCGCGAACCTTTGTGCCTTTCTCCAGGACCATCTTTCCGTCAACGATGACAGGCTCGGCGAGAGTGGCGGTAAACCGATCCCCTGGCGAGTTCTTGGTGGTGCTGACGCCCTCGACGAGGGCAACTCGAAGACGGGTTCCTGCAGGAACGGTGATCTTCGGTTCCGGTTTCAACCTGTCGAAGAATCCACTCGGTTTCGAAGAATCCGCGCTGGTCTCCGACGGATTGCTGGAGCATGCTGCGACACTTGCTGCGAATGCTCCAATAAATAGCATGTAGAAAACTCTTTTCATTTTGAAGACTCCTCCCTGTTTGTGATCCTGGCCCAGGCCTTACGAGATCGATATCTTTCCTGTCCTTCATTTCTGTCGCTGTCGCTGCGGGCTTCTTCCTTCCAACGCCTCGGAAAACCGGGGCCGACCCAGGGGGCGACTGGATTTCCCCCGAGAACTTTGGGAACTGAGGTCCATCTGATTCTCATCTCTTGTCTACTCCAACGAGAAGCTGCATCTGAGCGCCGCTGGAAATTTCGAAGTCTTTGCTCGGCGAAGTGATGACAGTGTCGTTGCTCAGGTGCGAAAAAATATCAACCGACTGCTTCGAACCACCGGATGTGATCATCTCGCCGCGGCCAACCTTATAGAGCTGCGTGGAAGACGCCATACCGAAGGTGTTCTCGAGTGACGCCGTGGTCTGCTGGTCCACAGCCACGATGGAAGGCATGCTCAGCAGAGCCGCGTTCGATTGACCGCTCGAACGAGTGGAATTCGTCACGCCGGAAGATGCAGCGCCACTGACACCTGCAGCGGTGGACCCAGCAGCGCCAGCGGTTGAAGTCACGCCGCCCGCCACGTCTGTGGTCGCGCTCGCGGCGCCGCCAAGCAGCCCGCCGCCGCTACGCGCAGAGCTTGCCGCGCGGCCGCCGACAGGGCCAAAACCATCCGCGGAAGACTGTTCCTGTTCGTGCGCATAAATTGGATTCACCTGCATCACCGATTGCAAAGCAATCGACAACTGCTGGGACGCCCTGCCCTGCACGGCTGGCACCAACCATTCGACTTCCATCATCGACTGCGCCTGACCGGAAGCCTTGCTCTTACCCTCCGCTCTCTTCACATTGCGCACGACGCCAGTGATTGTCGTGCCTTTCTTCAGGACGACGTCTCCATTCGACTTCACGTCATCCTTCAACCGCAGCGCGACCTGGTCTCCCTCCCTGCTTTCGGCTGGGTTCAGCTTTCCTTTGGTCATCTCAGCCGAAACATGTGTAGCCGAGCTCGACTGCGCACTGCCTGCAGCCTGGGCGTGGGCGTGCGAGTTGAAACTGCGCCGACCACTTGTCCGAACCTTCGATCGTGCGTTGCCTGAAGCCTGGACATGGGAGTTGAAACTCGTCCAGAGCAGGATGAGCACGGCACAAAGTCCGTGTTTTCCGATGGATCGAAGATTCATGTATTTCCCTCCTTGGTCAAAACGACCTGTAATCCGAGTTGGTATTAGCAATCGGTTTGCCCAATCGCCAGAAGCCTTATGGGGCGTGGCTTTCAGGCAAGTTACGCGTTTTGGGGCTTCCCAGGCGCAAGTTTTAGGGAAATTTCGAATCAAATTCGGGGTCGAGGGGCAATCAACTTTATAGAAGATAAGATGCTAAACTGCAGGCCGTGCAAAAAATCCTCGATCTTCCGACTCCCTGCCTGGTGTTGGATCTGGACCGCTTCGAATCGAATCTCAACAAGATGACCGGCTGGGTACGCGACTGTGGTCTCGGTCTGCGCCCGCACGCGAAAACGCATAAGTGCGTGGAGATTGCGCGGCGCCAGCTTCAGAAAGGCGCGTTAGGAATCTGCGTCGCCACGGTTGCCGAAGCGGAGGTTATGGCGCGTGCCGGAATTCGAGGACTGCTGATTACAGGTGAGATGGTCGGTGAGCCGAAGATTTCCCGGTTAATCCGGATTGTGTTGCAAGCGCCGGATACCATGGTGGTCGTGGACAACGAGGCGAACGTGCAGGATCTTCAGCGTGCGGCAGAATCCGCTTCGGTTGAGATCTCTCTGCTGATCGACCTGGACATCGGCCAGAACCGAACGGGCGTCCAGCCCGGAGAACCTGCATTGAGATTGGCCGAAAGGATCGCGCGCTGTAAAAACCTCGAGCTGAAGGGTTTGTGCGCCTATGCCGGTCATGTTGCGCACGTGACAGGTTTTCAGGCTCGTCGCGAAAGCTCCCGAGAAGCATTGGCTAAGGCGGTCGCCACGCGCGACTTGCTTTCGAAAAACGGGCACAGGATGGAGATTTTGTCGGCAGCCAGCACGGGAACCTACAACATCGATCCCAACATCGCAGGGATCACGGAACTCCAGGCGGGTTCGTACGTGTTCATGGACGTCGAATATCGCGGCATTGGAGGACAGAGCGGCGCAGTCTACGATGATTTCGCTCCGGCTCTTTGCGTTCTGGGAACGGTCGTTCATCGCTCCGGCGGCAAAGCTATCGTGGACGCGGGACTGAAGGCTTTCTCTACCGATCGGGCATTCGGACCCGAGTTACTCGATATTACCGGGATCAAGTACGAGTTTGCGGGCGACGAGCACGGCCGTCTCGTGCTGCAACATCCCAGCCGCGAGATTCTCCTGGGCGACAAGCTTCGCTTTATTATCCCGCACTGCGACCCTACCGTAAATCTCTACGACCGGATTCATTGTGTCCGGGGAGAAGTAGTGGAAGCTGTCTGGCCCATCATGGAACGGGCTTCCGGCTCGTCGTATTTCTAGAAATGGGTCGTAGCCGGCAATGAGGCGAATTACACTGTAGCGGCGGTCTATGACCGCCGACGATGCAACAATTGCGAGATCGCCGGCGGTCATAGACCGCCGCTACAGCGTAATTCGCGTCATTGGCGGCTCGACCCTTTTTCAGGCTGCCAGCGTGTACCGTTGTTCGATTTCGGCCCGGATGCGCTTACGGCTTTCTTCGGCCGTGATCTCGATATTTTCCATCTTCGCGGCTTCGGCAGCCAGTTCCAAATCCTTGATGACGGTGCGGAACCATCGAGAGATGTCGCCTTGTTTCAGATGATACAGCCAGGTGTCGTCATCGACGCCCTCAGCCATCTGTAGAAACATCGTGAGATTTTGCGCGCGAAGATTGAGCTTCCCTTCCGGTCCCCGGAAATAGAAGCAGAGATCCGGCGGCAACTGGCCTTCGGCATATTTACGGCGATGCCGGCGGCGCTCCACTCGTGGCAGAGCGCTTCGGAACCAGACCGGATCCTGGGGCGTGCCTCGGAACCATGCCACCGCCTCACCTGTATTCAATGTCCTGCGGGTGAGGCGCGGAGGTTTTTCGCCGACGGCTTCGGCAAATTTTCTCAAGGTAGTGTCGGGGTTTTCTCCGATAGCAACGACAACATCGATTGAAGGGAGAATTGCCGGCGCAATGCGGTCCGGTTCGAGCGTGACGAGCATCAAACCATATACCCGCTGCGGAACCGTGAGGCCGGCGACTTCCCGCGAAGAAGGCAGCATGTGGTGGGCCTCGTCGATAAGGATCCAGTGCGGCCGGCCGGTTCTTGCGCGCAGTTCCTGAAGGCGGGAAAGCAGCGCCTCGAGAAACGCTGGTCTTTCTTTGAGGCCAAGACCAGTGAGGTTGACTGCCGCACTCTGATCCGGCTTCGAGAGTAGATCGAGTACTTCCTGAACGCCAGGCGCGCTCTCTTTATTACCCAGGAGAACTCCGCCCTCGAACATCGAATAGTCTCCCTCCGGATCGATGACGACGAACTGATAGCCTCGCTCTTCGAGCCTCTCGATGAACGCTGTCGCCAACGTCGACTTGCCTCCGCCAGGGCTACCCGCGATCAAGACGTTGGTGCCATACGGCTGAATCGTGACTTCGGAACCATCCTCGACCTTTCCGAGACACAACCGATGGTGCCGGCCCTCGATATGCCTGAGATCGGAGTCGATCAACGCCCGGCACAGCTCACTCGTGCCTTCCCCATGCCGCTTCGATGCCACCCAATCCACGTGTTGCTTCAACGTCTCCAGGGCGTTTGCTACCGCAACGGAGCATTCGCACATGTGAAGAAAGGCATGATCGTTTTCCGCATCGCCGACGCCCACCACGTTATGGGCGGAGAGACCGAGTTCGAGAAGCGCCGCAGTCAGTCCGGTCGCCTTGTTCACGCCGGACGGCAGAATCATGACAGCCCCTTTGTTGAAGATGACCTGAAGCTCGAGGCCGAGATCGCGAATGACTTCCAGAGCAGTCGTCTCATGCGGCTCCCACGTGGCCACGATGACTCGTCCCACCGAGACTCGTTCTGCACCACGGCGCGTCAACTCGCGGGCAAATTCCTCGGGCGGCGCCTCGGCCAGGAGCTTCTCTTCACGTGTGGCCGGACGGTAAATGAGTGCGCCATTCTCGGCCACGACCCGGTCAAACAGGTCGAGCCTGGGGCAAACAAGAATAAGGTCGTCGAGTTCTCTTCCAGTGACCAGAATCACTTTGCGCCCGGACTCACGGACTTGTTCCAGGGCGCGGACCGTGCTCTCACTGAGCTGTCCATCATGGGCAATGGTCCCGTCATAATCGCAGGCAAGGGCGTGGTATCTCATAATTTCATAGTAATTCGGGGACAGACGTGCCAAGAAAAAATAGGGTCACCGCCGGGGCAGATGGACGTCAGCCATCATGCAGCGGGCGCTGCCGCCACCTATCCTCTCGAAGAGTGGGAGCGGAGATTCCACAATTTTAACATACTTCTCGATGGCTTCCCGTTGGTCCGGCCTGAATATAAGCCAGGCTGAAGTCGATATTGCCAGGACGCTCCTGCCTTGTCCGGCCTGAAGCTGAAGGACATTGGCGGCAAATTGAGCAACCTGCTTGCGATCTATCGTTATGATCTCCCGATCGGTCGTCCGCAAGCTTTCGACCACGAGTTTCCGTTCGGCTGTGTCTGGTATCGAGTCGGGACAAAAGATCACGAAACGGTCCCCGATGCTCATCGTCATGTCCGTATGCAGAATGCCGTCTCCGTTCTCGTGCACCGCGCGAAATGTCACCGATTTGTAGCCGAGGATGCCGCACAGCTCATTGAGAACTTGAGGACTCGTACGCGGTGAAATGCAGGCATAGGCCCGTTTGGCGACATGGTCGAACACCACACTGCCGGTACCTTCCAGGAATCGCCCCTGGTTCTCATGATGCGTGAGATCGACCATATTCGAGACGCGGAAGCCGCCGGACTGAAGTTTCTCGATAATGTCACGCCTGCGCTCGGGTCTCCGGCTCGGCGCCAGCATTGGATACAAAACAACCGTGCCGTCGTGATGAAAAGATACCCAGTTGTTTGGAAAGACCGCATCCGGCGTGTGAAGCTCTTCCACGTCTTCCACGAGAATGATTTCGACGCCAGCTTCTCGCAATCGGCCGGCAAGCATGTCGAACTCTATGCGGGCACGGCGCTCGATGTCTCGACGGCTGGTTTCGGTCGGCTCTCTCTGAAAGAGGATAGTGCTCGCAGTTTCGGGATTGAAGCCGAATGAAGCCGGTCTTACCATGACAATAGCGATTGGCAGTTGAGCCTGTTGCATCATTCATGCAGTTTACACGAGAAGTCAAAGCAGTCCTGTTCGACCTCGACGATACTCTTTTCGATCACCGCTATGCCGCGCGATGTGTGCTCGAGGATTTGCAGGCTCGCCAACCGGGCCTGCAAAAATACTCCCTGGAATTCCTTGAACGCGAAGACTTTCGACTGCTGGGTGAAAAACACCTGCTGGTAATGGCGGGATCGCTGAGTCCGGACGATGCTCGCGTGCAACGCATCCGCTCACTGTTCGCGTGCTGCGGTGAAGAGATCACGATTCAGTTCGCGAAGGAACTGGCAGCGCGGCGCGTGGAAGTCTATCGGCAATCGAGGCGGCCGGTTGCCGGTGCGGGTGCTTTGCTTCGGGAACTGAAACGTCACGCTCGGATCGGAATCGTCACTAACAATTTTACTGAAGAGCAGCGTGAAAAGTTGGAAGCTTGCGCCCTGGCACCACTCATCGACGTGCTTGTGACGTCTGAAGAAATAGGCCGGCTGAAGCCGGAACGAGAAATATTTCACGCTGCTCTCCGGCGCCTCGGGTGCGAACCGGACGAGGCAATCATGGTTGGTGATTCGTGGGAATTGGACGTCATCGGCGCGATCGGAGCAGGTCTTCGAGCCGTATGGTTCAACCGGGATGGACTCCCAAAACCTGACACGCCGGAAGCTCTCGAGATCACTTCACTCGAGCCGACTCAGGAAGTGGCGATCGAGATCATATCTCCAGAAGGATCCGCGCGGGATTTTCGATGACGTCTTCGATCCGCTTCAGGAAAGTGACGGCTTCGCGCCCATCAACGATGCGGTGATCATAGGTGAGAGCGAGGTACATCATCGGGCGCACGACCACTTCACCATTGATTGCGATGGGGCGATCCTCGATTGCGTGGAGTCCGAGGATACCGCTTTGCGGTGGATTCACGATTGGCGTGGAGAGCATGGAGCCGTAGATGCCACCGTTGCTGATGGTGAATGTGCCGCCCTGCAGTTCATCCACTTTGACTTGATTGGCCTGGGCTCGCTGAGCGAAATCCGCAATGGTCTTTTCGATGTCCGCAAAACTCATTCGGTCCGCATTGCGCAGCACCGGCACCACGAGACCTTTGCCGCCGCCGACGGCGATTCCGATGTCGTAGTAATTGCGATAAACGATGTCGTGGCCGCGAACTTCAGCGTTGATCTGCGGAATCTGCCGGAGGGCTTCGATGGAGGCCTTCACGAAAAAGGACATGAAGCCGAGCTTGATGCCGTGCCTTGCCTGAAAGGCTTCCTGATGTTGCTTGCGAAGAGCCATGACCGCGGACATGTCGGCCTGGTTGAAAGTCGTGAGGAGCGCTGCGGTATTCTGGGCTTCGACGAGGCGCTCGGCGATTCGGCGCCGGATCGGGGTCATCGGGACGATCTGTTCTTCGCGGCCGGTGGAGGCGGCGGGAATGACCGGCGGAGCTTTGGCATCGGGTTCGGGTGCGGGAGGTTTGGGACGCTCGGCCGGCGCCTCTTCGCTGCGCCGCCCTTTCCCGGTGGAAGAGGGCTTGGGCTTGGCACTCCCGCCGTCGGGCTCCATGTAGCCGATGACGTCGCCGACGGCAGCTTTCTCTCCTTTGTGCTTCAGCATCGACGTAATGGTACCGGCCGTGGGAGCGGGCAATTCGACACTGGCTTTTTCCGTTTCGATCACCACGACAGGCTCGTCCTGCTCGACGGGTTCGCCTTCCGACTTCAACCAGTCTCCGATTTCCACTTCCGATATCGATTCGCCAACCGATGGAACAACGAGTTCTACAGGCATAGTCGTAACGTATTACTCAAATGCTGCCGCGATCAACTTCTCCTGTTCTTTCTTGTGACTGCTGTGAGACCCGGTTGCGGGACTCGCTGAAGGCGGCCGAGTGATCCCCCGCAAAGGCAGCTTTCCAAACAATCTCTCGAAGTATCGGATCTTCAGAAAGAACCACGCGCCCATATTCCCCGGCTCTTCCTGGACCCAGAAAATAGGCGTGCCTTCACGATACGGTTTTAGAGCGGCCACGAGCGTTTCGTCGGCGAGCGGATAGAGCTGCTCGAGCCGAAGAATCGCCACGTCTTGCCGCTGCAAACGTTCCCGTTCGCGCTCGAGCTCGAAATAAATCTTGCCGCTGCATATCAAGACGCGGCTGACGTCGCCCTTTCGGTCCTGAATCGCATCAGGCAGAATTCGTTCGAAGCGCCCGGCTGTAAAATCGTCGAGGCTGGATACCACGCGCGGGTGACGCAACAGGCTTTTGGGCGTCATCAAGATGAGGGGCTTTCGCCATCGTCGCAGCACTTGCCGCCGCAGGCAATGAAAGAGTTGTGCCGGCGTAGTGGGTTGAACGACCTGGATGTTGTCCTCGGCGGCGAGCCCGAGAAAGCGTTCCAGGCGGGCGCTGGAATGTTCCGGCCCAGCCCCTTCGAAACCATGCGGGAGAAGGAGCACGACACCACTCAGCCGCCGCCACTTGTCTTCGGCAGCGGCGATGAATTGATCCACGATCACCTGGCCGGCGTTCCAGAAATCGCCGTACTGCGCCTCCCATGCAACGAGACCGTCGGGACGATCCAGGCTGTAGCCGTATTCGAAGCCGAGAACGCCGGTCTCGGATAGAGGACTGTTGTAGATCTCGACCGGAGCCTGGTCGGCCGAAAGATTTTGAAACAGTGGATAGGTCTTGCCGGTGTCGATGTCGTGGAGCACGGCGTGACGATGGCTGAAAGTACCGCGCTCGGAGTCCTGGCCGGACAGGCGCACGCGCGTCGCTTCGGTCGCGAGTGTCGCAAACGCGAGCGCTTCCCCCGCAGACCAGTCCAACGGCCGCTCGCCGCGTGCCATTTGGCGTCGCAGCTGCATTCCCGATTCGATTTTTGGATGCGGATGAAAATCTTCGGGAAAAGTCGTCAGTGTCTCGAGCAGCGTCACCAGCCTGCCGCGATCGACGCTGGTATCGACTTCTTCGATGTCCCGGTCCCTGCCCCCAACATAACCGCTCCAGATGCCGCGAGGGGTTTCCGATGGCACCCTGTAACTTTCACTCTTCGCTTGCGACAGTTCGCGTTCGAGCAGCTGCTGGCGTTGGGCGGCAATCTCATCGGCCTCCTCGCGAGTAACGCCGCCAAGCCTCAACAGGTGATCCAGATATCCTTCACGAACCGGTTTGCGTTGTTTGATGGCGCGATACATCACCGGTTGCGTGAAGAAAGGCTCGTCGCCTTCGTTGTGACCGAGCCGGCGGTAGGAGTACATGTCGATCACCACATCACGCTTGAAAGCACGGCGGAAATCCATGGCAAGTCGAATCACCTGAGCAACAGCTTCGGGATCCTCACCGTTCACATGGAAGATCGGGATCTGAAGCATCTTGGCGACATCGGTTGCATAGACACTGGAATAGGCATCCGACGGCGAGGTCGTAAAGCCGATCTGGTTGTTGATGACGATATGCAGCGTTCCGCCGATGGTGTATCCGGTGAGCTGGCTTAAATTCAGTGTTTCCTGAATCACCCCTTCGCCGGCGAAGGCCGCGTCTCCGTGAATCAGGACCGTCATGCCTTGCTTCCGCTCCGTATCTCCGGCACGATCCTGCTTCGCGCGCATGCGTCCCAGCGCAACGGGATTCACAAATTCGAGATGACTTGGATTGAAGCAAAGCGAGAGGTGAATCTTCCGCCCCGCCATCGTTTCCCAGTCGCTGCTGTATCCGAGGTGATACTTCACGTCGCCGCGCCCGACATAAAGATCCGGATCGAGGTCCGCAAACTCGCGGAAAATCTGCCGCGGGCTCTTCGCCATGATGTTGGCGAGCACGTTTAAGCGTCCGCGGTGCGCCATGGCGAGGACGATTTCATCGATCTGCTGTTCGCCGGCCCTTTCGATGGCAAGATCGAGCAACGGAATCAGGCTCTCAGCGCCTTCGAGCGAAAAGCTCTTGGCGCCGATGAACTTCTTCCGGATGAACTCTTCGAAGATGACCGCGTCGGTCAACCTGGTAAGAATTCGAATCTGTTCTTCGCGGCTCAGGCTCAGACGATTGCTCGAACTCTCCATCCGTTCCTGGAGCCAGTGCCGGACGAAGCTGTCATCGATGTGCATGAACTGCACGCCGATGGAACGGCAATACGTATTGCGCAGGCGTTCGATGACTTCGCGCAGCGGGAGCGTGCCGCCGGCGCACATCGCTTCACAGGCGAAGCGGCGATCCATGTCGGCTTCGGTGAATCCGTAGAATTCGGGATCGAGTTCTGGCGGGGCAGGGCGGGGAATATCCAGGGGATCGAGCCGTGCGGCCATGTGGCCACGAACGCGGTAGTTTCGAATGAGTTGATCGACACGTTCCTGGAGAATCGCGCCCGTGGCCTGTTCCGCCGCAGCACCGTTTCCTCCAGCACCTGGTGGATTGAAAAGACTCGACGCCTTGAAGGTAGGAAAAAGAGTCTGGTTCTTCGAAAAGCCATTGCCTTCTGACAGACCCTGGAAGTAACGGCGCCAGTCCGGGGAAACCGATTCCGGATCGCGGAGATAGTCCTGATACAGAGCCTCGAGAAACGGAAGGCTCACACTACTCGGAAGCTTCGCCTCGCCCATAAAAACAGGATAAACGAAAAATGAGGCCGTCGCCCTATACCTAATTCGGGGACAGACGCATAAATCACCTAAATTCAATTCAAAAGTTCGCGGTCGAATTTAGGTGATTTATGCGTCTGTCCCCGAATTAGGTAGCATGTATACTCACACGCAATCCAATAGGAGTTCGTATGAGTAAGCATCGCGTGGGTGGGATGGTAGTCCTCGCTGTAGTTTTAGCTCTAGTGGTGAGTTCGGAGTGCGCGCTGGCGCAGGTGACCGCCGCCATTTCCGGAAGAGTGGAAGACGCCTCCGGCGCAGCGGTGGGTGGTGCAAATGTCACCGTAAAGAGCCTGGAAACCGGCGCGACTCGAAGTGTGACGACGGATGAAACGGGAAACTTCAGTGTCCTTTCACTGCCGGTGGGATCGCACGAAGTTCGAGCCGAACGGGCAGGCTTCAAATCGGCAGTCCGGACCGGTATCAATCTGTCGGTAGGTCAGGAAGCGGTGGTGAATTTGCGGCTGGAAGTCGGCAATGTGACCCAGGAGGTTACCGTTTCTGCCGACGCTCCCCTGATCGATACGACTACAGCGTCAGTCTCAGGACTCGTGAACGAGCGGCAAGTGAAGGAGCTGCCGCTGAACGGCCGCAGTTTCGACAATCTCATTACGCTCAATCCCGGCTCGATCAACTACTCATTGAAGAGCCCCAACACCAGCACCAGCAACGGGAACACTTTCTCTGTCGGAGGGCGGCGTCCGCTGGAAAATATGTTCCTGCTGAACGGAATCGAGTACACCGGATCGAGCCAGCTCTCCGTGACGCCCGGAGGCGTTAGTGGAGATTTACTGGGAATTGACGCGGTCCGCGAATTCAACGTAATGACCGGAACCTACTCGGCTGAATACGGCAAACGCGCCGGGGCCCAGGTCAGCATTGTGACCCAGTCGGGAACCAATCAATTTCACGGATCAGTTTTCGAGTTTCTCCGCAACAGCGCGCTCGACGCGCGGAATTTCTTCGATCAAGGAGACGTTGCCCCGTTCAGAAGGAATCAATTCGGGGCGGCTGCGGGCGGACCTCTCAAGAAAGACCGGCTCTTCTTATTCGGTAATTACGAAGGCTTTCGGCACCGATTGGGCGTGAGCAACGTCACCGTCGTGCCGAATCAACAGGCAAGGCAAGGGCTCCTGCCAAATCCGACAACCGGCGTATATGCCCCGGTGACGGGTCTAAGGCCGGAGATGTTGGGCTATATGTCGTTCTGGCCGCAGCCAAATGGCCCGGAACTGCTGGTGAACGGAATACCGACCGGGGCAGCGCTCTCCTACAATTCTCCGAAACAGTCGATCAACGAAGATTTCGGCACCGTGCGGGGCGACTACAACATGCGGGATCAGGACTCTCTCTCGGTCGCCTATACGATCGACGACGGGGATAACCTCACGCCTTTAGCGGACCCGTTATTCGGCTCGTTTACGACGCTGCGGGCTCAAGTGGCGAGCATCCGGCACACGCATATCTTCTCCCCGCGGGTCGTCAATATAGCCAGTGCCGGATTCTCGCGTTCGGCATTTGGTCTTGATTCGTTTGCGTTCTCTACATTTCCCGCAAGTACCGACTTTGTGACCGGGGCCGGGCCGGGAGGAATCATTATCGGAGGCGCCGCTACCAGCACGGGCGCGGCAGCTATAACTTCGGCAGGCCCGAACAATGCGGCCGGATCTCGAAATCGCCGAAATCTCTTCACCTATGCAGACGGACTGCAGATCAGCCGCGGGACTCACCAAATCAGTCTCGGCGTCTGGTTTCAACGCATGCAGGACAACGAAAACATCGCCTCGCGCAGGCTCGGGCAAGCGACTTTTACGAGTTTGACCACCTTTCTGCAGGGAACCACCAGCAACTTCCAGGTAGTGCCCACCGCAACCGAACTGGGATGGAGAAGTTTGTTCGGGGCGTGGTACGCCGAAGACTCGATACGCCTTCGACGCAACCTGACGGTCCGGGCCGGCATTCGGCACGAGTTCTCGACCGGCTGGAATGAGGCGTACGGCCGGGCTGCCAACTACGTCACCGACGCTCAGGGTCTGCTTGTTACCGATCCGCTCGTCGGGAATTCCGTCTATACGAAAAATAACGCCAGGCGCTTGTTCAGCCCCAGGGTGGCTTTGGCGTGGGATCCGTTCGGAAAAGGAAAGACAGCGATCCGCGCCGGATTTGGGACTTACTACACACTGATCGACAATCTCGCGTTTCTGCTCAACGCTCTTCCTCCATACAATGGCTCGGCTGCATATTCGGGCGCTTTGTCTTCGTTCACACCTATTGCGAAGGGCGTTTTGCCCCCGCGGTCTTGCGGCCCCGGTATTCCGCAGCCCTGCACGACGTTCGCGCCCCAGGGCGTGGAGGCCGCCGCGAAAACTCCGGCCGTCCAGGAGTGGAATCTTACAATCGAGCAGGAGTTCAGCTCCAACATGGCTCTTCGCGTCGGCTATGTGGGGTCCTTTGGATATCACGGATTGCTAAGCGTCGATCCGAACACCGTTCCAGCGCAGATCTGTTCCTCTGCCGGAGGTTGTACTTCAGGCGGCCAGGGTGCGGCGAGAGGTACTGTGCCTCAAAACGCGCAATATATTCCGGCCGTGCCGACTCGGCCGAATCCCTATCTCTCCGCCGGCTTCTTCTGGCTCACGGAAGGCAACAGCAGCTACAACGCGCTGCAGGTGGAAGTGAATCGCCGCTTGAGTAAGGGCCTGCAGCTCAGGGCGAACTATACGTGGGCGAAGAGCCTCGACATGAACTCGGGATTAACGGGCGCCCAAGCCAACAATCAGTCGCAAATGATACTGGATCGGAATGATCTGCGGCGAGACTGGGGGCCGTCTGCGCTGACTCCAACCAGTCAGTCCAGCATATCGGCGCACTACGAACTCCCGTTCGGCGATAGCAAAGGAGTAGGGTTTGCAAACAGGCTGATCAACGGCTGGCAGGTGAACGGAATCACCACGTTACTGAGCGGCTTCCCTTTCACGCCGACGGTTGGCTCGAACAGGTCGGGAGATGGAAACACTCGAAATCCGGACCGGCCGTCGCTGAATCCATCTTTTAGTGGTCCGGTGCTGCTGCGAAAAGAAACACAGTGGTACGATCCCAACGCTTTCCTCCTGCCCGCGGTTGGAACCTGGGGGAGTTTAGGCAGGGGAACTTACCGCGGGCCCGGGCTGGCTAGCGTAGACTTGTCGCTGCTCAAAAACACTGCCATTTCCGAGCGGGTCGGCCTGCAGTTCCGAGCCGAGTTCTTCAATGCTCTCAATCACACGAACCTGGCGGCGCCAAACCCAATCGTATTCCAGGGTACTGCGATCAGCCCGTCGGCGGGATTGATCACCGCTACGACTACCACAGCGAGGCAGATTCAACTGGGGATGAAGCTGATCTTCTAGACATGGGAGAGTCAGCCGCGGATTACGCGAATTACGCGGATGGGCGCGCTATCACGTTGTATTGCGCGGCAGAAGATGTTGCGCGCCCATCCGCGTAATTCGCGTAATCCGCGGCTGATTCCCATTTTTCACAGCAAGGACACCGGGTCCACGTCGACGATAACGCGGGTGGGCCCGATCTTCCTTTCTTCCAGGTGGTCCTGGAGCCGCTCGAGCACGCGGTGAAGCATGCCGCGCGAAGACGACTTGATCAGAAGCTGGTGGCGATGCACTTGTTTGATCCGCTCCAGGGGCGCCGGAGCAGGGCCGAGGACTCGGATTGAATTGGATCGCAATGTATCGAGGAATTCGCCGACCTCGCGGGCTAACTTCGCCGCCCGTCCTCCGTCGCGATCCATCACCATGATTCCTGCCAGCGCTGTGAAAGGCGGATAGAACATTGCTTTCCGGTAGCGTGATTCGCGCGCGTAGAAATCCTCGAATCGCTGACTGCACGCAAGTTGAAACGTATAGTGATCTGGAAAGTAGCTTTGGATGACGACCTCACCGGGCTGGTCTCCGCGGCCAGACCGGCCGGCCACCTGCGTGAGTAACTGAAACGTGCGTTCGGCCGCGCGGAAGTCGGGGAGCGAGAGGGCAGTGTCGGCTCCGATCACGCCGACGAGCGTGACCCGGGGAAAGTCGTGGCCTTTGGCGATCATCTGAGTGCCGACCAGAACGTCGATGTCGCCGGAGGCAAATCCACCCAGAACGCGCTCGTAGTCCCGCAAATGGCGCATGGTGTCGCGATCGATGCGGCCGACCCGGGCATCCGGGAACAAGGTTTTCAACTCCGCCTCGAGGCGTTCGGTCCCCTCTCCTACGTAATGGATGTACTCGCTGTCACATTCGGAGCAGCGCTTGGGAGGACGCCGGGCAAAGCCGCAGTAATGGCAGAGGAGCTTGTCGATCGCACGGTGATAGGGCATCGCCACGCTGCACGAGTTGCACTGGAAGTTGAAGCCACAGTGGCGGCACAACAGAAAAGCCGCATAGCCGCGGCGATTGAGAAGGATCATCGTCTGCTCGCGGCGCTCGAGACGCTCGGCCACGGCCTGGAGGAGCCGCCGGGAGAAGACCACCTGCCTGCCTTCAGCGGCGTACTCGTCGCGCATGTTGACGATCTCAACGCCGGGCAGAGGCCGATCTTCCACGCGTGTCGTCAGCGCGACGTATTCGTACTTTTTGGATTCCGCGTTTCGGAAGGATTCCATGGAAGGAGTCGCAGATCCCAGCACGACCGCCGCCTCGGCCAACTTGCCGCGCATGACTGCCGTGTCGCGAGCGCTGTAGCGGGGAACCTCCTCCTGCTTGTAACTGGTCTCATGCTCTTCATCGACAACAATGAGGCCGAGGTTCTGAAGCGGCGCGAAAACCGCCGAACGTGTACCAATGACAATGGGAACTGCACCATTGTAAATGCGCAGCCATTCGTCGATGCGTTGGCGGCGTGTGAGGGAGCTGTGGAGCACTGCCGTGCGGCCCGGAAATCGCTCGGCAAACCGGCTGGTGAGCTGCGGGGTTAGCCCGATTTCGGGAACCAGGATGAGCGAAGTTTTGCCAGCGGCCAGAAAGTGCTCCGCGGCCTGCATGTAGATTTCAGTCTTGCCGCTGCCCGTAATGCCGTGGAGCAGAATGGTGTGGAAACCATGAGCGGATTGAATAGCAGTGCAGCCTGCAATTTGGTCTTCAGTCAGAACGGGGCGGGGGCTAAAGCCCGCGACTACATTTTCGGAATCACGTTTGTCCCCGGATGTTTTGTTTTCAAATGTAGTCGCGGGCTTTAGCCCGCGCTCAACATGTTTCGCGGAAATCCCGGGCGGCAAGGCCGATTTCAGCACCTCCCCCGGCGGCGAGACGTAGTACTCCGAAATCCATCGGCACAATTCGAAGATTTCGGGCCGCACGAGCGGTGTACGGTCGATGATGCTCCCTATCGAATGCACCTCGATGTCGGCGGGCGGCTCCCCCCGAAGCCCAACGACAAATCCCTCCACCTCCCGTTTCCGGAACGGCACAAGCACCCGGCATCCGATCTGAACCGGTTCGTTGAGCCTGTACGCGAAAGTGCGAGTCAGCGGCAGGCAGACCGCGACATCCGCATACATGCCCTAAGAACGGAGACGGAAAAGCTCGGCGCGAATCTGTTTCATGTCTTCCCAGACTTCTCGCTTTTTCTCGGGCGATCGCAGCAGGTAAGCAGGATGGAACGTTGCTATGACGCGCATCCCGTCCATGTCGAAAAACTTCCCGCGCAGCCTGGAAATAGGCGCAGCAGTTTGAAGGACCGTCTGCGCCGCAAACGTCCCGAGACAACAAACGACCTTCGGACGGATGGTCGCGAGTTGCCTTTTCAAGAATGGATTACAGGAAGCAACTTCATCCGGCTCCGGGTTACGATTGTCGGGGGGCCGGCATTTCAGGACGTTGCAGATGTAAACGTCTTCGCGCTTGAGGCTGATGGATTCAATGATCTTCGTCAGAAGCTGACCCGCGCGGCCGACGAAGGGCAAACCTTGTTGATCTTCGTCGTAGCCCGGCGCTTCGCCGACAAAGACGAGTTCCGCATTGGGATTTCCGGATCCGAAGACGATGTTGGTGCGGGTTCGGGCCAGCTTACAACGCTGGCAGTCACCGATGTCCGCGCGAATGGAATCGAGGTCCTCCATGGGCTCCTGTAGCGGCGCTCTATGAGCGTCGGGGCGGTCACAGACAGCCTCTGCTGCTGGACTGACATCCAGAGACTCGACACCGATGTCGCGGAAAAATTCAAGCTGGCTGGTCAGTTCGTCAGAGTTCATTTCAGCAATTGCACCACGCGATCGAGAATTTTGTCCGCCATGACCTGTTTGCTTACCAGTGGAATCTCTTCGGTCTTGCCGGACTTGTCAATGATTGTCGCGTGATTCATATCGCTGTCGAAGGCCGAATCAGGACCACTTGCAGAATTCACAATAATCAGATCCAGATTCTTCGCCTTCAGTTTTTCGAGGCCGTTCTTGATATGAGCTTCGGTCTCGGCGGCAAAGCCGACGAGCACCTTGCCGTTCTTGTGATTGCCGAGCTCCAGGAGAATGTCCGTGGTCGGCTCGAGGTCGAGCACAAGGTCCGCGGTCTTCTTTTTGATCTTTTGGGTGGCAACCGATTTGGGACGGAAATCCAGCGGCGCTGCAGCCTTGATCACGACGTGCGCATCGGCCGCGTTTTCGATCACGGCGCGGCGCATCTCCTCGGTGGTTCGTACGCGGATCGTGTTCGGGAATTCAAGCTCCGTTGGACCGGATACCAGGACCACATCGGCTCCGCGGTTTCTTGCGGCCTGGGCGATCGCATAACCCATCTTTCCCGACGACCGGTTGGTGATGTACCGGATCGGATCGATATCCTCCACTGTAGGCCCTGCCGTGACGAGCACTTTTCGGCCTTGAAGGTCGTGTGGACGGTTCAGCAGCCCCATGACGTAGTCCACTATTTCTTCTACCGGCGCCAATCGCCCGGGGCCGTATGTCCGGCAGGCCATCTGGCCGACTTCGGGATCGATGACGTGGACGCCGCGGCTGACGAGAGTCTTGAGATTCGCCTGAACCGAGGCATGCTGCCACATTCGTGTGTTCATAGCGGGCGCGATGACGACGGGTGCCGTAACCGCCAGATGAAATGTGGTCAGGAAATCGCCGGCGAGCCCCGCCGCCAGACGTGCCATGCAGTCGGCGGTCGCGGGTGCGACCAGAAAGAGATCGATGGATTGGGCCACAAGAATATGATCGAAGGCGCCTTCGAAATCGCTGCCCGAGGTGGACCCCTCAAAGACATCGACGTAGACTTTATTGCCGGAGAGGGCTCGGAACGTGAGCGGTGTCACAAATTGGGTGGCGCCCTTCGTCATGAGAACGACAACATCCACCCCACGGTCCTGCAGTCTGCGGAGGATCTCCGCCGACTTGTAGCAGGCAATTCCACCGCTGACGCCAAGCGCTATTTTCATTTACTTGATGGCTGTGCCCTGTCGGGCTTGCATTCGCATCCGCTCATTCTTCCTGCTCTTCTTCTTCCTGCTGGTTGTTCTCGCTGTTCTGGTCGGGAATGCGGAATTTCACGAGCCCCTGCAGAATCTCCTTTTGGGCAATCTGCGTCGCTTTGTGACGGGGCTCCTTCAGCATGGGCATGCTCCCGCTCTGAATTTGCCTGGCACGCAATGCGGAAAGAATCACAAAGCGGTACTTACTGTCGATGTTATCAGGAATGGTTATCAAGCTATACCTCCGAAGGAAGCGATGATCTCTTCGATGCGGCCCTGCTGACGCCAGGGCGCGGCGGCACCGCTGCGCACGATGGACTCGAGGATACGGATGGAATTTTCGAGGACGTCATTGATGATGATGTAATCGTATTCACGATAAAAGGTGATCTCGCTCTTGGCGATCTCGAGCCGGCGCCGGATCACGTCGTCGGGTTCCAACCTTCGTGACTTCAAGCGGCGCTCCAGTTCGGCAAATGATGGCGGCAAGATGAAAATCGCGATAGCGTTCTTGATCTTCGACTTCACCTGCCGCGCGCCCTGGACATCAATGTCCAGAACCACGTCCCCGCCTGCACCAGCATGCTCTTCGACAAACGCCTGCGCTGTGCCGTAAAGCTCTCCGTTGAACTCGGCCCATTCCAGGAACTCGCCGCGGTCAACCATGCTCAAGAAGGTCGGCCGATCCGTGAAAAAATAATCGACGCCGTTCTGTTCGCCGTTCCGCGCCTGCCGGGTCGTGTACGAAACCGAAAACTTCAGTTCTTTGAAACTTCGAAGTAAGTGCTGGAGTAACGTGGTTTTCCCGGACCCCGAAGGTGCCGAGAGAATGTATAGGTTTCCGCGCATTCAGCGTCGCTTCTGAAAACTCCTAAGTCTATCATAGGGACAAAAATGGCGTCGTGGACCGGGCTACGACCCCATCTTTATTCGATGTTTTGGACTTGCTCGCGCAGTTTTTCGATTTCCACTTTGATTTCGATGGCCGCCTTGCCGATGCCGGCGCCGAGTTCATTCAGACCGGAGGTTTTGGAGAGGATCGTTGTGACCTCCCGGTTCATCTCCTGAAGAATGAAGTCCATGCGTTTGCCGGCTTCGTCCTGAAGGCTTTTCAGGCCGGCGAATTGGTCCAGGTGGCTGCGAAGGCGCGTTGTTTCTTCCGCAATGTCGCTACGCTCGGCATAAAGCAGAGCTTCGGTTTCCAGACGGTGGCCTGCGTCCGCGACAAGTTGGGGTGCCAGTTCCGTGACCCTGGCAATCAACTGTTGCCGATAATGCTCTACGAAGTCTTTGGCGCCGGCAAGAATCGTTTCCAAATGACGCCCGATGTTTGAAATTCGGCGGTCGATGTCCTCCATCAGGGACTGGCCTTCCGTCGCGCGCATCTGTCTGAGCTGGGCCAGCGCAATATCCGTGGCTTCGGCAAGCTTCATGCCGATCAGTTCGAGTTCTTCCGGCGCGAGATCGCTGGTGGACACCGTGACCAGACCGGGTAATCTCGTAACCATCTCCAGGGTCAGTTCGCCCTGGATGGGATACGCGGTCTTCAGGCCGGCTATCATCTCGGCGTAAGCCTTGATCAGATTGTGATTCACATCGAGTTTGATGTTCTCGCGCCTGTAATCGATCCGGACGAACGCATCCAGCCTTCCCCGCTTGAAGGCCGCCGACACCTTCTGGCGGATGACGTTCTCGAAATTCTGATATTCACCCGGAATCTTGACGTGAAAATCGAGGTACCGGTGGTTCACGCTCTTGATTTCCACAAGGACCGCCAGATTCGGCGCTTCCGCCCGCGCGGATCCAAAACCCGTCATGCTGTAGATCATGAGCTCACATCCTGGAACTGGAGATTATAAAGCTTCCAATAGAGGCCGCGCCGCACGACAAGCTCTTCGTGTGTGCCCGATTCCCTGATCCGGCCATCCTCCAGCACGATGATTCGATCCGCGCGCCGCACGGTGGACAGCCGATGGGCGATCACGATTGTCGTCCGGCCTTCCATCAGGTTCTGCAACGCCTGCTGGACAAGAGCCTCAGACTCGGCATCGAGCGAAGAAGTCGCTTCATCGAGAATCAGGATCGGGGCATTCTTCAAAATCGCTCTTGCGATGGAAATCCGCTGACGCTCTCCTCCGGAAAGACGCAGGCCACGTTCGCCAATCTGAGCGTCGTAGCTCACCACAAAATCATCCACAAGGGCAGCCTTCGCCGCGCGTGCGATCGCATCCTCGCCGGCTGCCGGATCGCCGTATGCGATGTTCGCGCGTATCGTGTCGTTAAAAAGGATGACGTCCTGCGTCACGATCGCAATCTGTTGCCGTAACGACTGGAGGTCGAACACGCGAATATCCCGGCCATCGATCAGGATGTGCCCTGCTGTAACGTCATAGAACCGCGGCAGCAAATTCACAAGCGTGCTTTTCCCGACGCCGCTCGGTCCGACAATCGCCAAAACCTCGCCTCGCGGAAGGGTGAACGAGATGCCGTCCAGAACGGCATCTCCCGGCTCGTACTCGAAATGAACGCTGTCGAACTCGATTCGATCGTCGAATCGCGTCAGCGTGGCACGTCCGCTGTTCCTTTCCGTCTCGAGCGACAGAATTTCAAAAACGCGGCCCGAAGCGCCGAAGGCCTGCTGGAACGAGTTGTTAATTCCACTCATGCGGCGAACGGGATCGTAGAGCTTGATGAGCGCAATAATGAACGCAATCAATACTCCGGACGTCATCCGCTGATTGATGATCTGAGCCCGCGCATAAAGCAGAAACGCCGCCACAACGAGAACGCCCAGGACTTCCATCAGCGGCGACGACAGCGAGTGTGTCATCTTCTGCTGAAGGTTGATTTTGAAGATCCGCTGCGTGGCCTTGCGAAACTTTCCCGCCTCTGCCTTCTCCATGGTAAATGCCTTCACGATACGGTTCCCCGCCAGGGTTTCGTAAAGGATGTTCGCCATGTCCGCCATTTCCTGCTGGTTGGATTTGCTGAGCAGACGAAGCCTCTGCCCGAACCAGACTGTCGGGTAAAACACCAGTGGTGCCAGGACCACTGATGCCGCCGCAAGTTTCCAATCGATCACGAAGATCGTAATAACGAGGAAGACCAGAATCGCTGCTTGCTTCAGAAAGTCAGCGAGCGTTTCGGAAGCGGCTGTCTGGATTCTTTCGACATCGGCTGAAACACGGGAGATCAACTCGCCGGTCGGGTTGAAGTGAAAGAAGCGAAGCGGCTGCAACAGGATTCGCTCGAACAGATCGTTCCGCAGGTCGCGAACGACCGACTGTCCGAGATAACCCGTAACATTGACCGAGCCGTATTCGGCGACGGCTTTGACTGCCGTTGCTATGACAAGGAGCACTAGAAAGATCGTGCCGTTTCCGCCGGAAAGATTGTCAAAAATACGGCCGATCAGAAACGGTGTGGCTGCTTCGAGGACCCCGACAATCGCGACGAGCGCCAGGGACACGGCGAGCACCCAGACATGGGGTTTGACGTATGACCACAAGCGCGTCGGCACCGTTGTCATGGACGATAGACCGTGGCGCGAACCTTTTCCTCGACGTCCCTGGGCTTTTGCATCTTGAGTATCTGCGCGGCCAAATCGCGCAATTGCGCGTATGAAACGGAACGGATCATTCTTTTAATTCTCGGATAAGCCGCCAGGCTGACCGAAAGGGAGGTGAAACCCAATCCCAGCAGAACCGCTGCAGAAGGCGGATCTGCGGCCATTTCACCACACACCGTAACGGGTTTGCCCGTCGGGTGCAGCAAAGTGTACACCTGATGCAGGCATCGGAGAATGGCGGGATGAAAAGGATTGTAGAGATGTACGACGGATCTGTCGGATCGATCCACCACAAGGTAGTACTGGATCAGATCGTTGGTTCCGAGACAGAAGAAGTCCACCCGCGAAGCCATGAGGTCGCAAGTCTGAGCCGCTGCGGGGGTCTCGATCATGACTCCTATCGGAACCCCGGGGTCATAACCAAGGCGCTTCAAGTCCAGTTCCTGGCGTACTTCGGCGATGATTTCATGCGCTGAGTCCAGATCGTCGACACTCGACACAAACGGCAGGAGAATCCGCATCGGACCGAACACGGAAGCGCGATACAGGCTTCGCAATTGTTTCTTGAACACATCCGTGTTTTCGAGACAGAACCGGAGACCTCGCACGCCGAGATTCATGTTCACACCGTCCCAGCTCTTCTGGTCGATTCCCACGTCGATCGTTCGAAAGGTCACTGGCGCGCCCTTCGCCGACTTCAGTACAAGCGAATAGTCCGCAACGAGCGATTCCTCATCAGGCTGCTTGCCCTCGCGGAAGAAATCGAACTCGGTGCGGTACAGCCCGATCGACTCGCAGCCGATGGTAATGGCCGGTCTTACTTCTTCACTGAAATTGATGTTGGCTCCGAGTGAAATGCGGACGCGATCCTCGGTGACGGATGGCGCCGATGCCGCCGAGCGACCTTTCTTCTTCGGCGTCTTCTCGTCGCGCCTGCGGTTTTTGTATTCATCGAGCGTTGCGTCCGAAGGGGAGACGATCACCAGCGCGCGGTCTCCATCGACGATGAGCAGATCGCCTGAAGAAACTTCTGCCAGTTCGGGCGCTCCGACTACGGCGGGAATCTCCAGCGAGCGAGCCATGATCGCTGTATGTGAGAGCGGGCTGCCTGTCTCGGTGGCAAGTCCGACGACGCGTTGGGAACGCAGCTCGAACAGCGTGGATGGAGGAACCACTTTCCCTACCAGGATCGCGTCGTACGGCAGCTTCTTGAATGACGGCAGGGGGTTGGACTGAAGATTGTGGAGGAGCCGCCGCACGATGTCTTCAAGGTCCCCGCGGCGCTCTCGCAGATAGTCGTCATTCAGGCGGTCGTAAGCCTGAAAAAGATCTTCACTCACCTGCTGAATGGCCCACTCGGAGTTGATCTGTTCATTCTCGATCTTGTCGATGATTCGATCCACAAAGAGCCGATCCTGAAGCACGAGGAGGTGGGCATCGATAAGAAACGACGACTCGGGCCCGCTCTTGCGCTTCAACTGCGACTGCATGCGCTTGAGCTGTTCGCGCGATTTCTCGACCGAACCTCGAAAACGGTCCACTTCCTTGCGCACTTGTTCGGGCCGCAGTTTCAAATTGAACGAAACGAAAAGTGGATCAAAGCTTCGCAGAGCCCTGCCGATGGCAGCGCCGACGGAAGCCACGACACCATGTATGATTCGTTCGGAATCCTTCATCACTTCGGGAGCCAATGTAGGCGCCGGCTAAAGCCGGCCCCTACGTCATTCAATCATCCTGCGAGGTATTCGCAGATGCTTTCCAAAGCCTGATCCTCGTCCACACCGTCCGCGCGAACGCTGACTTTCGAGCCGAAAGCAGCCGACAACAACAGAACGCTCAGGATGCTGCGCGCGTCGGCTTCCACGGGGTTGTTGGAATCGGATCGAAACAAGACGATGTTGGACTGAAAGCTCGTCGAAAGTTGAACCAGTTTCGCAGCGGCGCGCGCATGCAGGCCCAGACGATGGCCAATCACGACCTCGCGCTCCTTCATCGCTGCTGCCGGGGCGCAAGCAGCTCGCTTGCGATGTAGATGCTGCTCTGTCCCTGCTCCTTTACCAGATTCGCAGCCGAAGCCAGCGTCGTGCCCTCGCCGATTTGTGCCAGCTTCATCAACATCGGCAGATTTACTCCGGTGACGACTTCGACCTTTCCCTGGTCGAGAAACGTCGATGCAATATTTGTCGGAGTGCCGCCAAACATATCTGTCAAAATCAAAACCCCGTCAGGGGTCTTCACGCGCTCCAGGGCTTTCTCAATCATGGTCGTCGCCATGGCCACGTCATCGTGCCAGCCCAGCGAAACCGCCGCGATGTGATGAATCTCGCCAACGATCATCTCCGCGGCGTTGTGAAGCTCGATGGCCAGACGGCCGTGTGTAACGATGAGTCCGCCAATCATAAGTTCATGTTAACAAAGAAAAATAATCCGGCGAAATTCGGGTAATTCGGGGACAGACGCATAAATCACCTAATTACCATTCAAGTACTTCACCCGCTAATTAGGTGATTTATGCGTCTGTCCCCGAATTACTTTTCACCCCTTCTTCTCGACATCTCGATGTGACACTTTGACGCGGTAATTCAAGCCTTCAACGTGCTTGGCAATGGCGTTCGCGATCATGACGGAACGATGCCGGCCGCCGGTGCAGCCGACGGAAATGGTGACGTAGGACTTGCCTTCCCTTTTATACTCCGGCAGCAGAAAGTCGATGAAGTCATAGACGTGCTTCAGGAATTTGCCGGTTGCTTCCTGGGAATTCATGTAGTCAATCACGTTCGTGTCCGAGCCGGTGTATGCCTTCAGATGCGGCACGAAGTTCGGGTTGGGAAGAAAGCGCACATCAAAGACGAGGTCGGAATCGATGGGAACGCCGTACTTGAAACCGAAACTCACAAGCGAGACGAGCAGATGCTGGTCTGTCCGTTCTTCGAACAGCCGCACCGCGTGCTGGCGCAGTTCGTGGATCGTGAACTGCGACGTGTCCAGCACATGATCGGCCACGTCCCGGATAGGCGCCAGCAGCTCGCGCTCGAGCGCAATAGCCTCCAGGACAGGGCGATTCGGATCGAGAGGATGCGGCCGCCGGGTTTCGCTGAAGCGGCGGACCAGCACCTCATCGGATGCCTCGAGAAACCACACGGAAATCTGCAGCGCGTGATCGTTCCTGAGCTCTTCGAGGATTGAAGGAAGTTCGCTCAATGTCTGGCCTTCGCGTACGTCGATCACAAGCGCGGCCTTGGCCGGCTCCTCGCTCGATTTCAGAACCAGTTCGTAAAATTTGCTTAGAAGGCCGACGGGGAGATTATCAACGCAGAAATAGCTCCGGTCTTCGAGCGCCCGGAGGAAGGTTCCCTTCCCGGAGCCGCTCAGACCGGTGATGATAGTGAAGGACGATGGTTGCACTTCAAGATCAGGCTTCAGGCTCGATCCATCCGATATTCCCATCTTTTCGCTTGTAGACGATGTTCAGCCTTTCGGTCGATGCATTCCGGAATACCAGGAATTCACGATCCGAATCGCCGATCTCAATCGCGGCATCATCAATGCTCATAGGCTTGGCCGCAACTTCGTTCGAGCGGATGATTCTTGGCAACCGCTCGCCGAGTATTTCCTCGACCTCGATGATGGAAGTTGTCGAAACGACTCCCGCGCCCTGGTGATTGTTGTGTCGCTTGCGAGTCACATTGCGGCCCTTGTGCTTGAGGATCTGTTTCTCGACCTTGTCCAGAACGGCGGCGATAGAGGTGTACATATCGGTGGAAACTTCTTCGCCGTGGTAAAAATCATCCCGCGTTTTGATGTTCACTTCCGCGAGGTGGCGCTGATGTTTCTCAACCGTGAGGGTAAAATGCGCCTCGAGAACTTCCTCGATAACTCCTCTGAGTCGCTCGAGGCGATCCGTGGCGAACTTCCGAAGTGGCTCAGTGATTTCGATGTGGCGACCCGTAATATCCACACTCATAGGAGACCTCTTCTCAGGATCTGACGCGACGTTGATGTGTGCTTGGAATGCGTAAGTCTTCGCGATATTTCGTGATGCTGCGGCGGGTCACCGAGATGCCTTCTTCCTTGAGCATCTGGGCAATCTTTTCATCCGTCAGCGGACTTCGTGGATCTTCGGTCTCGATGTACTTCTTCACTTTGCGCTTAACGATCAGCAGTGAAGTTCCATTGCCCATCGGACCATTTACCGCTTCCGAGAAGAAAAATCGCAGTTCGAACACACCTTGCGCGGTGTGCGCAAATTTATTCGCGACTGCGCGGCTCACGGTAGACGGATGGACGCCCACTTCCTCGGCAACGTCCTTGATCATCATCGGCTTCAGCTGATCGATGCCTTTATCCAGGAAGTCGGTCTGGCGCCGGATAATGGCCTCGCAAACCTTCACGATGATGTGCTTCCGCTGCTCGATGTTTTTCAGCAGCTGGACGGCAGACTTGAAGCAATCCTTGACATAATTCTTTACGTCCTTGTTCAAGGCATCGCGCTCGAGCATATGGCGGTAGGTCGGGCTCAGACGAAGCTGTGGGACTTCATCTTCGTTCGTGACGACGGTGTACTGGCCGCCAACCTTGACGATGAACACGTCCGGTTCGATCAGCCGCGGCTGCGTCCTGTTGTGTTTCTGACCGGGCCTCGGATCGAGCTGTTGAATGATCTCGACCGCCTCCATGATGACGTTCAACGGCCGGTTGAGCGCCTTGGCGATCTCCTTGAACTGCTTGTTCTGAAGTTTGTGGAGATGATCGGCCACGACCTCGGCGACAATCGTGTCGTCCTCCTCCAGGATCCGCAGCTGGATCATCAGGCATTCCCGCAGATCGCGCGCCGCTACTCCAGGCGGATCGAAGCGTTGAACCACTTCCAGGGCCTGCTGCACTTCCTCCAGCGTGTGCTCTCCGCTTTCGGCGATTTCCTCGAGCGTGATAGGCACCTCGCGACCAGTCTCGTCAACGGCACAGAGGTAGCCGTCTTCGTTGAGATTTCCGATAATCGAGTGGCAGGCGAGCCGGATGTTTTCGTCAACAGTCGCCAGACCCAGTTGCCATTCCAGATGGTCTGTCAGTGAGGGTGGCTTTGCGAGGAAATTCTCGAAGGATGGTTTCTCGAAGATTTCCGTCTCGCGGGGGCGTGATGCCCCGTCGTTGAGGTAATTGTCGAAGCTCTGGAAGTCGATGTCCGCATATGGGTCATCCACGGGCTCGGGCTCGGCAGGCGCGGCCGTTTCCACGGCCCGTTCTGCGGTCGGTTCGGAGTCTCCCACACAGTGATCCCGCGCGGCAGCCTCCGACAGAGCCTGATACTCAGCGTCGGTGCCGTCGGTCTCGCCAGCCGGAGCACCCTGATCTATTTCAATCTCAGACGTCGGCTCCATGCTTTCGACGATCTCGGTGCCCTCTTCGAGCACCGGATTCTGCACCAGTTCCTGCTGAATCATTTCAGTGAGTTCGAGCTTGTTCAGGGTAAGCAGGCTCACCATTTGCACGAGACCGGGGGTAAGGACCTGCTTCTGCGCGAGTTTTGTGACTAACTTTGGTTCCAAATAAGCCATAGGGGCGATCTACTTCTAATTTAGACTGAAATGTTCTCCCAGATAAACCCTTTTAACTTCGGCGTCATTTCCGAGTTCCTGTGGAGTACCGGACCGAAATATCGATCCATTATTGATGATATAAGCGCGGTCCGTGACCTGCAAGGTTTCTCTGACATTATGGTCCGTCACAAGAACCCCGATGCGCTTGGTTTTCAGATGGTTAATGATTTTTTGAATCTCGAGCACCGTAATTGGGTCGATACCGGAGAAGGGTTCGTCGAGGAGGATGAACTTCGGAGAGATGACCAGCGAGCGGGCAATTTCGACCCGGCGTCGTTCGCCGCCTGACAGCGTATCTGCCAGACTTTTCCTGACATGAGCTATGCCGAATTCCTCCAGCAAACTTTCCATCCTTTCCCGGCGCTCTTTGTTCGAAAGAGGCAGGGTTTCAAGTATCGCCATAATGTTGGCTTCGACAGTCAACTTACGGAAGACAGATGCCTCCTGCGGTAGATAGCTGATGCCATTCTTCGCCCGCAAATACATGGGCAGATCGGTAATGTCATGATCGCCCAGCAGGACTGCGCCTGAGTCCGGACGGGTCAGGCCGACGATCATGTAGAAAGTCGTGGTTTTGCCCGCCCCATTAGGTCCTAGCAATCCAACGACCTCTCCTTGACCGACAACGAGACTGACATCGCGAACGACCTTTCGGCCTTTGTAGGATTTCGACACGTCTACGGTGGTGAGTGAAATCATTTTATTGATGGCTGCGCCCTGTCGGGCTTGCATTCGCAGCCGCTCATCTCTTGACCGGATGCTTGGTCACGGCCCGGCCGCCATTTTCGCTTTCCACGGCCATGGTCTCGCTGGTCTTTTTCATGATGAGGCGGTCGCCTTGAGCGCTGCCGTGCTCTTTGTCGTGGACCTCCGCGGGTTTCCCCGTCAGCGTAATGATGTCCGTTTGAGCGTTGTAAACGGCCTGATCGCCCTTTCCGCGCTGTTCGCCACGCGTCACGACCACGCCGCCGATGCCCACAATCTCTTCGATGTCCTTCGACGTCTCCCCGAGCTTCACTCGCATATCGCTCGTCTCCAGGGTCATATCCTGCTTTTTTGCAAGCACGTTGCCGGTGTAGTGGGCCTCTCCGCGGCTGTCGTCGTAATCGAGCCTGTCCGAAGACGCCCGAATTGCCTCAAACTTCGACTGCACCTTGCCGTCGGCCTTGAACCGGTTGTCTTTGGTTGAAATCTCGAGCCGCTGCGCCTTGATATTCGTGTCGTTCCCGCGCCAGAGCTGGACATTCTCCGTGTAAATGATCGTGTCGCCCATGCCCTGCGCGCGGGAGGACGTCACAAGAACGGGCTCGGCGGAGCCCTTCGATACGGTTTTCACATTCCTCGCGGCGCTGAACGAATTGTCTTTCTGATTCAGCCGAATCTGGCCCGCTTCCATGCGCATCTGGGCGTTCGTGACCACAGGCGAACCATCCAGCGTGGCCACGGCCCCGCCTTCCTCAAAGCGGGCGTTCTGAGCGCGTCCCTGGAACTGCGTGTCGCGAAACTGAAAATTGCCTGACTGGACTAACTCCACCAGACTGTTGGTCCGGCTATCGAACCGCGCCTCGGTTCGGTCGGCCCGGCTCTCGCGCTCACCCGATCGCATGTTCGCCCGCTCTGACGTGCTGAACTTCACAATGTCTCCCTGCTGGATCCTGAACTTGCCGCCTTCGATGACAGTGTCCGCCAGTTGCAGAACCGAGTTCTCCTCGGTCTCCACGGATCCTTCGATATTGCTCCAGATCGTGGTGGAGCGGAGCGTTCGATCGGACCCGAGAATCATGCGCGCACCTTCCCGGGTTTTGAGCAGGTTCACTTTTCCATTTGCATCCATAATGGCGTCCATTTCGCCGCCGGTGATTTGCTGCCGCTTATCGACCGCCACGTTCTCGACTTCAACATTCCGAAGCGCTTTCACGCGTTCCACATTGCCGGCCGGCGACATGGCCGCTTCAACCCACTCTGCACGCATTTTCCATGTACTCTGGTTTTGTTGGGATTGTGATTCGGCAGTGACACCGCCCTCGACGACAATTGTCTTCGGCTGGAAACTTTCTTCCATGAGCTCTGCGCGGCCCGATGCGCCCCGGATCCATGCGGTGGCGGATTTGACAAAAACACCGCCCGCAACGGTTGCCCAATTCTCCTTTTGATTAAAGACAGCCGAGCCCCCTTCGAGGGAAGTCTCATTCGCTGTGTGAACCTTGACGTCCCCTGTGAGCTTCAACAAACCGGTATCGATGGCGTATTCGAAATTGTTGGCCCGGGCGGTCGCAGAGCCAGGCTGCTCAAGGGTGGTTGCGACAGGCGAGGCAACAATGTGGTCGCGATGATTGTAGGTGAGTTCCTCGGAGCGGCCCCGGGTTTTGTCGTTGAGCTGGAATCGGACGTCACCGTTGCATTGAATGTCGTTGCTTTGCTGATCGACGCTGCAGCTTTTGCTCTGGATGCGCCGCGCCGGCTCCGCTTCGGTCTTGCCGAACACGGTAACATCCACATCCTGGAGCATGTTTTTGCTGTCTTTGAAACCCAGATTGGACTTGGCGTGAATGGTGAACAGAGTCCGGCCGCCTTCGGTCTGTGAATAGGTGATGTCCCTGGTGAAAACCGCCGCATCCTGCGGCAACTGTTGAACTTGTTGCGGCGCTTTTTTCTCTTCGTGGCGCGAGATGTAATTGAACGTAGGAATGGCGATCAGTACTGCCACGAGGATCGGCACAGCGACGCGCAGTATCCGTATCAGGCGATGTATGAAGATCCGCTCAAGAGGCACAATTCCACATCCAACTTATTAGACGGTTAGCATACAATACGTCCCCTCACCCAAGGAGAACCACGTATGCACGTGAAAATTAATATCAATGGAAAGCTCTATGAGAAGAACGTGGAGCCGCGCCTGTTGCTGGCTCATTTTATTAGAGACGTTGCCGGCCTGACGGGTACCCATATCGGATGCGAGACCAGCATCTGCGGCGCCTGCACGGTCCTGAGCAATGGTCTGGCAGTGAAGTCCTGCACGATGTTCGCGGTCCAGGCGGATGGCGCAGACCTCGTAACCATTGAAGGTATGGCCAAAGACGGCCAACTGCATCCGCTTCAGGAGAGTTTCTGGGAAGAGCATGGGCTGCAATGCGGATACTGCACTCCCGGAATGATCATGTGCTCCCATCAACTGCTGTCGCGTAATGAATCACCTTCCGAGGCGGAAATCCGCGAAGCCCTCGACGGGAATCTCTGCCGCTGCACTGGATATCAAAATATTGTGAAAGCGGTCCAGTCCGCCGCGGGGAAGCTGAAACGAACAACCAAAGTGGCCGCAGGAGACTAAGTATGCCGCAACGTTACGTCGGTCTGGCTATGAAGAGAAAGGAAGATCCCCGTCTCGTGTCGGGAACCTCGACATACGTCGATGACGTCGTGCTGCCCGGCATGCTGCACATGGTTGTTGTGCGCAGCATCCATGGACACGCACGGATAAAGCGAATCGACACGTCGAGAGCGCAAAAGTTTCCGGGCGTGGTCGCCGTCGTCACCGGCGAAGAGGTGGCCGCTCATTGCGGTCCCGTGCCATGTGCCGCCTCGATCCCGAAAATGAAGAATGCACAGCGCCAGCTTCTGGCGGTAGGCAAGGTGCGATTCGTGGGTGAACCCATTGCAGCCGTCGTCGCGACCGACAAATACGTCGCCCGAGACGCTGCCGATCTGATCGCAATCGATTACGAGCCCCTTCCTGCCGTGGTCAATCCCGAGAAGGCAATGGAACCCGACAGCCCGCGCCTCTACGACGAATTCTCAGACAACATCGCTTTTAACTTCGGATTCGAAAGCGGAAACACCGAAGAGGCGTTCAAGAAAGCCGATGTGATCGTCAAAGAACGCTTTGTCAACCAGCGCCTCGCTCCGCTTTCCATGGAGCCACGCGGCGTAGTCGCCACCTACCAGATGCCGGATAACGAACTCGTCGTCTGGGCGTCCACGCAGGTCCCGCATCTTTTGAGAACGCAGCTCGCCGTTATGCTGAACGTTCCGGAAAACCGGACGCGCGTGATCGCACCCGAAGTCGGTGGGGGGTTCGGTTCCAAAATCGATGTGTACGCCGAGGATGGGCTTGTCGGCTACCTGGCCAAAAAGACGGGCCGTCCGGTGAAATGGATCGAAGGCCGCGGCGAGAATATCGCCGCTACGATTCACGGGCGCGATCAGATCGACGATGTCGAGCTCGCGTTGACAAAAGACGGCACGATCCTTGGCATGAGGGTAAAAGCCATTGCCGATCTCGGCGCCTTCTACTCGCTGTTCACGCCGATGATTCCGACGCTCACCGGACTGCTCGCGCCCGGTTGTTACAAAGTGCCGGCTCTCAAGTTCGCGCTTGTTGGCGTGCTCACCAACAAAATGGCGACGGATGCCTATCGCGGTGCAGGCCGTCCGGAAGCCACTTATATGATCGAGCGCATCATGGACGTGGCCGCCCAGAAGCTCAAGATGGACCCGGCGGAAATCCGGAGGAAAAACTTCCCCCAACCGAACGAATTTCCGTTCCAGACCTCGGGTGGCGTCGTTTATGACAGCGCGAACTACGAAGCAGCGCTCGATCGCGCGCTGGAACTGGCCGACTACAAAGGATTACGCCGGAAGCAGGCCGAGCTTCGCAGCCAGGGCAAATACATGGGCATCGGTCTTTCGTCGTATGTCGAGATTTGCGCCATGGGACCGTCCGCCGCAATGCCGGGCGGCGGTTGGGAAACCGGCAGCGTGCGCATCGAGCGCACCGGCAAGGTCACCATCCTTACCGGCGCGTCCCCGCATGGCCAGGGGCAGGAAACCACGTTCGCACAGATTGCGGCCGACGAGTTCGGCCTCGAACCGGACGATATCGTTACCATCCATGGCGATACTGCGCGAATCCCCTCCGGCATCGGCACCTTTGGAAGCCGCGCCACGGCGGTCGGCGGAACGGCCATGTACTTTGCCGTGCAGGACCTGAAAGAAAAGATGAAGAAGATCGCGGCACACCTCCTCGAGACCACGCCGGACAAGATCGAATTCGGAGTAGGAAAACTCGTCGTGAAAGGGGACTCGGGGCGATTCATGAGCTTCATCGATGTTGTGGACGTGGCATACAACGCGGTGAAACTGCCGCCGGGTCTCGAGCCCGGTCTGGACGCCACGCGGTTTTTCGAGCCCTCGAACTTCACGTTCCCATTCGGGACGCACGTGTGCGTTGTGGAGATCGACGCGGAAACCGGCGAGCCGAAGATTACAAAGTACGTTGCGGTGGATGACTGCGGGAACGTTATCAACCCTCTACTCGTTGAAGGTCAGGTGCACGGCGGACTCGTTCAAGGTATTGCGCAGGCGTTGCACGAAGAAGTGGTCTACGACGAGAACGGTCAACTTCTGACCGGTACGCTGATGGATTACGCGGTGCCCAGGGCGCATGATTTCCCCGAGTTCGAGCTGGACCGCACGATCACGCCTTCCCCTGTAAACCCGCTGGGCGTAAAAGGCGTGGGCGAAGCCGGGACGATTGGTTCGACCCCGGCAGTCGTGAATGCGGTGGTTGACGCTCTTGCTCCTTTTGGGATCTCGCACATCGACATGCCTCTGCGGTCCGAGAAAATCTGGAAGATTCTGAAAGGGAGGAAAGCATCATGATTGCGCAGAACTTCGAGTACACGGTTGCGACATCTCTTGCTGAAGCCGTCAACCTCCTCCAGAAACATGGAGGCCGCGCAAAGATCCTTGCGGGCGGACACAGCCTCATTCCGATGATGAAGCTCCGGCTGGCCACGCCGGAGGCTCTGATCGACATCGGCAGAATCCCCGAGCTCTCTTATGTGCGCCAGGATGGAGACATGGTGCGCATCGGAGCGCTCGCGACACATCATGTCGTCGAGACCTCCGACGTTGTGATGCGCCATTGCCAAGCGCTGGCCGACGGCGCCGGTCTCATTGGAGACATCCAGGTGCGGAATAAGGGCACGATCGGAGGCAGCATTGCGCACGCCGATCCCGCGGCGGATTATCCGGCAAGCATTCTCGCGTTCGATGCAACCATCGTCACGCTCGGGCCGAAAGGCGAGCGCCTGACTCCCGCTTCGAAGTTCTTCGTCGATATGCTGACCACGGCATTGGAAGCGAACGAGATCGTGCGCGAAATCCAGATTCCCGTGCAATCGGGCAAAACCGGGAGCGCGTACCTCAAGATGGCTCAGAAGGCTTCAGGCTTTGCGATCTGTGGCGCTGCGGCCGTGGTGGAACTGGACGGATCAGGCGCCCTGGCGAAGGTGGCCATCGGCATTACGGGTGTCGGGAACCGTGCGTTTCGGGCAACGGAAACCGAAAAGGCTTTGAAGGGACAAAAACCGACAACAGACCTTCTAAAGAGAGCTTGCGAGAAGGCTTCGTCCGGCGTGATTGCGCTGGAAGATATCCACGCATCCGCCGACTATCGGCTGGATCTCGCACGGATTTTTGCGCGCCGGGCCGTCGAAGCGGCAATCGAGCGCGCATAACCAATGCGGGTCGAGGGGCAGTTCGAGTTCGAAGGAATTTCATCCGAAGCGGTTTGGGATTTTCTAACCGATGCGAATCGAATTGCCGAATGCCTTCCCGGTTGCGAAAAGCTGGAAAAGACCGGGGAGGGAACATACGAGATGCAGATGAAGATCGGAGTCGGTGCCATTAGTGGGTCGTTCTCCGGTGGAATCCGCCTGCACAATCTTCAACCCACCTCGCAGTATGAGATGACCGTCAATGGGACTGGCGCGCCGGGTTTCGTCAAAGGCGAAGGTAAGGTCCAGCTCAGCCCCAAGGATTCCGGGACGCTGCTTCAGTACTCCGGCGATGTCAGCGCCGGCGGCGCCATCGCCAGCGTCGGCCAACGGATGATCGGCGGCGCGGCGCGTATGGTGATCGATCAATTCTTCAAGTGCGTGGCCGGGAAACTGTAGCGGCGGTCTATGACCGCCGACGGTACGGCAACTTGCGAGATAGTCGGCGGTCATAGACCGCCGCTACAGTCCTTAGTCCGGCAGAATCGTACGGAGTTGCGGATAAAGGAGAACGGCAAATTTCGTGATCCTTTCCTTGGCCCGTTCAACGGACTCGTTTTCGGAAACCGCCGTCGCGATTCGGATAACCGTCCGTCTGTACGTCTATCAACCAAAGAGCTCCGGATGAGGCACATCGGCGTTGACAGCTTATCTTCTTGGCTCCGTAGTCGGACTCGCAACCGGCGGCTTTCTGGCCGGCGCGAAGAAGGGGCAGGAGAGGATTGTCGGTTTTTCGTTTCTGTGTTCTGCGGCGCTCGCACTCCTGCTTGGATTTTTCTTTGATGCCGGGTTGGACCGTGATCGGGATCATGGCCCTGATGGGTTTTGGTGTGGGAATCGCGGGCCCATCGCGGGATATGCTCGTGAGAACATCCACCGCAGCGCGCCTGGGAACCGGCGCGTTCGGACGCATCTACGGGCTGGTGTATTCCGGACTCGATGCCGGCCTGGCCACCGCGCCGCTTATCTTCGGCATGCTCATGGACGCCGGTAAAACGAGGATAATTGCAGGGATACCAGCGAGTACGCTGAGGATGGTTACGGATAGGATGCCGCAAATCAGGCTCCCGATGGCTTTGCCATCAGTGCTGGGCTCGACTCGGGCAGGTTGGACCGCTGGACGCACCAGCTGTTCTCCACAGTAGTTGCAGAATGAGCTGCCTTCAGTAATCTGCTGACCGCATTTACTGCAGAACACTCTAACCTCCAACTCTGTGGGACGGCGGCGATGGGCGCCAACATAGCACGGTCAGAAAAACGTTTGAAGTGTAATTTCTAAAGCGCGAAGACCGCGCGGGACCGGGCAACTGCTTTATCGAACGGCCCTCGATACAGACAGCTTGAATGTCTCGATAAAGTCTCGGGCTTGAGGTGAAAGCGTCCGGCTTTTCAGTTGAACGATTCCGTAGACGCGTTTGGGAAAGTACTTGTTTGCGGAGATCACCTCGAGGCGCTCGCGCCCGGTCAGGCAGACGTTCATGACGATTGAGATTCCCATACCGAGTTCAACGTAACGTTTGATGACTTCCCACCCGCCCATTTCGAGCCGGACCTCGTAAGGCAGACGGTGCTGCAGAAACACCATCTCCACCTGCCGCCATGTGCTGAGGTGGCGTGGAGGCAGTATCAGCGGATATTGGCTTATGTCGCGCAGCGAAACCTTCCGCCGAAGGGAAAGCGGATGCCCAAGCGGTGTGATCAGCACTGGATCAAAAGCGACCACAGGCTCGAACACAATGTCGGCAGGTGTGTCCAGAATCGGACCCACGCAAAAATCCACGAGCCGGTCGCGCAGCTGTTGCAAACCCTGCTGACCGGTGACGTTGTTCAGAGCCAGCGAGATTCTCGGATGCTCGGACGAAAACCGCTGCACGGCGCGAGGCAGGACGTAATGGATGGTGGATTCTCCGGCCGCAATCGCGAGCCTGCCCTGCTCGACATTATTCCGGCGGTCTTCGAAATTCTGGTCCAGCGCGGTGAGGCCTTCGACAAGAGGCCGGGCGAGCTCATACAAAAGTGCGCCCTCGAAAGTCAGCTCGATTTTCGGGCCGCGTCTTTCGAACAAGGTTGTCCGCAGGTCACGCTCGAGCGATTGCACCTGCAAAGAGACTGTTGGCTGGGTGAGACTCAATCGATCCGCCGCCTTCGAAACACTGTGGGCCTCGACTACGGCGCAGAATCCTTTCAGTTGCTGCAATCGATTCTGTTTATATCTGAACGTCCGCATTAAGACTCTCTGCCGGACTATTTATTTCATCAATACTCATGATTGCAACAATTAAGTGTGTCAATGATGTGGGGCGGCGTTATAACGGTTGCCGTGGAGGAATCGAAGCATGCCAAAAAGATGGCCGCCCTTCCTGTCGGAATTACCCTCAGCTCCCGAATACAGTCCCGTAGGCACCGCGATCGCAAAAACGAATGATTCGGAAATCGCGGCCGCCTTGCGCCTGTTTGCGAGCATGCCTCCTTCGACCGGTGTGCTGGCGAACCCCGTACGCCATCATCTCCCCATCGCGTGCAACGGAGTTGCTCTGGAGTTGAACATCCGATCGTTCGGAATACGCGGGTGTCTCCTGGAAGAGGACATCGTCACAGGTGCGGCGGATGCCACTCGAGTGATATTCGTCGGACTCTTCGGACGCTTCGCCAGTGCCGGCGAACGCAGATCGTTTCAGTTGTTGCTGTCGCAAGAGTTCAATCTGGCGGTGAAGCGGGTCCTTCCGTCGCTTGCGAAGTTCATGAAGTCCTTTCCCAATGCTCCGGCGGATGCATCGATGCAATACATGTCCTCGATTCGGAAAGCCACCGAGGCTTCGCAGGCGGTGAACGCGTCCAGGTCGAGCGCCGAACTGCTCCGGGACCTCATCAGGGTTCATCTGGAAAACTCGGCTGTGGGTGCGTGCTCATCGTATATGCGTTTTCTGTTGCGTCGCCGGCCCACTGCGAGCGCAGGAGCGCTGCTCCGGCAGACGAAACTATTCCTGGAATCCACGGGAAGAGATCCATTTCGAGCCATATTCAGCCTGCTGTTACGTCGAAAGGCGAACTCGACTGAAGTCGGCATTCTGCAGAATCTCGGCACTATTCAGATTCACCATGGTTCTGCCGGGTCAAACATGGTCGCAAGATATTTTGCGGCGCTCTATACGAAATCTGCTTCCGACTTATTCACGGCCGGCCAGATGGCTCTCGACTGTGCGCGGCACTTTGGCGCTATCACCGATCTGACGGAATTCGTCGCGCAACTGGAACACGCATTGCCTGGCCGGCGAGACGAACTGATTCGGCAGCGGGCCTTTGGCGGCAATCTGCCGTCCTTCGGCCATCCGGAAATCGCGGCTGCAGGCAGAACTGGTTGTATCGAGCTCGACCCTCGCCCGGCCATCTATCTGTCCCCACTATTCGAAGCCATTGATTCAGGCAGCGTGGATGTTTCCGAAACGCGAAGGAAGCGGGTGGAAATTGTTCAGCGAATGTATCAGCTCGCGTTCGTTGAAGGAATCGAAAAACCCGGCCGCAGCGGCCGGCTACGGATCGCGCCGAATACGGATTTCGGCGCCTGGATAGTTCAGGAAGTGCTCGGAATTGAGGAAATGGATCGGACGCTCCTTTCCTATGTGTTTCGCGGATTCGGATGGATGATGGATGTCCGCGAGCAGCTCCAGCAGCCGATCATCCGGCCAGTCATACCACCTGATCCGAGCATCGTTCCCCCGCCTGCTGGCGAAGGCGTAATTCCCGGTATCGTCGCTGCCATTCACAATCGCCTCTGCGGACCGAACGCGTTTTTCTCCTCCTCGCGGGCGAACTAGCGGGAGTTTACTGAGAGTTGTGAAAAGACTCGGGCAAAAGACGGAGTTGGTGGGGCTTAGGCGTGGGAAGTTGTATTACCCATTTTTGGGGTAATACGGAGTTGGTCCAAACCAAGAACGCGAGCGAGTTGCTGTTGAGGAATCGTTTGTTTCGAGAGCACGACGGCGGCGCGATGAG
>WNFO01000074.1_pt1 | contig 63198 bp, 69 predicted proteins | sample 5400251 | NCBI WGS metagenome assembly WNFO01 (sample SAMN13153354, study PRJNA577476) | soil metagenome | isolation source: 100 cm saprolite under Madrone tree | place: USA:California | collected 2016-06-14 | reverse complement strand
TTCAAAGCGTTGTTCTGAGGATCTCCATTTATGGGAGTCGGATAGAGAGATGAATTAAACAGGGCCTTCGCCACCGGATCTATCATGTTAGGATCAATCTGGTTATTTGCGAACGGCACCCGATTCGCGGCGGCAGTGCAAGGCGTCCCTGACACTCCCGTTCCTGCATTGCACGGGTTATAAAGTTGGTGCGTTATCAGACATCCGGGCGTTGCGCTTCCCGGCGGACACGTTGGTGGAGTCGTGAGTGTGGGATCGGGAGTCCGATCGTTGCAGACCCCATTCGCAGCGAAACCGCTTATGCATATGGCCCCGAAATCGCCATTGCGCTCTCTAGTGGTGAACACTGTAAATCGACTGAGGCTTGCCGGATGGTCAAAGCGCTGACCTTGATAGTCAAAAAAGAAAAACAGCTTATTCTTCTTGATCGGACCACCGACCGTGCCCCCAAACATGTTCCAACGGAGCTTGTTCTTGGCCAAACCGGTTAGGTTGTTTTGCCAACTGTTGGCATTCAGTTTGTCGTTGCGGAAGAACTCCCAGACGTCGCCGTGGAACTGGTTGGTTCCGGACTTGAGGGAAACGCTAACGATTCCACCTTGGAAATTGCCGAATTCGCCGGAGGCGTTCTGTGTGATCAGGTTGAATTCCTGGATGGCATCGGGCGCCGGCGTGTATCCCAAGAGGTTGTCGGAGACCTGGTTATTGTCCATGCCATCGAGAATAAAGTTGTTGGATTGCTCGCGGTTTCCGTTGATGAACGGCCTGCCACCGCTGCCGACGTTGTCGCCCGTGTTGAAGCTCTGTGGATTGGGCGTGACCGCCCCGGGCGCGAGCAGCGTCAACTGCACGTAGTTACGAGAGGCCAGAGGCAGGGCCTCATTGGTCGCGGAGTCAATGATGGTGCTGACCTCGGTCGTGTCCGTCTTGAGGATCGGCGCCTCGCTGGTTACCTCGACCGTCTGCGTTACCTGTCCCACCTTCATCTGCACATCGATTCGGGCGGTTTGATTCAAGACCAGCGTAACGGACGAAACGACAGAAGTTTGAAAACCCTTCATCTCCACTTTCACGTCGTAAGTTCCTACCGGGATCCGCACGATGTTGTAACTCCCCAACTCGTTCGTCTGGCTAGTGTGAACTGTTCCGCGATCGGTGTCCTTCGCGGTCACCGTGGCCCCAACAATCGGCGCGCCGCTCGGATCCGAGACCGTACCTGTAATCGTCGCGGTTACATCCTGACCCCAAGCTGGATTCGCACTGCACAGCAGCGCCGCCAGCGCCACAAATACCAGGCCCCACCCCAAAGACTGCATCTTTCTCATGTTGATTCCTCCGATTCGAAGCCGCCGGCCGTCCAACAGCTTCTCCTCTTGGCTGAAATTCTCGACTGGAAACGTGCACCCCAGACCAGCTATATGGCCGAATGGCGTATAGCTATATAGCGGTATTTTTCGCTTGTCAAGAGAAAAATTGTGATTTATACAGGTTCCATATGGTGCGACCTATAGCAGCTGTTCTCCTCCGCTGTATGACACTGCGGGCTTCTGGTTCGAACGCGGCGCACTTTCCGAGCTTGCTGGAGAGGCGGAACATAATATCGTTCGTGATATGAATCCAGGTTCCATGAAGGTGCCCACGAAGCAGTCCCGTGCCAATTCGGGAGTGAGCGTGCCAGCGAAGAAAAACAATGGTTTGCCCGCTTACCAAAGAATTCAATGCGGCATCCGCAAGCGCATCGAGTCCGGCCATTTGCGTCCGGGCGATGCGGTCGATTCGGAACGTGACCTCGCGAAGATTCATCAAGTCAGCTTGATGACCGCCCGCCACGCGCTGGCCTCCCTCGAACGGGAAGGATTGGTCGAGCGCCGTCGCGGCATTGGAACGTTTGTTGCCCCTCCGAAAATCCACTTCAATAAGCTGATGAGCTACACCGAACAGATGGCCGGCCGCAGCCTCATCGCCGGCTCCAAAGTTCTTTTCCTAAAAGCAGTCGCTAGCGACCACGAAGCAGCGGCGCGGCTCTCCCTCCCCCCGACCAGCAACGTGATCAAACTCGAGCGTTTGCGCCACGCTGCTGGAGAGCCGCTCGCTTTTGAAACCTGCTACCTCAACGGCCCTGAGTTCTCTGGGCTCCTGGATGCTCCTGTCGGTCGCGAGAGCCTATTCGCACTGCTCGAACGCAATTACAAAGTCGAACTCGGTTACGCCGACGAAGAGATCGATGCAACAGCCGCCGATCCCAGGATCGCAGAGCTTCTCGCCATTCCGGGCCGCGAGCCACTGCTGCGTATTCGCCAAGTCATTTATTCAACCAAAGGCAAAGCAATTATGTACGTCTTGGGCTTCTATCGTTCCGACCGGCACAACCTTGTAATTCGCCGGTTCCGGTAGCTGCCTCCCAGGCAGAAATTTGTCATTGTCCGGTAATCCGACTTCCATGATACGTCTTTGTCAAGTGGGCAAAAGCTCTCCCGACGCGCTGTTTTCTTTAGCCAAAACGAAGATCGTATCCTCCGGCAGATTTGGGCTCTAGTAAGTCTCCAAGGACACCAAGGCTTGCTTCGTCTTGTCACTGCTTGTCACGTGGAAACACCCCTGTTCCGGGATGCAGGATCAAACTCTTGCGTTTTCCGGCTGCTTCCACTTGCGCGCGACAATGTCGTAGCACAATCTGGGTATTTTGCGTGGAGAGTTCCCGGCCGACGAAACTTCCTCCGTCTGCTGGAAGCAAACCGACCACGTGCGAAAACTCGTGCAGGAGCGCAACCACCTGTGCGTGAAGCGTGCCTCCTACATAGACTGAGCTGAAAGCTCCTCTGCCGTTGATTGTAATCGTGGAGTTGATGCTTGCATCCTCCATGGAGCTCGCCACATAGGGCTGCTGATAGTGCCATCCCCCGTCAGCGCCCTATATTTTCAAAGCGTATTGGGGATCGGTTTCGTCGATCGTGTAGCGTTGGGATCGGAATTTCCTCACGGCATCGGATTGGGCTTGCTCGAACCAGGCCGCGCATCGGTTTTGGCCATGCAGAATTTCGACAACCTCTTCACGCGCGCGCATGATGATCAATCCCTGTTCGCCCATCCCCTTCAATTCCTCCAGAGCAGGGTCCTCGCCTTTCTTTTCCCGAACTTCTGCATGCCACGGTAAGGCGTTCGCGTTGTGATCGAATCCTATCTCAGCGCAAAGTTTGTCCCCATGGTCCGCCTCGACCACCGAAACTCCCTCTCGTTGAGTGTAGGGAACCGGCCGCCGATCCACGCACAGTCGCGGAGTGACCGTTGGATGATCCCTTGCCTACCGAGAAGCAAACGTAAGAATAGCTTCGTCCAGGCGAACTTGGAATCTCTAGTCAGCCGGAAATATCGTGCCCCTGCTAGCCAAATTTCTGTAAGATGCGCTCGTCCAAACCTGTGCGGAGGGAGAGGCCGATGAAAAAGATCCGTACGCTTATTGTGTTGTTCTTCGCCGCCCGCGTTTTAGTAGTACCAGCACCCGCAGGAAACGGCGAAAAGGGCCTCCTCGCCAAACCGATGTGGGAAATGCCCGCGCTGTTCACAAGAATGTTGATGGGCTTCTTACTGGCCAGTTCTTGAAACATTTCCGTCACGCATTGCTGATTCGAAACATCGCACACGTGAGCCGTTGCGTTGCCTCCGCTCCCGGTGATTTCTACCACAGCCTCGTTTGCTGCTTTCTCGTCGATATCCACGATGCGCACCACGGCGCCTTCCAGCGCAAATCGCAGCGCGATGGCGCGCCCAATACCGCTTGCCGCGCCCGTCACAACGGCGACCCTGTCGTCAAGCCGAAATCGGTTCGACTGCTTCTGACTTTCTTTCAGAGCGAGACTCCCTTCTTCGTCAGCGCGCCTCGCCACAAACGCGGTTCGTCAAGGTTCCAATCTCCTGAATCGTGATGCTCAGCTCATCGCCGTCCTTGAGCCACAACGCCGGATCCTGCACCATGCCGACGCCACTGGGCGTGCCTGTAAAAATCACGGTGCCGGGCAGAAGCGTCGTGCTTTGACTCAGGAAAGCGATCAGCGCTGGGACGTCGTGAATCATGTCACGCGTATTGGCATCCTGCATGACTCTCCCGTTGACACTCGTCTGAATCTGCAGCTTTCCGGGGTCACCAATGGAATCCGCAGTCACCAAGCAAGGCCCGATGGGCGCAAACGTGTCAAAACTTTTCCCGCGGCACCACTGGGTTCCGCCCATCTTCAATTGCCAGTCGCGTGCACTGACATCATTTCCGCAAGTGAAGCCGGCCACGTAGTCGAGCGCCCGTTCGCGAGAGACGTCCTTGCACTTTTTCCCGATGACGACCACAAGCTCGCCTTCGTAATCAACTTGGCTGCCTCCAGCACTCGTGGGGATTCGAATCGGCGCTCCCGGATCCTGAATCGTGTTCGTGCCTTTGGCGAACACTACGGGATACTCGGCTACTCCCATGCCAACTTCATCGGCATGCCGGCGGTAGTTTTGACCGATGCACCAGATCATGACAGGAATGACTGGAGCCAGTAACTTTCGCATCGCTGCTGGCTCGCTCGTCACCCGAAATCCATCAAACAGCTCACCCTCGACACGCCAATAGGAATCGCCTTGCTGCTGAGCAGCATAGTGAATTCTTCCGGAAGGATCTTCGTATCGGGTGATTCTCATGCCTGTCTCAAAGAAGCCTCATGCTGTCAGGAGAAAGCCGATGGAGCAAATCGGAAGCTCAGCTTTTCGTCCTCCCGTCTGCGGCCAAGGGCCGGACCGTGGAGAAAACGCGGTGGAATTCTAGCAAGAACTTTCATTTTAAAAACTGGCATCTGTGTTTTATCATTCAAAATACTTAAGGCTGATTTTTTTTCGCGCGCGAGCCGCAAATTTGACGCGAGCGCTTCCGGGCAGTATAGAATCGCCACGCCATTTTGTGATTCAGCTTCCCGTTCATGATAAACGCAGGCGCGAACGCTCGCCTGCAAGGGAATGTGCGCCTTTCTCGGAGAATGCAAATGGATGTCCATCAACTGAAACTGTTCCTTGCGGTCATGGATTCGCCCAGCATGACCCGGGCGGCCGAGAAAATCCATTTGTCCCCTGGCGCCGTGAGCCTGCAGCTTCACAACCTTGCCGACGAACTCCATACTGAGCTATTCGTTCGACGCGGAAAGCGGCTGATACCCACGCCCGCCGCGCTTCGGCTTGCGGAACGCGCCAAGGAAATCGTTAAGCTGATGGGACACATCCAGCAGGAGTTTGAAAACGATGTAACCAAGGATATGCGCCCTTTCCATTTCGCAACTGGCGTCACCACACTCATTTACCAGCTTGGCCGTCCGCTCCGGCAGTTGCGCGCCCGCTTTCCCAATGCCGAGATTCGTATCACCGTAGGCGTAACTGAAGAAATGGTCTCCGGTCTACTCGATCGGCGCTTCGATCTGGCGCTCATCTCTCTCCCCGTTCCCGAAGACAACCTCCAGATCATTCCGCTCTTTGATGAAGAGCTCCTCATCGTCCGCCCTTCGGTGAAGAAAACAGCCAGCAGTCATATTGGCTCCTTGCAACCCGCAGAACTGGCTAGCGCGTCATTTCTTCTTTATCCGAAGCGCAGCAACGTGCGGCGGGTCATCGATGGATTCTTGAAAGAGATCGGCGTCCAGCCAAACGCGCAGATGGAAGCGGACGATACGGAAGCCATCAAACGGCTCGTGGAGTCAGGGTTTGGCTATTCGATCCTCCCCGAACACGCCTTGCGGGGGCGTTCGCACTTCTTTCAAAAGTTCCGTGTAGAAGGGCATCGCCTGACAAGAAAGTTGGCGTTAGCAATGGTTCGTACGGATAGTCCACGCAAGCTGACAGAGTCCATCGCGAACTTTCTCCGTGCGGCGCTGCTCGAACAAAAGTGATGCTTTTTCCGCTCGCCCGCTGAAAACGACAGCTCGAGCCTGAGCGCGCTTTCTGTTTTAGAGGCCGGGGACTAACCTGCGCGCAGTCCTGTCCATTTCTCGAAATTCGTGCGGAAGAGCCGGTTGACGTCCCTCTGAATCCCCTGCCGAGTGATTTCCGCGCCGTCGGCATGAAGCAACTGATACGCATTCACGAGAATCGGGGCGAGCGTGCGCCGCGTGTTGCGCCATTTGTAGATGACTTGTTCCAACACACGGGCGTCGGAGTGCTGCGGAATGAAGCTGGTTCCCAGGAGTTCGATCCGTTCCCGTGTGATTTCCTCCACGATGGACGGATTGTTCATGAACCACCAGCATCCGAACGGCATCAGGTTATTAAATTTACGCGCATAGACGGCGAGTTCGTGCTGGTTCTCGCGGCTGAGCACGCTCACCAAAAATCGGTTGTCCGGAAAGCTGCGGCAAAGGTTCTCGACCGCACGAAGGTCTGCCTTACCTACGGCATCGCCGGCAAGGCGCAGCCTGGGATTGACCTGGCGCCGCACGCCGATCATCAACGACATGGGCAGCCCAAATTCGCGGCAAGAAGGCAGCACGGCTTCGCTCAGCAGTTTGCCCATGATGCTCTCGCCCGGAAATTGAAATGAATCCGGCAGCGAGACCGCCATGTACAACGGCCGTATGCGCTTGTGCCAATCGGCCAGGAATCGCCGGACTTCGTCGATCGATTTTCCCGATGCACTCTCGTCCACAGCGTAGCCTTCACTCGCTAACTGCCGCCAGTGGTTCGGCCAGCCCCACAGGATGCGGTCCAGCCGCAAAACCCCGTGAAACTGAGGATGATTCTGTCCGCAATTCATCCAAGCGGCGCGCTCGTCCGGGTCGAGCGGATCGTTGGTCATTACTACAGAACTCACGCCAGCCATTTGAAGAACCTTACGGATGTGCGGCTCAATCAATTGAGCCTGAAAGAACCGCCGTGCCTCCTGCAATCCCGAAGCGTCGGTCGGCAGGTCAAACGCGCCTAAAACCGCGATAATTCCTCGCGTGGATTCGGAAACGGGGCTGTTTTCAACAAACAACGTTTTCCAGATAGCCTCGGCACGTTCGCTTTTGGAAAGTTTCCAGTATTCCTCCGGCGTAGTGTCTGAGGAGCGGAAGAACTCGGCTTCGAGATAGTGATAGGTCAGAAGCTCGTCGATCCCCCACAAGCCAATCTTGCCGAACGCGGGCGGAAACAAGTGCGTGTGAATATCGATGAACGGCGTCGACGCCAACACATCGTGCACTTTCGATTGAATCTGGTCGTGCTTTAGGCCTCGAGCGGAAGATGAGCCATCTTTGCGGTTTGGCAATTTGAGGGAAGTGGTTCCCATAGAGCGTACGCTCAACGGACCCTTGAGCAGTCCTTCCAAAGGATGAAAAAATCACCGTGACGTGCAGCCGAGACCGCCGCCTGCAATTCCCGTAGTCAGGTAAGAGAAAACGCAGAAACGCAGCAAAATATAGAAACTGGGGCGAAGAGTGTCAAACCGGAAAAACTGAAATGAGCTTTCAGCCAGGCTTAACGTCGGACCGGTCATTTCCTTTACTTCCCCATCCATGGATCCTACGACTGGCCGGAATAATTGAGCCTGCGCGCGATTCGCGCTACTAAACAATGCCTTTAGGAAGTCTCAATACCACAAATCCTCGTCTTGGATTAACATTGGCCCGCGGAGCAGACAGAAGCACTCGCTCGCTTCGGCACACTGACTCAGTTGTGGGAGCGGCGGGTCGCAGGGGTTCCTATGTTCTTATCGGTTTTCTAGGAGGTTGTATGTGCGCGTCAACAGCTTCTCGTAGAAACTTTCTCAAACTTACGGGCGCGGGGGTTGCCGGTGCCGCATTGACCTCTACTGCATCGGGTTACACGCGAATTCTGGGCGCGAATGACCGCGTCCGGGTGGCAATCTGCGGCGTGCGAGGTCGCGGCAACGATCACATCCACGGCTTCTCGCGTGTTCCAAACACAGAGATTGCTGCTCTCTGCGATGTGGATGAAAGTGTGTTAAGCAAACGCCTCGACGAGATCGAGAAGCGCGGATTGCCAAAGCCCAAATCCTACGTCGATGTTCGCAAGCTGCTTCAGGACAAAGACATCGACGCAATCTCCATCGCTACTCCCAATCATTGGCACTCGCTGATGGCTATCTGGGCGTGCCAGGCCGGGAAAGACGTCTATGTGGAAAAGCCGTGCTCCCATAACTGCTTTGAGGGCGGGCAACTGGTGCGTGCAGTGAAGAAGTACAACCGAATCTGCCAGCACGGCAGCCAGTGGCGATCCAACCCAGGCATGCTGGAAGCCATGAAGCATCTGACTGACGGCACGATCGGTGACGTCTACCTGGCCCGCGCGCTTTGCTACAAATGGCGGCCCTCGATTGGGCACGCTCCCGAGGAACCCGTTCCGGCCGGCGTGAATTATGAGTTGTGGACAGGCCCGGCGCCGCTGAAACCGTTTACCAAGAACCGGTTTCACTACAACTGGCATTGGATCTGGGACACCGGCAACGGAGAGGTGGGCAACCAGGCGATCCATGAAATCGACATAGCACGCGCGGGATTGGGCGTTGGTTTCCCCACAGCGGTTAACGCCACGGGTGGACACTTCATGTTTCAGGACGACCAGGAGACACCCAATACGCTCCACGCCACGTTCTGTTTCGATTTTCCCAATGGCAAGCGCAAAATGATGGAGCTCGAAGTCCGTCATTGGATTACCAATCACGAGGCGGAGATTGGCACTGGCGCTTACGGAGCCAGCGGTGTGCCCCCAGCGGGACTGGGCGCCGATGCAAACAAAAAGCCTTCGACCACACAGTCCCTGGGGCCAAAGGATGCAAAGACCAACACCGTCGGCAATATTTTTTACGGCTCAAACGGCTACCTCGCCGTCGACGGATACGACTCCTACAAGACTTGGGTAACGGATGAAGTCACGCCTGGGCCATCCGGCAAAGCCTCCGGTGACCATTACGCGAACTTCATTGATTGCGTTCGCAGCCGGCGCGCCCAGGATATTCATTCACCGATTGAGGAAGCCCACATCTCGACGACGCTAGTGCATCTGGCGAACGCCTCGTATCGCCTGGGACGCGCCTTGCGCTTCGATACCGCGCAAGAGTCTGTCATTGGAGATGACGAAGCGAATCGTCTCCTGCAGGGGAGCTATCGCGCGCCTTATGTTGTGCCGCAAGAAATTTGAGCCGCGGAGGGTAAAGACAACAAATGATGCGCATCCCCCTTGTCAGTGCACCACTGTTCCTGAGTGTGTCGGCCGCGCTTTTGACGTCTTTCGTCTCCGCCGGCCCTTATCCCGGTGACCGCATCTCCGTCACACTAAACGATCAGCAGCGCCGCGTGGACGTTTCCATCGACGGGCAGCCCTTCACCTCTTACATCTGGCCGTCCAAGCTTGCGAAGCCGGTCCTTTATCCTTTGCGGACTGCCCATGGCACGATCATCACTCGTGCTTTCCCACTGCAGCAGCGGCCCGGCGAACGAGTGGACCATCCACATCATGCCGGGTTGTGGCTCAACTACGAAAGCATCAATGGAATTGATTTCTGGAACAATTCCGAAGCCATCAAGCCGCAAGATGCTCCAAAGATGGGCACCATCGAGCAGCGTTCCATCGTCTCGGCCAAAGGAGGCTCCGACCAGGGCGAGCTGGAAGTGGAAGCGGATTGGTTGACCTATGACAAGAGGGTTTTGCTCAAAGAACACACGCGCTTTGTCTTTCGCGGCAGACCCAACTCTCGCAGCGTAGATCGCATTACCACTCTGCAAGCCCAGGGTGAAAAAGTCGTTTTTGCCGACGCGAAGGACGGCATGCTTGGTCTTCGCGTGGTTCGCGCGCTGGAAGCTCCGTCGGACAAGGCCGAAGTGTTCACCGACGCGAGCGGCCGCACCACGACGGTGGCGAAGCTTGACAACACCGGCGTCAACGGAGTTTATCTGACCAGTGAAGGCAAGAAGGGCGACGCCGCGTGGGGTACCCGTGGGCGGTGGTGCAATTTGAGCGGAAAAATCGGAGACGAGCCGGTTACTATTTCGATTTTCGATCATCCCGCGAATCCCGGCTTTCCTACCTATTGGCACGCGCGCGGATACGGGCTTTTTGCGGCCAATCCTCTGGGCCAGAAAGTTTTTAGCAACGGCAAGGAAGAGATGAACCTAACGTTGGCGCCAAATCAGAGCGTGACGTTCCGCTACCGCATCCTGATTACTTCGGAAATCGCTACGCCGGAGAACACTGAAGCCGCGTACAAAGCTTTTGTCGCTGCCTACCTCTGATGCTTTAATCTGATCAGCTACCAGCGGTTCGCGTGGCATCACGGCAACCAAGTTCCAGTCGTCGGGCGCAATCGCGCAGCATTTCCTCTTCCCATAGGGGCCGCGTGAGATTCTTCGGGTGCGTATGATCCGCAGGGATGCGCCCCGTCAGGTGAAGGAAAATCGCCGCGGAGTGTTTGTAGGCAGGCACCGGCTCACGGAACGCTACATTCCCAAGGTATTGCAAAGCGTCTGAGAGACTGTAATATCTTGGGTCGCCTGCTTCCCATAAACCGTCGCGCTCGGCGAATTTCTCCGGCGCAAACGTCGCCAACCCCAGCAAATAATCCGAGCCGTACTCAATCATGTCGATTCCCAGGTCATTGCCAGTGTAAATGCGAAAGTCCGGCCGATGGGCATCGCGCAGTTCGAGCCGCCGCAATTCGGTGATGCGATCCAGCGAAGAATGCTTCATTCCTTTGATTTCGGGAATGTCCATCAAGCGGCGGACTGTCTCTTCATCAAAAACCTCACCGTTTGGTGCAAACATTTGTCCCAGCTCGAACGCCAGCACTTGAGGGTATCCCCGGCACGCCCCTTGATAGATCGCAGCCTTCTCCTTCGCCGGCTTGCCACGCAGTCGGCTTGTCTGAAACAAAATCGGGGTCCCGCCGCATTCGGCGATAATGTCCATCTGTTTTCTGTAGAGGTCAGCGACCTCGCCGGTCTGCCCTTCGATGTACGCACCCGCCACAAACGGCACATCTTTCCCCAGCGCCTCGGTTGTCCAGCGCAGCACGTCCCTCCTTTCGGCTTCATCTAGGTAATTGACGTACCCGGTGTCCATGTTCACCGCATTCATCAAACCTGCCCGATCAGTAGTCCGAAGATGTCTCTGAAAGTCCTCGACAGCCACGCGCCCGTCCGCCGCATACGGCAATAGGGCCGCAGCGATTCCGCGCACCTTGCGCCCCGGCTTCTGCTTTTGAAGAAGTGATGCGATGGTCATGGTCATTGCCGCGCCTTTGCGGTCTTCAATCGTTTCCCCAACTCGGACATTTTGTAGTACTTGTCCAGAGGGTAGCATCCCGAGGGCAAGCCTTTTCGCGGGGCGGTGGTGCAATCGCTGAACGTTCGGCAAATCCGCTTGCGCTGAATGGCGGTTCCCCGGGCGGCGTCCCACAGAATTTCCGGGTAGGTCAACGCCATTCGCCCAAGACCGACGGCATCGACCCATCCTTCGCGCACTGCCGCTTGCGCCACGTACGGCAGAAAATCTTGCAAGTAACTATAGGCGCTTCCCACGAAAATCAGGTTTGGAAAGAGTTGCTTCAGTTGGTGCGTGACGTTTATCTGTTTCGCCACGCCCACCAGCGGATCCTCAGGCGGCTGATATCCGTCCGATGGCGGATAGAGCGCCGGCCTTTGAATGTGTGGATTGTAATAGGGACTGCCGGCCGTGAGATTCACGAGCCGAATGGCCAGTTTTTCCAGCAATGACAGAAATTCGATCGCCTCGGTCAAATCCATTTGCGTGGGGTCGTTTGGGTTCACACCGAACCCCCACTGGTAGGGAATCCGGCCGCCATACGGTTCGGGAATCCCCGAGCCCAATTTTCCATTCACTGACTGTTCGGAATCGGGCCGGAATGGAATGGTGTCGAATGCCGAAAGTCGCACCGCAATGTGCAACCCTGGAGCATTGACCCGAATCCCCTCAGCCACCTCCCGCAGGAATCGTGTGCGATTCTCGAAACTCCCTCCGTACTTCCCTTCTCGTGTGTGCGCGCTCAGAAATTCGTGGCCAAGATATCCGTGGCAATGCTTGATGTCCACGAAATCAAATCCCAATTCCCACGCCATTTTCGCCGCGCTATGAAATCGTTCAATGATCTTGGTGATTTCGGTGTCGGTGAGTAGTGGATAGTCGCTCGACAATCCAACTTTGCCATCCAATATCGGATGATGATACAAAATGCGCGGTTCTAAGCGGTCGTTTGCATTCGGCTTGCAGAATCGGCCGGAATGAGTCAATTGCAATCCGACAAGAAGTCCGTCCTCCGAACCCGTCGTGCTCTTATGTTCTTCGAGAAGAACGTTTCGCAGTTCGGCCAGACCCATGCGCGTGTGGTCAGCCATCACAAGTTGATTCGGATTAGCGCGTCCTTCATGCGAAACCGCAACCGCCTCCCCTCCCCAGATGAATTTCGCTCCACTCTGTCCAAATCGCCGCCACCGGCGAATCGTATGCTCGCTCGGAGTTCCATCCGTGTGGCCATCCCACCCTTCCATTGGATGAACAGCGATGCGGTTTCCGATGCGGATTCCTCCGCGCGCCAGCGGCAACAACAACGGGGATTCCGCTCCATGAACGATTTCCGTGTCACAAGGGATGGCCAATCCGAGTGACTGGACATGCCCCGCAAAATGCTTTACGTCCTTCACACTCCCAAGATGTAAAATAGGGCGCCCGCTCATGTTGGCTTCCGTCCCTTGGGCAGTACGGCCGCGGCGACAGCACCCAGCAATCCCATCCCAATCAACAGCGAAAAACCTGCCGCATAACTTCCCGTCGCGTCCCGCATGTGTCCAACCAGCCAAGGAGAAGCCGCCTCTGCGACGCCATTGGCTGTCAAGATCACGCCCAGCAGCAGCCCCAGCCGTTGGATGCCGAAAATCTCCGCCGTCACCAACGGAACAATCATGTAGTCTCCGCCCAGCCCGATCCCGAAAACCAAAGCGAACGCATAGACGCCGCTTCCGACTGCCCCGCAAACAGCAAAGGGATGGCTCCCGCGACGAGCAAATAAATCAGCACCATCACGTATTTTTTGGCGAAGCGGTCGGCGAGCCAGCCCATCAGCAAGCGCCCCGCAATACTAAACGCCAAGACCAGTGAAAGCACCTGCGCTGCCTGGTTCTGCGTAAAATGCAAATCCAAACTCAAAAAGAGCTTCAGATTCTGCTGCGTCCCGCTGACCGCCGCTATCGAAAGCATGCTGCCAAGATTCAGCACGTAGAAAGAAAGCTTAGTGAATGCCCTTCGTGACTCCGCCATCACGGGGGCCCTGGAGTTTACTTCCCGAAGCGGAGGTTCCTTAGCAAGAAAAGCGGCGGGAAGAGCGATCACCAGGATCAACAACCCCAGCGCGCGAAGCGCGGCTTGCCAGCCAAAGTGCTGCACGAGTGCGTGCGAAATCCACGGCACCGCCGCGCCACCGAATCCAATTCCCAGGTAAGCGAAGCCCATCGCTTTGCCGCGCGACTTGTCAAACCAGCGCGTCAGCTGCACCTGAATCGGCAGCAGCCCGCCACAGACGTATCCCAGCGCATTAAACACATAGAACAAATAAAACATTCCCAGTGTGGAGATACTGCCCAAGCCGATAAGCGCCACGGCCGCCATGACAATTCCCGCTACCATCATGCGTCGCGGCCCAAACGATCTACCATCCACCCAGCGATAAATCCAAACACCGGCCCCACTACCAGTTTGCTCAGCGCATTGCCGGAAGTGACCTGCGCGCGCGTCCACCCAAACTGCTCCACCATGAAATCGTAATAGAACGGCAGTCCCCACAGCGCCATGCCAACGACACAAAACAGCACGACGAAAGCGGAAGCCGTCACTTGCACCGAACCGCGGCTTATCTCCTGCTTCGGAGGGAATCCAGGCCTCATAGAATCAAGGGAGTATTGTAGTTGAGTCTTCGGCAACGTTCGAATCGGCTCGCTCACGGCGCAGCCTGGCCGGTCCCTAGTAACCCTTCGCCTTTACCACGAGATACGTAAAATCGTGCCCGCTATCCAGGAGCACTTGATGCGGCACCTTGGCAGGAATCCGAACTACATCGCCGGCCGCAAGCTTCTGCCGCACTCCGCCTTGAATCGTGCCGTTGCGCTTTTCATGGGGCGCAACGGTCTCGCCATTCACGTAAGTTCCGCCGACCAGCAAAGTCGCCGTGCCTGACTGCACAAAGAAAATATCACTCTGCGTTTCATGCCATTCGATCTGCCCGTCGGCCTCTCTGTGCACCTCCAGGATAGATTCGTTCGGAAAGTCGGCGAGCTGCTTCATGGCAGAATGGTGAGCATCCCTTGCCGCTTGGCTGGTGAGTGCTTGGACCACTGGCTCCAGTGAAGAACTCGTCCAATGTTCGAATCCCACCGGAACCGGGTCTTCCGGTCTCACGCTTAGAAGTGGAATCGAGAGCAAGGCTAGCAGACTAATGAAGCAGAGTCGTTTCATCTCTTTTCACCTCAACGTTTCTTCCAGGATTCCGCTGCGAGCAGCATCCTAACTTATCCAGGACAGAGACTGAAAAACAAAATCGGGGCGCCTCTTAGCAAAGGCGCCCAGCGTGACGTGTTCCTTTTGGGGGTCAAAAAAGCACTTTTGCAGCTAGTTGCGCGACGCGCGGATCACCCACCTGTCCAGCCCTAAATGTGCCAAATGCCGCATTGCCATTGATCTTGTCGAAGGCGCTGATTTGGTCCGTGCCATTTACGGCACCTGTGCTAATGCTCTCCGGTGCGAAATTCGGGTGGTTGAGGACGTTGAAGTATTCGGCGCGAATCTGGAGCTTCCAGCGCTCTGTGAAGTTGAAATACTTGGAAAGCTGAACATCCCAGTTGGAAGTCTTCGGGAGCCGAAGAACGTTCTTGCCGACGTTGCCGAACGTGCCAAAAATCGCCGGGTTGTTGCAGGTTGTAGCCGGCGGCGTACAGCCAGTGGTGACTTTGGTCGGCTGAAACGCAGCCAGAGTCAGCCAACTGACACACCTGGCGGTAACGCCTGCACAGGAGTTAGAGCTGTAGGGGTCTACACCCGAAATGAAGGTGCCGCGGTCTTGGCCAATGCCCGTGCCCGAGATTTCCGTTCCCTGCAGCACGGTGATGGGACGCCCACTGGCAGTGGAGACGATGCCTCCAATCTCGTAGTCCCCTAACAAATAGCGAAGAAACGTGCTGGAACTCCTGATGTTGGGAGAGTGCCAGACGTAAGACGCTGTGAAGACGTGCGTGTGGTCAAAGCCCGATGGTCCGTAGTCAAACTTGTGGCGGCCCGGGGCATTAAACGGCAGTGTCGAATACCCTGTATCAAAGCCGGAGACGCCTTCGCCGAAAGGCAGGTCATCCAAGCTCTTGGAGTACGTGTAGTTGGCCAGCACAGTGAAGCCGTGAGACATCTGCTTTTCGATCGAAGTCTGAAGCGCATGGTAGCTCGCGTTGATGTCCGTAATGTCCGATTGAACGGTAGACGAAAAGGTGTTGGGCTTGAACCCTGCGCCGCTCGTGTTGGGGTTGCCGTTGCAGGATGCCACGGTGCCTCCGGTGGCCTCGCATACCGTGAGGTTTGCAAGGCCGACGTTTGCCTTGCCATTGCAAGGTACTGCGCTCGCTGGGTCGTTACACGGAACGCCGGCGTTGTAGTACTGAGTTTCGAGAATGTGGAGAGTGCGGGAACCAACGTAACCCACCCGGAATAAAATGTTGGAAGGCAACTGGCGCTCGACGGTCAAATTCCATTCATAAGTCGTGGGAACGTGATAGTTGCCGCTAGGGTCGTAGCTCACAGCGATCTCGTTGAACGGCGGAATGTAGGCGAAGTTTGTAGGAGCAGGAAAAGGGCTCGGGAATTTGGGATAGTTCGCCGCCTGCCCGCCATCGCAGTGCAGGGCAGCTTGAGTTGAGGCTTGCGTGCAGAGCGGATCGCTGAAAGAACCGGGACTGGAGGAGGTGGTCGGGGCGCTGTTGCCAGCCGTGGAAAGAATAAACTGTGGGCTGAAAGGCCACTCGTCCACGAAGCGGTTGCTGAGCATGCCCATAACGCGCGTGTCGTAGAAGATGCCCCCGCCGCCTCGGAGACTAGTCTTGCCGTCGCCAAATACGTCATAGGCGAAACCGAGGCGGGGAGCGAGGCCCGTCCAGTTGGTGTTCAAAGCATTCTTTGGCATGCCAGGATCGCTGGCAATTCCGTTTTGTGCAGAAAAGAAGACCCCTGGAGGCGCGTTGGGATAGACCCTTGAAACGGTGCCAGCGGCCATAGCGGCAAGGTTTACTTGAGCCCAACGATCTCCGGTGTCACTCCAAGGAAATGCAGGCTCGTAACGCAAGCCGAGGTTAAGAGTGAGGCGCCGAGTGATCCGGTAGTTGTCCTGGACATAGACGCCAACGAAGTTAGCGCGATTGTTTTTGAATTCTCCTGCGCCTTGCTGCAGAGCGAAGCCATTGCCGACGCCGGCGCCATCCGAAAGAATGCCTGCCAGGAAGAGCTGATACGTAGTGAGGCTCCCTGAAGGCACTGCATTGATCGAGGACTGAGACAGGTAGTTATCCGAATTGCCGAAGCCAAAGATTCCCGGCTGGTTGAACTGATTGTTCAGATCGACCAGGCTGCGCTCAACGGACGCGCCGAAGTGAAAATCGTGCTTGCCCCTTTCCCAGCTGAGGTCGTTGGCCCAAGTATAGTTGTTGCGAGTGAAGAAGGCGGAGGGATTGTCTCCGAAGGAGAAGCCCCCTTGGACACCGACGCCCTGAATAGCATTGGGAGTGGGTTGGAACGGGAGAGAAACGCCAAAGGCTGTGGCATTCACGACATTGGATCCAGGGCCTCGGTGAGAGACTTCGCGCGAATAGCTGAAGCGGAAATCATTGACGAGGCGCGTAGAGAAAACATGGGTTTCGTGGGCCAGGAAGTTTTGCGCGGTGATCGCGAAGGTAGCGTCCGTATAAGACAAGAGCTGCATTGGATTAAATACAGCCGCCTTTGTAAAACGATCGAATTCGTAACGGCCGCTCAGTTTATCGTTTTGTCTGAAGGAGTGATCGACGCGGCCGATGGCCGAATCGAAGTTCTCGGTGTCCGGCTTTGAGAAAGGCACGGTCGGGTTTGCGCCTGTGGGGATTGCACCAACGAGCGAGAACTTGGCATTAGGATCAGGCTGACCAGCATTGGCATTGAACGCGGCGCCACAACCCGCGACATTACAGCCTGGGACCACCCCGAGCAAAGTAGCAACGGCAGGATCGATCGTTCCAGGGAGGTGCGGGCCGGTTGGATTGGCGGGATTCAGGAAGGGCCCTGCCGCAAGAAAGTTAGCAATATCTGTCTGACCGACGACCTTTTGGCTGCCGAGGACGAAGTTACGAAACGTCGTACGTTGATAGCCACCAAAAAAGAAAGTCTTATCGTGCCGGATTGGAGCACCGAGAGTGCCGCCGTATTGGTTGCGTTTAATGCGATCCGGTGTGGTCGGAGTGGCAAAAAAATTCTGAGCGTTGAAGATGGGATTGCGCACGAATTCGAAGGCGTCGCCGTGGAAATTGTTGGTGCCGGACTTGGTGATGACGTTAACGACGCCGCCCGCGTTGGATCCATACTCCGCGCTGTAGTTGCTAGTTTGGACGCTGAATTCCTGGAGCGCGTCCGGGAACGGAAAAGGCTGATTGACGTTGGTGTATTCGTCAACGTAGTTGCCGCCGTCCAGCTGGTAGCTAATCGAATTCTGGCGGGCGCCATTTGTGGAGAAAGTGACAGCGCCGGGGAAGGTCTTGGTGGCACCCTGGTCGGCACCACCGTTGGGAGAGTTAACCGCTCCCGCAACCAGCAGCGTAAGCTGCGCCGCGTTCCGGCCATTGAGAGGCAATTCCGAAATGCGTTGCTGCTCGATCACCTGTCGGAGCGTGGAAGTGGCTGTATCCACCTGAATCGCATCTCCTGCTACTGTGACGACTTCGGTCGTCATGCCCAGCTTTAAGCTGAGGTTCACAGTCAACGTCTGATCCGCCAGCAAGGCAATAACGTTTTGCTTGACGGTACTGAAACCTCCGGCCTCAACAGTCAGGTTATAGTTCGAGGGCTGCAGGGACGGAATCACGTAGAGCCCTTCTGCATCCGTAGTCGCAGTGCGCGAAAATCCTGTACTCGCTTGGACAGCAGTCACCTTGGCATTCGCGATGGCGGCTCCGGAAGGATCCGTAATTCTTCCGGCGATGCTCCCCAGACCTTGCGCGGATGAGCAAACCGGAAGAAACAGCAAAACGGAAAGAACCAGTGCAAGCTTCTTCATTTCTGTTTTTCCTTTTCCCGGCGCGCACGGGGGGACGGCAGCCCCGGACTCGCCCGACAGTTTCATCGCGCCGTTGCCTCGAACACACCGCCGCTCCTGCCGCACCAGAATTCCCTACGACGCTTGACGATTCGATCCCTCGATAGTTGCAATCGGTCTTTTGAGTAGACTTGTTGCGACGGACATTAGGAGCCGTACGAGGTCGTGTCAATCTGGAAAATTTAAAGCGGTGGTTTAGCAGGACTAAAACTGGTATTAGCGTCCGCACTTCCCATTGTCCAGGGAAAGGTGCTAGATTAGACAGCACAGTACCTCTTTCCAATGAGTTTATCTCCGAGGTGATCTATGTACTACACAGCCGAGGAGCGTGAAGAGAATGCCTATCGCAACACGATATTCGCTCTAACGCTATACAAGATCGCTTCGCTCTTTACAGGTACGTTTTTCGGCTACATGGGCTACCGGCTATTTCTGGCAGGTGTCATTGAGAAAGCCGGTGAACTGGAACATACCTTTGGCAAGGAACACCTCATTCTGAAAGAGGCCGCGCCCGGCACTTTTTTTGCGCTGTTTGGATGTGTGATTGTCGTTATGACACTAGTGCGCGGCCTGAAGACTCCAAAACTAAAGGTGTCGCGACAGCAGCAAAACGATTCCTATGTCTTTGATCAGGGTTCGGGCGGCGCGGCACCGCCCACAGTGGGGGCCTAGTCGGGCCAGTTTCCATCAATCAATTCCAGTATATGCGCTGCGCGCTCCATCGCTTTCTTTACGGCGATTTCGGCCCAAACTTCCGTCCCCATGTTCGGCTTCGATTCCTTGTCATCTTCTTCGAGAAGTGGCTGTAGCCTTCGCGCCGTCAAGATCACAGTCGCCAGTAAGATGGCGTGCTTCCGCTCTTCGGTCATGGAGTCCCCGCAGTTTAGGATTGAAATGCGGTAGAGGCAGGAGAGGGATTCTATGCCCATTTTTCAATGGGCAATCTGTCTTGCATTGAACTAAAAAAGCGAGTACGTTTTCTCGTAGGCCGGGTCGGTTCTACGAAGCGCGTAGCGCAACCCAACGATGTTCCGAGACCGGCGGGCAACCTCTGTTGATGTTCCCGTCTTGTGTGCTTCCAAAGACACGGCCAAAAGATAATGGGCCTAGAAAGCAAAAACCCGGCTAGAACCGGGTTTGCGCTTTCGAACTTTGGAACGGACTGTAACAATCCCATCCTAGTTTTCCAGTTCCCCATTGTCAAATTGAAGTTGTGTCTCTATGAGTTTTCAACTCGCGGTTGGAGTTGGATTAGCGTGAGGTCGGAGTTTAAATTCAGGCGAGAGGAGGTGAAAATCATATTTGCCAACTGCGAGGGATCGCTTTTGCCTAGGCGTTGAATTCCCGGATCGCATTGTTAAATGGGGTGAGCATTCCAGTGCCTAGCGCAGTCGAACCTGCCCCGTGCCCGGCTTCTTAGTGGTGGCGTGCAATATGAGCGACCAGCTCACTAACACAAAACGATGGTTAAGGGAGCGGCGCAGCCAGCGGATTGATTTGACCGTTCCAGTTGTCGTTCACAGGCCCCCAAACGAAGGCACGCAGTTCTATGAGAGAGCGCAAACGTTGGTTGTCAACGCGCACGGTGCGTTGATGGCCTTAGCGGAAAAAGTAACGCCTAAGCAAAGGCTCCTGATGCAAAACATAGATACCGGGGAACAGAAAGAATGCCGCGTGGTCTACGTGGAGAAAGAGCTGGCGGGACCGACTAAGGTTGCTGTGGAATTCACACGGCCCGCGCCGAGTTTTTGGCGCATCGCGTATCCGCCCGCCGATTGGACTGCCAGCACTTAGAAGTAGCCGAGCGCAACAAGGAGATAGGGAGTAGGATTCAAAGCACCAGCTCTCCTTCGCCCAACGATTATCGTGAGAGGCGACAATATGTACCCGCAATCCGGCTCGAATCTTTGGCGCAATTTCTACAACGAAGCATTTTGCGAGACTGGTGATAAGACCGCTCGGCTGGTCAAGGTCAATCTTGCGATAAGCATCTGCCTTTGGCGTCTAACGGCAATTTCACAGGAAGGATCATCTGAGTGCGAGAATATCTTGACGGCACTGGATGACCTGAAGATTCTCAAGAGCCTATGCAGAAAATGTGCCTGAATCAATGGCTTCTAAGGGGAACTTCAGTGGCCCTTGAATAGTAGGCCCACGTCAACTTTCAGGGCACGGGCGAGCTTCACGACATTTTCAATTCCGAGGTTGGGGAACCGACCTAGAAGACAAACCGGAGGGAAAATGTGGCCGAGATCACTTATCAGAGGAATGCTGTTGGGAGCAATAATTTTTGCGACCTTTTTATTCGTGCTGGTGTATCAGAGGTGGACGCACGGGCTTTCAACGCCTCTCTTGATTTTGTGGCCGGAGTTTATTGTATGCTTAGTAGCAGGCTGTCTAATTTACTATCTCATTTCTCAGTTCCTCAAATATCGCCAAAAGAAAAGACGTCCCGCAACTTTTCAATAAGTTGTCAATAGCCGATGCTAGAATGGGTCATCTTCGTTTTAGCTGTTTTGGGTTTCGCCCGACCCCATATCCGTGTTCGCTCGCCAAAATAATAGGCGCGTTACGCCTGCGGTACAGATTTCTTAATCTCCATTACGAAGCAGCTTGGACCGACAGTTGGACTCACCGCCGCTGCCTGCACGAACACCAAACATTAATAGAGGCGGCTAGGTGTGCCATGCCTCGTGGTGCGGGATGGTATGTATTTGCCGTGGAACGGGACACGCCCCGACAATTGAGTGAGACGGAGGACCGGATCGTGGATGAGTTCCGCTTCTGCGAACCTTCCCGAAGGTAGGGCGCGGCGCAACTTCACATCACCAACGGCCATCGCCAAAGAGCCGAGCTGGGGTGACATTCAATCCGCGAGCAATTTTCACGATGCTCACCTGGGTTTTTTCTTCCAATGGGTCCACTTGGAACTTGACAGCCCCCGCGAGCGTCACGGCTACATTGACGCAAAACAATACGCAGACCTGGACAATCTCCTTCCAAAATGGCGAAAAAAGAGTTTTTAGTTATACGAGCGGGTCACTGACTTCCATTGCCGATCCCAACGGCAACACAACGTCGCTTTCCTATGATGGCTCCAATCGTCTTGCCACAGTCACGGACCCAGCTTCGCGCACTCTGACCTTCACTTATGGCGGCAGCTTCACCAACCTCGTGACAAGTATCACTTCAAGCGTGGGAATCTCGCTGTCATACGCCTATGACACTCAACAGCGCTTAACGCAAGTCACGAAACCTGATCAAACTACGCTCTCTTTCACCTATAACGCCCAGTCCCTGATAACAGCCGTCACGGACTCTCAGGGGAAGACTTTGGAATCCCATACTTATGACACCAACGCGCGAGGTTTAACCTCGTCACGATGGCAGAGCGTTGATAGCGTCACTGTCAGCTATCCCAATCCATAAATCTTTTAAGGGACTTTTTCTTCACTGCGAGCAAGTCCCTTTCGGATCAGTTCGGAATCAGAAATCTCGGAGGCGACCTCATGCGCATGCGAAACCAGAAGCCGGTCTTATTCTTCGCAATCAGTTTGCTATTCCTCTTCGTAGGCCGCACTCAGGCCGCCAATCCGACTATCAGCACTCTGTCGCCCAACTCCGCAGGCGTGGGGACTTCGGTCACGATCAGCGGATCGAACTTTGGAAGTACTCAGGGTTCCAGCACGGTGACATTTCATGGGACGACGGCCACGCCAGCGAGTTGGAGTGACACGAGCATTGTTGCGCCGGTTCCTTCAGGAGCAACGACGGGTACTGTAGTCGTGACTGTGGGCGGGATCGCAAGCAACGGAGTGAGCTTCACCGTCAATACACTTCCCACAAGTTGGGCAGATGTAGACGTGGGTACGGTGGGCCTAGCCGGAAGTGTGAGTTATGCGAACAACGTTTTCACGGTGCAAGGCGCGGGCTGTGGTTTCAATAACTGTGGTAACGGCGGGGCGGTAACGGCAGACGCTTTTCATTTTGTATACCAGCCACTGTCGGGTAACGGAACGATTGTGGCAAGAGTGGTGAGCACAAGTAGCATCTATTTTGCGCAGGCCGGAGTGATGATTCGCGAGACACTTGGCGCTGGCTCCACAACCGCGTTCACCATGAGCCTCAATAGGGGTATGTATTTCTATGACCGGCTGAGTACCGGAGCTGCCTCCTCAACTCAGACTTTCAATCAATACGCGAACCTGCCTTCGATTTCCACCGCACTGCCTTACTGGGTGAAAGTCGTCCGCAGTGGGAGCATTTTCAGCGGGTACATGTCGTCTGATGGCATGAACTGGCTGCAGGTAGGAGCGAGCGCAACGATCAGCATGGCCCAGAATGTGTACGTAGGGCTGGCAATGAGTAGTGGAAGTACAGGAACTTCGTATACAGGGACGTTTGACAACGTATCGGTCGGCAATTTATTCCCGATGATTACTAGCGTCTCTGCAACGACCGGATCGATTGGAAACCAGGTTGTGATCGGCGGGGTGAACTTCGGGACCTCGCAAGGGACGAGTGCTGTACTGCTGAACGGGTCAGCGGTGACTATCAACTCTTGGAGCACGACATCGATTACCTTCACGATTCCAAGCGGGGCGACTTCAGGGCCGTTAGTGGTTTCGGTTGCACCCAGCATGAATGACAGCAACGCGGTGGACTTTACGGTGACATCAACACCGCTACCATCAGGATGGCTGGACCAAGACATCGGAGAAGTGGGTGCGGCGGGCAGTGCGGGCTATGCGAACGGCGTGTTCACCGTGAAGGGTGCAGGCTGCGGTGTGTACATAAATTGCCTCAACGGCGGAACGCCCGCGCCAGATGGGCTTCACTTTGTATATCAACTGTTGTCGGGCGATGGAACGATTGTCGCGAGAGTGGTGAGCAGAAGTACCGCCGGTTCACAAGTAGGACTGATGATTCGCGAGACGATGGATGCTACTGCAAGAAGCGTGTTCGTAGCTGGCAACTCAAGTTCAGCTTATGCGTACTATCGTCTACTCAGCGGCGGAACCCCCAACTATGCCAATAGTGGCCAAACTGGAACCCCGCCCTATTGGGTGAAGCTGGTGCGCAGCGGAAACGGCGTAGACGTATATCAGTCAACCGACGCCGTAAGCTGGACGCCAATTGCGGGGACGATAGAAACCAACATGGCCCAAAACGTTTACATTGGACTGGGAGTGAGCGGGTCGAGTCTGACAGCTTTGTCCACAGCGACGTTTGACAGCGTATCGGTCAGTTCGACGACAACGCCTGCCCCCGTGATTACCGGGCTGTCCACGACGACGGGACCGATTGGCAGCCAAGTCGTGATTTCGGGGTCGGGCTTTGGAGCTTCCCAGGGCGGAAGTACGGTTACTCTGAACGGTGCGCCCGTAACAATCAACTCTTGGAATGCGACATCGATCAACATAACGATTCCGACAGGGGCCACCTCAGGACTCTTGGCTGTCTTGGTTGGTACTAGCCGTGACAGCAGCAATACTGTGGCGTTCACCGTAACCTCGCAACCGCTTCCGTCCGGGTGGCTGGACATGGATATCGGTCAAGTGGGATTGGCCGGGAACGCGAGCTACGCGAACGGTGTATTCACTGTGCAAGCCGCCGGAAATAATATGTCAGGCACTGCTGACGCTTTTCACTTCGTTTATCAGCCGATGATCACTAGCGGAACTATCATCGCCAGAGTAGCGAGTAGCAGCAGCTATGGCGCTTTAGCGGGCGTGATGATCCGCGAAACTTTGGATGCAAGCGCTACAAATGTGTCCGCATTCACTATCAACTACACTTCATCAATCGGCACATTCCTGAAATACCGAACGTACCCAGCAATAACCATGCTGCAAACGAGCGGCCCAAGCGGAAATCTGCCTCTTTGGGTGAAGGTGGTCCGTAGCGCCAATCAGTTCAGCGCTTATGCCGGTAGCGACGGCGTGAACTGGACACAAATCGGGACGACGCAGACTATCACTACGGCGCAAACGGTGTTCGTGGGGTTGGGACTGACTAGCGAAAGTACAACAGCCCTAACAACGGCTACATTTGACAATGTCTCTCTGACGCCGGGTGGATCGCTGGCAAACCCGAACATCACCGGAGTATCGCCCACCACAGGTGGACCTGGCCGGTACGCCACGTGGTCCCCAGATGGAAACTGGATCGCCTTTTTCGAAGATGATGGATATTATGCTATCCGCCCTTCCGGGAACGACAAGAAACTACTCTTCAAGAAGAAAGACGCTCTTACGGCTCTATGGTGGTCGCCGGATTCGCGCTTAGTTGCTTACGTGAGCCGGAACGGCTTTTTCGAGGGACGTTGGTGACCTCCCATCGAGCAGGGGCGCCTGCGCGTCAGACGGCTGGAGGATAATGCAGAGGATTGGGTAGCTAACTTATACATCGAGGGCCATGTCCCCAGCTTTCAATGGGTCCAAGGGATGGGACCTCGGGATTTCGAACGTTGAGTTCAACGACGACACAACCACGATGAGCGACATCGTCCACCAGTTACTTGTTGCATCTCTGCTGCTGGCAGCAACGACTTTAGGCACTGAAACACCAACCAAATCGCTGCTTGAAGTGGAGAAGCCTGGTATCGACAAAATCGCACAGCTTACAGCCAAGGAGCACTCCGCAATTTTGTTCGCAATTGCGGACCAGCTTATCGGCTACGCGAAGGACGGGCATATTGAGTGGATTAAATCTAACCACAACCCCCGACGTGTTACATGTGCGTGGCCGCATCCAGCTTTGTCACATGCCGGCTTGCGTGTTGCGTTCGTTTCCGACAGTGACGAGCCAAAACACTGCCGCATCGTAGTCCGCGACATCCCAACTGGAGTTCAGCGAGAGCTGATCGAAACAGCGGATGATCCGGGCGAAATTTCGTGGTCTTGGGATGACACTGAGATCGCATTTCTTGACCATGGAATCTCAGCCGTCTCAGTCAAAGACGGAGTTAAGAGGGTGATACTCCCTTCTTCCATGAGGAAAATAGGAGATCAGGAGTTCACATTCGGTGTGTGGTATCCCATGCAGTGGCTGCACAACAATGAGGATTTAGTGGTTGAGTTGAACACCGAAATTCCGACCAAGGAGCCAGGAACATACAAGCAGCAATCAAATCTGTTACTCGTAAGTGGCGGCGGTGCTCGCGTGATAGATATTGGCAGCCAACCCGCCGTCTCGCCGAAATCTGACCGCATCGCTTATTACGCTCCCGAAGGCATCCTGGCAACTAACGTCGACGCGACGGGGAAGACAGTTCTAACCAAGGCTCCTGGTGTCGTGTTTTTCAAAGATGAGTTGTTTTGGAAGATTGTTTGGTCACCGGATGGAAACCGGTTGTTTTTTGGCACGATTGTGAGCGAGAACCGAAGAGACAATCTGTATCTGCTAGACGTGAAATCCGGTCATCGCGAGCAATTCCTGTCGCATACTTCCATCACGATTAGGAGCTGGCAGTAGCTGCTCCTTCTGCTCGTTCCCCATCCTTTTCAGCTTTCCCCGTGAGGGTCAGCCGACGTATAACGCCCTTATGGAAGTCGATTTCATTTCTCCGGCGAGCCGGTTTCTCAAAGGTAGTAAAGCAAGCTATGCACAACCGAGTCGTACATTTCCTTAAACTCGGTCAATTGTTCGTGAGTGAAAGTCTGGGGACTAAAGGACTCCTTTAAGGCGCGGGCCGGATGAACCAAGTTTCGGAACTTTCTAATTTTGTCGACCACGTCTTTTGCCACATATTTTGGTGGGGTTTCATCTTCGTCTTCGCCGGTGTGAGATGGAACATTGATCGGCGCATTTAAAACATCGATCTCGTTGGCAGCCTCGATTAACTCTGACATGTTAACCGAGTCTGGGATCTTAAGCTCGCCGCCACTATCCTCGCCGAACTCGACTAGGAGGTAGGTCAGAACAGCGGTCTCAAGTGCAAGCGCCAAGGCGACCGCCGCCATAAAGTATTGACCGGACTCCTCTAGCTGGCGGACTTTGTCCGTGTAAAACCCCAGAAGTTCGTTCGCGGCATTACCGTGCCGAGTTCCCGTTAGCTTTCCCATGAAGTTGCCAACTCTCCCTCCCAATATAGCGCGTCACTGGACGTTCTTGGCGGGTGGCGGCGGAGGAACAACATACCGGGGAGGCGGGCCTCCGAATCGAAGTGTCTCAAATATCTTCAGCGCCAATTCTTGTTGTGTGGGGGTAAGGTCTTTCCCAAAGAGGGTCAGCGCACTCGCGTTACCCGCGTTGCGGAAATATACGCCCGTAATCCCGTGGCCCGGTGTTCTCGGACTGACTACCTTTGCGCGAAACCCACCGATGGACTTATGAATGACGACGTATGCCGGTTTCTTCTCTTCTTTAAGAGGGTTTGAGTATCCGCCGAAATCAAATGTGAGCGCGACGCCGTTGCCAACAAACTCGCCAACATACGAATCGACCCCCGCGAGCTGGTGAAATTCCCATCGCGGCGGAGCCAAGATCGAAAAGGGACCCGCATCAAGCTTGTGCCAACTGGCCGGAGGCGTACCTGCTCTGAGACTGTCGTCGCCCTCTGCTTCGGAGGCGTTTGCTACCCGCTGCGAATCCACAATCCTTAGAGTGTTCAGATCAACGGTCAGTCGGAGGCTAAAGGGCCTACCGCTGCCAGCCTCCCTCTTCCGAACGAGTGGCGCATCGGCGACCACAACAATTGTGGAGGAGTCGTTGGCCGCGAAACAGACCTGCGGGTAATACAGCCAAAGCGTCGTATCGGCTTCTGCTATATGAGCAAAAATTGCCTTGCGGAGTTTTGGGTCGAGCCCCTTAATCTCTCTCGGTGCCGGTCCAGTTACATCAAATATCCGAATCTTCGTATCGTCGGCTGCGTACTCGTCTCGCAGAAACAAACGCTTGCTGTCGTCGCTCCAAAACGCAGTTCCACTGCGCTCGATCCATCCAACATTCCATTTCCTAGAACTGTTGACGTTCTGGATGTATAAGAGGGCTTTTTGCTCAGAGGAGTTAGGCCCGACACTAATGAATTTCCATTGATGGTCTGGCGACGCAAGCGAGTGCGCAGACCACAGGTTGAGATTTATCTCCTTGTTGGCAGACCTGTCGCATTCAGTGGAAAAGGCGACGCCTTTCAAGCAGACCCAGAAAATGAATAAGAATACGAGCCGCTTCCAAAGCATCGATTTCGAGAACTGATTCAGGACGATATTCATTTTAACGCAAGCGGCGCAGTAGGTTCCTGGTTAAGGCTAACAGGGTAATCGGGCAAAGTTGCATTGCATGAGGATGTGTCCGGTTTTGCCAGCTTACCAGAGTTGAGCCCAGGAAACTGCGCTGGATTTGACTGAAGCGGTCGCGTACGTTCCTGTCCTAGAGTACGTAGTTGGTGTGACCATATGGCGAACGAGGGATAGATGATTTCCAGACGTAAGTTCATAGGCGGCTCCGCAGCCATTGTAGCCAGCTCGAGTGTGTTGAGAAGCCTTACAGCGGGACCGGAATCGATCCGAGTCAACGATATTCATTCCCAACTCAATCCCACTCAAGTGCGCGGAATCGCGCAGCCACGATCTCTGGAAGATGTGCAGAGCATAGTTCGTACGGCGCGCAACGATCGAAAGGCGCTCTCCGTTGCGGGCGGGCGACACGCTATGGGAGGGCAACAATTCGGTACCAACACGTTGCTGATCGACGTTAGAAAGTTGAACCGAGTGCTCAATATGGACCACGAACGGGGAATCCTGAATGTCGAAGGAGGGATTGAGTGGCCAGAACTCATCGATGCTTACCTCAAACTGCAAAATGGGAACAGCGAAGCTTGGGGGATAGCCCAGAAGCAAACCGGCGCTGATCGATTCACTATGGCTGGAACGATTGCGGCCAATGCACACGGCCGGGGTCTGACGATGAAACCCTTTATCAGCGATGTCGAATCGTTTGTTCTTGTGGATGCGACCGGGACCGCTCGCACGTGTAGCCGCACAGAAGACCCTGAGTTATTTCGGTTAGTTCATGGCGGATATGGCCTATTTGGAATCGTTACCTCCGTGCGCCTGCGTCTCGTGCCGAGAAGAAAGCTTGAGCGAGTAGTAGAAATCAGGATCGCCGATGACCTGATTTCTGCGTTTGAGAAGCGCATTGCTGACGGATTTCAATACGGCGATTTTCAGTTCTCCATCGAGCCTGAGTCAGGAGACTTTCTACATAAAGGCGTGTTCTCTTGTTACAGACCCGTACCGGCCGATACACCGATACCACTTGCCGAGAAGCAACTCACTGATGAGGACTGGAGGCGACTCCTATATCTCGCTCATACTGACACAAAACAGGCGTTCGAGAGGTACGCGGAATACTATCTCTCGACCAATGGACAAATCTATTGGTCGGATCAACACCAACTGAGCATCTATCCCGATAATTACCATCGTGAAATCGACGCGAAGCTCCACGCGCCTTATCCAGCGACCGAAATGATTACCGAAATAAACGTGCCAAGGCCCGCACTGAAGGGCTTCTTTGACGAAGTGAGGGACGATTTCCGCAAGAACAGGGTCGACTTAATTTATGGCACCGTGCGTCTGATCGAGCGTGACGACCAGAGCTTTTTGCCCTGGGCGAAGCAAGCATATGCGTGCACCGTCTTCAACCTGCATACGGTTCACAGCCCCGAAGGTCTGCAGCGTTCAGAGCAGGCCTTTCAGAGGCTTATCGACATGGCTGCACGGCGTGGAGGCACGTACTATCTGACTTACCATCGTTATGCAACCCGAAGGCAAGTTGAAACCTGCTACCCGCAATTCGCGGAGTTCCTGCGGCTAAAGAAGAAGTACGACCCCGAAGAGCGCTTTCAAAGCGACTGGTACAGACATTACAGGGCCATGTTGGGAGACATGCTCTGAGTTTCCCTATCTGATGGCGGCGGTAATTCCCAAGTGTAAACGCCTGCCATCAACAGTTGCTTGTAGAGAATCCACCCTGGCAACATACTGGCGTAGTGAAAACGTTGAGAAAAAAAATCGCAATAGCTGCCGTAATTTTTGCATTTGCCGGCGGGAGTTGGTTTGGCCTAAAGAAAATTTGGTGCAAGCAACGCGGTGCAGTGTTCGCACGGAGAGTAGAATCCATTAGGCAGGATGCCCACGAACGACTCAAAATCGGCACAAAAAAGCCGGACATTTCTCAGTTTTTTGTAGAACACGGCATTCCGTTTGAAATCCTGGAGTCTGAGGCAATTGGGACATTGCGGACCTCAGGATGTGCACCGCTTGGGTGCGGCACAGATTCAGCCATTATCGGTGTACGCGTGAAGCTCGACGCGGCAGGCACCGTGACCACCGAGCCGACCGTCGTTGGAATGTACACGGACTGTCTGTAAGGGGCATTCATCTGACCGGCGACGAGAACGGGGTCCACTGGGATGACAAACAAGCTGCTGACTCTGCCACTCCTTGGCGCTGCGATGCTTCTGGCGGCCTTCGAACGCACAACTGGGCAACAAAAGAGCCCGCCGCCCCGTTCCGTGCAACACATTGTTCAGCAAAATCTAACGAAGGATTTGGAAGACGACGAGGATGGAGCCAGACAATTGTTTCTCCTCGGCGACGAAGCTGTCTCTCGGTTAATTAAGTTCCTCTCCGGCCCTAATAAGGAAAAGAGGGCCAGTGCGGCAAAAGCCTTGGCTTACATTGGGAATGCGCCGGGGATGCACGCACTCCGAAATGCAGTTCAATCCGAGAGGGACAAGGAAGCAAAGTCTGTGATGTCCTCTTTCCTTGCGGGTGGGCTGGTTGGGACAACCTCAGAGAGCGATTTGAATTTTCTGAAAAGCTCCATCGAAACGGCGCGATCTGCCGATGACGATGGCGAAACGGCAATGCCCGCTCTTTCTGCGGCGCTGACCTTGGGCATGATGGGAGGAAGCGACTCGCTTCCTCTATTGCGCAAGGTCGCCAAGGACGACAACATCGGTGTTGAGGAAATTGGGAAAGCGATTCGTTGGATAGAAAACAAATCTATTCGACAGACGACGGCCCAAACATCCTCAAACGAGGAAGAGCTGGTCAAGAGTATCGTCTTGGACGGCACTTTCTTTGCGGAAGAGGAACGAAAGGAGACTTCAGTGCCGGAAGTCACCTTCAATCGCGAGCGAAACAGAGTCTTGGTTTCTTTAGAAATCTATAAAGGGCCAAAATCAGCACGGGGATACAACTTAGTTTTGTCCAAAAGGAATGGCGAGTGGAAAGTCGTCGGGATCTGGTTTGCGTGGGTTGCCTGAGAAGCCGCCCCTAGCCCGAGGAGCAACGTAACCTTGCCAGGCAAGCATTTGGCCTTCGCGGGATAGATAGAGGTGACAGGGTCTCTTCTATCTCCCCTGGACGCGGCGTGTCATCAATCGAATCGCAAAAGAACTCTGAGTGCGCCAGCCCCACGCCTGGCCTCAAAAATGTCTAGCTCACGCTCGACGACGAATCTGACGGAGGTACTCACCATCTATGAACAAGTAGGTGTCGCCGACCATAGGTCGCACTAGGCTGCAGCCCTTCCCCGGCGCGCGGTGTCGCTACGCGCGGATCGCGACCGCCGCTTTCTCGCAAGCCCACCAAATTGCTTAATTCGCACTTCCCCGGCTGGAAACTTCGCGCGAATATCCAGCTTGCCACCCATCGCCTCGATGGCCTTGCGCAACGTGCTCACAAAAACATCGGACCGGCTCTCGATTTTGGAGACGCCAGCTTGATTGATGCGCAACGCCTTTGCCAAGCGCTCCTGGGTTATGCCCATTGCTTGACGAAGTTCGTTGAGAGCCATTTCCTCGATCATCTTCTGCGTTTTGGCATCCGAGCGCGCACGGGCCCCCGGCGACATCTTCGCTTCCAGTTCTCGAAAATTCTTAGCCATCGAGCAATCCCTCCCTTCGGAGCATTTCCAAATGTTCGTCGTACAGCCTATCCGCTATCGGCACAAACTCCTTGTACCACCGGCCCTTGCCCGTTTTGTTCCCGCCGATCAGCAGAATCGCAGTGCGCCGCGGGTCGAAGGCGAACAGCACACGGTAGGGCCGCCCTCGATGCTGAACGCGTAGTTCCTTCATGTTGGCGTGCTTCGAGGACGCTACCGAGTCCACGTGGGGCCTGCCAAGCATCGGCCCGAAGCGTCGAAGCAGGTTTACCTCCGCCCTAACGTCTACTTGTTCGGCTTCGGTTAAACCGTCCCACCATCCTCCAAATTCATCCGTAAACTCTACTTCCCATTCCTCCAAAGGAATATACCTCCAAAAGCCTAACGTGTCAATGGTAGTGGCAGTGTTGCAGAATCCCTTTGACTCGTCAAGAGAAATATGGTACAGGTATGTATCATGTACTCGACGGCACAGGTTGCGCGACTTTTGAATATCGGACGGCAGACTCTGCACCGTTGGCTTAATGAAGGATTGAAGGCTCCGAAAAAGAGCAAAATTGGCGGTGTCTCTATCCGCTTTTGGACGAAAGGCGACTTGAAGCGGGCACGTCGGTACAAGGCAAAGCGCTACCACCAAGGAGGAGGTCGAATGCCAACGAAGAAACAACTGCGGATGCAACTCGGCCAGCAGAAACGTCGTAAAGAGGAAGCAAAAGCCAAAGCGAAGCGGATGTCGGCTGGAGTACCAAGATTCCCCAGAGAAAAGAAGTAGGAGACATGGGGCTCAATCCAGAAGAGCTAGCATGGCAAAGGCTCGGGACGTACCGCACTGACCTCGACGAGTTCCGTCGACTGAAACCGCTTCTCGCTCCTGAGGTCCACCGGGTGTTTTTCGCCCACTGTTCATGAAGGACATCGCCAACCTTACGGTGCGGCAATTGCCCGCTACGATGACCCGGACGAGTTCGGTACTCTCCATACGATGGATGACGGGGAAGAACTCCGCCGCGCCGCAGATGGCGTAAACGCCGTCGCGTACCTCGTGAAGGACCAGCCGTTGCGGCTGCTCCGTCTTGCAAAGCCTCTCGATTCGCAGGATGCTTGCTGCCGATTGGCAGACTGGCTGGAAGGTGTTGTAACCCGCGTCGACCGTGACGGTATGATATGGATTGCCTCGCCGAGAGCCGTCACAACGATAGATCATCTAAACGGATGGACTCGACCACCGATCAGTGAGATTTTGCCGACACTGAATCGATTGTTGCCGAGTGCCGATTCTACGACGCTCGATGCGCTGGCACGCCTTGCATACTCGTATCTTAGTCCACGCAAACTTGGCACAACCCTGCTGCTAGCCTTGACTGGCGAGCAAACCACAGATCACCAAACATCTGGGACTTCGATAGGACCGCTCGGGCTAAACGTTCGGAGGCCGGAGGACTGGCCGCTGATCGAGCAACAGTTGAGGCACACTGACGGAGCGGCTGTAGTAGAAGGCAGTGGGCTGTTGCTAAGAAAAGGGGTCATTCTTAACCCTACTGCTGTGAGTCAGACGAAGGTCCAGACCGAAGGGGGTACTCGGCATAACTCAGCGTGCCGACACACGTACGACAGACCAGATTTGGTGGCGCTTGTCGTTTCATCTGACGGGCCGGTTACGATTTTTTCGGATGGCGTGCGAGCATCTTCGTTGGCCCTCCGAGATCACGGACTGCCTTGGAACCCCAGTGGGGGCGAGATGTGGGCCGAAAATGCTACTTGCCCAACGTGCGGCGCCGGCCTGACGGTGAGGAAAATCATTTTGTACGGCTACCGAGAATCTGAAGAGGGATACTGCCCCATTTGCAGAACACAGGTTGCCTCTGTTCACGGTGGGCCGTTGAAGTGGGGCTTGTAAAGGACACACCCACGATAGAACGCCTCGTGGAATTCCGAAGACGAGGTGGAGCAGGAGACTAGGGTTCACTTTGCGACTTTCAGCGATTCTTAATAAAGGGTATCTTCCCATTCTATTCTTGAGCCGCGTCACGTTCAGAGAGCTGTTCTATCCTATAGTCGGCAACCAACCATATGGCTCTCGGCAGTAACCTCGAAACCCTTGCCCAGGCCCGCTTCACGAACCTAACTGCGGCGGAAGCCAAGATTTGTCGCGCTGCGTCGAATGGTGAGCTTGCCTTCTGCGGCACAAGCGAGGATCCAAACCACGCAACAAACGATCCGAGCAAAGCGAGTCAATGGGGCACGGAACGGCACGTCCGGGCAGATCTTGTCCGTTGGTTATGTGTTACAGCCAAAGAACAGGTCGATCCGAGCGGAATCCAGGTGTTTGGAGCGAGAATTGTTGGTGCGCTTCACCTTTCCCATGTGACGGTCCAGTTCCCTTTGGCCTTTGCCTGCTGTGAATTCAGCGACGAGATTGTTCTCGAAGGAGCCCATACACGCACCGTGAGCTTCGTTAAGACGTTCCTCGGCTCGGTTTTCGCTGATGGTGTCGTCATCCAGGGAGCCGTTTTTCTGCGCGATGGTTCTCGCTGCAGCGGAGAATTGCGGTTTTCAGGCGCTCAAATCGAAGGACAATTCAACTGCAGCCGTAGTGTCCTAGAACGCGAGGGCGGCCCCAGTAGTGATGGCAGTCTCGCAGCGCTCATTCTGGATGGGGCTGTTGTCAATGGTGCCGTTCTTCTCCGAGACGGTTTCCGCGCAACTGGCGAGGTGAGAATGCTTCGTGCTCGAATCGGAGCGGACCTTGATTGCGAAACTGGGTCGTTCAACGGCTCCATGAATCCGAGTGGCGACTATCTCGGCCCTGCACTGGACACGGACGGTGTCACGGTCGGCGGCTCGATCTTTTTTCGACATGGGTTCAGCGCGAATGGGCTCGTAAAGTTACTGGGAGCTCGCATCGGGTTAAACCTTGATTGCACCGGTGGACACTTCAATAACGCGCCCCGTCAAGGGCTCAGCGGCACTGGAGAATCGCTTGGGGCCGATCTGGCAATCGTAGAGGGAAGTGTACTGTTGTCTGATGGATTCTCGGCGACCGGCTTGGTTCGCTTTATAAGTTCGCGTATCGGTGGTGACCTCCGCTGCACAGACGCTACGTTCCAGAGCGGTCTAGTGGTAGAGCGGACCACGATCAACGGCACGCTATACTGGCGCGAGATCGCAATTCAGGAAACCACTCAACTTGACTTGATGAACACGACGGTTGGATCGTTGAGTGACGATGAAGCCAGTTGGCCAATTGCAGGTAGATTACAGCTTTTTGGCTTCGCGTATGGACGCATTTCTGTATCCAGCCCAAGACAGATTGACGCCAGGCTAAACTGGCTCGCCCGGTTGAATCGGTTTTCGACCCAGCCATATCAGCACCTGGCCAAGATCCTACGAGCTGAGGGCAGCCAGTTGGGCGCACAAAGGGTGCTCTTCGCTATGGAAGATAGACGCCGAAAGTTAGAAGATGAAGGCTGGCTTGCCCGCGTTTGGAGTGCTTTTCTAAAGCTGACCGTCGGCTACGGTTTTTATCCAAGCCGACCTGCCCTTTGGTGGCTCGCCGCACTAACTACATTCGGCTTCGCGCTATTTTGGGCAGGCTATAGCGCCGGAAACATGGTGCCGACCGAGAAAGAAGCCTATTCCACATTTGAGCGTGACCGGCAACCACCTGCCTATTATGGAAGCTTCCACGCATCGATCTATTCTTTCGAGAACTCTTTCCAGATTGTTAAGTTAGGACAGGCTGATCGCTGGCAGCCCGACCCCTATCCTCATAGCCTCTTGGTGCAGTGTAAGGAACCCTTAGGACGGTTTTTCCGCCCGATTATTTCTTCGTGGTTCCTCCTCAGGTTTCGCTGGTTTCAAATTCTATCCGGCTGGTTTTTTACGACGCTAGCACTCGCGGGCTTAACTGGGTTCGTCCGCAAAGAATGAGAGGCCCTCTAAGGGGGAAAGAGAAACAGAGCAGTTCCATCTCCAGGTGCCTTTCGTTGACTGCCTAAAAGACAATCTGAGAGCATGAGCCCCAGAACGGCGAGGTTGCCGCGTCCAAAATCTTCGCGAGCGCCAGACATCGCGTCCAACTGCGTCCAAAATCGTGGGTTTGAGAAAGAATTTTCGGGGTAGGAAGCCAGTAAAGCCAACTGCATCAACAGGGTTTATGGAGCGGGCGATGGGAATCGAACCCAACTCCGTTTCCGGCTAAAGCGTTGAAATCATTAGTTTATCGTTGCTCTTTTACCACCATTTCCCTCCAAAATCGGCCCGATTTTATCGGCCACTTTCTCCACCGCTTTACGGTGCGCGTCGCCGATGATGTGCCCGTAAATCTCGAGCGTGGTACGCGCGTCGGCGTGGCGGAGTTGGCGTTGAGCGACTTTGGGACTGGCACCGGAATCGAGCAACATCGCAGTGTGCGAGTGCCGGAATGCGTGAAGTCCGCAGCGTGGAATCCCTAGCGCGTCTAGAAGCGTCCAGAGATGGTATTCCACGACTTTGTTGCTTGACGGCGGCCTGCCGTTGCGGGTGACAAAAAGTAGATTTTGCGCGTTTGGTTTCCACTGTGCCCGATAGTTCTTGAGCACTGAAACCAGCGCTTCAGGAATTGGTAGGACAGTTTCACTGCCTTCGCTCTTGGCCGTCTGCAACTGCCCGTACCAGGCAGATCGCCTGATATGAAGCAGCCCACGATCAAGATCGATATCGTCCCATTTCAGTCCGAGAGCTTCGCCAGCGCGGAGTCCGTCGAGCGTGAAAATGCAGTACAGCGTTCGCCAAGGCTCTTCCGCGATTGCGAGGATCTTCTGTAGCTGCGTCACCGTGAATAACGGGGCTTCATACTTCATGCCCCGCGGCGGTAGTCGCAGCTTGCTGGTGTCGAGCTCGGCGCATGAATAGCCCCAATCTCGTGCGGTTGTCAAAATGGCCGACAGAGTTCCGAGAACGTTCAGTACGGTCTTGCGCGAGACGGCTTTCTTGCTCGCTCGCGTCGCCATTCGTGCGATGAACGTTTGCTGATTCTCCACCCCGAACTGCTCAAGCTGAACTTTGCCGAGCTCAGGGACGATGTAGCATTTCAAATGCGAGCGCACTGCTCGCTGCGAAGATGGCTTTTGGCTCGGCAGAATCTCTTCTTTCCACCGCCCCAAGAACTCATCGAACGTCGCCACACGGGAAGCACGATAGTCGAGACCGTTGATGCGTGCCAGAACGGTGTCGAGGCGGCGCTGCGCCAAGCGTTTCGTCGGAAATTCTCGTTTCGTACCGAGAATCACGTCACGCCTAACTCTCCGCACCGTGCCGTCCAAACCGATCACGTCTTCTCTGTACCGTCCAATCCACTTGTCATTTTTCTTGCCGGATAGAAACACGCTTCCTCTCTGGTAGCGCTTCCTTGCCATCGAGTTGTTCCTGCTCGATGACGCAGTGACCTCGACGGACACTGTATGTGGAGTTTGGATTGTCGGCAAGGAATTGTGTGACACAGCCCGACACTGGCTCTGCGCGGACTCGTCGCGTGCCTGCAATAGTGCCGCTTCCCGTGGTCGCTCAGTCACCCATAATCCAGTTCTTCCTTTCCTGCTTTGAAATCCCGGCGCCCACCGGGTCGCGTATTCCTACTGGCCGGCGCGAGCGGCCTTCCAACAGCCCCGAGAAAAGAAGTAGAATTGCCTTTCCTACCTCTGCCGATTCACAGAACCGAGAGCGCCAATGTCAGAGACGCGCAACTGCGTGGTGAGGGTGTATGACGCCCAAGGCGTCGAGCATCGAGTAAAGCTCCGCGCGAAATCGGTCTACGAGGCCGCGCTTGTCGGACTGGAACGACTGCAACGGTCAGACTGGAGTTGCAACGAAGTTCTCGAAGACGACCGACTTGTAACTGTCGAGGTGTGGGAGGAGCCCACGGTCCACTGCGTTCACGTCAAGAAACTAAAGCGGTGGCTAAGCGAGCCCGGGCGCCTGCCGCCGGATGAGGGCAGAAAGAAAAAGCTGCGCGCCCTACTGAAATAGCATCATCGCATCAGGCCCCGCCTCTCGAGTCTGGCAATCTCCTCCTCCACGCTGTGGGTCGTCACTCGTGCGATCTCGTCGGATTCTTCGTGGCGGCCGTTCCGCTCGGAGTCCTTGATGCGTTTCAGGAACACTTTCGGGTATTCGATCCGGTGCTCGCCGCAAAGGTCCAAGATGTGCTTTCCCCACGCCACGAAGTTTTCGTCTTCACTACGGGGGTTCGCCTCGACCACTTCAACAAAACCACGGAACCTCACCGGGAGGTTTTTGATTTTCAGCTCATCCCAGATTTTCCCGGTAAGGGTAAGTCCATTGGTCGGTCCGTCATGACTGACTTTCTGTGTAGTCTCTGTATTGTCCTTAAGGATACAAACGGTGTGATTGCCCGTTTCGGGCACTCTCACTGCCCGCAGCGGTAAATCACTAGTAGAAGTGATCGGCAGTTTTGGTAAATCACTTTTCCCCTGTTTCTGCCACTTCTTAGATTTGAGGATGGTGTAACGGTGGCCTTGGGCTGCGCGATTCACGGAAACATAGCCGCCCAACACGAGCGTCCTGCGCCAACGCCGGATGGTTTTTACCGGGAACCCAAGTTCGCCTGCAGGACGTTCATCAGAGACCGGAATGCCGCCAAGAACGCTGCCGCGTCCATCTGGCTCGCGGGTCGTGCGAGCGATGAGCCACATGAAGAACCAAACAGCATCGCGTATGAGCGGCGCGTGCTCGAAGAGGCCCTCGTAGACCGGAAACCAAAAGGCGCTTGGCTCGGAAACTTGAGAATCTTGCCCATGAACATTCTCCTTTTCCCTTGACAGGCCGTTACTTTGTGCTGCAGCGTTCTTCATACTTACAAGTTCTCCTAGGTTTGCGAGGCCAGCGTTCTCACCGCTGGCTTTCGCGTTTTAGGACCTCACTGATAGATCGGCTTGTTCCCGAGGGGTTCTTGTTCGACCTGAAGGATATCGAGCACCTCGCAGCGTGATGTTATTCGTGATCACTGCGGAAAGCGTCGCCTGATCTTTGTGCTGCGGCAATCACATGAGCTCCCACAGGAGCAAGCCCGGCTCATTCGCTCGAACTCTTTCCGCTCGATCAGCAGCCCGCTGGAATTGATCCGGGCATAGGTCGGCACGACCCGGTCCGCCCACTCCCGCAGTGCGGGATCGAGCTTCGCCCCGAGTCTTTGCCGTTCAGTCACTCATACCCCTGTCCCCTTTCGTGATTGGGATTCCCCGTTGCCCGCGAGGACCGCTCCTTACTTCTGGCCTGCGCGAATGGCACGAAAATCATTTGTTTGTGGAACGCCCTAACCCGTTTTTCCCACTCCCTCAGTTTCAGCAACTTGCGGAGACGGCGGGGAGCGAAAATCGGCGGGTTTTGGAACACTCACTGCACTACTGTGGTCCGCATCTCGGGCCACTGATCCGAATCCAACTCGCGACTTGGGAGCTGAATGATCGGTGCGTCGGAGTGCCGCACCCAAATCTTGAACCCACCCCTGCGGAACGTCTCGGTCTTAATCATCGAAACTTTCTCTAGGCGGCGGCGCCAGCGCGTCACCGTGTGAACAGAAACTTTCAGCAGCCTAGCCGCTTCAGCGTCCGCTACTGCGTTCTCCTTAACAACCATGGCCCAGGTGAGATCGCCGCAGAGTTCTGCGTTGACTTGGTACAGAAGAAACAGCCATATAGCCGGCCCGATGGTTCGCACGTGATTCAGCAACTTCATGCCCTCACCTCCGCGCTTGTGCGAACTCGGTCATGTACGCGCTCCTGGGCGCGCAGCCTATCTCGGTGATCTTGGAAATCTGGTGGCCAGTAGTATCCGGTTGGATCCGAACCAAGCGTTTTGCAGCTCTCCTGTTCGGCCATCAGGCGGTCGATGATCTTTGAGCAGAGAATTCCCGGCGGGAGGGCTTCGGGTTTGTGCTTCTCATATAGCTCAGAGGCCCAAAAGACGAATCCATAAGGGAGGCCCCTCGAGTCACGCGGCTCGTATCCAAGGTACGCGAAGGCTTCGCGCTCGTCGTCAAAGAGTTCGTCGTCGTTCGCACTTCTATTCTTTCGAACTGCATCCGTCAGGCGCTTCTCAAGGTTTTTTCTTTTCTCCGAAGGAGAAAAAGACTTACTGCTCGCAATGCGGTGTTCGGCGTCGACGGGACGCCGTACGGCGTCAGCCGTCCCGTTCTTTAGTTCTTTAACTTCTTTTACCTTCTTAGGAGCCTGCAAGTCGTGTTGACGCTGTTGGCTAGCAGGTTTGCTGTGGACAGTGCTGCAGTCAAACTTGTCTACGCCACTGACCTCAGCATAGTCCACACCAGCCGTGTTGCTCTGGACAGATTTGTCCAGAGCAGAAGTGGATTCTTCGAGGTCGTACTTCAAAATTCTTTATGCGGGTCAACTCGTATTGATTGGTTGCTCGTTCAACCTCGATGAAGGGCATTGTCTCAAGTTCTTCGATGGTGCGCTGTAGAGTCTTCAAACTCCAGCCGTTCCCACGGGCCATGTCATCGAAGCTCGCTTCAACGCGTCCACGTTTCGGGGGTTGCCAGGAAGCCTTGAGATGGAACCAGAGATAGAGCTTCGCGGCATTGCTGGACATACCGGGCAGGTGCGCGAGAAGGCCTCGGCGAATCTTCACGAAGCCCGGATCGCGTTTTTCACGTGACGGCCGTGCCGAGATGCTCTTATTCTCCATGCATACAGTTCTCCAAGATTTCCTGCCCTGCGTCTCACCGCGGGACTTTTTATTTTGATTCAGCGTTTATCCGGTGACACATCAACGTAGATGACGACGCCGCCATGTCTCTCGGAGAACAGGCGAACAAGTCTTACTGCCTCTTCTTCATCAGCAATGGCCAAAGAGACGGCACCCGCTTGTGGTTGATCCCGGTTCCTAGCATCCTCTGCCTGCTGCTGGGTCTCGTGCGTTCTTACGATGAGGCGCACCCTGGACGGATTCGCAGAGTCTGGGCTCCGCAATTCTCTAGCGAAAGCCTTGGCACTTTTGAGATTCTCCATCTTGACCCTAATCCAATCCTGCATTGCGCTGATGTCACGCTCTTCTGCCAACTTCCTCGCGGCAGCCCTGGAGCGAGGGCTTCCAATCGGGAAGTCTGCCGGTCGCGGGCCGCTCAGAGTTGCGGGGTCGCTCGGATTAGTGTCTTTTGTTTTCATTGGATTAGGACTTCCCCACTGTCCTCCTCTGTTGCGCCCAACACGCTCGTGTACCATGAAGGGAGCGTGCCCTTCTCTGCGTAAGCCAACAACTCTTCCCGGCTCATTCGCTCGAAAAGCTCGTTCATGTTGACGGTCTCTTTTCGCTCGATCAGGAGCCCACTGGAATTGATCCGGGCATAGGTCGCCACGGCCTGCACTACCGCGCCCGCGGTAACTTCGACGCTGCCTGCCTTCTCAATGATGCGCTCCAGTGCGGCGCGCACGTTCCGGCGCCGCTTCTCCATCAGTCCCAAAGCCCAGGCATGACGGTAGATTGTGGTGCGATCCGTTAGGCCGTACTCCGCGCAGATATCTACCGGGCTCTTCCACGAGATGAATTCCGCTTCGATCTGGGCGCGCTCCAAGTGATTACACACCTTGCAGCCGTACTCGTGACGTCCGAGGCTAACCGGCTTCTCCGGGGATGCATTCTTTTTTTGTCTCATGAGTTAGACTGATGCGCCGCAGCGCGCTGGAATACCCGCGCCGGCCTTTTTAAGAACCTCTACCGCTCGTTCGGGCCCAAGGAACTCCAGACTGATAACAATCTTCCCCGCCGCCTTCAATTTCTCTACCCGCAATCGGGCCGCTGTGCGCACGCGTCCCTCGGGAAGAAGGAAACTTAAATCAAGAACAACGGGGGACCGCGCCACCTCCCGCTCATCGGCTAGCAGCCGTGCCGCCGCGCGGGAATGCGGGCTTCCAATCGGGAAGTCTGCTGGCTTCGCTCCTGCAGGAGGTAGCGAAAGTACTTTTGCATCCATCTCCAACCTCCAAAAAGTCTAAAGTTTAGATTCCTCACGGGGTAAACTCATCCGTCCCGTTCACGCACTGGAATGGTTTGACATTTTCACAGTAGCAACGCCTTCAGGCGTCAGTTCTAGGCTCCTGCTAGGGGGGATAGCACCCCGGCTCTGGAATTGAGCAAAAAGCCGCATTAATCGTTGGGTTTGTTACGGATAATTTTGCGTCTAGGACTGGCTTGGTATCCGTTTTTGAGCGGTACGCGGCCTGCTTGCAGGCATGATCGCAATACGAGGCTCCACGCCGCTGGTTCTTCGGTAGAGTCGCATGGCAGTGTTTGCATGTTCCGGGCGCGTGGGTTTCCTTCCCATCACGGCACTCACGTGAGCACCAAACGCCCGACTCATCCTTCCTTGTGAATCGGATTGGGCCGAGGAGTTGACCGCAGTGATCGCATGCTTCGGTAACGTAGATGCAGCGCTCCTCTTGCAGGCGGCGCCGCACTTCGGCAGGGAGAATCATTTTTTCTCCTGTGGGGAAAAAGTCTAAAGTTTAGATTTTTTACTTTGGCGCCCCAGCTTGAGCCGGCGGTCGAACCGGGATGCCAGTTACCCGTGACGGTGGTCCCAACGGAATCGTGGACCAGGGACGGTTGGGTGGCCCACCGGCCTTCAGTCGCCGATCTTGAATCGCAGTTTTCATCACTTCCTCTTTCCCGGCTCACACCGGACACTATTCTCTTGCTCTGTAACAAGATGCTCCATCTGTCGTACGATCGGGCCACCTTCTCGACGACTGCCGCTTCGCCGCGATCGCCACTGCACTCCCTCTGCGCTGGGCAGCAGCCGAATACATCGCGCGCTTTCCTTGAGAGCCAAACCAGCAGCAACGTCGCCCATCGCCTGTTTGTACGTCTTGTCTATCACCATGCCGGTTCGCCGCGGCATCGGCCTGTTTCCAACCTGCGTGCTACGTTTCTGCGCTTCGCATGAAAAAATCACATTCAGCGTATGGTCTGAAAAATGCAGCGGATGCCGCATTACTTGGGAGGAAAAACAAAGCGCCGAACCGAACCATCGCAGGTTTCGATCCGGCCATGAAGCCCGATGCTATCGGGCCTTGCCAGCTCGCCTGTCGAGCGTGGCATCAGATCTTGAAAAGCAGCTTAGCACGCAACGGGCTCTTGTCAACAGGTGTTCATGTTACATCTTTGGACACCAACCGCCACTCCCCCGCTCGGAAAAAGATTCGTTGCGAATTTTCTTGACAAGGTGTCGGAATGTTTGATACATACATGTATCAGCAATGGATAAGTACTCGACGTCCGAAGTCGCGGACATGCTGGGAATGCAACGGTCAAACCTTCAGCGAGCGATCCGACAGGGGTTGCCCGCGCCCGAGATGGAGAAGGTTGGTCGCTTGAAAGTGCGGCTCTGGACGAAAACTGACGTCGAACGGGCCCGCAAAGCTCTGAAGAAGTCGAAGGAGCAAAGCAGTTCGGGACGCGCCGGTGCTAGAACACCGGCACGCCCCTAACCAAGCAACCTGTTTAGGAGGTCGCAATGGCTACTGGAATTCTACAGCAGCACCCCCGTGCAGCAATCTACGCAAGAATCTCGACTACCAATCACGGGCAGGACACCACCATGCAGACGCGTGAGCTTCGGGAATACTGCGAACGACGCGGATGGAAGATCGCGAACGAATACGTAGACGTGGGGGTCTCGGGTTCGAAGGAAAAGCGCCCAGAACTTAACAAGTTATTCGTTGACGCACATCGTCGGCGGTTTGACATAGTTCTGGTTTGGAAACTTGATCGTTTTGGTCGTTCCCTCCGTCACTTAGTCAATTCCCTCGCTGAATTTGAAACCCTGGGAATCGATTTCGTGAGTCTTCGCGACAATCTTGATCTCTCTACACCCTCGGGACGACTAATGTTTCAGATCATCGGCGCCATGGCGGAATTCGAACGCGCTCTTATTCAGGAACGGGTAAAGGCCGGCATGCGCAATGCTCAGGCGAAGGGGCGAAGGATCGGCAGACCGCCCCAAACGCCTCTGTCGACAGAGCTGCGGACGGTCATTGCACACACCTATGCAAGCGGAGGAACCAGCCTGCGGGCGCTCGCAAGGAGATTTGGTACCTCCTTGGCGACCGTTCAGAGGTGTATTGAGGTATGCCAAAGGGTGGTCCGAGAGGGCCCATTATCAACCTAGTTTTTGGACCTCTCATTTCCCAGGAGTAGCGCTATTTAGACTTATAACGTCTTTAGCATTCTTGGAGAACTCTGTTAGGTCTCGCAGTATTGCTTTGTATGTTGCCTCGAATGATGACTCAGCCCTCTCTAACTGCCTATCCACGTCAGTCAATGCGCGGACTAGGCTGTTAAGCACGTTTCGCAGGTCTTCATCGCGGAATTGGCGACGTCGCTCTTTTTCGCGCTGCTCGCCAATCCAAATCAGCTTGCGCATGTCATCGGCAGCGACTATTCCTCCAATCAGCACGCCCGTGACTGTCAGGACGGGTCCGCCAGCGAGTATGGTTGCGACACTAATCCCGTACGAAGCAAGATTTACGATTCTTTTTACTGTTTCTGAGTCTAGTGGCTCCGCATTGTTCCCGGTTTCAGATAGAAACGCCGCCGAGAGTCTAAGGAATTCTGCGTTCCTGACGAGAGCCGTCAAGGCGTTGCACTCGGAAGCCACGATGCTAGCGAGGGCATGATACCGGCCTATTAACAGACGGGCGGGAGTATAGAAGTCTCCTCCGATCAGCACCTCAAGCTTTCTGTTGAGCTGTTCGGCATCTTTGAGGACTTGGTCCAAGTGAAGCAGAGGTTCTCTCGCTTGTGTGCCAAGCCTCTCTAGTCGGACAGCAGCTTGCTCAAGGGGAGCGCGGACCGCCTCTCGATAGGGAATAAACTCACTGCGCAACATGACTAGTTTTTATAAAATGCACGAAGCGGTTGTCAATGGCATTCGGTCAGATAGGCATAGTGGCGACCGCTCTAAACCCATCACTGGGAAAAGAGGAGCTACAGAGCTTCCCGCCACAGCTACTGCCGTTGACCCGCAACATTAATCACGAGCAATCCGGAAGTAATTCCGGGCCAGAAGTCCCGTTCTGGGAAACTAAACGCGGGCTCCTGGCCCACCGTTCAGAGGGCCAGCGGCAAAATGCAACGTGGTTGCTTCGTCTTGATTCTTGTTGCGCCCTGCATCAAACATTCGCGCATTCTTCGTCAATCGTTGCTCCCAACGATTCTGGCTTGTTGTCCTCCAGGCTAGTTGTGTCAAGGGGCATAAAGGACCAACTTCAAAAGGTGGTACAAACGCAAGATTTGCGGCTGAAACGAGCACAAATTCATGAGGCCGATCTGTCCGAAATTGTAGGTCGTTCGGTATCATCAACCGATTCCTTGGTCTCAGCCCTCGCGACTCACGTCGCGAACCTGGTTTTCCATGCCCCTCGCCGCTTTTATCATCTTGACCACGTCCTCCAGCATCGAATGGTACGGGACGGAGTCCGTATACTTGCTAAGCGGAAACCCTATCTTGCTCAAGTTTTCCGCCAACCCTCGACTTACATCCAAGTCGTTCCTTTTGGCCCTTTCCAAAAGCCTGGTTAGCCCAACTGAGATGTCTCGGTCCAAACGATCATCCAGGATCCGCACCGTTAACAGAGACGCGAAAAGAAGAACTCCTGCGCTAAGGGCTCCAATCAAAAATATCTGGTAAGCGTCCATACACGTTCTCACTTGATCGCAAGTAAGAGAGTATAGAGCGCCAAAAACTCTCGTCGGAGCCGATCAATTTCCAATCGGCAGAACGTGTAGGCCGATAGGTACACAACAATGGCAGCACAAAGCCAGAGTCCCCAATGGGGACTTAACGTAGCTCTCTTGTGGTATTCAAGGAACGTGCCAGACAGGATCGCGAGGATCGCGGTAAGAATGGCTGTCGCCATGGCAGACCATTGCGCAATCCGCCAGTCGTATGCCTTCTGAATCTGGCCGCTAGCGTTCTCAAAGGCCAGAGACCATCGGATGACCTGGTCGATGCTAGGCTCCATCTTCGCTCTCAGCCTTGTAGCTCTGATCATATTATCGATGGTAGGCTCCATGCTCACCTCCAACCCTGCAGGCGCATTATATTCGCCCGCGCTCGCCGAAATGCAAGGGGCTCTGAGTTTCACCCTGTTGAAGGCAAATAACAATCCTGTTTGATTGCTCACAGATGGCGGTCGACACGCACCAGGAGTCCATTCTAGGAAGTTGCAGGGTCCGTTGACATTTGCGACCGATTCCAGTCGGATCTCGGCGAGAGCTCAGCATGCGGCCCGGAAGTCCAGTTCGCGGACATCACCACTGATTTCCCCGAACCCCGTTTGGATAGTACCGAATTGATTCATGGACAGTCTACGACTTGCGTGCGCCCACCGCACCGAGGACGTGGGCGATCAATTGTTCGCCAGCGAATCCAAAGAGAAATGCCACGGCCAATGCGCCACCTGGGACGGTGTCGCTGCCAACGTGGATATTCAGTAGCTTGGACTGGTAGAACGCGTAGCCTGCAAGCCCAGCCCCAGCCCCAAATAGGGCACGCGAGCTGGTCACGAACTCATTGGCAACTCGCTCGGGAATTTTAGCGTCCGCGCCGACACTCATCAGCGACCCTGCCGTACTGAATGCTGCTCCCAGCAGCCCAAAGAAGAGGACTGCTGCCACCATCTGTATCCCCCACGGCGCGAGCGTGCTTTCCGGATACCTGGAATAGAAGACAACGAGAGGAGTCAGCAGAAACAGCCCAAGGCCTGTGATGATAAGAAGTATGGCGAGTTGATGGCCCAAGAGCCAAATCTTGTGGTACTGGTTAGAAGAATACTCATCGCGGAGGGCCATCGCATTTGTGATGTGACAGGCAGTGAGTAGCTCATCCTTCACAGAGAGCAGCTTCTCCATCTCTTTGGCACGCCAAGAGGAAAATTTGGTTGCTTCCGCTCGGAGCATTGAGGCTTGCATTGGAAGTTCCTCGGCGCCAAGCCCGTGAATAGCGTGGCGCCTTGCCGCGTGCAAACAGACCCACCCGCCCTCCACGTCCTTACTCTTTTTCCCCAGATAGTGCCTAACCTTGCCCAGCTGATCATGGGCCGCCGCCGCCCACGATTTATCCGATTGCTGGCTCCGGGCTTCCAGAAAGGCAAGCTCAACGCTAAACGAATCGAATTCTCTATGCAGACGAGAGTAATCCTGGTTTTGTGGCCAGAACCATTGGTGAAAGCTTTGTGCCCGCGTCTCCGAGGGTTCCGGTGCCTTATACATTGCGTACTCCTTCGCTCGCGCGCAGCGCCATGGTTCTTTCATCCGGATGGGTCAGTCGCTGAATTGCGGCCGCCACTGGCATCCACACAACCTCAGCGACTTCTTCGTGGTCCGCAATCTCGTTTTGTTCTATCAGCGACATCCGCCAAAATAAGACCGCTTTGGGGACACCTTTGACTGCATATCCGATGGCGCCCAAGTAATCTTCAAAGCGAGCTCTGCAACCAGTCTCCTCCGCAACTTCCCGAAGTGCGGCTGCGGTGAACGACTCACCGGGCTTCACCTTTCCCTTGGGTAGCGTCCAATCGCCGTACCGTTTCCTGTGAACCACAAGGATCTCGTCGCCGCCGGACGGCGTGCGTCGGCACAGAACGCCGCCAGCGGCCACTATTACGTTCATATCCGGCGAACTCGTTGCTGTGGTCATAGCGTCATTATACAAATACAGTGCAGCACTCGCCTCCCGGTTTTTTTCGTAACATCTCTCGCGCCACAGGTGACACCGCAAACTTCACCGCAGCAGAGTGTCGGGTCAGGGAACGCGGTTTACCGCCAGAGAATTATTCCGGGCCAGAAGTCCAGTTCTGGGAAGTCGCAACCTCATCTTCCATATGCCTACCTACGTCACATTGCCCTTCTGCCGAACCGTACACGAGTCTGAGGATCGGAAGCTTCTCTGCCCAATCCTTAGCGCTTCCTGGCAGTATCAAAGGGTGTCAGTCTGGGGCAGTCTATCTATTTGATTCTTCGATATCCTCTCGCATTGAAGGGAGCCGTATCAAAAGAGGTGGTTTGTTACAGCGCCAAACTATCCAAAGATAAGTGCAAAATCGCCATGTAAAGATGCCCACGCTTGAGCCGGGGTAGTCATCGAAACCAGGGTTTTTCACTCCATTTAACATTCAATTCGCGCGCCAGTCCTTCGAGGTCCGGGAATACCGTACTCTCGACGATCCCACAAGTAGCTAACTCCAATCGGACTCGATCAATCTTGCTTTTCGGAACAACTATTTTTCGCAGCCGACGTTCGCGCTTACGAAGAGCAACTCTATAAATACCATCACGCAGACTGCCATGAATCGTAAAGCAAGACTTTTGAACCCCAACTCGTCGCATCACATGCGGCGGATACAGTGCGACTGGCAACCTTGGCAGATCAGCCTTCGAGAAAGGTTTGGGTAGCCATTTCGCAATCTTGGAATGTCCAGCAGGAAGAACTTCACTTGTTCCAATCACTTGCTCATTAAGCCACCATGGATCGAGGACCCATACCACCGCGTCCGATTCTGCTGAACTCTTCCGTATCGCAAAATAAAGAGCCAACAGTGCGCCGTCAGTCCAATCCAATAACCTTGTCAGCGCACCGTGGTGTTGCATGACGAAGTAAAGGTCCCATTCGTCCCGTCCTCGAAATTCCGTAAGCGCAGGTGCGCGCAATTCAAATTCCTCTCTGATTTCGCTCTCATCGGTCCCGTCTTCTCTATAGGCCCCAGGAATCAATAGATAACTTGCGTCCTCAAGACCTCGGAACCAAGGGCCGACGGGATCGCCGTCCCCGAACCAGATGTCACGAATTTCTGAAACCAGGGCTGCGAACTGGCCAACAGAAGTAGCTTGTAGCGATGAACTCAATAACTGCCGTGTTTTTCTAGCGCCCAAAGTCCACTCCCCGTCCATTGTCCGCGCTGTGCAAGCATCCCCTGAGATGACCAAACTGCCGTTCGCTCTGAACCGTCAATAGCTCCAACTTTCATGGCTCAGCGGATGCCGATTCAGTTCTTCGCGGTGTTGGCGCCACTGGGGCATAAACTTGTCCATGGAGCTGACAAATCTATCGCCATGACGAGGCTCGAAGAGGTGGACCAGCTCGTGGACTAAGATGTATTCAAGGCAATGCTTCGGTTTTTTTGCGAGCTCTGTGTTGAGGCGAATAGCGCGCGCGCGCGGATTGCAGCTTCCCCACTTTGTTTTCATCTGCTGCACATAGAGCCGCTCAACCGTGACGCCCATGAGCATCGTCCATTTTGCGATAAGCGAGGGAACTGCCGCTCTAATCTGTTCACGATAAAATTGCGCGACAATGGCTTTCCTCTTCTCCTCATTTGTTCGCGGACGAACTCTTAAGATCATGGTGCGAGGAGCTAGCTCCACTCCAGATGCAGCGTCCATCTCAAGTACTCGAAGAAGGTAACGCCTACCCCAGAGGTAATGACTCTCCCGCTCCAGATATTCCCTCGGAGTCTCGCGTTCCTGCCCCTGAAGCTTTGTCTGTTGGCGCTTGATCCAGTCCAATTTCGATATCGCAAAGATTCGGATGGTGTCGAGCTTCATCCGCTCTGGTGCTGAGATGCGCACTCGGCCAGTGGGCGGATAGACGCTCAGGTGAACGTTCTTGATGTCCTTGAACACGACATCGACTGAAATATCGCCAAGATCGAGCTGTGCAAGCATCAGTATTCCCGTTGCGCCCTAATGACCAAAAAAATGCGTTCGACTTCAGCTTCGTCCTTCAAAATCCCGTAAAGGGCCGCCTTAATAGTCTTCTCCCGAGGCGAAATACCTCTCCAACCATCAGGGCGCACTTCCCTCACTATATTGTCGATCTTGAGCGCCAGTGCTTCGTCTTGACCGAGGTTGTTCCAGAGAGCTTGCTTGCCGGGCGTATCCAGTTTCTCTGGCGTCTCCTCTGAGTGCCCGGCCTGAACTTTCTTCGACAGTTCTGCAATCCGTTTCAGGTATTCCTCATATTCGATAGCCTTGGCCTTTCGTGCTGCGATGACTTCGTCGAGCAACACTGACATCTTTTCGTAGTAAGCCGGGTCGCTCAAGTGTTCCTTGATGATCTTACGGCGGACATTGTTCTCGATGGTTTCTGCGATGGCGTTCTTATCGCCCTTCAAGCCGCCGAGCTGCGACGCGATGGCATTTGCGATTCCCGTTTTCACGATCAGTTCTAGCAGCGCCATGTTGTCGAAGGGCGAAATCTTGCGCGGTTCGTCCGCCTCGATATAGGTATCGAGCAGATGGCGCATGTCAGCTTCATAGGCTTTGAGGTCAAGCGTCTCGCCGCTGGCCTTGCGGATCACTTCGCGGACGTTCACAAAGCGTTCCAGCTCCCGCTTGATTCGCGAAATGTCAGCCGGAGTGTAACCAGCAGGTTCTAACTCGTCAGCGATGTTGGCATAAGACCGGACTAAGGCTGCGGTTGATTTGTAGAGAGCTACGCGCTGCGGTTCGCGGTCTTGGAGGTCAGAGGGAATTTCGGTGTTCCCGCAAAAATAGTGGATGTGCTCAAGCTCTCCTTTGGGAGGCTCAACTGGTTCGCAGAGAAACGCGAGTGCTTCCTGTGCCTGATTGAGTCGCTCCTTGCCCTTCTTTAACCGATCTTGCAGCAACACTTCGGGATCAGGTCCACCAGCACTATGGTCTAGTTCAGAGGTGTAGACAGAGATTGCGTTCTCGACCTTTTTGAATAAGTCCTTGTAGTCCACGATATAACCGAAATCCTTGTCCTCGCCGTCCAGGCGGTTGACGCGGCAAATGGCCTGGAACAGTCCGTGGTCTTGCATCGATTTGTCAATGTAGAGATACGTGCAGGGCGGTGCATTGAAGCCTGTCAGCAGCTTGTCCACTACCACTAGCAGCTTCATGTTCGCCGGTTCCTTTGTGAACAGGGTCTTGGCCCTTTCCTCATAGGTCTCGGTCTTGGTCATGTGCGGCTTTGGCTCTACGTCCTTCAGCAATTCGTTGTAAGTGTTATAGATGAACTGTTTGTCAGTCTCTGTGTTGGCCCCTGTCTCTTCCAACGTTACGTCTTTGGCCTGTGGATTGTAGGAGGTGACAACCGCGCATTGGCCTCTGAATGGCGTCTTCTGGAATAGCGTAAAATACTTGCACGCTTCATAGATGCTCGATGCTACAAGAATTGCATTGCCCCGCTCACTGGACAGTCGAGGCTTGACGCTGAAGTCAAAGACGATGTCCGCCACCACCCGGTCCATGCGAACTTTGGAACTGAGCACGTTCTGCATCGTGCCCCATTTCTTTTTCAGTTCGTCCTTCTGCCATTCGTTTAGGGCCTTAGTCTTGGCCTCAAACCAGGAGTCAATTTTGTCCTCGGAGCCAAGCCGCTGGTCGATGTCCCGCGCCTCATAAACAAGATCGAGAACCACCCCATCCTCCACTCCCTCGCTGAACTTGTAGGTGTGGATGTAGCCGCCGAAGACTTCGAGGCTGGTTTGCCTATCTTTCTTGAGCAGCGGGGTGCCAGTGAAACCGATGAAGACGGCATTGGGCATCATCGCCTTCATTACGCGGTGCAGTTTGCCGCTCTGCGTGCGGTGGCACTCGTCAACAAACACGAACACTTCGCCCACCGTAGGGCTGGGCTGTGCTTGCAAGTCCCGGATGAAAGCGTCGAAGTCGTCCACATCCTTGCGGCCAAACTTGTGTACAAGAGAACAAAGCATGCGCGGTTTTGCCTGGCTGAGCTGGTTCATCAGGTCGCGGCCGCTTTTGGTGCGTTTGATAGGTTCGCCAGCTTCGGTGAAGACCCCCTCAATCTGTTTATCCAGCTCATCGCGGTCGGTGATGATGGCAACGCGGGCATTTGGGTTGTTTTCCAAAATCCATTTGGCCAGCAGCACCATCACGATACTTTTGCCGCTTCCCTGAGTGTGCCAAATGATCCCGCCCTTGCGTTGCCGCGCATGTTCCTGCGCTGCCTTTATCCCGAAGTATTGGTGAGCGCGTGGCAATTTCTTGAAGCCGCCGTCGAATAATACAAAATCGTGGATCAGCTCGATCAAGCGGTGCTTTTCGCACATCTTCAGTAGATACTTATCGAGTTTAAAGCGGCTGTTGTCTTCTTCATCTTCCTTCCATTTTAGGAAGTACTTCTCTTCCGTCCCGATGGTGCCGAATTGCAAGCCCTCGGAATCATTGCCGGCAAAGACAATCTGGACTGTAGAGAAGAACCATTCGTTGAACTCTCTCTGCTGGTTGGAGAGCAACTGCCGGATGCCATCACCGATGCTGACGCGGCTATTCTTCAACTCCAACACACTGATAGCGATGCCGTTCACATACAGCACCAGGTCGGGCCTCCGCTCATGGTTACCCATGAGAGTGACCTCTTCGGCGATGGCGAAATCGTTGTCTTCCGGGTCGTTCCAGTTAATGAGGTGTACGGTCTCAGTGACTTTGCCCGCTTCAATCTTCACAGGCACGCCGTAGCGGAGCAGGGCGTAGACGGCCAGGTTATTTCCGTAGAGCGTCCGGCTGTGGTTATCTGCCTCTGAGCGCAGCTTGTGGAGAGCGACGCCGATCTTTGCTGGGCTGTAGCCGTTCTTACTCAGCCGCGCAGAGAGCAAGCCTTCCTCAATATTGGTGTTGCCCTCGCGGTCGGTCCAATCGCCGAGATAGCGATACTTTAGTTCGTCACGGAACAGTGCTATCACCCGTTTCTGCGTAGCACGCTCCGGTTGACCGAACTCGTTCATTTCACGCACCAATCAATTTGAAGTTGACCTGGTATCGATAGAACTTGATGTTGGGCACCATTGCCAGCGCCCGGTGGATTCTCTGGTCGTCTTCAAGGGCGATGATGATTCCGTGAACTGTCTGGTCTTTCTCAGCCAGCATCTCTTGCACGAAGCTCATATAACGCAACGTCTGTCCTACGACTGCATCGCTGGCTCGCCCTTTTTTCAGTTCCACCACCAAAAGGCGCTTCTTATCTTTACTGATCGCAAGAATATCGAGCGGTCCGGTGTCTGTTTGATATTGCTGGGCTTTCTCACCGTCTTCCTCGTAGATGTCATATTCCTTGCCCAGTTCGGTCTGAGCCCAATTCTTTACCAGGAAATGTTCCAGGTGTTCCTCCATCGCAAAAGCGGATGGGTCTTCAACCGTTTCATCGGTCGATATGAGCTTGGGAGCCGAGACGCTTCCGATCAGCTTTTCAATTTCGTCGCGGTAGTGTGAGACGTCGCTAACTGTGCCGATGGACCCGGCAGAGTTTTTCAAAGCATCGCTCATGGCAGCACGGTCGATGCTGACATTAAGCCATTGGACAGTACGGCGATGAGGAAGAATCTTGCCAGGCTCGTAGCTGTAATCACCGCTGACTTCGCCTACTCGATAAAGTCCAGACCCATCCGGGCACAATACGACCTCACCCTTTTTGATTCCTTTCGATACGGTCCATATAGCTCCGCACGCCAACCCGGCGGTGATCTTGGTTTTGTCGGGGTACTTCGCGAGGTAAATGGGGATGAACTCCTTATTGAAGGCTCGCCATTCTTCCGGCAGCTTCCCCGTCAGGTCTTGGTGAATGCCGAAGTCTGTGCCGATGAAGTTCCCAGCGAAGCATTCCGCAGCGTGGACGCTTTTCCGTCCCAACATGACTCGATAGTAATTTTTCGCGGAGTTCACACCAATCGGACCTTTCCAGTGAGGAGTTGCTGCATCATACCCTGCCTGGTCAGCCGGGCTTTAGTGAGTTCTCCTTCCAGCGCAACAATCTCGGCGTCCATGTCGGAGAGGATAGCTGCGATGGCGGCTTGTTCAGCTTTTGTAGCGGGGAGTCTGACTTCAAAAATTACGAGCTGAGTTTTGCTAATTTCAAGAAATGTGCTCCCGCCGCAAAGGCTAATAAAGTCCTGTTTTTTTGTCCGCAGTAGGTAGTAGAGGAACTCGACATCCACATTGTCGATTGGGACAAAATTCTTGAAGCCTTGGTTGGTTGAAACAGGAATTGTATTGAGGGCACACTCACCAATCGTCGCCCGCGAGGTCATCACAATTGAATTGGCAGGGATCATCTCGGCAGAACTGCATTTTAGCCCCTCTACGGTGATCCTTTTGGCGGTCTCACTTAAATATTTATTGCCTCTCAGTGCCGTGATGTCCGTTGGGGTACACCAAGGAATATCTCCATCCCAAAATTGGGGTTGCGTTGTGCTCGGGGTGCCTCCGCTGCGAACTTCAGCAAGCTCTTCCAGCCGCTTTTCTTCCCACTCGCCGCTGAAGCCGGGCAAGCGCTTCTTGCCGGTAAGCAATTCCTGCATAGCGCCTTGTTTGATCTGGCGCTTTTTGGCGATGAGCTGCTCCAGCGACTCGACCAGTGCATCCGCATCGGAAAGCGCCCCGGCGATGGCACGTTGCTCAGCGAGAGGAGGGACAATGACTTTGTATTTCTTCAAATCAGTCTTATTGATCTTCGGATGTCCGCTTCCCGCTATCAGCTCGGAGATCCTCGCCTGACCGTAGTCAGATTTTATGTAGAAAAAGAGATAGTCGTATCGGAGCTTACTGTCGTCGGTCCTTACAACAATCATATTAGGAGCGATTGTTGCCGGCCCCAGGCCACTTGGCATCAGAAGCACTTCGCCAACATTAGCTCCGATGTTTGCAATTAATAGCTCGTTTCCGTGCAGGTTAGATTTCGAGAGGAACTCGTGGCTTTCTTCATCAACGTATTTTTGGGCAGCATGCCCAAGACCCAATCGTAAATCGAAGAGACGGACATAGATTGCAAACTGCGGGGAGTCATAGACTCTGACGTTATTCCGCAGAGACTCGAAGCTGCCAGCAGCCACGAAATCAGTCATCTCTTTAATTTCGTTCTCAAGAAGGCGGCAATTCCACACCTCTGGAATTACACCCATTTCGGTCTGCTTATAGCCATTCGGAACAGGAGGCTCGGCGGCTGAATCTCTCGTTTCATTAATGCTTGCCGCCTTCTCCGTCAACATGCGAACCCCATCCGTTTGAGGTGTTGGTTCACTTTTGTTTCCAATTCGGCCACACGCGTGACCATCTGTGGCAGAGGGGTTTCGTAGCGTTCGGCCAATTCCTTTACGCGCTGGGTCAATGTCTGGCTAATCCGGTCCATCTCCCCATGGATGGCGGTGTTCATAGCGGTCAGCCATTTGTCGTCTACCACCAGCATCTTAATCTCAGCCTCGGTCAGCTTTGGATAGTGGGTGTAGGCTTTAGCGTCGAGTTCGGCTTCAGCATCCTTGACACGTCTTTCCAGATCTGTCTTTTCCGCATTCGACTTCAGCCATTCGTTCAGCACGTCAGGATCGTTCCTGGATTCCACGTCACCTTCTATCTCGTTGAGACGTGAGACGACGTTGACCTTGTTCACTTTGTCGAGTTCTGCGAATGCGCCGTCTTCATCGTTATTCTCTTCCTCCAGCTCGACTAGTTTGGCGCTGACGCTATCCAGCCCAGCTGTGAGTTGGTCAATTGCCGCCTGCTCGTTCCCGTAGTAACGGGCAACGATGAGTTGCTTCGGCACGAGATCACAAGTCCAACCCTTGTCCTTTTCCTTGCCCTTCTTGTCGGTCTCGATGATGCGATAGGTCTCGGCCTTCCAGCCATCGGCTGCGATCAGGTAGCAATCGTCCTGCATGGTCTCCGCCCAGTAGTCCATCAGGTGCTGGTAGATATCGTACGGGTCGATAAGCGGCTTGTCGGCGTAATGGGTGAGCAAGCTTTCTGAAAGCTGGGTAATGACATGCTTCGGGTGACAGCCGAGTTGCAGGGCTTTGAGCGTCTTGGCCGTCTTGTCTCGCCAGACTTTGAAGTGTGCGTTCATACCAGCGGCAAAAGTGGAGAACTCGGTGTGATCGTAGATTGTGGACTTGATTGCCGATTTCTCCACGGCGAGGTCGAGGTAGCCGGGGCGGTTAGCCTTGAAAAGTACATCTCGAAGCTTTGGACACACCTTCCAATAACTAGTGAGGGCTTCCACGTCTCGAACAGGGATACCTCCGCGCAGGTGACCTTCGATGTCCTGGAGGTCTTCGGCCTGCTGGCTGTCGATGTAGCGCGGCAGGTTGAGGTTGAACTCGTTCTTCTCAATCTCCTCGACGCTGACCATCCGCGAATACTTTGGAATTTCTAGCCGCTTGGTGAAGGCATCCACGATCTTGTGGATATCTTGGGCTCGAAGGCGATTCTTTGGGCCGTCCTTTATAAAGCCGTCACTGGCGTCGATCATGAAAATGCCCTTGCGGGCATGGGAATCTTGTTTGTCTATGACGACAATGCAGGCAGGGATGCCTGTGCCGTAAAACAGGTTCGGAGGCAGCCCGATGATGCCCTTGATATAGCCCTTGCGGACAAGACTGCGGCGAATGTCGGCCTCAGCATTGCCACGGAACAGCACGCCATGAGGCAAGACGCATGCACCCTTGCCAGTGCTCTTGAGGGAACGAACGATGTGAAGTAGGTAGGCGTAGTCGCCTTGTTTCGCAGGTGGCACGCCAAAATGCTTGAAACGTTCGAAGGGATCATTGAGCGGATCGAGCCCAGTGCTCCAGCGCTTGTCAGAAAAAGGTGGATTGGCGACGACATAGTCGAAGGTCTTGAGCGTGTCGCCGTCCTTGAATTTGGGGTCGGCGACGGTGTTGCCTTGGATGATCAACGCCGTAGGATTGTTGTGCAGGATCATGTTCATGCGAGCAAGACCGCTGGTAGCGGCGTCCTTCTCCTGCCCGTAGAGGGTGACTTTGGTAACAGCCGCATCGCCTACCTTGAGCAGCAGGGAACCAGACCCGCAAGTGGGATCGTAGACGGTCGTGGAACTCGTGGTAACCGCGTCATGTATACCCGAAATCTGCGCAATGATTCGGCTGACCTCAGCGGGGGTGTAGAACTGCCCCTTACTCTTGCCGCTCTCTGTGGCGAAGTGCCGCATGAGGTATTCGTAGGCATCGCCGAGGATGTCGTCGCCTTCCGCTCGGTTCTTTGAAAAATCCAGCGCCTTATTCTCGAAGATTGCGATGAGATTGGTGAGCCGTTCCACCATCTCTTTGCCGCTGCCGAGTTTGGATGCGTCATTGAAGTCCGGCATGTCGGACAGCTTGTTGGCGTTGGCCAGTGGCGCGATGATCTTCTTATTAATCTGGTCGCCGATATCTGGCTTGCCCTTGAGCGCGACCATATCCTTGAAGCTCGCGCCCTTCGGGATCGTGATCGGGGCAAAGGGCTGCCCAGCGTACTTATCGCTAACGTATTTGATGAACAGCAGAACGAGGACATAGTCCTTGTATTGGCTGGCATCCATGCCGCCACGCAGCTCATCGCAACTGCTCCAGAGCGAGCTATAGAGCTGTGATTTCTTCAGAGCCATTTGCTTTCAGTCCTGTCCTACTACGACTAGTCGGAATCTCGCGTCAAAACCCCGGTATGTGCAATGCTTCGCGATATCCGTCATAGCCTTCAAGCGCTTCCCGAGGCAACTCTCTCTCCCAAAACTCATCCGCGAGCAAATAGGGGAACCGTTCGGAGGGACAGCCGACATTATATGCGAACTCTCGTACTGGGGCTGATGATCGTCGTTGTTGTTGACTTATTTGGACAGTCTGCCTAGTTTACTGCGATGAGTTTAAATGGCATCAAAAACTCAGAGCTACCGAATGCAGCGTCCCGGAATGAAAATATTTCTGACAATTTGGCTCCTCTCCCCATAGGCTTGCTGTCTGGCAGACTGCCGAAATGAATCTTTCTGACTTATCGCCTCCGGAATTGCTGGGTCTTCATGCGGAAGTGGCCGACGAGCTTCGCACGCGAGGCATTATACGAAGCGCGAATAGTCCTACCGGGGATCTGGCGGAGTATCTTTTCTGTAAAGCATTTGGGTGGAAACAAGAGGGGAACTCGCGCGCCAACATCGACGCTTTCAGCCCTGACGGCATTCGCTATCAGATTAAGGCCCGCCGGATCACGCGATACAACAGCTCTCGGCAGCTATCGGCGATTCGGGACCTTGGCGCCGCGCATTTTGATTTCCTCGCGGGAGTGCTGTTCAACGAAGACTACAGCGTCATGCGTGCGGCGCTCATTCCGCATGCTGTGGTTGTGGAGCGGGCGTCCTTTGTCGAGCGCACAAACAGCCATCGATTCCTATTGTGCGATGAGATCTGGAACGCTTGTGGTGTACGTGACGTCACGGCGGAACTGCAAGCTGTTAACTTTTAGCGAACCGTAGGAGGCGCGATGGCCCACACCGCTATTTTCCTTGGAGCCGGGGCATCGAAGGCGGAGGGCGCACCTCTTCAGGGAGAGTTATTCAAAGATTATTTTTCAGCGCCATCTTTCAGGAAGAGCCACTCGAAGATGGATAAGGAGCTGACCGCATTTTTTTCGGAGATGTTTCACCTGGATGTGAAACGTGGCGACATCTCAAAAATCAATTTTCCCACCTTTGAGGAAGTACTCGGTCTCACTGACCTTGCCATCATGCGCAAGGAAGCCTTCAGACACTTCGATATCGAGAATAGGGATAGGAACAGTGGCCGCCTGCGATTCATTGCTCAGTACCTGGTTTTTCTCGTGGCAAAGGTGCTCCATACCAAACTGCACGGCCGTGCCAGACTTCATCGCGACCTAGTCACTGCTCCTCGAGAAGGAAACGAACTGCGGAGCATGGTCTTTGTATCGACCAACTATGACATTCTCATCGACAATGCGCTTACTGAGGAGTTGGCGCACGGCATCGATCTGGACTATGGTGTCGAGTTCCGCAATTTCGACTGGCCCAATGACTGGAAGCGCCCCCGACGCGACAACAGTGTTTCACTCTTCAAGCCTCACGGCTCCCTGAATTGGTTGTTTTGTCCAACCTGCGACGAGCTCGAAATCACCCCCAAGGAAAAGGGTGTCATTACCCGTCTCATTTCGGAATTCGCGGATAGGAGATGCGTGGAGTGCGGAAGCGTTTATTCGCCCCTAATTGTTCCGCCCACCTTTTACAAGGACCTCAACAACGTATTCCTCAGCTCGATCTGGAACCGGACCGATGTCGCGTTACGAAAGGTGAATCACATTGTCTTCTGCGGTTATTCCTTCCCGGACGCCGACATACACATTAAGTATTTGCTCAAACGCGCCCAGACAAACAGAGGAGGAGCGCTCAAAGTCACAGTGATCAATAATTTTGTAGGCAAGGACCACGAGATAACCAAGCAGGAAAAGCACCGTTACGACCGGTTTCTCGGGAACGGGGTGGACTACACGGGCATGTCTTTCGAAGATTTTGCGGCCAATCCACTTGCGGTGCTCCGGCCATAGAGCATTTCAGAACCCGAGTCAGTTAAGAACACCCTCCTGCTGAAAGTATCGCGCCGCAGCCTGCCGGTGGTCGCCATACAGATGGTACAAGGAACGAACTGGCCGCCTCTGCATGCGCCCGTGGCACAGCGCGCTGTATCAAACCAAATCCTTTGATACAGTCACGGCATCAAGGAGAATAGGCTCAAAAATCAGGACTTGCGAGATCGAATCTGACAGCCATTTGATACATGACACTCGGCGGGAATTTCTCTCAGACACCTCGGAACAGTTCGGAAAGGGAGATTTTAAGTGCCCGGGCTAGCTTCTCGATGTTAGCCAGCCCGACGTTGCGCTCGCCCCGTTCAATCCCTCCAACATAAGTCCGGTCGAGACCACAAAGATCGGCGAACGCCTCTTGCGACACTCCCAGCTTGTGACGCCGCTCGCGTAGGGCCTTGCCGAACCGGATTCGAACTTCTTCCATAATGAGATTGCATATTTGGCTTCTCCGCTGTTAATGTGTCCACGGACTATGAGTATCACTCAAGTCTGAGTGCTCCCGTAGGGTTGGGGACGCGCACATGGTCTTTAAGACTCTCACCTGCATACTCGCATTCGTGGTGGTCGCGGAAGCTGGATATATCTTCTTGCATCGCCACCCGATCAATCGATTCAAGTCGGTGGATGACAACGGGTATGCCGCATTCGATACTGCGACTGGACAGCTCTGTAGGACGATTCGGGTGAAGTCGACTCTGAAGGGCGTTCAGTACTCTCCATCTTTTGATCACGCTCCTGAATCCCATTTGGGGAACCCTACCGAGGGCAAGACTTCAACAGTCCATGACCGCATTCTTGACGCGATTCGAAACAGCCCGAGTAATACCGCGGAAGCCGAAAATCTCCGCGTAGAATTGGTTCGGGACCTTCCTGCCTGTTCGGACATTCGCTAGGAGGAGCAACCGTGCCCAGCGAACTGATCAGCGAATTCGGTACTCCCGGAGCATCGTACGAGTGGCTTGACGCCCAGGCCAAGCTGGCAATCCGACATATCAAGAAAGTCTGTGGCGATCCCCCTCGGGAGATGGAGCTCGAAATTGTCTGGCAAGAGCACGACCTCGGCAACTATCCGATCATCAGCTTGGTCTGGGAAGACGCCATGCGGGGAGCGCCATGGAATTACATCTCTAGGTGCGAAGCTGCATTAGCAGCATACGAGAACGGGGGAGAGCTTCCGCCAGGTTGGAAGATGCCAACTGTCCGTTCAGATGACGCGGATGGGTGTGACGATGCACAGTTTGATCCCGAAAAGCCCCCAGAACCTCCCGAAGCACTTGATCTCCTCGAGCTTCAGCGTTACGTAAGTAAACTGACCGAATGGGGGTTCGAATCCGCCAAGCACGAGCGAAGCAAGCCTAGGTTGGTCGAAAGCGAAGAAGACGATGAAGACGAATCTTGACCCTTTCTAGACGTGCCGTGTCTGCCCAGACAAACGCCGTAGAGCGACGATCTTGGCTGCCGCGGCACCTTCTTCCAGCAAGCAGATCATCTATCACTCTGCTTGCCCAAAAACCCGCTCAAAGGCTCACCCGTAAGCCCAAGAATTCAGACACCCAAAATCTAAACTTTAGACTGCCCACAAAGAACTGTTTGTGGGCACATGATGTCCGGTTAGGCACTGGAAGTAGATCGGAAAACAAACCGCGCTTATCGGTTCCAATTGGCATCGGATCTGCGACACAGATTTATCGACCATTCGCCTCGCATCCGGAATAGAATCGACCAGCCCCGGTTCAGCAAAGGCCTTTGTGAACATGGCAGCCTTTTCCAATTTGGAGACATTTTGGCAGGATGCTCGCTACGGTGTGCGGGTGTTGCGAAAGAATCCTGGCTTCACGGCGGTTGCCGTCCTTACACTCGCACTCGGTATCGGCGCGAGCACCTCCGTTTTCAGTCTGATCAACGCCGTGCTAATACGTTCGCTGCCCTACCACGAGCCGGACAGTCTCGTCTATCTCTGGTCCCCCAATCCACGGTTTCAATTGCCCATCGAATACCTAACGCCGATGAACGCCGACTTTTTCGATCTGCAAAAACAAAATCATTCGCTCGAAAGCCTGGCTCTCTTTGGCCCCGCGAAATTCAATGTTGCTAGTGAGGGGCGAGCAGATGCTTTGGGTGGGGCACGTGTCACGGGCGAGTTCTTTAAGACGATGGGGATTGCGCCAGAGCTCGGACGACCGCTGGATGAGCAAGATGATCAGCCAGGCCGGGAAACGGTTGCTGTCATCAGTCATCGTTTATGGCAGGTCCAGTTCGGGGCGATGCCGGGCATACTGGGCAAGACACTGCTTCTTGACGCGAAGCCCTATCGCATTATCGGAGTTATGCCTTCAGGTTTTGCTTTCCCTCACGCGACGGATGCTATGGACGCAGCGAACGTCAGCGACATCTGGATCCCTTGGGCCATGACCTCGGAGCAGAGGGCTAACCGAAACGACAGTGAGGGCAATGCGATTGGTCGGTTGCGTCAGGGCGTTTCCCTAGAGCAGGCACAGGCAGAAATGAGCGTCCTCATGGTAAAGATCGACTCGCTCCGACCGGCGAAAGACCGAGGTTTTGGCGCGTTGGTGAAGCCCTTTGTGGCTTCAGTCACTGGAGGTTCTCGTCGTGCGTTGCTCATTTTGATGGGAGCCGTCGCATTTCTCATGTTAATTGCGAGTAGCAATGTTGCGAGTTTGGTGATGGCCCGCGGCGAGGGCAGGGTTTACGAAATGGGCGTTAGAGTTGCCCTCGGCGCGCCGCGTTCACGTCTGATTCGGCAGCTATTGAGCGAATCTTTCTTGCTGGGGATCGGTGGCGGAGTGCTGGGCTGCTGCCTGGCGTTCGCCTCGATTCGGCTCCTCATGCGGCTTGATCCTGGCAATGTCCCGCGTCTCGAAGAAACATCTTTAGACAGCACCGTTCTATTGTTTGCGGTGGGCCTCTCGGCACTTACGGCTTTGTTGTTCGGGCTGTTCCCATCGTTGTCCGCATCACGTTGTCATCCCGCCGCCGTGCTGAATTATTCGGGAAACAAAAGCGTCAAGGGAGGACGGAGTCGCTTTCGTGCGGGACTAATCGTGGGGCAGGTAGCCTTGACTGTTGTGTTGTTAATCGGATCAGGCTTGCTGATTCGGAGCCTACAAAGTGTATATTCCGTGGATAAAGGCTTCGAGCCGCGCTCCACCCTGACCATGCATCTTTCCTTGGACGCTAGATACACGGAACCCGAACGGCAGGCTGCCTTTTTTCACGGCCTAATCGACAAGCTCTCTGCTTTGCCAGGTGTGCAAGCGGCCGGTGCGATCACTAACTTGCCTCTAGGCCACGGAGAAACTCTGAGCTGGTTAACAGTGGAAGGCTTCTCGTTTGATGAGAAGTTGTTTTTTCAGACACGGTCAGTCACTCCCAATTATTTTTCGGCTATGGGCATTCGTATTCTTGAAGGGCGGTCCTTCACTGATAGCGACGCGGCCAAACGTCCCTTGGTAGCGATTGTGAATCGGTCCTTCGCCGAAAAGTATTTTCCTGGCCTCGAGGCTTTGGGCAGGCGCTTTCATTTCGTCGACGGTAACCCAACACCCATGTGGTTCACGATCGTTGGTGTTGCTGCTGACGTTCGCCATTCCAGTTTGGAAGAATCGCCCAAATTACAAGCCTACCTCCCATTTTGGCAGAGCAGTTCCACGGACGCCTCCATTGTCATTCGCACGAACGCGTCACTCGGCTGGCTTGTGTCCGCTGTTCGTAAGGAAGTGAACGCAATCGATCCGGCTCTTGCCCTCGCTGATATCTCTACCATGGATCAACTTGTCTCCGAATCAATCGCTGTTCGCCGCTTTCAGACGCTTCTCCTGTCTGTATTTGCGGGCGCAGCTCTTTCACTTGCTCTAGTCGGACTATACGCCTTGCTAGTCTCCTCTATACAGCAGAGGACCGCCGAACTCGGTATCCGTATGGCCCTCGGCGCTCAACGATCTGACCTTCTCTCGCTAGTACTCGGCAACGGAATGAAACTCGTTCTAACTGGCCTGACTATCGGGCTGGCGGCGGCGCTTGCACTCAACCGCCTAGTGGTCAGCCTGCTCTATGGTGTGCGCGCCACCGATTTGGTGACGTTTGCAAGCGTTGCCGTTTTGCTCTCGTTGGTTGCGCTAGCCGCCTGCTACATCCCCGCCCATCGCGCTACTCGCGTCGATCCCATCATCGCACTGCGCTATGAATAGAGTTCGTCTCGTACTCCTTTAGGTTTTGGTTGGCCAGCCAATTCCGATACACAGGCCCGACTCCTGGCAAGTGCCTGGTTAGCGCAAATCGGAAAAGAATCGCGAGAAAGCACATGTCCGGTTTGACTAATCAGGGAAGTACAGGCATTCAGTGCTGGTGCAATTCAAATACGAATCAATTCGAAATCGTTCCGATCGTCCCCAGCCACGTCTCCACCAACTGAGGCCATCCCGTTATCGGAAGCTCCGTGCGCCGCAGCCCGAACGCATGCCCGCCCTGCGCATACAAATGCATCTCGACGGGAACCTTAGCGTCCTTCAAGGCGATGTAGTAGACGA
>WNFO01000350.1_pt1 | contig 63809 bp, 66 predicted proteins | sample 5400251 | NCBI WGS metagenome assembly WNFO01 (sample SAMN13153354, study PRJNA577476) | soil metagenome | isolation source: 100 cm saprolite under Madrone tree | place: USA:California | collected 2016-06-14 | reverse complement strand
GTGGGTTACTTCTTCGTCTGGACCGTGTTCGGAATGGCTGCTTTTCCGCTGGGCGTCGCACTGGCGGCGGTCGAGATGCAGCAGGCGGCGCTGGCGCGCGCCGTACCGATCGTGGTCGGTGTGGTCGTCCTGATGGCCGGCTTCCTCCAACTCACCGCGTGGAAGCTGCGTCACCTCGCCTGCTGCCGGGAGATACCCCGGCGCGGCCGTACGCTGCCGGCCGACGCCGGCACGGCCTGGCGACACGGCCTGCGCCTCGGCCTGCACTGCAGCCGCTGCTGTGTCGGTCTGATAGTGATCCTCCTGGTCATCGGCGTCATGGACCTTCGCGCGATGGCGGTCGTGGCGGCAGCCATCACCGTCGAGCGTCTCGCACCGGCCGGTGAGCGCGTCGCGCGAGGCACCGGGGCCGTCGCCGTCGGGGCAGGGTTGTTTCTGATCGCGCGAGCAGCCGGGCTCGGATGACGTATACGCGTCGTGCGGCGTCTACCTGAAAGCGTGACCCCGCCGGGGCCGTCGAGGCGGGTCAGCTCAGACTTGTGGGCGTGTGTTCCGGTTTATCGATGTTCTTGTCGGCGTGACCGGCGGCTTGCGCCTGCAGATCCGCGTGGTACGAGCTTCGCACCAGCGGGGCGCAGGCCGCGTGCGCAAACCCGAGCGCGCGCGCCTCGCGCTCGTACCCGTCGAAGGTTTCCGGAGTTACGTAGCGCAGCACCGGCAGATGGTGTGCGCTCGGAGCAAGGTACTGGCCGATGGTGAGCATTTCGACGCCGGCCTCGCGCAGATCGCGCATCACCTGCAGGATCTCTTCATCCGTCTCGCCCAGTCCGACCATCAGCCCGCTCTTGGTCGGCACCGACGGCACGAGCTCGCGGAATTCCCGCAGTAGCCTGAGCGAGTGCGCGTAGTCGGCACCCGGACGGGCACCGCGGTACAGGCGCGGCACGGTCTCCAGGTTGTGGTTCATCACGTCCGGTGGTGTGGCTTGCAGGATCGGCAGTGCCCGATCGAGCCGGCCTCGGAAATCCGGCACCAGCACCTCGATCCGGGTGGCCGGCGAGGCGTGCCGGATGGCACGGATGCAGTCGGCGAAATGCCCGGCACCACCATCGCGCAGATCGTCGCGGTCGACCGACGTGACCACCACGTAGCGCAGTCCGAGCCGCGCCACCGAAGCGGCCAGGTGGGCCGGCTCGTCCGGGTCGAGTGGATTGGGACGGCCATGGCCGACGTCGCAGAAGGGACAGCGCCGTGTGCAAAGATCGCCCATGATCATGAACGTCGCGGTGCCATGGCCGAAGCACTCGCCGATGTTGGGGCAGCTCGCCTCTTCGCACACCGTATGCAACTGATGCTCCCGCAGCAGCGCCTTGATCTCGTAGAACCGGGTGGCGGCGGACCCCGCGCGCACCCGGATCCAGTGCGGCTTAGGAAGCGGACGCGCGCCGGGTTCCGCAAGGATCGGGATCAGGCGGGTTTTGGCGGCGCCTTTGAACTTGCCGGCCGGCTTGATGGATTGCGGTGTCTCGCTCACGGGTTCAGGTGGGCGGCCAGCCGGTCGGAGAGCCGGCCGGCTGCCTCGGTCCAGGGAAGATCCACCCCAAGTGTAGCCAAGTCGACCGTGGCAAGACCGGCGTAGCCACAGGGATCGATGCCGGCAAACGGCGCGAGGTCCATGGCGACATTCAGCGCGACGCCGTGATAGCTGCATCCGTTGCGGATCCGTATGCCCAGCGCGGCGATCTTGGCCAGCCCATCGAACGGCCCGGCGCCGCCGCCGGGATACGGCACGTACACTCCCGGCGCTCCGCGCACGCGCCGGCCGACCACTCCGTACGGTTCCAGTGTCTGGATCACCGCCTGCTCGATCCGGAACACCAGTTCGCGCACGGTGATGCCCAGTCGGCGAAGATCGATCAACGTGTAGACGATCGCCTGGCCAGGTCCGTGGTACGTGACCTGGCCGCCGCGATCGGTTGCAACGACCGGGGTCACGCCCGGTGCGATCAGGTGCTCCCGCCGGCCGGCCTGGCCGAGTGTGTAAACCGGGTCATGCTCGAGCAGCCACAATTCGTCGGCCGTCTGCGTGCCCCGCTGCACAGTGAACTCGCGCATCGCGTGCCAGGTTGGCAGGTAGGGCGCGCGGCCCAGCAGACGGCGGATCGGTTCGGGTTGCGACATCGGGACTGCCGCCCGCGGGAGGGCGGGCCGGACTTGGCCCGATTATTGTCGCATCGAGCTACGAGCCATTTGCTGCGTTCCGACTGTCCAGGCACCTTTCCCGATGAAATCCGGCGACCGGCGCCGACTGCTGGTTTCGTCCGCGGCGGCGGCCCTGTCCGCGACGGCGGTGGGCCTGGGCGCCGCCACCGCGGCCGCACCGCTGCGCGCCGCGCTTGGCGCTGGACTGGGCGATTCGCCGGCCCGATCCAGCCTCTCGCAGTGGCCGCGCGAGCTCTGGATCACGCGGCCCGAAGCGCAGGAATCGGTGCGAGCCGTTTACTGGGCCGACGGCGCTTTGCAGCCGGAGGGCTGCCGCGCGATCGATCGGATCTATCGCGATTTGCGGGCAGGGGTCGAACGGCCGATTTCAACAGGGCTGCTGAATCTGAACTACGTGATGCAATGCGCGGTCGCGCAGTGCTGGTCCGCGCGCCCGATGGTGCTGCTGTCCGGCTTTCGCACGCCGCAGACCAATCGGCAGGTCGGCGGCGTCGAGCCCAGCGTCCACTTCACCGGGAAGGCGGACGACTACATTTACGCCGGCCTTTCGTTTCAGGACAACCTGCGGCTCGCCTGGCTTTTTCGCGTCGGAGGCCTGGGCGTGTATCCGGACCGCGGGTCGCTGCACAAGGATGTCGGGCGCGCGCGCATCTGGGTTCAACACGGGCGCGCCGCCTCGAGCGGGCCGGATCCGGGCTTGCGCTTTGGCGCGGGCCGATGAGACGGCAGAGCGTTTGGATGAGACTGACCCGCCTCGCCTTTTTCACGGTACTGCTCGCCGCAGGCGCCAGCGCCCTGCAGGCGTTTCCCAGCGAGCCGTCGCAGCGGGCGTCGGTGGTCTGCAGGCCGGTTCTTTTCTTGACCCATGTTGCCGCCGAGATCTCGTCCTCGATGAACGAATCGGGCCGGATCGGTCCGGCACGACAGCCATGGCATGACAACGCGCATCGGGCCTGCTTGCGCATCGCCGAGCGGATCTTCATCGCGGCCGCCGAATCCTGACGACCAGCGGACCGATACTGCGACAAGCCCCAGTAGCGACCGGGATCCACCGCCTCTGGTGCTCGATCAGATCGGCTACGAAGCGGCGGACCTGGCGGCGATCCGCCAGGCGATCCATGCGCCCGACGGCCTGGTGCTGGTCGTCGGCCCATCCGGGTCCGGGCGGCGCACAGCGCTTTATTCGATGCTGGAACAAGTCGACCCGGTGCGGCGAAGCATCCAGACGATCGAATCGAGCGTTCTGCGGCCGGTTCCCGGCTGGCTGCAACTTCGCGTGCCGGATGGCCGCCGGCGCGACGGGAGCCGTTGGGAACGAATCTTCGCCCGGAGCTTGCGCAGCGGAGCCCACGCGATCCTGGTCGAGAAAGTCGCGACCCCCGGCATGTCGCAGCTTGTGGTACGAGCCGCCCAGGCGGGCCATCTGGTGCTGTCGAGCATGGCGCTGAGTCGGGCCTGCAGCGCCATCGCGGAATTGCAGCGATTGCGGGTGACCACAGCCCAAGTGATCGACGCCTTGTCGCTGGTGATCGGTCACCGGTTGATCGGCCGGCTGTGTCCGCAATGCTCGACGCCGGATAACCGCGAGCCGGTCCGCCGTGCGCTGGCGGTCGCGCTGAACACCTGGCTGGCCGGTCACGCGATACAGGCCCGGCGGGCGGCGCCGGCCGGTTGCGCGCACTGCGGGCATACCGGCTATCGGGGCCGGGTGCTGGCCTACGAGCTGATCGATCTGGATATGCGGGCGCGCGGGCTGATCGCATCCGGTGTTGACATCGTCGAGCTCGAGCCCGGGCTGCTGGCCGAGGGCCGCTCGATCTGGGATCGCGGGCTGAAGCAGGTGGCCGATGGAACGACCTCGCTCGATGCGCTGCAGGCGGCGGTCAGGCAGCCGCATTAACCATCTCCCTAAAGGCAGAGGGGAGGCCACCGGTGCCTTTCTAAGAGAGTGGAGGCCAACTCCTTGCCGCCAAGACGAACCTTCCTGGTGCTGTGAAAAGAGGGCCACCGCAGAGGTTAGGCTGAACCCGCGAGCGCGCCGGGGTGGCCGGCATGCCCCTATCCAGCTTACGATGCGCGGGGGCGTCATAAGCCGACGGTCGTAAGGATGGGAATGCGTCTGTTTGACCTGCTGATCCACGTGGCCGAGGAGCGCGACTTCGCGGTCAGCGACATACACATCGATTGCGGCGTGCCGCCTGCGCTCCGGCTGCCGGACGGGCTGCGCAGCGTGCGCGGCTATGAAACGCCGGTCAAGGCTTCCGACATCGAAGACCTGCTGCGCGACCTCGGCCTGGACGCGCAGGACATCCTGGCGCGCGTGGCGGCAGGGGGCGGGCAGACCCGGCTGTCGGTGACCTCGATCCAGGGGGTCGCCTTCCGGCTCGCGATCACCCGCTTCGGCGGCCTCACTGCCAGCGGCCGCGGCGGGCTGTTCAGCCTGGCACTGCGTCGCTTGCGGCCGACGGCGCCAGCCTTCGCCGACCTCGGCCTTCCCGAGGAGGTGGGCGAACTGGCGACGCTGAAGCGCGGTCTGGTGCTGATCACCGGCGAAACCGGCGCCGGCAAATCGACCACGCTGGCGGCGCTGATCGAGTACTTGAACACCCAGTCCAACCTGAGGATCGTCACGATCGAAGAACCGGTCGAGTACCGATTCGAATCGCGCCGCTGCCTGATCCAGCAGCGCGAAGTGGGCTTCGATGTCCCGTCGTTCGAACTGGCGGTCGAACACACGTTGCAGCAGGACCCCGACGTGATCGTGATCGGCGAGATCCGCAATCTGGCGACGCTGCAGGCGGCGTTTCGCGCGGCCAGTTCAGGGCATCTGGTGTACGCGACGCTGCACACCAGTTCGGCCGCCAAGACGCTGCAGCGGATCCAGGACCTGTATCCGATCGAATTCCGTCACCAGGCGCTCAGCGATACTGCCGCGTTTCTGGCCGCGGTGATCAGCCAGACGCTGCTGCCGAGCCGCGACGGCAAGCGACGCCATCTGGCGCACGAAATCATGACGGTCAACCCAAAGCTGCGCGCGATGATCCGCGACGCCAAGTGGTTGCAGATACGGGGTGAAGTCGATCGGCGGGCGCCGCTGTCGCATCTGCTGAACCATTCGCTGGCGTCGCTGGTCGCGGGAGGACTGGTCGAGCACGACGTCGCCCGTACCGCGTCCGAGGACGCGGGCGATCTGGAATCGCGCATCGGCGATCTGGCCGCCGCCGAGGAGGGGCGGCGCTGACTTGCTTTCAGCGGGTCCACCGCCACCGATCAGGGCGTGTCCCTGTTCGGTGCAGTGGCCCAGATCAAAGGACCACGCGCACCATCGGATGTTGCGTCAGTTCCCGGTACAGCGCGTCGAGCTGACCGCGCGAGCGGGCGGTGATCGTCGCGCTGATCGACAGATACTTGCCGGCGCGCGATTCGCGCACCTGGATCGAGGTCGTGTCGAAGTCCGGTGCGTGAGTGCGCAGCACCTGGGTTATCGCGCTTTCGAACCCCTGCTGATTGACGCCGACGATCTTGATCGGGAAGTCGGTCGGGTACTGGATCAGGCTTTCCTGGTCGGCCATCGACGCACTCTCCGGCAGCATCTGCACCGGATGCTACAGCGCATCGATCGCCTCGTCGTAACCGCGCCGCAAATGGCGGTACACGGGGCCGGGGCGGCCGTCGCCGATCGGGCGGCCATCGAGCTCGACAATTGGAAGAACTTCGCGGGTGGCGGCGCTCAGCATCAGCTCGTCCGCTCCGCGCACCTCGCTCATCGAAATGATCCGGGCGTCGAAGGGAATCGAGGCGCGCTCGCACAGCTCCTGGATGAACCCGTACCGGATGCCTTCCAGGATCAGGTTGTCCCGCGGCGGCGCCAGCACGCGGCCGGATTTGACCACCCAGACGTTGCTGGCTGAACCCTCGGTCAGGCGTCCGTCGCGATGCTGCACGACCTCGTCGACTCCCCGATCGGCCGCCTGCTGGCGCGCCAGTACCGCGCCCAGCAGCGAGACCGATTTGATGTCGCACCGCAGCCACCGCAGGTCGGGCACCGAAATCGTGCGCAGGCCGCGCTCGCGCTGGGCCGGGCTGGGCCGGTTTAGCGGCGAGGCCATCGCGAACACGGTCGGCGCGACGTTGGCGGGAAAGGTGAAATCGCGCTTGGCCACGCCGCGCGTCACCTGCATGTACACGACCAGATCCTCGACGGTCGCGGATTGGGTTAGCCAGCCGATGATCGCATGCCACTGCTCCCGCGGGTACGGATTGTCGATCCGGGCCTCGGCCAGACTGCGCTGCAGCCGGTCCAGGTGCTGCTCGAGGCGGAAAGGGCGCTTGCGATAGGCCGGGACCACTTCGTAGATGCCGTCGCCGAAGATGAAACCGCGGTCCAGCACCGGTATGTGAGCCTTCGAAAGCGACAGATACTCGCCATTCAGGTAGCACAGGGTGTCGTCGGGAGTCATCGCGATCCGTTCCTCGAGCCCGCTCGCGCGCGCCCGATCGGCGTTCACGCGCTGTCGCGCAGGTATTCTGCCTCGGCCCCGAGCACGTGGCGAGCCACGAGTCTCTTCAGGTTCGGCAGCCGGTGATGAAAGAAGTGATCGGTTCCGGGGATCACGACGACCGGCACCTCGCAATTGCGGGCCCATGCGAATACGTCGGCCAGCAGGATCGTTTCGTCCTGTTCGCCGTGGATGACCAGCGTCTGCGAATCGACCGCCGGCATCGGCCACTTGCCCGCCGCCGCGCCCACCAGCACCAGGTGCCGGACCGCCGTGCCGTGGCCCTTCAGCCGGACGGCCGCCTGCGCGGCCACGAAGCTTCCAAACGAGAATCCGGCCAGCGCGATCGGCCGCGCCGGCCCGGACCCTGGCACCGTGTCCGGCAGCCAGGCGACATTCTCGATCAGGTGCATCAGATCGTCGAGTTCTCCGCGGCCGTCGTCATGCCGACCTTCGGTGCCGCCGACGCCTCGAAAGTTGGAACGCACCGCCAGCCAGCCCAGGGCGGAAAACACCCGGGCCAGCGTCGAGACGACCTTGTTATCGAGGCTGCCCCCGTACAGCGGGTGCGGGTGAGTGATATGCGCGATACCGACGGGCGTCGGGGCGTCGGGCCAATCCAGCGCCACCTCGATCCGGCCGGCCGGTCCCGACACCAGGCGCCGCTCGATTCGGACGGTCACGGAAGCAGGAGCCGCTCGACTACGCGCCCGTGCACCAGGTGCGAATCGATGATCTCGTCGATGTCCTTCTCGTCGATATACGTGTACCAGACCGCTTCCGGATACACGACCAGGCAAGGGCCCAGGTCGCATCGATCCAGGCAGCCGGAACGGTTGATGCGCACTCCGCCCGGACCCGATCGCCGCAGTGCCTTGATCTTGTCCTTCGCGTAGGCCTGCATCGCCTCGGAGCCCCGAGCGGCGCAGCAGATCTCGCCGGATTCACGCCGATTGATGCAGAAGAAAACGTGTCGCTTGAAGTAGCTCATCGGCGAAATGATACGGATTGGCCGGCCTGACCCATGCGAAGCTGTCCTCGGCACCCAATTTGACACCATACGCCATCGCCTTGGCCATTAGCGCTGCCACGCACAAGGCCGGCGGCACGCATGTCTCCGGGCGCTCGAGCGCAGGGTCGAAACCAGGGCCAGACCCGCGGCCTCCGGATGGACCCGCACCCGTTCGGTTTCAGAAACTGCGTCCGGCGAGGATGGATTTTCGGCCGAGCCGGGTTGCTCCGGCGACGCGAATCGGACCGCCAGCGCTTCGGTGGTACAGTCCCCGCCGTTCGTGTTGATAAGGGTCAGACCAAGTTCCCGACTCAAATGTCCGGTTTCAAAACGACGGGCCGCACGCCCGGTCAACCGCCTCCCGTCGGTGGGTCCGGCTCACAAGGGTTCGACGCGCCGCTGTCGCGCGAGGCGATCGAGCAGGCGCTCGGTCTGGCGGGTTCGGTGCGGGTCGATGTGGTGGAGCAGACCGGATCGACCAACGACGATCTGCTGGAATCGGCGCGCCTGGCCGCCCCGGACAGGCCCGCGCTGCGGGTGGCCCTGCACCAGTTCGCGGGCCGCGGCAGGCACGGCCGGCGCTGGCACGACGCACGAGGCCGCGCGCTGCTGTTCTCGGTGATGACAGCCTGGATGCGCGATCCGGCGGTCGCCTCGGCGGTGACGCTGGCTTGCGGCATCTCGGTGGCCGAAGCGCTGAGGCAGCGGGGCATCGAGGCCCGGCTGAAATGGCCTAACGATCTGTTGCTGTCGGATCGCAAGCTGGGGGGCATCCTGACCGAGCTGGCGTTCGATCCACTTGGGCGTGCGAGCCTGGTGGTGGGCGTCGGCTTGAACCTTTGCCTGGATCCGGAGACGCGCGTGGCGATCGATCAGCCCGCAGCGGCGCTGGACGAACGCGTCGTCGAGGCGCGTCTGGCGTCCGAGCGGGAGGTGTGGATCGCATTACTGGCCCGGGCGGTGCTGGACGCGATCGAGCAGTTCGATCGCGACGGGTTTGCGGCGTTTCGCGCGCGCTTCGAGGGGCTGTTCGCCTACGCTGGGCGGCCGGTGGTGCTGCTGCAGGCGGGCCTGCCCACGCTCACGGGCATTCCGGTCGGAGTCGATGGCGAGGGGCGCCTGTTGCTGTCCACCGACGCCGGAGTTCAGGCCGTGGCGAGTGGCGAGCTGTCGCTGCGCGCCTCCGACGCATGACATGGCTGCTGCTCGATGCGGGCAACACCGCGCTGAAGTGGGCGCTGGCCGGACCGGATGAGCCTCGCGCGCTGGCGCGGGGCAGCGTGAGCCTGGACGCGGATTTCGCGCAGGCACTGGCCGGCGCGCTCGGGACTGCGCTTGCGAGCCTGCCGTCCGCACGCCCGGCCGGGTTGCAGGCAACCGGCTGCAGCGTTGCCTCGGATGCGGTGACGGCTGCGATCGCGATGGCGGTCGGTCCGTTGGTCTCGGGCAGTGTGCGCTGGATGACTTCCGAACCGCGATTCGAATACCGCGGGCTCGAGCTGCTGAACGGCTACCGCGATCCGGGTCAGCTCGGTGCCGACCGCTGGCACGCGATGATCGCCGCACGCCAGTCGTTTCCGGAACAGCCGCTGGTGGTGGTGTGCGCCGGCACCGCGACCACGGTGGACTCGGTCGATCCGGACGGCCGCTTTCTCGGTGGCGCGATCGCGCCCGGTACGTCGCTGATGGCCGACAGCCTGGCACGCGGCACCGCCAGGCTGCCGCGCAGCACCGGACGGCCGGTCGAACGGCCCGATAACACCGACGACGCGATCGCCACCGGCGTGGCCGACGCGCTGGCGGGTCTGATCGAGCGTCGGGTTCGAGCACTGGCGCGCGACGGCGCGCGACCCCAGCTGGTTCTCGCGGGGGGGCATGCCGGCGAGCTGGCCCCGCGCCTCTGGCTGGCCGGCGAAGTCGCCGGCATCATGATCGAAGAGCATCTGGTGCTGCGCGGGCTGTGGTTCCGGGCGAAGGCCGCCTCCACGGTCCAGGCCGGCGCGGCAGGAACGAACCCGAGATGAGAAACGTGTTCCTGGGGTTGCTGCTGCTGAATCTGGCGCTGTTCGGCTGGCTGCGTGGCATGTTTGGCGCGCATCCGGTCAGCGGGCGCGAGCCCGCGCGGCTGGAGCGCCAGGTCGCGGCCGAACGCATTCGCGTGCTGACCGACGGGGAGGTCGAGCAACTGGAAAAGCGCGCCGGGGAGACGAAGGCGGCGGCGGCCGCTACGACGGCAGCGGCTCTTGCGCCCGACTCGACGGTCTTCTGTGTGGAGATCGGCGAGTTTGCGAACGACGCAGCGCTGGCGCGGCTGCGCGAAAAGCTGTCCGAATTGAAGCTGACGGACCGCGCCAGCGAGCAGACCCGGGACCGGCCCGGCTGGTACCAGGTGTACCTGCCGTCGGAGAAGGCGCTCGCCGACGCCGAACAACGGGCCGAGCAACTGCGGGCGCAGGGCTTGAAGGATGTTCTGGTCTTCAAGGAAGAAGGCACGCAGCGCTTCGCGATCGGGCTCGGCTCGTTTCGCGACCGGGAACAGGCGCGCAGGCAGGTGGCGCAGCTCGAGCGGCGCGGAGTCAAGGGCGCGCGCGTGGCGGACAACCCGGCCGTCGTGCGTACGACGCGCGTGCTGATCCGCGGCGCCGATGCGGCATCGATCCGCCAGCTGGAAGCGGCGCAGAAAGACTTCCCGCAGCAGAAGCTGCAAGCGTGCGGCCCCGACGCGCCCTGAGCGGGGCCGACCGGATCAGTGCGCCAGCAGCTCGACGATCCTGGCGGTCAAGGCGGGAAGCCTTTGCCGGCACCGCTGCAACTGTGCGGCGTCAGGGTCGCGCTGCCTCGCCGCCCAGATCGGCTGCGGAAAGTGCGAATCATCGAGGAAGCGCGCGATCACGTGCCAGTGCAGGTGCGGCACCTGGTTGCCCAGGCTCGCCAGGTTGACCTTGTCGGGAGCCAGAACCTCGCGCAGCGCCGTCTCCGCCGCGTTGACCGCGGCCAGCAGCCGGGCGCGCTGCGGCTCGGCGAGGTCGCTCATCTCGGCGACGTGCGCGTTCCAGATGACCCGAACGTAGCCCGGGTAGTCGGAATCGTCGACCAGCACCACGCGCAACTGCGGCGTGCGTGCCACCAGGACACCGCCATCGCCGCGGCACAGCGCGCAGTCAGGACGCTGTTCGGCGCGCGGGCCGCTCGGCGTCATCCTCAGACCAGCACACGTTCGATGCCGCCGGCGTTGGCGCGGGCGACGAAATCGGCCATCCAGTTGGCGCCGAGCAGGTGATGCGCCAGCTCGACGACCAGGTAGTCGGCTTGCACTTCGCTGGTGTCCTCGAAGCGCGCCAGCCCCTGCAGGCAGGCGGGGCAGGAAGTCAGGACGCGCACCTTGCCGTCGAAGCCGCCGGCATGCAGTCGCGCGGCGTCGGCCTCGAGCTCGGCTTCTTTTCGCATCCGCACCTGCGTTGCGATGTCGGGTCGGGTGACGGCCAGCGTGCCGGCCTCGCCGCAGCATCGGTCCGCGCGGGTGATGCGTGAGCCGTCCGCGGTGCCGAGCAGGTTGTTGACGATTTCCATCGGATTGTGCTTGATCGGGCTGTGGCAGGGATCGTGATACAGGTAGCGCACGCCGGTCACGCCGTCGGCCCGAACGCCCTTTTCGAGCAGGAACTCGTGAATGTCCACAATCCGGCAACCGGGGAAGATCTCCTCGAATCGATAACTCTGCAACTGGTCGAAGCACGTTCCGCAGGACACGATCACCGTGCGGATGTCCAGATAGTTCAGCGTATTGGCAACCCGGTGAAACAGTACGCGGTTGTCGGTCGTGATTTTCTCGGCCTGCGCCGCCTGGCCGGCCCCGCGCTGCGGATAGCCGCAGCATAGATACCCGGGCGGCAGCACGGTCTGCACGCCCACGTGCCACAGCATGGCCTGCGTGGCCAGCCCGACCTGCGAGAACAGCCGTTCCGATCCGCAGCCCGGAAAATAGAACACGGCCTCGCTGTCGACCGCGCCCTTCAGGGGGTCGCGGATGATCGGCACGAAGCGCGCATCCTCGATGTCGAGCAGCGCGCGTGCGGTTCTCTTGGGCAATCCGCCCGGCAGCTTGCGGTTGACGAAATGCACGACCTGCTGCCGCATTGCGGGCTGGCCGGTGCTGGACGGCGGCTGGCGCCGCTGTGCCGCGGACGGCAGCGCGAGCAGGCGGTGCGCGACGCGCTGCAGCCGGTAACCCCAGTCGACCACCAGCTTGCGCGCGAGCTTCACGTGCTCGGGACGCGTGGCGTTCAGCAGCATCATGGCGACGGCCGTTGCCGGGGCGAAGCGCCTGCGGCCGATCCGCCGCAGCAGGTCGCGCATCGCCATCGAGACGTCTCCGAAATCGATATCGACCGGGCACGGCGCCGCGCATTTGTGGCAGATCGTGCAGTGATCGGCCACGTCGGAAAATTCGTCCCAGTGCTTCAGCGACACGCCGCGGCGCGTCTGCTCCTCGTACAGGAAGGCCTCGATCAGCAGCGACGTGGCCAGGATCTTGTTGCGCGGCGAATACAGCAGGTTGGCGCGCGGCTCGTGGGTCGCGCACACCGGCTTGCATTTTCCGCAACGCAGGCAGTCCTTGATCGCGTCCGATACGCCTTTGATGTCGCTTTGCTGCATGATCAGCGATTCGTGACCCAGCAGGTTGAAGCTGGGCGTGTAGGCGCGCGACAGATCGGCGCCGGGCAGGAATTTGCCGCCGTTGAAGCGCCCTTGCGGATCGACCCGGCCGCGGTAGGCGCGAAAGGCGGCGAGCTCGTCGTCGCGCAGGAACTGCAGCTTCGTGATGCCGATTCCGTGCTCGCCGGAGATCACGCCGTCGAGCTCGCGCGCGATCTTCATCACGCGATCGACCGCGTGCCCCGCCTCATGGAGCATCGCGTAGTCGTCCGAGTTCACCGGGATGTTGGTGTGCACGTTGCCGTCTCCGGCATGCATGTGCAGCGCGATCACCACGCGTCCTTTCAGCACCTCGGCGTGGAGCCGGTCCACGGCCGCCATCACCGGCGCGAACGCGCTGCCGCCGAACAGGCGCTCCAGCGGCGCCCTCACCTCGGCCTTCCACGAGACCCTGATGGAGCGGTCCTGCAGCAGATCGAACAGGCGCCTGCCCGGCGCCGTTGGCGGCACGGGTACGCCGGCCTCGGCCAGCTGTGCCGTGGCGCCCTCGAGCGGGGCATCGATCCATTGCATCAGCGCGGTCCAGCGCCGCCGCACCCCGCCGACCAGCTCCAGCGCGCGCTCGACCCGGTCGCCCAGAATTTCGGCCTGAATTTCGCTGAACGACAGCCGGTCGGAGTCGGGGTCGGCGCTGCCGCCGAGCGCGAACGGCGTGCTCAGCCAGTGCTGCAGCGCGTCGAGCATCCTGAGCTTGTTGGCGGTGGACCGCTCGATGTTGATCCGCTCGATCTCGTCCGTGTACTCGCCCAGCCGCGCCAGCGGAATCACGACGTCCTCGTTGATCTTGAACGCGTTGGTATGGCGCGCGATGGCCGCGGTCCTGGCACGGTCCAGCCAGAACGTGCGCCGGGTTTCCTCGCTCACCGCGACGAATCCTTCGCCCGCGCGGGCATTGGCCAGGTGGACCACCCGGGAGGTGGCGCGCGCCACCGCGTCCGGATCGTCCCCGACGATGTCGCCCAGCAGCACCATCTTCGGCAGCGTGCCGCGATGCGACTTGGTCGCATAACCGACCGCCCGCAGATAGCGCTCGTCCAGATGCTCGAATCCGGCCAGCCGGGCACCGTCCGGTCGCTGGTCCAGGTAGCTCTTGATTTCCAGGATGCAGGGGATTGCGGTACGCGCCTGACCGAAGAACTCCAGACAGAAGCTGCGCGTGTGGGGCGGCATCCGGTGCACGATCCAGCGCGCGCACGTGATCAACCCGTCGCAGCCTTCCTTCTGCACGCCGGGCAGTCCGCCCAGGAACTTGTCGGTGACGTCCTTGCCCAACCCGGTCCGGCGAAAACTCGGGCCGGGGATCTCCAGCCGTTCACGACGCAGCTCGCGCGCCCGTGCCGCGGGCTCGCGTCCGTCCTTCCAGACCAGCTCGAAGCGGGCAACCGCCACCTCGTGAATCCGACCGAGGTTGTGTTCCAGCCGCGACACCTCGAGCCAGTTGCCTTCGGCATCGACCATCCGCCACCAGGCGAGATTGTCGACCGCGGTGCCGTACAGCACGGCCTTCTTGCCGCCGGCGTTCATCGCGATATTGCCGCCAACGCAGGAAGCGTCGGCCGAGGTCGGATCGACCGCGAACACGCATCCGGCGCGCTCGGCGGCCTGCGCCACGCGCCGCGTCACGACGCCGGCCTCGGTCAGCACGGTGGACACCGGACGGTCCAGGCCGGGCAGCAGGAGCTGCTCGACGCTGCCGCAGCATTCGAGTTTCTCCGTATTGAGCACGGCCGAAAGATCGCTTAGCGGAATCGCGCCACCGGTGTAGCCGGTCCCACCGCCTCGCGGCACGATCGTCAGGCCCAGTTGCGCGCAGGCGCGCACCAGCCCCGGAATCTCGTCTTCGGCGTCAGGGCACAGCACCACGAACGGGTACTCGACGCGCCAGTCCGTCGCGTCGGTCACGTGCGAGACGCGCGCAAACGGGTCGAACCGGATGTTGTCTTCGCGCGTGTGACGCCGCAGCAACCGGCGCGCCCGCTGCCGAAGGTCGCGCGTGCGCTCGAAGCCGGCCGCAAATCGCTCAACCGCGCCGAGCGCCGCCTCCAGCAGCTGCGGCACGCGCCCGTCGCGCTCGACCTCGTGCCGCTCCCGCCGGCGCCGCTCGATTTCCCCGAGGCGGTGATGCAGGGCCTCGATCAGCAGCCTGCGGCGCTTCGGATTGTCCAGCAGATCGTCCTGCAGATACGGATTGCGCTCGACCACCCAGATATCGCCGAGCACTTCGAACAGCATCCGCGCGCTGCGCCCGGTGCGCCGTTCCTGGCGCAGCGATTCGAGCACGCCCCAGGCAGCCGGCCCCAGCAGCCGGATCACGATTTCGCGATCCGACAGCGAGGTGTAGTTGTACGGTATCTCGCGCAGGCGGGCCGCGGGCTCCGAGGCGGGGCCGGCGCCGCGCGCCGCGGCATCGGGCTGCAGCGCGTCCATCAAAGGATCGATCCGGTGGACATGGCGGGAGTGTATCCGCGACCTGCGTCGCAGCGCGACCGCGACGGGGCGACCACGGCCCGCATGCTCCGGTTCATATCAGAACGCGGCGGAGCGTCTCACCACTCGACCAGGTGAAAGTGCAGGTACGAGATCTCCTGCTGTCCGGGCCCGTTCGTATACACCCGGTAATCCGAGAGATCCTGGTCGTGGACGATCGACCGGATCAGCGCGAAGCAGTCCATCACGTAGGCCCCGTCGTCGGCCGTCAGGTCGGTGATGTCCCGGATGTCGCGCTTCGGGAAGAACACCAGGTGCAGATGACGCCCGGCGCGCGGGTAGGGGACGACCAGGCACTTGTCGGACTCTCGCACGACCCGGGGCACCCATCCTGGCGCGTTGACGATGCCGGCCGAGGCAAGCAGGCCCGCGACGTCGTTGGCCCGGTAGCAGCGGTCCCCGCAGGATGCAATGTTGAGCCAGGCGCGCGGCTGAGTATTCATGAAGGCACGCGCGCCGATCGACAGGCCCGCCACGAACGCGAACAGCAGCAGAAGCGCGAGGCGGATGCGCCGGGAGCGGGGGGATCGTTCAGAATTGAACATGGGAAGCCCGGATTGAAAGGCCGGCCAGGTGCCGACAGCGCGAGTTTACGGAGGACGCGATGGCCCCCTCAATCGACCGCATCGTCACCCTACTAGACCGCGAGCGCCGGCTCCTGCATCGCCGCGATCTGCTCGCGCAGCTCCAGGATGCGCGCCTCCCAGTACCGCGGCGAGTCGAACCACGGAAACGCGGCCGGGAAGGCCGGATCCTCCCATCGGCGCGCGATCCAGGCCGAATAGTGGATCAGCCGCAACGTGCGCAATGCTTCGATCAGCTCCAGTTCGTGCGGATTGAATTCGGCGAAGTCCTCGTAACCGGCCAGCAGGTCCGACAGCTGCTGCTGCATATCCTGGCGGCCGCCCGACAGCAGCATCCATAAATCCTGCGCGGCCGGACCGGTCCGGCTGTCGTCGAAGTCGACGAAGTGGGGCCCGGGGTGCGCGCCTGTGTCGGTCCACAACAGGTTGCCCTCGTGGCAGTCACCGTGAAGGCGCAGGCGCCGGATCCGGCCGGCCCGCTCGAAGGCGCGCCGCGCCTCCTCGATCGCATCGCGCGCGACGCCCCGGTACACCTCGGCCAGGTCCGGCCCAATCCAACCGGCGTCGAGCAGGTAGGTGCTGGGCTCGACGCCGAACGCTTCGACATCCAGCGCCGGGCGATGGCGGTACGCGGCGCGCGCGCCGACCGCGTGCAGCCGTCCGAGAAACCGGCCGATCCGCTCCAGTACCGTCCGGTCCGACAGCTCCGGCGCGCGGCCGCCACGCCGCTCGAATACGGCGAAGCGGAAGCCCTCGTACCGGTGCAGGGTCTGCTCGCGTATTACGAGCGGGGCAACGGCGGGCACCTCGGCCTCGACCAGCTCGCTCATGAACGCGTGCTCCTCGAGAATCGCCGCGTCGGTCCAGCGCTCCGGACGGTAGAACTTGACGATCACGGGTGCGGCGCGAGACCCGCCCGGATCGTCCAACCCGACCTGGAACACGCGGTTCTCGTAGCTGTTCAGTGCCAGCAACTGGCCGGATGTCGCGAGCCCGACCGAATCGACGGCGTTCAGGATCAAGTCCGGAGTCAGTCGGGAGAAAGGCGGGGCCGACGGTGGGGCCGGCGGCGGAGTCGACGGCGCTTCGGCGCCCGGTTCTGGAGAGTCGGTCATCACGATCCGGTCCGGGACGTGGTAAAAGCGCCTAAATGGAAACGCAAGCCGTCAAACTCGCCCTGCTGCGCGAACTGTACGCCGGCTTCGTGCGGGCGCGCGGTATTTCGCGCCATTTCCGGCGCTTCACGCTGTTCGAGTCGCTGCTGCGCGACACCGCTTCGCGCGAAGCGCTGCCGCCTCTGGCCGATGCGCTGCTGAAGGCCTCCCGGGCCAGTCCTGAGCAGGTGCTGGCCTCGCTCGGCAGTCATCCCAATGGGCTCACCGAATCGCAGGCGGCCGACATCCGGATGCGGGTCGGCCTGAACGAGGTCGGCCACGAAAAGCCGCTGCGCTGGTACGTTCATCTGTGGCGCTGCTATAGGAACCCGTTCAACCTGCTGCTGACGGTGCTGGCGGCGATCTCCTTTTACACGGAGGACGTGCGCGCGACGATCGTGATCGGAGCGATGGTGCTGCTGTCCACGCTGGTCCGATTCTTTCAGGAGACGCGCTCGAACCGGGCAGCCGACCGGCTCAAGGAGATGGTCAGCACGACCGCGACGGTGCTGCGGCGCGACCCGGCCGAGATCGCGGCCGAGGAGGCGCGCCGCTATTTCCAGGCAGTGCTGCGGCCCAAACCGCCGCGGCGGGTCGAGATACGGCTGAAGCGGCTCGTGCCGGGCGACGTCGTGCTGCTGTCAGCCGGCGACATGATCCCGGCCGACATCCGGCTGCTGTCCGCCAAGGACCTGTTCGTCAGCCAGTCGGCGATGACCGGCGAGTCGCTGCCGGTGGAGAAGTTCTCCGAGCACCGGGGTCCCCCGACCAACAATCCGTTGGAGCTCGACAACATCGCATTCATGGGTACGAACGTGGTGAGCGGCTCGGCCACCGGAGTGGTGGTCACGATCGCGAACCAGACGTATTTCGGTGCGCTCGCCCAGAAGGTCACCGCGGCGAGCCCGACCACCAACGCGTTCCAGACCGGCGTGAACAAGGTGAGCTGGCTGCTGATCCGCTTCATGATCGTGATGACACCGATCGTGCTGCTGATCAACGGTTTCACGAAGGGCAATACGCCCGGCGCCTGGACCGAGGCGTTCCTGTTCGCACTGTCGATCGCGGTGGGCCTCACGCCGGAAATGCTGCCGATGATCGTCACCTCGACCCTGGCCAAGGGCGCCGTGTACCTGTCGCGCCAGAAGGTGATCATCAAGCGCCTGGACGCGATCCAGAACTTCGGCGCGATGGACGTGCTGTGCACCGACAAGACGGGCACGCTGACCCAGGACAAGATCTTCCTGTCGCGCGCCTGCGGCGCGTTCGGCGAGGATTCCGACACGGTGCTCGAAATCGCGTACCTGAACAGCTACTACCAGACCGGCCTGAAGAACCTGCTCGATGTGGCGGTGCTCGAGCACGTCGAGGTGCAGCGGGAACTGGCGGTCTCCACCGCGTTTCGCAAGGTCGACGAGATCCCCTTCGACTTCACGCGCAGGCGCATGAGTGTGGTGGTGGCCGAGCAGGACCAGCATCACCTGTTGATCTGCAAAGGGGCGGTCGAGGAGATCCTGGCGGTGTGCACGCACGTGCAGCACGACGGAGTCAGCGAACCGATCACCGAAGGCACGCTGGCGAAGGTGCGCGAGCTGACCGCGGACTTGAACGAAGAGGGCCTGCGCGTGGTGGCGGTCGCGATCAAGCAGATGCCTCCGACGCGCGAGACCTACAGCCGGGCCGACGAGTGCGACCTGACGCTGGTCGGATACATCGCGTTCCTGGACCCGCCCAAGGAATCGTCGGCGCCAGCCCTGAAAGCGCTGGCCGAGCACGGGGTGGCGGTGAAGATTCTCACCGGCGACAACCACCTGGTGACGCGCAAGATATGCAAGGAAGTGGGTCTGCCGACCAGCGGGATCGTGCTGGGAGCGGACGTGGAAGCGATGAGCGACGAGGAACTCGCTCAGTCGGCCGAGCAGAACAACGTGTTCGCCCGGCTGACGCCGGCGCACAAGGAGCGCATCGTGAAGGCGCTGCGATCGCGCTCACACATCATCGGCTTCCTGGGAGACGGCATCAACGATGCGCCGGCGATCCGGGCCGCCGACATCGGCATATCGGTCGACAGCGCGGTGGACATCGCCAAGGAAGCGGCCGACATCATCTTGCTGGAAAAGAGCCTGCTGGTGCTGGAGCAGGGCGTGCGGGAAGGGCGGCGCACGTTCGCCAACATACTGAAATACATCAAGATGACCGCCAGTTCGAACTTCGGCAATGTCCTTTCGGTGCTGGTGGCGAGCGCCTTCCTGCCGTTCCTGCCGATGCTGCCGCTGCAGCTGCTGGTGCAGAACCTGCTGTACGACATCTCGCAGACTGCGATCCCGTTCGACAACGTCGATCCCGAGCTGGTCCAGTACCCGCAACGCTGGCGGCCCGACGACATCGGCCGCTTCATGATCGTGTTCGGGCCCGTAAGCTCGGTGTTCGACATCTGCACCTTCGCGGTGATGTGGTTCGTGTTCGGTGCCACGACCGAAGCGCTGTCGCCGCTGTTCCAGGCTGGGTGGTTCATCGAGGGGCTGGCCACGCAGACGCTGATCGTCCACATGATTCGCACCCAGAAGCTGCCCTTCATCCAGAGCCGCCCGGCCTTGCCGCTGTTGCTGACGACGATCGCGATCGTCGCCTTCGGGATGCTGATCGCGGTCGGACCGCTGGCCCACGTGTTCAAATTCTCGCCGCTGCCGCTCGCCTATTTTCCATGGTGGATCGCGATGCTCGTCGGCTACATCATGCTGACCCAGGTGGTCAAGACCTGGTACCTGCGCCGCTTCGGCTGGCAGTGACGGCAGATCCTATTCGGTCTGCGCTGTCGCCTCGTAAGTCCAGCCTTCCGGCGCGCTGAGCCGGTCGGGCCGCGTTTTGCCCGGGGCGCCCGCCGAAGCGGCGGGGCTTGTGGACTCGAAGGGCCACGGCCCCGCGACAGCCAGCCGATCGGGCGCGTAGGTCGAAACCGCCTCGACGCGAGCCACGTCATGCGACGAACTGCTCGCCACAGCAATTCCGAGCAAGTCGCCGGTCGGAGTCGGGCGAGGCGTCAACGCCACCGTACCGACCAGCAATGCGCCTGCGGCGAACCCGGCCAGGCCGGTGAGCCCGATCAGGAAAGCGGATACTGCCCCGGACTGCGGTTGCAAAGCTTTGGATGCGACTTTCATCTGCCAACTCCGGAAAAAGAGAATCTTCGAAAGAACCGGAACGCGATAGAGGATCCGGACCCCAGGACCGTCGGCGGGACTTCGCCCCGCGCGTCGGAGTTGGCGAGATAGTTGCAGAGGTCGCGCGGTCGGGCTAGTGACTTAAGACACTCGGAATCGGCGGAGCGGGCGCGCGTCATCGTCGGCTACTACCTGGACGCCGCCGGCGTCGCCCACGCCTTTCTCGCGGTGCCCGAGAGGCGTCGCGAGGAGTGAGGGGCAGAGCGGGTCAATTCGAAGCGCGATCGAGCAGCGCGCGAATCACTCGCACTCGGGCAGGATCCAGGCACTCTTCGCGATCGGTCTCGGCGCACAGAGCCCCTCGAAAGCCCAGGTAGTCCGGCCCGAGCGCCGCCAGCGGCCGCACGTCGTCCTCGCGCAGCGAGCCCGCCAGGCCCACCAGCAGCCCCGCTGCGCGCGCCCGGTGCACGAAGTCGGCCAGCCAGTCCCGGTCGGTCCAATCGCGCAGGCCGCCCGCGTCCTTGTTCGCCGTATCGAGCATCACGCCGTGCCAGCCGGCCGCCGCCAGTTCGGCGGCGGCCTCGAGCGGCGGCGAGCGGTCCGCGAACAGCACCGCGATCAGCGGCACACCGGCCAGCGCGTGCGGCAGCGCTTGAAATCTTGACAGGTCGATCGGCTGATCGAACATGCCGATCTTGATGAAGTCCGCCCCGCAGTCGGCGTTGCGCTGCGCGGCGCGGCGCAGCCGCTCCGGATCCGGCGGCAGGTCGCCCACGGTGGCGCTGACCGGCCGCCGCCGCCCGACCGCCGCAACGATCGCGCGCAGCGTTTCGGGGCCAACCGCACCGAGGGTGCCATCGGACGGCTCCTTCGCATCGATCAGATCGGCTCCCGCCCGCAGCGCGAACAGCGCCTCCTCGGGCGAGCGCACGCTGGCCAGCATTCGCACCCTGGGTGATCGATTCATCGTGTCGGACCGCCACTGTCGCGGTGGGCGGCGATCGCCTCCATCAGCCAGCCCCAGGCCTGCAATTCCGACTCGCCCGCGGTCTTGTCGATCGCGACCTTCAGGTATTCGAGCTCGGCCTCGAGCTTGCCCGCGGGCAGTATCGACAGGCGGCTGACGAGTATGGCCGCTTCGATCACGGCGGCCTGAGCCCGGTTGAAACCCCGAAACGGCGCATGCGTCTCGCGGTGAACCGAGCGGCAGCGCAGCTGCGGACGCTGCGCGTGGTCGATGAACTCGGCGAGCTCGATCTCCTCGTGCGCCAGGCACGAAGCGAGCCGGACGCCGTCGACCCGCGTGGCAGGCACCAGCGGCCAATCGCGCCGACCCACGATGCAGCCGGCGAACACGCGCACGTCGTCGGTGCAGTTGATCACCGCCGCGCGCGACTGCAGCAGCAGGTCCAGCGTCAGCGAGGGTTTGAACGGCGCCAGCACCACCCAATCACCCTGCTGGCGCACGCCCAGTGGCGTGACCTGCGTGCGACCGGCGTCGCCGCGCACGGTGACGATCGTTTCGAAGATGTAGTTCACATCCGTCTCACTTGCGTTCGGCCCGCTTGCGGCGCGCTGCCAGCGTCGGCCCCGGTGTCCGGTGAACGAGCCGATTCTCGGGTGGCCGCTCGGTGGCGCAGCCCCAGTCGAGCTCCTCGTCCTGCGAGTAGCGCTTGCCCAGCTGCCAGGCGATCTGCGCGCGCGCCAGCTCTACGCCGAGGTAGAACGCGTGCGCGCCGTCCTGCTCGACGTCCAGGCCCTGGTACAGCTCGTACGGGTCAGCAGCCACCGCCAGTCCGTCGCGATTGAAAACGTGGATGCCGCGCTCGCTCACCTGGATCCGGAAATTCGGATCGCGCACGTCGGCCGCCATTTGCGCGATCTCCTCGCTCGAGTAGGGAAACGGCCGCCGCGCGTGCACCGTGAGCAGCGCGTCGGTCAGATCGCGCGGCAGCGACTGCGACTGGCGCGCCGCATACATCATGCGCCTCGCCCAGTCGGCTTCGCGCACCGCGCGCCGGCAGTGCGGGCTGACCTCGGTCGTCAGGATCGCGTTCAACTTCAACTCGACGGCCACGCCCAGCAGCACGGCCGTGACGCCGCTGGAGTCGGCATCGGTGAGCTCCGTGACGTTGCCGGTGCCCATCAGGATCGGCACCTCGGGCTCGAGCTCGCGCAGGCTCCGATAGCGCAGCAGCGAAGCGGTGAAGCCGAACTGGATTGGCTCCAGGATCGGATCGGCCAGGAACGGCCGGCCGCGCCGGCGCACGAGTTCGATCGCGTGCCGCAGCGACGCCAGGTCGCCCGGCTCGGCCGGAATCAGCACCGGCGTGGAGTCGACCTGGTCCACGATGTCGATCGAGTCGGCTTTCAGGCTCAGCAGGTAATCGGCGCCGGCCCGCCCCGCGATCAGCAGGTCTTCGCGTTCCAGCGAGTCGACGCTGACGCGCAAGCCGGCTCCGCGCAGCGCGTGTACGGCCTCGGCCAGGTGCGGAAAGGGCGTTTCCGGCAGACAGCCCAGATCGATCACGTCGGCCCCGTCGTCTGGTAGGCCTGCGCGCGCGCCACGATCTGCTCCAGGCTCAGGTGAGGGGCATCGACGATCTCGGCGAAGATCTGCACATCGTGCATCGACAGGTCAACGCCTTTGCGCTGACGGCCGAAGTGCTCCGGCAGATCGCGCAGCTCATCGGGGCCACGCTCGATCCGCAGCCCGAGCGCCTGGCCGAGCGCGTCCAGATCGCCCCGGCAGCGGCCCGGAACGATCACCCGGTCGGCGGCGTCGCCGCGCGGAAAATGCCGCCCGATGAAGTCGGCCGTCATCAGGCCGGCCACGTGGATTGGAAGGCGTACCACCTGATAGGTGAACGCTTCCGGTGCCAACGGTTCGAGCACGGCCCGTAGATTGCGCTCGGCCAGCGTGCCGGTCAAAAAAACGATGTGCTCCGGCATGCGCTCACACCCTTACGCCGGCCCAGGCCAGGCGGGGTCGCTCCTTGGTGTCCATCGCGGCAGTCGAAACGAGGCAACCGCCAGTGTAAAGAACCGGGCGCGCCGTGCCCAAAGCTCAGTAAGATGGCGGGTTTGCACGGTCGCCGCCAGCCAATCCCCGCCTCGATGCTCAACCTTCCTGCCGGAACTCTGCTGCTGCTGCTGGTCAACGTCGCCGTATTTGCGCTTCAGAACCTCGGCGGTGAGGACTTCCTGCTCGCGTACTTCGCGTTGTGGCCGCTCGCCACCGGTTTCGAGCCCTGGCAATTGCTGACGTACAGCTTTCTGCACGGCAACCTGGTGCACTTGCTGTTCAACATGCTGGCGCTAGCGATGTTCGGCGGCGATGTCGAACGGGTCTGGGGCCGCGACCGCTTCCTGACCTTTTACTTCGTCTGTGTGCTGTCGGCCGGTTTGACGCAGGTTCTGTTCACCTACTTGACCGGATCGCTGGCAGAAACGATCGGCGCCTCCGGCGGAGTATTCGGCGTGCTGCTGGCGTTCGGGATGATGTTCCCGCATCGCACGATCCTGCTGATCTTCCCGCCCATTCCGATGCCGGCCTGGCTGTTCGTGACGGTGTACGGCGCGCTAGAGCTCTGGTTCGGCGTCAAGGGGATCGAGCGCGACGTCGCCCACTTCGCCCACCTGGGCGGCATGCTGGGCGGCTACCTGATGATCCGCTACGGCCGGGCGCGCCGTCGTTAAGACGGCCGGCCGAGCGGTCCGCAGGGCTCTTCTCACGCCGTCTTCGGCTTCCACAGTCCGAACACGGCACCGGTCGGATCACTGATGATGCTGAAGTGGCCGGCCCCCATCACTTCGGTGACGTCCTTCACGACCGTCGCCCCGAGCGACTTGGCCTTTTTGGTAGCGGCGGCGATATCGTCCACCAGCACGTACGCCAGCCACATCGGGGGCGCACCGGGCATCGGATGCTTCATGATGCCTCCTCCGATTCCGTCGCCGACACGGATCATCGTGTAGGTTTCGGTTCCCATTGGAACATCCTCCAGCTTCCAGTCGAACAGCTTGCCGTAGAACGTCTTCGCCTTGCCGACATCCGTGGTGTTGAGCTCCACATGCACGAAGGGGTTTGCCATGGCGGATCTCCAGTTGAAAGTCCCGGGCTGTCGATCGTACGCGCGCTATGTGTCGGCGCCGTGGCCCTTCGAGTCGGCATCCGGGGCGGAGCGCCACCCGCAGCGCGCGTGCAGTCCGGCTCGGAACTTCTCGCGCTCCTCGGGGGTCATTTTCTCCAGGCGTTCGGCCAGCCGGGCACGCCAGTGCAGGTGCGCGCCGGCCCTGGCGCCGCGGAAGCCGCCGAACAGCAGCCGGCACAGCAGCAGCAACCCGACCGCCTGCACGAAGCTGAGCGGGTGCCAGCCGAACAGGTCCGGCGCGAGCCAGTTCCACAGACCCATCACGGCCAGGCCGAACCCGGCCACAGCCAGAAGGATTAGCGCAACAACCTTCAAGCCCCATCGGAGGTGATTCGTCCTGATCATTCGTTTCCTTCCCACGGTTCGAATTCCCGGTAGATCTGCCGCAGCCGGTCCCGAAGGTGCCGGACCGCGTAGCGCTTCCGGGACAACAGCGTGTTGACGTTCAGCCCGGTTTGCGCCGCCAGCTCGCGAAAGCTCCTGCCTTCGAGCTCGTGCGCGATGAAGACGTCGCGCTGTTCGGCGGGCAGCTCTTCCAGCGCCGCGTCGAGTTCCTCCAGCAGCAGGCGGCGCGCGTACCGGGCCTGCGGCCCGGCCTGTGGCGACGGCAGCAACTCGTCAAGCGCCGCCAGCCCGTCCTCGCTGTCCGGATCGGCCGCGACCGGCACCGGCTCGAACGACCGGCGCCGGAACCGGTCGATGATCCGATTGCGTGCCACCTGAAACAGCCAGGCACCGACTTGCTCGATCGGCCGCAGCATCCTGACGGATTCGACCAGTTCGCTGAACACATCCTGCAGGATGTCTTCGGCGTCGCCCGGATCCGGCACGCGGCGCCGGATAAAGCTCCCAAGCCGCTTGCGCTCGCGAGCGATCACCTCGGCGATCTTCCTGTCCTGGTCAGTCATCACCCGATCCAGGGGCGGGGCCGCATCCATGACAGGGAAGACGTTCGGCGCGGCGAAATATTGTTAGGTGGGAAGTTAGGCACAAAAAATCATGGGGGACCCTCACCCCCGGCCCCTCTCCCTAAAGGGAGAGGGAAGGCTGATTGTCCTTCGTAGAAGGGCTGAAGGGAGGCCGGGCCGCTGCTCAGTCGCTGGCGTCGCAGACGAGCAGCGTCCGACCGTCGGTGCTCGTGCTCAGCTGTACCTTGATGTCGCCGTGGCGCTCGGTCGGAGTGGCCGGCGCCGATTCGACCCACGCCTGCAATGCTTTGACCTGGCCGGCCTTCAGCGGACCGAACTCCAGTCCCCACACGGCCAGCTCGCACTCCAGCTGGCAGGTCGAAGCGTAGATCGCCCGCGCGGCGACGCCCGCGACCGAGAAATCCTTCAAGGGTGCAGTCGCGATCGAGTAGCCCTTGCTGCGCTCGATCGAGAGGCCGCCCACGGCCGGATGCGCCGCCACGAACGCATCGCGGACCGCGTTGTCGCCGATCGCACGCATCAGCGCGCCGGCCAACGGGTGTTCGTACAGGGAAACGCAGGTCCTGAACGCGGCGTCCAGCTGCGCCGTGTCGGCCGAACCGGTCGCCTGACCGGCGCACGGCGCCCAGGCGCCTGTCAGCAACGCGCCCGCTGCGGCGAGACAGCGCAGGCCAGCGATCGATTCAAGCTTCATTACGGGCCCCGAACGAGCGGCCCGGGTTCACCCCGGCTCGCCTAGCGAATCATACCGGCCGCGACCGTATCGAAATTCGCCGGATCGATCAGGATGAAGCTGCCGGTCGCCCGCAGCGACTCGTACGTATCGGCGGCCACCGGGTGCTGGGTCGAGATCGCGAGCTGCGCGATGCCGTTGGGCTCGACCGCATCGGCTCCGGCGCGCCATGCCAGCGTTTCGATGTCCAGGTGAGCGGTGATCTGCCGCACACGCGCCCTGGTTTCACGCGTGCCCTGGCGCATCAGGTACTCGCGGCGGGACTCGAGCGGACGCTGGCCCAGCCAGCAGACAATCACGTCGAACGCCGAGCGCGGCTCGGGAGCGCGGTCGTCGGCCCGGGCGATCAGGTCGCCGCGCGAGATGTCGATTTCGTCCGCAAGCTGCACCAGCACCGACTCTCCGGCCACCGCGTGCTCGAGATCGCGCTCGCCGATCCGGATCGCCGCGACGCGGCTGGTGCGACCGGACGGCAGCACCACGACCGCGTCGCCCACCGCCAGGGTGCCGCTTTCGACGCGCCCGGCGTAGCCGCGGAAATCCGACTGCGACGGCCGGCAGACCCACTGCACCGGCAGTCGCAGCGGCGCCTGTGCGTCGGCCTCGTGCGCGGGCGCCTGCTCGAGCAGCTCGATCAGCGTCGGACCCGCATGCCATGCGAGGCGCTCGTCGCGCTCGACCACGTTGGCTCCTTCCAGCGCCGAGATCGGAATGGTGTCGGTCCGCACGTGCAGTGAAGGGTGCTGCTCCAGCCAGGTGCGGAAATCCGACGCAATCGAGTCGAATGCGGCCTGCGAATATTCGACCAGATCCATCTTGTTGACGGCCACGATCATGTGCCGTACGCCGAGCAAGCCGACGATCGTCGCATGCCGGAGCGTCTGGGCCACGATTCCCTTGCGCGCGTCCACCAGCAGCACCGCCGCATCGGCGGCCGAGGCGGCGGTGACCATGTTGCGGGTGTACTGGACGTGCCCCGGGCTGTCGGCAATGATGAACTTGCGGCGGGCGGTGGCGAAATAGCGGTACGCCACGTCGATCGTGATGCCCTGTTCGCGCTCGGCCACCAGGCCGTCGGTCAACAGCGACAGGTCCAGGGCCGACAGCCCGCGCCGCTGCGCTTGCTTGTGCAGCGTCGCCAGCGTATCGCTCAGCAGCGCCTTGGTGTCGTACAGCAGGCGCCCTATCAGCGTGCTCTTACCGTCGTCGACGCTGCCGCAGGTCAGGAAGCGCAGCACGCCGCGGTCGTCGGCCGCGGCCCCGGTGGAATCGGGAAGCTCTTCCCGGTGCATCAGAAGTAGCCCTCGCGCTTGCGCTGCTCCATCGACGCCTCCGACGTCTGGTCATCCATCCGGGTGGCGCCGCGCTCCGTCAGCGTCGCATCGACGGTCTCGGCCACGATCTGCTCATAGGTCGTGGCGTCCGAGGCGACCGGGCAGGTGCAGGAGATGTCGCCCACGGTGCGGAATCGCACGCTCAGGCTCTCGACCGTCTCGTCCGGACGTGCGGGCGTCAGTTCGGTCACCGGAACGAGCGCGCCGCCCCGCCGTACGACCGGGCGCCGGTGCGCGAAGTACAGGCTCGGGACCTGGAGCTTTTCCTGCGCGATGTACTGCCACACGTCGAGCTCGGTCCAGTTGCTGATTGGAAACACCCGCATGTGCTCGCCGGGGGCCACGCGCGCGTTGTACAGGTTCCAGAGCTCGGGGCGCTGGTTCTTCGGATCCCACTGGCCCCAGCCGTCCCGAAAGCTGAACACGCGCTCCTTGGCGCGCGCCTTCTCCTCGTCGCGCCGGGCCCCGCCGATGCAGGCGTCGAACCCGAACTCGGCGATTGCATCCAGCAGCGTCACGGACTGGTGCTTGTTGCGCGACTCGTCGGGCGAGCGCAGAACGACGCGCCCGGAGGCGATCGACTGCTCGACGCCGCGCACGATCAGCCGTTCGCCCAGCTCGGCCGCGCGACGATCGCGAAACTCGATCACCTCCGGGAAATTGTGCCCGGTGTCGATGTGCATCAGCGGGAAAGGAAAACGCGCCGGCCGGAACGCCTTGGTCGCCAGCTGCAGCAGCACGATCGAATCCTTGCCGCCCGAGAACAGCAGCACGGGATTGGCCGACTGCCCGGCGACCTCGCGCAGGATGTGGATCGCCTCCGACTCCAGCCAGTCCAGGTGCGGCAGCGTTCGGGTCCGGATAGCGGCTGGCGTCATGCGCTCACGCGGATCGGGATCGCCGCCGGTCGCTGCACGTGAAGCCCGCATTCCTTGTTTTCCGCGTTTTCCCACCACCAGCGTCCGGCGCGCACATCTTCACCCACCGCGATCGCCCGCGTGCAGGGCGCGCAGCCAATACTCGGATAGTGCCGGTCGTGCAGTGCATTGTAGGGCACGCTGCCTTCCCGGATGTACTCCCAAACCTGCGGTTCGGTCCAGTCGTGCAGCGGGTTGAACTTCTCGACACCGAACGCCTCGTCCCGGCTGCGCGCGTTCAACTGCGCGCGCGCCACACCCTGCTGGGCCCGCAGACCCGTGACCCAGGTCCGCCGGCCGGACAAGGCGCGCGTCAAAGGTTCGACCTTGCGCACCCCGCAGCAGGCCTTGCGGTTCTCGATCGACTGATAAAAGCCGTTGATGCCGCGCTCGCGCACGAGCGCCTGCAGCGCTGCCGAGTCCGGGTGGAAGGTCTCGTAGCAGCGTCCATAAACCTGGTCGACCTGGTGCATCAGCGCGTAGGTTTCCTCCGGCAGCCGACCGGTATCGAGCGTGAAGATGTCGATCCCGATGTGATGGCGTCGAATCAGATCCAGCACCACCATGTCCTCGGCGCCGAAGCTGGTCGAGAAGGCCGCCGGCGGCAGCCCGGCAGCCTCGCGCAGCAGGGCCAGGGCGGATTCGACGTGCACACTCATGACAGCCGACGCGAGGCTGGATCGATGCGGCGGAACGCGGGCAGCGCGGGGTCGACCGACCCCTGGTACGAATCGGTGAAGTCCGACAGCGATGCCACCGCCTCCTCGATATTGCGGTCGGCGCGCAGTGCGAAACTGTCGAACCCCACGCGCTTCATGAAAAAGAGCTGGTCGCGCAGCACGTCGCCGATGGCTCGCAACTCGCCGCGCCAGCCATGGCGGTTGCGCAACAGCGCCGCCGTCGAATAGCCGCGGCCGTCCCCGGATACCGGGAACTGCACGGCGATCAGTTCAATCGCGCCGAATAGCGCCACGGCCTGAGCCGGTTCGTCGGTCGGTGACAGCCAGACGCCCGCCGGAGCCGCGGCGGGCAGGCGCTCGCGCTGCGCCAGGGCCGTAGCCACGGGAATCAGAGCGGACGGCTCGCCGCTCCAGGCCGCGCCGTCCTCGAACAGCGTCCACGCATCCTCGACGATCCGTGCGCGGCCGTCGAGCAGCCGGATGATCCGGCGCTCAGGCATGCTCGAGGCTCTCGGATTCGGCCGGGGCCACGCCCGGGATCGTGTAAGCGGCGGTCTTGAACGGCGCCAGTCCCACGCGTGTCAGCGTTTCGACGAAGCGCTCCTCCGGCTGGCGCAGCCCGACGTACTGGTCGAGTATCGCGGCGATCACGCTGGGCACTTGCTCGGCCGAAAACGACGGACCGATCACGCTGCCCACGCGCGTGGAGCCCGGATCGGGCCCGACGTCGCCGCCCAGCGTTATCTGATAGAACTCGGCGCCCTTCTTGTCGACACCCAGAATCCCGATGTTGCCGACGTGGTGGTGCCCGCACGAATTGATGCAGCCGGACATGTTCAGTGTCAGATCACCCAGATCGTCCACGTAGTCGGCGTCGTCGAAGCGTTCCTGGATCGCCTGTGCAATCGGCAGCGACTTGGCGTTGGCGAGCGAGCAGAAGTCGCCGCCCGGGCAGCACACGATGTCGGTCAGCAGACCGATGTTCGGCGTCGCCAGCCCCAGCGCGCGCAGCTCGTTCCACAGTGCGAACAGCTCGGATTGGGCGACGTCGGCCAGCACCAGGTTCTGCTCGTGCGTCACACGCAGCTCCGCGAAGCTGAAGCGCTCGGCCAGATCCGCCACTGCATCCATCCGATCGGCATCCAGATCGCCCGGCGCCGTCCCGGAACGCTTCAGCGACAAGGTCACTGCCGCGTGACCCGGTACGCGGTGCGCGCTGACGTTGCGCGCGTGCCAGCGTGCAAAGCCCGGATGAGTCGCCAGCTGCTCGCGCAGCTGCTGCGAATCGGCCGGCAGATCCCGGTAGGGCGGCGCCTCGAAACCGGCCGCGATCCGGGCCAGCTCCGCCTCGGTGGCGGTGGCCGCTCCGCCTTCCAATTGCGCGAATTCGGTGTCGACTTCGCGCGTGAATTGCTCGACGCCGAGCGCGCGCACCAGGATCTTGATGCGCGCCTTGAACAGGTTGTCGCGGCGCCCGTAGCGGTTGTACAGGCGCAGGATCGCCTCGCAGTACGACAGCACGTGCTGCCACGGCAGATCGCGCCGGATGATCGTTCCGACCACCGGGGTGCGCCCCATGCCGCCGCCGGCCAGCACGTCCACGACCACCGCACCCGCGCCGTCTCGCTTGAGGTACAAGCCGATGTCGTGCATCGCGGTGGCCGCGCGATCGACGTCGCGTGCTCCGGTCAGCGCGATCTTGAACTTGCGCGGCAGGTAGGAAAATTCCGGGTGAAAGGTGCTCCACTGGCGCACCAGCTCGCAGTACGGGCGCGGGTCGACCTGCTCGTCCGGCGCGACCCCGGCCAGCGGATCGGTCGTGATGTTGCGCACGGCGTTACCGGAAGTCTGGATCGCGTGCATCTCCACCGTCGCCAGCGCCTGCAGGATGTCCGGCGAGTCTTCCAGTCGCGGCCAGTTGAACTGAATGTTCTGCCGCGTCGTGAAGTGGCCGTAGCCGCGGTCCCAGGTTCGCGCCACGTGCGCCAGCATCCGCATCTGGCGTGCCGACAGCAAGCCGTACGGAATCGCCAGCCGCAGCATCGGCGCGTGGCGCTGAAGGTAAAGGCCATTTCGCAGCCGCAGCGGGCGAAATTCATCGTCCGTCAGTTCGCCCCGCAGGTAGCGCGCCACCTGGTCGCGATACTGCGCGACCCGTTCGTCCACCATCCGTTGATCGAATTCGGTGTAGCGGTACATCGTCACACCAGCACCAGTCGGGTTCCGATCAGCGTCAACATCGCTGCCAGAAGAACGCGCAATGCCCGCTCGGGCAGGCGGTCGGCCAGCAGCGCTCCGAGCCAGATCGCCGGAACCGAACCGATCAGCAGAGCGCCCAGCACCGGCCAGTTCACGGTGCCCAGCGCCACGTGGCCCAGTCCGGCCACCAGCGTGAGCGGAATCGCGTGCGCAATGTCGACCGCGACCAGGCGCTTGGCGGTCAAGGTCGGGTACAGGTACAGCAGCGCGACCACGCCGATCACACCGGCGCCGACCGATGTCAGCGTCACCATCACCCCGATCACGAGGCCGACGGCCACGGTGGGCAGCGGCCGAACCAGGTTCGCGACGTCGGCCCGCGCGCTGTCCGGCTGCGGAGCGAAGCGGCGGCCAAGGGTCTGGATCTGGGAGCGGAACAAAAGGCCCGCGGCCGTCAGCAACAGGGCCGCAGCGAGCGCCGGGCGCACGAACGCTCCGAACTGGGCCGCCTCCGGGTGCCAGCCTTGCAGTGCTGCGATCGTGCCGAGTGCTGCCGGAACCGACCCCAGCGTGAGCCATCCGGTGATCGACCACTGCACGTTGCCGCGCCGCCAATGTGTGACGGCCCCGCTCAATTTCGTGATCGACGCGAACAGCAGGTCCGTGCCGACCGCGACCTGGGCGGGCAGCCCGAAGACGAGGGTGAGCAGCGGGGTCATCAACGAACCGCCACCGACCCCGGTTGCACCGACCACGGTACCCACCAGCGCACCGCCTACGATGTATTCGAACAGCACGGACGCTCCGACCTGCGTTGGATAGTCCACGAAGCCTATTGGCTCGCGCCAGCCCTGTGAACAATCGGATCGCAATGTCCATATGCGGGCGCGGCATGACGGGGGTGCGCTGTCCCCGGGGTGCGGTTGATTTACGGCCAGCCGCACCCATCTGGCGGGAATGGAAGATGCGCACGGGGTCGCTGCCGGCGGGACCCACACGGACGACCGCGTTGCCCTGGACGCCTACTCGCGGACGGTGGTCGATGCCGTAGCGAGCCTCGGTCCGGCCGTAGGCGCGATCTCGGTGCGCCGGCGGCTGGCCGACCGCACCGGCAGGAAGCACGACGTCTCCGGCGCGGGCTCCGGATTTGCGTTCACGCCGGACGGATTCGTGCTGACCAACAGCCACGTGGTGCATGGAGCCAGTGTGGTGCATGTGGTCTTTCCCGATGGCTCGGAGTTCGACGCCGATCCGATCGGCGACGACCCGACCACGGACCTGGCCGTGGTGCGGGTTGGCGGCAGCGGCCTGGCGGTGGCCCGTCTGGGCCGCTCGGCCACGCTGCGGGTCGGGCAACTGGCCATCGCGATCGGCAACCCCTACGGATTCGAAAACACGGTGACGGCGGGCGTGATCTCGGCACTGGGCCGCTCGCTGCCCGCGCGTGACGGCAACCTGATCGAAGATCTGATCCAGACGGATGCGGCGCTGAACCCGGGCAACTCGGGCGGACCGCTGGTGAATTCGGCTTCCGAGGTGATCGGCGTGAACACTGCGATCATCCCGGGCGCGCAGGGGCTGTGTTTCGCGGTCGGCGTCGATACGGCGCGCTGGGTGGTCACGCAACTGCTGGCCCACGGGCGCGTACGGCGCGCCTTCATCGGGCTCACCGGCGTGACCGCCGCGTTACCGCGCCTGCTTCAGCGCGCCATCGGAGTGGAGCAGGCCAACGGCGTGCGCGTCGGGGACGTGGCGCCCGACAGCCCGGCGCTGACCGCCGGCATCGAGCCGGGCGATTGGATCATCGGCCTGGACGGGGTCGCCGTTTCATCGATCGGCGAGTTGCGCCGCCAGCTCGACCACACGCGGATCGGCCGGCTGTGCGCGGTTCGGGTGGTGCGCGGCGGCAAGCTGCTGCATGCGGTGATTACGCCGCGGGAACAACGATAGGCGCCCAAGGCAACCGGTTTCGATCGATGCGGGCTTGCCGCCGCCGAAGTAGGTTCTGGGCGGCGTCACGCACCGACGTGGGTAGACTCGCGTGATCAGATCAGACTGGGAGAGGACGATGAACTTGCTTAGATCTGCAGCCCTGATGGTCGCGCTTGGCCTACCCAGCCTTGCGTTCGCAGGCGGCGAGTCCGTGAATATCACCTCGCCGTCCGACGGTGCCAAGGTCCAGGTGAGTGGAACCCAGGTCGTTTACGACGCCGCGCTCGGACCGAACGGCGACCACGCCGTGGTGACCGTCGACGGCACGGAGGCCGCGGTGCTGAACGCACTGAAGGGCAGCTACACGCTGAACAAGCTCTCGCTCGGCGATCACACCGTGTGCATCAAGGTGGTCGACAAAGAGCGGGCGCCGACCGGGGCCGAAAAATGCATCAAGGTGACGGCGGCCCATCCGGGCATGCACACATATTGATCGACTGCGCGACTGTTCGCGCGACGAACTCCAGCATTCCTGGCAGCTCCGACAGCACGGGCAGCACGCGGACCGCCACCTGAGGGTGTCGGGCACTGAACGTGGCGAGGATCGGCGGTAAATCGTTTTCGATGTGGCCCGCCGCGGCCCAGAACACCGGTATGACGTGAACGCGCCGGGCTCCCTCGGCGGCCGCCGCCTCGAGCGCTTCGAGCAGCGTTGGAGTCTGCAGTTCGAGAAACGCGGTGCGCACACTGGCGTCGCCGGCGTGGGTACGCATTGCCTGCGCGAGCGCGGAAAGCGATGCCGACCAGCGTGCGTCGCGCGCTCCGTGAGCGAACAGGACCAGCGCCTCGCCGGCGGCGGCGCTCATGGCGTATCCGGTCGCCGGCGCGGCACCGAGTGCTCCCAGTCGGCGAGCAGGGCTCGAAGCGCGGCGATGAACGCCAGCGGCTGGTCCAGCATCAGGTGGTGGTGCGCCTGAGGAATTTCGACCAGCGGGGAGTTCCGGTTGAGCAGCTCGTACATGTATTCGCCCGTCTCGGGCGGAACGATGGCGCTGAACTCGCCCCGCATCAAGGCAACGCGACAGCGCACATCGGCAAGATAATCGCGCGGTGACCTGGGAGAGGCTCGCAGGAACACGCTCGGATCGAACTTCCAGGTCCACCCGTGCTCGGTTCGACGCAGCGAGTGCAGGGCGATGTGGTCGAGGATGAAGCCATGCTCGCAGGGCTGCTCCGGGATGAGCCTGAAGTGAGCCATGGCGGTCTGAAGGTCGGGATACGTCTTCGGGGCGCGAAAGGTCCTGCCGCCTTTGCCTGCATCACTTTCCGGATCCTGTTTCCTGACCGGCGCATCGACGATGATCGCTCCGGCGAGCCGGTCGCCGTAGATTGCGGCGGCCGCGATGCTGACCAGGCCTCCCATGCTGTGGCCGACCAGAACCGGTGGCCTGCCGTTCGCGGCGTCGTCGCTCACTGCGATCACTTCGTCGGCCCACGCCTGTACCGGGTAAGTATCCCGACGGCCGCTGTCGCCGTGACCGGAAAGATCCGGTGCGATGACGCAGTAGTGGCGCGACAGCTGTGGTGCGAGGACGCTCCACCACATGGCATGGGCGGCGCCGCCGTGCACCAGGACCAGCGGTGGCTTTTCGGGCTCGCCCCACACCAGGTAGTTGATCGGGCACCCCGTCACCGTCAGCGTGCGCTGCTGGAACGGCGAGGAGATGGCGTCGGTGAACCATTGCGGGGGAGCGTTTTCCAAGATCAAGGGCTCGCTATTCTTAAAGTGCATCGATCGGCACGAAGCAGCGCCATGTCCACGATTCTGGCCACAGCATGGAGCTGAATTGTCGCATCGCGTCAGGCACTTACTGACACGTGAATTTGCCGGTTGCCACGGGAACGGAGACTATGATGGAGTTTATCGATTGGCCAGGCATATGGGCGGCCGGGAGAGGATGAGGGAGATCGAGCATGGCATCGGTGAACAAGGTGATTCTGATCGGCAATCTCGGGCGTGATCCGGAGACCCGGTACAGCCCCGACGGGGCGGCGATCACGAACGTGTCGGTCGCGACCACTTCGCAGTGGAAGGACAAGAACACCGGGGAAAAGCGCGAGGAAACCGAGTGGCATCGGGTCGCGTTCTTCGGGCGCCTGGCCGAGATCGCCGGCGAGTACCTGAAGAAGGGCTCGCCCGTCTACATCGAGGGCCGCCTGCGCACCCGCAAATGGCAGGACAAGGACGGGCAGGATCGCTACACGACCGAAATCGTGGCCGACGTGATGCAGATGCTCGGCTCGCGCCAGGGCGCCGGCGCGCCGACCGACGACGAGCCCCGCGCTCCGCGCGCCGCGTCCAAACCGGCCGCGGCCAAGACCGCCAAGGAACCGGCGGGAGGAGCCGGCGGGGTTGCCGACATGGACGACGATATTCCTTTCTGAAATAGACCTCTCTTAGAACGCATACAGCCCGGTCGGTGCTCGACGGCCGGGCTTTTTCTTGTTTGCACACGGTATGCCAGAGGCGAAATACAACACGCCGGACGGAGTCCTTGCCGAAGCCCAGTCGTTGGCTGCTCTGCCCGCGGGCGCGGTCGAATCGAGACTGGAGATACTTCGGTCGCGCTATCGCGAGGCGCCATTGCTGTTCACACCGGAGGCCCTCCAGCTTTTGCGCCAGGCCGGGGAACGCGCGAAGCAGGCTCGCGCCGGTGCCTGCGAGGAACGCGCGCTGGCGACGCTGAAGGAAGTATTCGGGTATCCGAAGTTTCGGGCGGGGCAACTGGAGATCATCCGCGCGGCCATGACGGGGCGGGATTGCCTCGGGGTGATGCCGACGGGGGCCGGAAAGTCGGTGACGTATCAGATTCCGGCACGTCTGATGGGCGGGTTGACGCTGGTCGTGTCGCCGCTGATTTCGCTGATGAAGGACCAGGTCGATGCGATGGGCGAAGTCGGGATGCGCGCGACGTTCCTGAACTCATCCCTCGAACCGGCCGAGCGGTCGCGGCGCGAGGCGCGGCTGCGGGCGGGCGAGCTCGAGCTGCTCTACGCCGCTCCAGAGGGAATCGACGCGTCGGTCGGTCGCCTGCTGGACTCGCTCGACCTGAGGCTGGTTGCGGTTGACGAGGCGCACTGCATCAGCGAATGGGGGCACGACTTTCGCCCGTCCTACCGCAACCTGGCCGGTCTGAAACAACGCTTCAGAGGAATCACCGTCCTTGCCCTGACCGCGACCGCAACGCCTCACGTGAAGAACGACATCATCGAGCAGCTCGCGTTGAAGGATCCGCTGGAGGTTCGCGGCTCGTTCTTCCGATCCAATCTCAAACTGTTCGCTGTAAAGAAAGGGCAAGGCGACGGCGTGCGCGACATGATCCTGCGCTTCGTGCGCGAACGACGCGGCGAGTCGGGGATCGTCTATTGCCTGTCGCGCAAGGCGGCTGAGTCGACCGCCGATTTCCTCGAGCGAAAAGGCATCCGCGCGGCGGCCTACCACGCGGGGATCACATCGGAGCAGCGCGCAAGGACCCAGGATCGGTTCAGCCGGGACGAACTCGATGTCGTCTGCGCCACAATCGCGTTCGGCATGGGGATCGACAAGTCCAACGTCCGCTTCGTGCTCCACCGCGACATGCCGCGCTCGATCGAGGGCTACTACCAGGAAATCGGTCGCGCCGGGCGCGACGGCGCTCCCGCGGACTGCGTCCTTTTCTACTCGTGGGCCGACGTGATGTCGCACGACCGCCTGCTCGACAACTCCGAGGTGCAGGACCCCGAGGTTGCCCATCAACAGCGCCGTGCCGTGCGCCGCATGTTCGATCTCGCCGACGACCCCACCTGCCTGTGGCGCCGCCTCGCCGGCCATTTCGCTGAAGCCATCGAGGCCTGCAGCGAGTCGTGTGGAAACTGCCTGGGGCGCGACATCGCCGGGGAAGCGCGCCGTGCGGGCGGGTCGCCCGGGAAGAGGGAGCGGCAGAAGCAGCGCCTGGCCCCGGAAGGCTCGCCGCGGCCGCGGGACGGCTTTGATACGGAGCCTTACGAACCGGATGGCGATACGCGGCAGCGGACCGAGCCGGTCCGCGACGATCGCCTGTTCGAGCGCTTGCGCGCGCTGCGGAAGAAGCTGGCAGACGAACGAAACGTGCCGGCGTTCGTCGTCTTCAGCGACCGGGCGCTGCAGGACATGGCGGCTCGGAGGCCGCAGACGCGAGCCGAGTTCCTCGACGTGTACGGCGTGGGGCAGAAGAAGCTCGAAGAATACGGGGACTTTTTTATCGGGGAGATCCTTCGAGAGCCTTGAGCTTGGGCCCGGCCCGCAACGGCAAGAAAGCCATCTACACAATCGGTGCTGATGAGTCGCGGCTCTTCGTCTTCGTGGTGGACCGCAACTGGTTTCTAACCTATCGGCAATCGTTTCCGGGTGCGTGCTCTGCCCAGGCTGATTCATCGATCCACGCCCGGTAGCCGAAACGTGCAGAACCGATCCCTCAAAGCGCGGGTTTAGCCACCATCATGTAGTAGACCAACAGCATGGCTGTAAAGGCCGGGAAGCCCAGGCATTCCCAGCGGCGCGCGTAACGCGCGTACAGCGGCGGCAACGCCGAGGCGTTTTGCAGCGCCTGCCGTGCTATTGCCGCCATTCGCAACTGGAGCCAGACGACCGGCAGCCAGCACGCGCCGGCCAACCCGAAAAGAAAGAGGGACCACGCGATCCAGGGCGTGGCGATCGGCCAGCCGCCCCAGTGCGCCAGCCATAGCCCGGTGAGCAGTTGGGTGACGGCAGCCGGTGTCGTGAACCACCAATCCGCGCGCACCACCATCCGGCTGACCTCGGCCTGTGTCGCAATGCTGCCGCTCCGGTTGGCAAAGAACATGGTGTAGGCGGAGCCGAAGCCGGTTCCTACCAGTAAAACGCTCGAGAGCACATGAGCCCACTTCATAATGAGGTAAGAGTTCATGGTGCAGGTTTGGGCTTCATCCGCTGCCAGCCGCTCACGCATCTGCCTCTTCGACGCGGGTACGGATCGACCAATGCGCAAACTCCTGCTCGAAGTCGGCCAGGCTCAGAAAACCAATGCACGGATAGGCACCCGAAGATCGCAGTTGACCGCGCGCCAGTCGGCGTGCCAACAGGATTGAAGCCATGCATGGAATCTCCGGCCCATGGTTGTCCTCGGCCGTCAGTTGCCAGGTTCGACGCCGGCGCGCTCCATCGGCTCCAATCCCGACGATGCTTACGCGCATCCCGCCGCGGTCGCTGCCAAAGACGTCGAGCAAAGACGTCGTGCGGTTGAGTCCGACGGCCCAACGCTCGATCGGCAGTGGCAGCGCGGCACGGCGCATCGCCGCCAAGACCCACAGCGCGAAATGTTGGATGTCCACTTCGAGGGCGGCGCGAAAGGTCACGGTCCTGACGTTGCCAAAGTGTTGGGGCAGCACCGCGAGATCGGGGACATCGCAAGCCGCAGCCCACCGAGTCCCAACATCGAAACGGACGCGCTGCAATTCCTGCCAGCCCCACGCCTGTTCCCACTGTCCGTTCCGTTTCCATGCGAACGGGCGGCCAAGGTAGCTCAGGACCGCTGCCAGCGTCGCCGCGCCGCGTGGCGCACGCTGACCGGGCGCGATGGCAATCTCGATCTCGTCGACAGACGCCAGTGGCTCGCGCAGCACTTCGATGACTGCGGACGACAAGGCCGGCAGCGTGCTGGCACCGGAGATTGCCAACCGATGCGCGGCCCGCGCGGCCTCGTTGTTTCCGACGGCGAAGCCGGTCACAAACTCGCGTGCATCCGCCAAGTCGAGGTAGTGTGCGCCGGCGGCCAGCGCGGCTTTCGCAACACGATAGTCCTGTCCCTGAAAGGGGCCTGCACAGTGAATGACCAACTGCGGCGCGAGGGCCACCAGGCGTGTCGCGAAATCCCGGGCACCGATATCGAGTGCGGCTGTGTGAACGCCGTCGATGGTGCCCGCGTCGCCAATTGCCCGTCGCGCGGCGATCACCTCGAGCGCCGGATCTTTCTTGATTTCGCGCACAACGCGCTCACCAAAGTTGCCCGACCCGCCCAGCACGACGATCCGCATTGGGGCCTCGCCTCCGACACGGCGGCCTGGGTTGTGCGCCGTCAGGAAGATTTCATCGGCCGGTAGCAGGTCGGGCGCCGGCCAAACCAGCGATACCGGTTGCGTGCGAGCAGGTCGTACAAGGCGTCGCGCCAGGCGCGCGGCACGATCCAGGCGACGTGAACGAGACCCCATGCTCCGCCGGCAGCGGCCACGACGTGGATGACCGCGTCCGAGGCCGTGTATGCCTTCCCGCCATCCAGAACCAGGAACGTCGACGGATCATTCGGGTCAATGCCGTGTTGCGAGAGCAACTCACGGCCCGTCGAACTCTGCATCGGAACCAGCGAGAACTCGGGCTCGACGGGATGGCGTTCGAAGAACCGCACCCATCCGGTACAGACGTAACAATGCCCGTCGTAGACCACGACACGGCCTTCACCAGCCGACGTTGAATCCTCCCTCATTCTTTTCCTCCTTCCCGCGCGACGCTTGCCGCCGCTCGCGCTCGCCCGTTGGCAACCTGATAGCCGATGACGAGCAGTGCGGCGAACGCCCCGAACGAGGCGGCGACCATCGCTGCACGTAGGACGGACACCGGCTCGACCACATCGGCGGTCGGCAGGAAAAAGACGGCGAACATCAGTGGCGTCAGGTACAGCATGACGCCCGTAAATACCAACCAGAAGGCGCTGGCGTCCGTTTCCGGGCAGAGTTGCCTCAAGATCAGGCGCAGCGGTCGAGCCATCACGGTCAGCAGCACGGTGCTCAAAACCAGGCTGACGGAGATGTCGGTCAAGAAGGCAGCAACGGGCGTCATGGCGATCTCCTTTCCGGTTGGGTGTCACTTATCCCGGGTGGCGGCGCGGTCCAGCAACCGGGCGATCCCGCCGCCCAGTTTCATCAGAGCGCCGATCTGCGTGCGTGACAGCTTCAGCATCTGTTCGTACCAGCGGCTGGCGCGCTCGACGAACTCGAGCATGTCGCGCAGGCGCTTGGCGACCACCGGGCTGACGGCCTGATCGCCTTGTGCGGCGTCCAGACACTGGCGCAGCGCCACCGCTGCCGGATCGAGTTCGCGGCTTTTACGTCCGGCAGCAATGCGTGTGACCACGACCCAGAGGTCCGTTTCGGCCTCATAAAAGCTGCGCCGATCGCCCATGACCGGGACCGCCCGGACGATCTCCCAGCTCTGCAGCTCGCGCAGCGACGTTGAGACGTTGGAACGGGCGATGCCGAGCATGTCGGCGATTTCTTCCGCCGTAAGCGGGCGCTCGGAGGCGTACAGCAGCGCGTGGATCTGGCTGACCGAGCGGTTTACGCCCCACCGCTCGCCCAGATTGCCCCACTGCAGGACGAACTGTTGGACCGGCCCGGGAATCTTTGCAGATTTATCTGTATGTTCTGTCATGACAGAAATTACAGTCCTTTTAGGACATCAAGTCAAGTCCCCCATGCGCCGCGTTCGCGGATCGGTCGCGCGGTTGACATTCGATGGATATCTAATTAGATTGATATCTATTGGGTTTACCTTCTCCCCTATTCGACCCAACAGGGCTGTCGTGTCGACATCCTCTTCCACACCGGAAGCGAGCTTCGAAGTCACGCTTGCCTTCTTCAAATCGTTGGCAAACGAAAGTCGCCTGCGCATGGTTGGCTTGCTGCTGAAGCGCCCTCACCACGTAAAGGAGCTGGCCGCCGAGTTGCAGCTGAAGGAACCGACCGTCTGCCACCACCTCTCGTACCTTGCGCAAGTGGGCCTCGTCGAAATGTCGGCCAAGGGCAACGCCCACTACTACAGCCTGCGTGGCGAGGAGTTGCGCAGGCTGAGCCGGATGATCTTCGGGCAGCGCGGCGCGATTGTCTCAGCGGTCCAGGATCCGCGCGACTGGAACTCGCGTGTCTTGAGAAACTATCTCGAGGGCGAGGTCCTGAAGACGATTCCGGCGAGCCGCCGCAAGCGCTGGACCGTTTTGAAGTGGCTGGCGGAGAAGTTCGCGCCCGACAAACGGTATCGCGAAGCCGAGGTCAATGAGCTGATCCAGCGTCACTATTGGGATTCGGCCACCTTGCGCCGGGAGCTCATCGGGTATCGCATGCTCAACCGCAGTGCCGGTGTCTACTGGCGCCAACCCGAGAAGGAATGGATGAGCGCCTGAGGTGCCCTATGGGAGGATCGCGATCACGCGCGCCGGAAAGCCGGACCCCTGCTTCGGTTTCGGGAAGCTGACCGGCGCCCGATTCTAGGCGGACGTTCCAAGGCGACCGGCGACAGACTGCGACGATCAGGGCGAAGACTTCAGCGCGCTCGTGCCGGTCGGGCCGACGAGCCTCAGCACTTCGTCGTGCACCTGGCCAGCGGTTGCGATCAGCGATAAATCGCGCAGCGGATCGTCGCCACGCCAGCTGCTGACGCGCCCCCCGGCGCCTTCGACGACCGGGACGACCGCCGCGACGTCCCAGTACTCGAGCTGCGGATCGAGCATCACGTCGGAGCCGCCGGTTGCGAGCGAGAAGTAGCCGAAGCAGTCTCCCCAGGTCCGGTACATGCCCGCCGCGCGGGCCACTGCTTCGATGCCGGCGGCGTCGTTCTGCTCGCGTCCGACCCAGCTCGAGCTGGAAAGGACCGTGGCGTCGCTCAACCGCTTGCACTCGCGCACGTGCACCGCCCGCTGGCGGGCGTCGGCCCAGAAAAGCGTGGTGCCCCCGCGGTGCCCGATCAGCGCGGTGCCCGCGGCGCAGTGGGCGATACAGCCCAGCACCGGAACAAACCCGGCGCCGTCATCGCGCTCCAGCGCGATCAGCGATCCGAACAGGAAGCAGTTGCTGATGAAGGCGCGGGTGCCGTCGATCGGATCGAGCACCCAGCGATACGGACCGCCGGTGCGCTGGCCGTATTCCTCGCCGCGCAATGCATGGTGCGGATATCGTTCGTCGATCAGGCGCCGCAGCGCGAGCTCGGTCTGGCGATCCGCCTGCGTGACCGGCGAGCGATCCGTCTTCGACTCGACCGCCAGCGGCTGCAGGAAATAAGGTCGGATCGTCGCGAACGCACTCCCGATCAGTCGATGCACGAAGGGGATGAACTCGTGCTGTTCGGCACCGGACAGCAAGCCGCTGAAGCGGGGCCAGTTATCCGACATTCGGTGCCCGCAGGCGCTTGTCCCGCAAAGTCTGCTTGCTGCGCTCCAGTCGCTTCGGCAGCGACGGTCCCAGTGTCAGCGCGAGGCCGACCGAGAGCACATCGATGATCGCCAGGTGCGCCAGGCGCGAGACCATCGGGGCATAGATGTCCGGATCTTCCGGCACGTCGGCGCAAAGCGCCACCGTGGCGAGCTTCGCGAGCGGCGAGCCTCCGGGAGCGATCGCGACCACCTGCGCGCCCGACTCGCGGGCGATTTCCACCGCGACCAGCGTATCGGTCGTGCGGCCGCTCGCCGAGACGGCCAGCACCGCGTCGCCTCGCTTGAGCACGGTCGCCGCCATGCCCATCGCGTGCGTGTCGACGTACGAGGCGGTCGGCACGCCGTAGCGGAACAGCTTGTGCTGCGCATCCAGCGCGACAATGCCCGAGTTGCCGACGCCATAGCATTCGATCCGCCGGGCCCCGGCCAGAATCCGGATGGCGCGTTTCAAGGCTGCCGGATCCAGCTGGTTGCGCACTTCGATCAGCGCGCCGATCGCCCGGTCGAAGACTTTGGATGTGACCAGCTCCACGGTGTCGTCCGGCCGGACGTCCTGGTGCACGAACGGCATGCCGGATGCCAGGCTCTGAGCCAGCCTCAGCTTGAACTCCTTGTAGCCGGAGAAACCCATCGCGGCCGCAAAGCGCGCGACGGTCGGCTGGCTTGCACCGACGCGCCTTGCCATCTCGGCGATCGACAGGTGCAGTACCTCGTTCGGCTGCGCCAGCACCCGCTCGGCGACCGAGCGTTCGGATTTGCGCAGCTGCGGCAGGGCGGCGGCGATGCGCGCCAGCAGCGAACTGCGCGGGGCCGCCGCCCCCCGCATCGCAGACGGTTCGGACCTCATCGGTTGTAGTAAACGTGCACGGGCACGCTCTTCTGCTGCAGGAAGGCGGCAATCGGATGACGCGCCGGATCGCTGCGCGCCGCGCGCTCGATCGCGGCAGCCTTTCCTTCGCCCTGGATCAGGATCATCACCGCGCGTGTATCGAGCAATGCGCGCAGCGTCAGGCTGATGCGCGGGTGAGGCGCGCCGGCCGGCGACACCAGCGCCACGCGCTCGGGCCGACGCAGGTCGAGCGCCTCGGCCGTGCCGGGCGCGCCCGGAAACAGCGATGCCGTGTGCCCGTCCTCGCCCATCCCCAGTACGGCGGCGTCGGACGGCCGCGGCATCGCCGCCAGCGCGCGCTCGGCGCTCGCCAGTTGAACTTGGGGTGCCGAAGCCGCGCTGACGAGCGGGATCAAGCTTGCCGAGGCGGCCGCCTTCTGCAGCAGGTGCCGTCGGACCACGCCTTCGTTGCTGTCGGCATGATCCGCCGGCACGAGACGGTCGTCGGACAGACTCACGGTCACCCCGGACCAGCCGATCTGCTGCGCGGCAAGCTGATCCAGAAACGCAACCGGCGTGCGTCCCCCCGGCACGATCAGGCCGGCGCGGCGCCGCCGCCGCACGCCGTCCTGCAAATTCGCTGCGACCGCGGCCGCCAGGGCCTGCGCGGTCTGCGCGCCGGTGGCGAACAGATGCTGCTGCACGGTTGCGGGCAGCAGCAGCGGATCCGGAGCAGACACGCTCAACTCTCCTCGCGCCACGCATTGCCGTCGCGGGCGATCAGCGTGCTGGAGGCCGTCGGCCCCCACGTTCCCGCCGCGTAGGGTCGCGGCGGCTGGGTGCTCTTTTGCCAATCCTTCAGGATCGGCTCAAGCCACTGCCAGGCGGCATCCAATTCGTCGCGCCGCATGAACAGCGTCAATTTGCCGTGAACCACGTCCATGATGAGGCGCTCGTACGCATCCCACTGGCGCGTCTGGTAGGTTTCCGACAACGCCACGTCCAGCGAGATCGGCTGCACGTTCATGCCCTCGCCCGGCACCTTGGCCATCAGATCCAGACGCAGGCTCTCGTCCGGCTGCAGCGTGATCACCAGGCGGTTGGCCGGCTCGCCGGAGACCGCACGAAACATCGGATGCGGCACCCCGCGGAAGTGGATCACGATCTCGGCCAGCCGCTGCTGCATCCGCTTGCCGGTGCGCAGGTAGAAGGGCACGCCAGCCCACCGCCAGTTGCCCAGCTCGGCCTTGATCGCAACGAAGGTCTCGGTGCGGCTGCCTGCCGCAATGCCCGGCTCATCCAGGTACGCGGGCACCGGCTTGTTGTCGATCGCGCCGGCGTGGTACTGACCGCGCACGATACGGGCGGCCACGTCCTCGCCGGCGATCGGCCGCAGCGCCCGCAGCACCTTCAACTTCTCGTCGCGCATCGTGTCGGCTTCGATGTTCGCGGGCGGCTCCATGGCGACGATGCACAACAGCTGCAGCAGGTGGCTCTGCACCATGTCCCGCAGCGCACCGATGCGGTCGTAAAAATCCCCGCGGCCTTCGAGCCCGACCATTTCCGCGATCGTGATCTGCACGTCGCGCACCCAGGAACGGTTCCACAGCGGCTCGAGCAGGACATTGCCGAAGCGAAGCGCAATCAGATTCTGGACCGTCTCCTTGCCCAGGTAGTGATCGATCCGGAAAATCTGGGGCTCGCTGAAGATCGCGCCCACTTCCTCGTTGATGCGTCGCGCCGAAGCCAGGTCGCGGCCGAGCGGCTTTTCCAGCACCACGCGGCTCGCCGACGTCACCAGGCCGGCGGCGCTGAGCCCGTTGCAGATGGCGGCAAACAGGCCGGGCTCGGTGGCCAGATAGAACACCCGCACGCGCGAATCGGCCCGCCCGACCCAGTCGGCCAGCGCCCGGTAATCCTGCAGGTCGTTGGCGTCTAGCTGCAGATAATCGAGTTGCCGCGCAAAAGCGCTCCACGCGGCTTCGCTGAAGTCCTTCGCGGCGATGTGCCGGCGGCAATGCTCCAGGGCCAGATTCAGATATTCCTCGCGCGACAATGGGTGCCGGCCCAGACCGATCAGGCGCCAGCCCGAGGTGTCGCCGCTGTCGCGGTGCCGGTAATACAGCGCCGGCAGCAGCTTGCGCATCGCCAGGTCGCCGCTGCCGCCGAACAGGATGAAGTCGAATGTCTCCGACATGGCTCTCTACCTCAAACGACGTGTATTAATACTACAGAATCTTGCCGGCTGGAACCCCTACACCGAGGTAAATCACGGCCCGACGGACGGCGCCCGGCGGCCAAAATCTTGTAGTATTAGTACAGAAATCTGAATCGACCATCGAACCGGGCGCAACCGAGGTGTGACATGAACCTTCATCCGGTGATTTCGGCGACCACGACGCGGATCCGGGAGCGTAGCGCGGCCGGCCGCGCGCAGTACCTGCGGCGTGTGGAAGCGGCGCGCAAAGCCGGCACGTCGCGCGCACACGTATCCTGCACGAACCTGGCGCATGCCGTGGCCGCGTTTTCGCCGCACGACAAGCTCGTGCTGCGCAGCCAGCAGCGCCCCAATCTGGCCATCGTGTCGTCTTACAACGACATGCTGTCGGCGCACCAGCCGCTGGGGCGGTTTCCCGAAATCATCAAGCAGGCTGCGCGCGATGCGGGCGCGGTCGCGCAGTTCGCCGGCGGCGTGCCGGCGATGTGCGATGGCGTCACCCAGGGTCAGCCGGGCATGGAGCTGTCTCTGTTTTCTCGCGACGTCATCGCGATGGCCACCGCGATCGCGCTGTCGCACAACGTGTTCGACGGCGTGCTGTGCCTCGGGGTATGCGACAAGATCGTGCCGGGCCTGCTGATCGGCGCCCTGCAATTCGGACATCTGCCCGTCGTATTCGTGCCGGGCGGCCCGATGACGTCCGGTCTTGCCAACACCGAAAAGGCCAGGATCCGCGAGCTGCACGCGCAGGGAAAGGTGGGCCGCGGGGAATTGCTGGAAGCGGAGATGCAGTCCTATCACGGCCCGGGCACCTGTACCTTCTACGGCACCGCGAACAGCAACCAGATGCTGATGGAGGTGATGGGCCTGCACCTGCCGGGAGCCGCGTTCGTGCATCCGAATACGGCGCTGCGCGATGCGCTGACGGGCGCGGCGGCGCAGCGTGCGGTCGCCATCGCGCAAGCGGGGACCGAGTACACGCCGATTGCCGATGTGGTGGACGAACGCGCGATCGTCAACGCGATCGTCGGACTGCTGGCCACCGGCGGTTCGACCAACCACACGATCCACCTGGTCGCGATCGCGCGCGCCGCGGGCATCACGATCGACTGGGATGACTTCGACCGGCTGTCCCGCGCAGTGCCCCTGCTGGCTCGCATCTATCCGAACGGCAGTGCCGACGTGAATCAGTTCCACGCAGCCGGCGGCATGGGTTTGCTGATCCGCCAGCTGCTGTCGGCCGGACTGCTGCACGCCGACGTGAAGACGGTGGTCGGATCCGGCCTGTCCAGCTACACGCAAGAGCCCTATCTGGACGACGAGGGAGCTCTGAAGTGGCGCCCCGCGCCCGAGCGCAGCCTGGATGCCGAAATCCTGGCCGAGGCCGGGCGGCCGTTCAGCGCCGAAGGAGGACTGAAGCTGCTCACCGGGAACCTCGGGCGCGCGGTGATCAAGGTCTCCGCGGTCAAGGCCCAGCATCGCGTGGTGGAGGCGCCGGCTCTGGTATTTGACGGCCAGGACGCGCTGCTGGACGCCTTCAAGCAAGGCAGGCTGCAGCGCGATTTTGTCGCCGTGGTGCGCTATCAGGGCCCGCGCGCCAACGGCATGCCGGAGCTGCACAAGCTGACGCCGACGCTGGGCGTCCTTCAGGACCAGGGATTCAAGGTGGCGCTGGTGACCGACGGCCGGATGTCCGGCGCCTCCGGCAAAGTGCCTGCGGCCATCCACGTCACACCGGAGTGCCTGGACGGCGGGCCGCTCGCCAGGGTGCGCGACGGGGACCCGATCCGGCTTGACGCGGAAGGCGGTGTGCTGGAGGTTCGCGTCGACGCCGGCGAGTGGGCGCGGCGGACGGTGTCGCCGCCGGACCTTGAGCACAACCATCATGGTCTTGGCCGTGAGCTGTTTGCCGGCGCACGGGTGCTGGCCGCAGGGGCGGAGCAGGGCGCCGTCATCTTCGCCGCGTCCGAGCGTGGCGCGCCGGTGGCCGCTACGATGTCAATGACCTGATCCGGGTCCGAAAGACGGACGTGCAATGTTGATCGGAGACGTGGTTTCCGCGGCGCCGGTGATTCCGGTGATCGTGCTGGAGGACGCAGCCGACGCCGTTCCGCTGGCGCGCGCCCTGCTGGCGGGCGGTTTGCCCGTGCTCGAAGTGACGCTGCGCACCGAGGCCGCACTGGCGAGCATCCGCGCGATCGCGCGCGAAGTGCCGCAGGCAATCGTTGGCGCCGGTACCGTGCTGGGCTCGGACGACCTGGCGGCGGCGCGCGAGGCGGGCGCTCATTTCGCCGTCAGCCCTGGCGCCACCGCGGCGCTGTTGGAGGCGGGGCGGTCCGGCGGGCTGCCCCTGCTTCCGGGCGCGATGACGCCGTCCGAGGTGGCCGCAGCCTTCGCCGCTGGCTACGACACGCTGAAGTTCTTTCCCGCAGCGCAAGCGGGCGGCGTGGAGATGCTGAAGGCACTGGCCGGTCCGTTTCCCCGGGTGAAGTTCTGTCCCACCGGCGGCATCACGCTGGCCAGCGCACCCGATTTTCTGGCGTTACCGAACGTGTGCTGCGTCGGCGGCTCCTGGATCACGCCGGCCGCGTCGATCCGGGCCTCGGACTGGACTTCGATCACGCGCCTTGCCCGGCAGGCGCACCGGCTGCGCGGTTGATCGCGCACAATTACGCAATGGACGGTCAATCCGCCCTCGGAGCGCTGATCGCCGATATCGGCGGCACCAACGCGCGCTTCGCACTGTGCGCCTCGGAAGGTCGGCAACGGCCGGTCTTGACCGGCGTGTGCGAGTTCACGGTCGCGCAATTCGCGTCCCTGGCGCAGGCGGCCTCGCACTACCTGGCGCAAATGCACGCGCCAAGGCCGCGCCGGTCGGTGATCGCCGTGGCCTCGGCCGTCACCGGCGACGAAATCAAGGTGACCAACAACGACTGGTCGTTCTCGATCGCGAACCTGCAACGAGAGCTTGGACTGGATCAGATCCGGGTGATCAACGACTATGCCGCGATCGCAATGGCGGTCCCGCATCTGGGGCGCCCCGAACTCGAGCCGATCGGACAGGCGGTGGCGCCTGCAGCAGTTCGCCGGGCCGACCGGCACTACGCGGTGCTGGGACCCGGAACCGGGCTCGGGATGTGCCGGTTGCTGCTGCGGCAGGGGCGCTCCGTCGTGATCGATTCCGAAGGCGGTCATGTGGGCTTCGCGCCGAGCGACGACTACGAAATCGCGATCCTGCAGTGCCTGTTGAAGCAGCATGCGCGAGTGTCCGTCGAGCGCCTGGTGTCCGGACCGGGCCTGCGGAACCTGTACGCCGCCGTTTGCGCCGTCGAGGGCGTGGCCGGCGGCATGAACACACCGGAGCAGATCACCGCCGGCGCGCTGGCGGGTACCGATGCCGCCTGCCGGCGCGCGGTGGAGCTTTTCTGCTCGATCCTGGGCGGCTTCGCGGGCGACGTCGCGCTGATGTACGGCGCGTGGGACGGTGTGTACCTGGGCGGTGGGATGACGGTGACGCTGCTGCCATGGATCTGCCGCGGCGAGTTCCGCCGGCGCTTCGAGAGCAAGGGCCGCTTCGGTTCCCTGATGCAGACGATCCCCACCTTCGCGATCACCCACCCACAGCCGGGTCTGCTCGGGGCTGCCGCTGCGGCGGCCGACTGGCAGGAATGAGATCGTCCTGATCGCGCTGGCGGGCCGCGAGCTCTCGCACCGCATCGTCGAGCGCGTAGCCGCGCATTACCAGCATCGACCGCACGGCCCCGGCTCCCCGCGCGCCGTAAACTAGCTCCGCCGGGTGGCACAGACGCCCCGGCCGGGCGCAGCTTGCCCTCCGAAGCGCGCAGCGCGAAGGAGGGGCGGCATCATCAGAACAATCGAGGGGAAAGCGCGATGGCGGAGTACACGACGGACAGGCTCAGGACCGTGGCCCTGGTGGGCCACGGGGCGGCCGGCAAAACCACGCTCGTCGAGCAATTGCTGACGAAGTCGAAAATGATCGGCGCGGCGGGCGCGGTCGAGAAGGGCACGACCGTGTCCGACTTCGATCCGCTGGAGAAGACCACGCAGCACTCGTTGCGCTCGGCCATCGTGCATCTGGACTGGCGCGATGCGCGCATTCACCTGATCGATACGCCGGGTTACCCGGATTTCGTCGGGCAGGCAATCGGCGCGCTCGATGCGGTCGAGACGGTCGCGGTCGTGATCAATGCCTCGGCGGGCATCGAGCTGACGACGCGCCGGATGATGGACTGGGCGCGGCAGCGCAACCTGTGCCGGATGATCGTGATCAACAAGATCGACATGGAAAACCTGAATCTTCCGGCCCTGCTGGCGCAGGTGCAGGAGGTCTTCGGCGCCGAATGCCTGCCGATCAATTTGCCCTCCGAGCGAGGCGCCCGCGTGATCGACTGCTTCGCCGAAGATCACGGCCAGGCCGATTTCCTGTCGGTGGGCGACGTGCATCGGCGCGTGATGGAACAGGTGGTCGAGGTCGACGAGGAGGCGATGACGCGTTACCTGGAGCAGGGCAGCGTGGATCCGGCCACGCTGCACGCGCCGCTGGAGAAGGCGCTGCGCGAGGGCCATCTGGTGCCGGTGTGCTTTACCTCGGCGCGCAGCGGGGCCGGGGTGCAAGACCTGCTGGAGGTGTTGGTGCGCCACCTGCCGCATCCGGGCGAGGGCAACCCGCCGCTGTTTTTCGCCGGAGCCGGCCCGGACGCGCGCTCGTTCCGGTCCGAGCCCGACCCGAGCCGGCACGTGCTCGCCCACGTATTCAAGATCGTCAACGATCCGTACATCGGCCGCATCGGCACGTTCCGCGTGCACCAGGGCACGATCACGCGCGACACGCAGCTGTATGTGGGCGAGGGCAAGAAGGCGTTCAAGGTCGCCCACCCGCTGCTGATGATGGGCAGGGACACGGTCGAGGTCCCGCGCCTGCTGCCGGGCGACATCGGGGCCATCGCCAAGGTCGAGGAGATCGTGTTCGACTGCGTGCTGCACGATTCGCACGACGAGGACCCGATCCGGATGCAGCCGCTGGAGTTTCCGCGGCCGATGTTCGGACTGGCGATCGAGCCGCTGCGGCGCGGCGACGAGGGGCGCATCTCCGAGGTGCTGCACAAGCTGGCCGCCGAGGATCCCACCTTGCTGATCGAGCACGACGTGGGCCAGAACGAGACCGTGCTGCGCGGGCTGTCCGAGCTGCACCTTCGATCGGTGCTGGAGCGGATGGCGGTGCAGTACAAGCTGGAGGTCTCGACCCGCCCGCCCCGGATACCGTACCGCGAAACGATCACGGCATACGCCGAGGGGCATGCCCGCCACAAGAAACAGACCGGCGGCGCCGGGCAGTTCGGGGAGGTCTATCTGCGGGTGGAGCCGCTCGCGCGTGGCGCCGGCTTCGAGTTCGTCGATCAGGTCAAGGGCGGGGTGATTCCGTACCAGTACATCCCCGCCGTCGAAAAAGGCGTGCGCGAGGTGCTGGCGCACGGCAACGTGGCCGGCTACCCGATGCAGGATGTGCGGGTGATCGTCTATGACGGCAAGCACCACCCGGTGGACTCCAAGGAGGTGGCTTTTGTCGCGGCCGGGCGCAAGGCCTTCCTGGATGCGCTGGCCAAGGCCCGCCCGATCGTGCTCGAGCCGATCGTCAACGTACAGATCGTTTGCCCAGATTCCAACATGGGCGACATCACGGGCGACCTGTCGTCGCGGCGCGGGCAGGTCACCGGAACCGGCAACCTGGCGGCCGGATTGATGGTCGTCTCGGGAACCGTTCCGCTGTCCGAACTGGATGGGTATGCCGGCCGGCTGAAGGCGATCACGCAGGGCAACGGCAGCTACTCGATGGAGCTGTCCCGCTACGAGCCCGTGCCCCCGAGCGTTCAGCAGCAGCTTGCCGCGGAGCACAAGGCGCATCGCCGGGACGAGGAGGACTGACGCGTGCGCCGGCCGTCGCCCGACCGCCGGCGGGCCCTCAAAGCCCTTGAAGTGGCGCGAACCGCCCCCATCATTGCGACACCGAATGGGTGATTTTGACCCTTATAATTCAGTCAGTTATCGCCCGCTTTTTCGTCCGAATCGAGGCTTCAGATGCCGATCTACGCCTACAAATGCTCGTCGTGCGGACACGCGCAGGACGCGCTGCAGAAGGTGTCCGACGCACCGTTGACCATTTGTCCCCACTGTCAGACCGCAACGCTTTCGAAGCAACTGACGGCAGCTGGATTCCAGCTGCGCGGTAGCGGCTGGTACGCCACGGACTTCAAGAACGGATCTGGAAAGCCCGGCAGCGCGAGCGACAACGGGACGGCCGAGCCCAAGGGGACCGACTCCGGTGACAAGACCAAGACCGAAAAGGCCTCCGCTGAGGCCAGCAGCAGCGCCTGCGGGGACGGGGGCTGCTCAGCCTGCAGTTGACGCGTTGAGGGGGTGCGAGCCGCCTTCGGTTCGCGGCCAGCGTCAATCCGACACACCGTGCTGTTAGATTAGATTTTGCAACGCCCGACGACGGGCCGCGCAGCGCCGGGAGACTTACCGGCCGCCCCGAGACCCGGGGTGCTGGACGCTGCGGATCGCCGGCTGAAACCAACAACGATGCTGAAGAAATACCTGATCACCGGCCTGCTGATCTGGGTCCCGCTGGCATTCACGCTCTGGGTGTTGGACCTTATCGTGTCCAGCATGGACCGCACGCTGCTGCTGCTGCCGCCGCCCTGGCGTCCGGAGAGCTGGCTCGGATTCCCGCTGCCGGGCGCGGGCCTGCTGCTCTCGGCCCTGGTGCTGCTGCTCACCGGAATGGCGGCCGCCAACATCATGGGGCAGCGCCTGGTGCGGTGGTGGGAGGGGCTGTTGTCGCGCATTCCGATCGTGCGTTCGATCTACTCGAGCGTCAAGCAGGTTTCCGATACGCTGCTGTCGCCCGATGGGAACTCGTTCCGGCGTGCGGTGCTGGTGGAGTTTCCGCAGCGCGGCCAGTGGGCGATCGCGTTCGTGGTCGGCGCGCCTGGCGAGCGCGTGGCCGCCCAGCTAGGGGCCGACTCGGTCGTGGTCTACGTGCCGACGGCTCCGAATCCGACTTCGGGCTACACGCTGATCGTCCGCCCCGACGAAGTGCGCGAGCTCGACATGAGCGTGGACGAGGCGCTGAAGTTCGTGATCTCGCTCGGAGTGGTCGGTGCCGACGTCCCGCTCAGAATCGCGCAAATTTCGAAAGGCCAGCAATGAGAACGGAATATTGCGGACTGGTCGACGGGCGGTTCACCGGTCAGCCGGTCGAGCTGTACGGCTGGGTGCATCGCCGGCGCGATCATGGCGGAGTGATTTTCATCGATCTGCGCGATCGCGAAGGTCTGGTTCAGATCGTCTGCGATCCGGACCGCCCGCAGGTATTCGCGACGGCCGAGGGCGTGCGCAACGAGTACTGCGTCCGGGTCGAGGGCACCGTGCGGCGCCGCCCCGAGGGCACGGTCAACGCGGCGCTGGTCAGCGGGCAGGTCGAGGTGCTGTGTGAGCGCCTGACGGTTCTGAACCCGTCGGTGTCGCCCCCGTTCCAGCTGGACGAGGAGGATCTGTCCGAGGCGACCCGGCTGACGCACCGCGTGGTGGATCTGCGGCGCCCGGTGATGCAGCGCAATCTGCGGCTGCGATTCCAGGTCGCCCGGGCGGTTCGCCAGTATCTGGACGCGCACGGTTTCATCGACATCGAGACGCCGATGCTGACCAAGAGCACGCCGGAAGGCGCGCGCGACTACCTGGTTCCCTCGCGCGTGCACGAAGGAATGTTCTTCGCGCTGCCCCAGTCGCCGCAGCTGTTCAAGCAGATGCTGATGGTGGCGGGATTCGACCGCTACTATCAGATCACCAAGTGCTTCCGCGACGAGGATTTGCGTGCGGACCGCCAGCCCGAATTCACCCAGATCGACGTCGAAACCTCGTTTCTGAACGAGAGCGAAATCCGGGCACTGATGGAGGACCTGATCCGCACGGTGTTTGTGCAGGCGCTGCAGGTCGAGCTGCCCAATCCGTTTCCGGTGATCACCCACCAGGAGGCGATGAGCCGGTACGGTTCGGACAAGCCGGATCTGCGGGTGCCGATGCAGCTGACCGATCTGACCGACGTGATGAAGGACGTCGACTTCAAGGTATTCCGCTCCGCCGCCGAGCTGGCCGACGGACGCGTGGTGGCGCTGCGCGTGCCGGCCGGCGGGCAGATGCCGCGATCCGAGATCGACTCGTACACGCAGTTCGTCGCGATCTACGGCGCCAAGGGCCTGGCGTACATCAAGGTGAACGAGCGCGCGCTCGGCCGCGACGGCCTGCAGTCGCCGATCATCAAGAACCTGCACGATCGCGCGCTGCGGGAGGTGATCGAACGCACCGGCGCGCAGGACGGCGACCTGATCTTCTTCGGCGCGGACCGGGCCCGGATCGTGGCCGACAGCCTGGGGGCCTTGCGCACCCGGATCGGGCACTCCGAATTCGGCCGCAGCCACGGGCTGTTCGAAGCCGGCTGGCGCCCGGTGTGGGTGATCGACTTCCCGATGTTCGAGTTCGATGAAGAAGAGCAGCGCTGGGTCGCCGCCCATCATCCGTTCACCTCGCCGAAGGACGGGCACGAGGATTACCTGGAGTCCGATCCCGGAAGGTGCCTGGCCAAGGCCTACGACATGGCACTGAACGGCTGGGAGATCGGCGGCGGTTCGGTGCGGATCCACCGCGCCGACGTGCAGAGCAAGGTGTTCGAGGCGCTCAGGATCGGGGCCGAGGAGGCCCGATCGAAGTTCGGATTCCTGCTCGATGCCCTGCAGTACGGCGCGCCACCGCATGGGGGCATCGCGTTCGGCCTGGACCGGATCGTGACGATGATGGCGGGCGCGGAGTCGATCCGCGACGTGATCGCTTTCCCCAAGACTCAGCGCGCCCAGTGCCTGCTGACGCAGGCGCCGTCTGCGGTGGACGAGCGCCAGCTCCGGGAGCTGCACATCCGGATCCGCGCCGGCTAGCCGGTGCTGCCAGGGTGACGCGGCCGAGCGGCGCGGCGGCAGTCGGTGGCGATCATGGGCTTCAAGATTCCAGAATCGGTACTGGTCGTGATCTATACGCCGCAGCTGCAGACCCTGTTGCTGGAGCGCACCGATCACCCGGGTTTCTGGCAATCGGTCACCGGAAGCCTGGCCGACCCGCGGGAACCGCTGCCGGCCGCCTGCGCGCGCGAGGTCGAGGAGGAGACCGGATGGCGGGCTGCGAGCGCCGACTTCGACGATTGGCAGATCGAACACGAGTATCCGATCTTCCCGAAGTGGCGCCATCGCTACGCGCCGGGCGTCACGCGCAACCGCGAGCACGTCTTCGGGCTGCGCGTTGCGCAGCCCTTCGACGTGCGGCTGGCGCCGGATGAACACACGCACTCGCGCTGGCTGAGCTGGCGCGAGGCGGTGGATGCCTGCTTCTCCTGGACCAACGCGCAGGCGATCCGCATGCTTGGCTCAACTCCCCTCTCCCGCTTGCGGGAGAGGGGCCGGGGGTGAGGGCTGGCGACCGGATGAAACTCAGAACCGCAACGTACAACATCTGCAAAGGCGCGACCGGAATCGCTGGCCGCTCGCGCGTGCACGACATCCGGCTGGCCCTGCACCTGATCGATGCCGACCTGGTGTTCCTGCAGGAAGTGCAGGACCGCGACGATCGGCGCCGGCCCGGCCGCTTGCAGCGCCCCGCGGCGGCGCAGCTCGACTTCCTGGCCACCAGCGGCTATGCCCATTCCGCCTACGGCATCAACTCGATCTACGCGCACGGCCACCACGGCAACGCGATCCTGTCGCGCTACCCGATCACCAGCTACACCAACCACGACATATCCGATCACGCGCTGGAGCGCCGCGGCATGCTGCACGCGGTGGTCGAGCCGGCCGGCGTGCCGCCGATCCATCTGATCTGTCTGCACCTGGGGCTGGTCAAGATGAGCCGCCTGCGCCAGGCGCGCTTCGTCAGCGACTTCGTCGAGCAGGAGATTCCGGCCGGAGCGCCGCTGATCATGGCGGGCGATTTCAACGACTGGCAGCGGCGGGTCGACCTGGAGCTGCGCCGCCGCCTGGCGGTGACGGAGGTCAGCGACGCGGAAGAGTCGGGCTGGCTCGACCGGCTGCTGCCGTGGCGGCGCCGGCCCCGGCCCGCCCGCACGTTTCCGAGCGTCGCACCCTGGCTGAGGCTGGACCGGATCTATGTGCGGGGCCTGAGCGTGCACGAGACGCGCGTTCCGCGCGGAAAGTCCTGGGCCCGGCGCTCGGATCATGTTCCACTGATCGCGGACCTGGAGCTTCCTTGAGCCAGAACCCCGGCGCGCGGCTGCAGGAGCGCATCGCCCGCCTCACCCGGGCGCGCCTGGGGCTGCCCGGACGGGGACAGTTCACCGACGGCAACCGGATCCGTTTGCTGTCGACGGGGCAGGAATACTTCCCGCAACTGCTTCGCGCGATCGCGGCGGCACACCGCTCGATTCACCTGGAAGCCTACCTGTACGAGGACGACCCGGTCGGCCGGCAGGTGACCGAGGCGCTGGTACAAGCGGCCGGCCGCGGGGTCCAGGTGCACCTGATCATCGACGGTTTCGGCGGTGGCGAGCACGTGCGCCGCCTGGCCCGGGAACTGCTGCCGCATGGCGTGCAGATCCGGATCTACCGGCCCGAGCGCTGGTGGCGCGTGCAGCGGCGCCTGTTCCGGCGCCTGCACCGCAAGCTCGTGGTGATCGACCAGACGCTGGCGTTCGTCGGGGGCATCAACGTCATCGCCGAGCCGGCCAACGAGCCCGGCCCGCGGCTGGATTTCGCGGTCGCGTGCGAGGGTCCGATCGTCTCGCCGATCACCTTGAGTGCCGAGCGCCTCTGGTGGACGCTGTCGCTGCCCCGCCTGAGCGAGCCCGCCGCACCGTTTCCGCGCCGGCTCGGGTTGCCGACCCAGCAGCCGGTGCGCGGCGGCGTGCGGGCCGCGCTGCTGCTGCGCGACAACCTGCTGCATCGCCGCACCATCGAGCGGGCCTACACCGAAGCGCTGGCGGCGGCGCGGCGCGACGTGCTGATCGCCAACGCCTATTTCATTCCCGGACGGCGCTTCCGGACCGCGCTGCTGGAGGCGGCGCGGCGCGGAGTGCGGGTGCGGCTGCTGCTGCAGGGCAGGGTCGAGCACGTGGTGCAGTTCTTCGCGCAGCACGCGCTGTACGGCCAGCTGCTGGCCGGCGGCATCACGATCCATTTGTACACGCGCAGCTTCCTGCACGCGAAGGCGGCGGTGATCGACGACGAGTGGGCCACGGTCGGCTCCAGCAACCTGGACCCGTACAGCCTGCTGATGGCGCGCGAGGCCAACGTGCTGGTGCGCGACTCCGCCTTTTCCGCCGCGCTGCGCACGCGCCTGGAGCAGGCGATCGCCGCCGAGTCGGTCCAGTTCGGAGCCGAGGACCTGGTGCGCCGGTCCTGGCTCACGCGCGTGTTCGACTGGATCGCCTTCGGATTCACGCGCGTGGCGATCGCGGTGATCGCGCAGGACCGGCATTATTAACCCGGTGGCGCTGCTCAGAATCGGACGGTCGGAGTCAGTTAGCTTCCGAGAATTGCGTCAATCCCCGATAGCATCAATTCGAGCTTTACTTTCGCCGGATCACCAGCTGCCAACAACGGTAGCCCGAACCACGCTCGCGGCGCCGGACTGCTCGTGCGAGACCGACTCGATGCTCCACTCGGCATTCGAGGGAGACGCCCTTTTCATCCGCGTCAGCGCGGCATCGATGGACCCGAAGTTGGGGCCTTCCAGCACGACGTGGCTCTTGCGCGCTTGCCGGTCGTGGGAAAAGCTGACCACTTTCGCGTCGGACCCGCCAGCTGCTTCCAGCGCGTCGAATACGTTCCTCCACGGATAGGCCAGCGCCGCCCGCTCCCGGGCCTGCAGCTCCTGGCGCTTCAGGTCGTCGGCGCTCGCAACCGGCCCCCGCAGCGAGTCTTCGAGCGCCTTGCGCTGGGCAGCTGCCGCGCTGCGCGCCGCCTCGCGCTGCTCGGTGAAGTGGTTCCAGGAAAGTAAGAATGCCACTGCGCTCGCGGCGAAGAAAGCCAGTCCGACCCACTGGGGAAGCGGGCGCCGAACGAAGTCGATCTCGAAGGCCTTCATAGCGAGTTCGGCTTCGGCACTGCGCAGTCCGAAAAGTCGCCCGACACGCGCACGGCACCGCGCTGGGCTGCAACCGGATCGAACTGGACGATCGACAGCGACCGTACGGCTGCGCCCGCGCTTTCGGCCAGGTAGCGGAGCGCATCGAACGGATCGCCCCCGTCGTTGAGCGGCAGGGCCTGCACCTGGGTCGAACCCGATCGGTCGGACAGCAGCGAAACCGCGTCCGGCTCGATCACCCCGAGCATTCGAACCTTGCTTGCCTGTCCGTTTCTCGCTCGCAGCAACTCTCCGATCCACGGGCGCACCGACCGAAGCTCGGCGTCGGCCTCGAGCGCGCTCGCACGCAGCTCATCGAGCAGCGCCGAGCGGACCGCGCAAACCAGAGCGGTTCGGTCCCAATCGCGATCGACGCTACAGGTCCATTCGGCCGGATCCAGGCCAAGGCGTTCCTTCAGAAGGCTCGCGGCCAGCGCCAGGACCTCGGAATCGCCTTTGAGCCGTCGGGTGTTCTCCAGCAGCAGGAACCGGCACAGCGATGATCCGAGCAACACATGCAGTCGGCGCCGCCTGGATTTCGCGTCGCGGCCGGCCTCGCGCACCATATCGGACAGTTGCGTGCGGGCGACTCGCGCCGCTTCGCGCACGCGCCGCCTTGGCCACGCGCCGGCGACGCTGCGCAGCTGCGCCGCGCTGCGATCCAGGTACAAGAAAAAATCAGTCGTTGGACCCCACCACACGTCGCACCTCTTCCAGCGTGGTGCGGCCGTCCAGCACCAGTTTGAGCGCCGATGTGCGCAGCGGCGTAATGCCCAGGCCGCTCACGTGCTCGCGCAGCAGTCGTCCGGGCGATTTTTGTGCGATCAGCTCGCGCAGCGTGTGATCGACCGGCACCACTTCGGCGACCGCGGTGCGCCCGCTGTACCCGGTGCCGCGACACCGGGCGCAGCCGATCCCGCGCTTCAGGCGAGCCGACGATCCGTCCAGCCCGGCGATCCGCAGAGTCGATTGCGCCGGCGCATCGGCGCAGTCCTGCGCACAGGCCGGGCAGTTCAAGCGGACCAGTCTTTGTGCGACGATCCCGTTCAAAGCCGAAACGAACCCGTACAGGTCCACATCCATGTGAAGAAAACGCCCGACGACGTCGTACACGTTGTTGGCGTGGACCGTCGTAAAGACCAGGTGACCGGTCAAGGCAGCCTGCACCGCGATCTCCGCAGTCTCCGGATCGCGGATCTCGCCGACCAGTATCTTGTCCGGATCATGCCGCAGGATCGACCGCAGCCCGCGCGCGAAGGTCAGGCCCTTCTTCTCGTTGACGGGGATCTGCAGTACGCCCGGAAGCTCGTACTCGACCGGATCCTCGATCGTGACGATCTTTTCGTCGCCCCGGTTCAGCTCGCTGAGTACGGCATACAGCGTGGTCGTCTTGCCGCTTCCGGTGGGGCCCGTCACCAGCAGCATGCCGTGGGGTTCCAGCGCAAGCGCCCGTATCCGCTCCAGGTTCTGATCGTCGAAGCCGAGTCGCCTCAAGTCGATCCGGTCATCGCCGCTGCGCAATTGCGCCTTGTCGAGCAGCCGGATCACCGCATCCTCCCCGAACACGCTCGGCATGATCGAGACCCGAAAATCCATCTCGCGGCCGTGCAGCGAGGCACGGAACCGTCCGTCCTGCGGAATCCGCGTTTCCGAGATATCCAGCTGTGCCAGCACCTTGATCCGGTTGATCGACTCCTCCGCGCCCTGGCGCCCGCCCATCGACGGCGCGTCCACCAGCACACCATCGACCCGGTACTTCACATGCAAACCATCGCGCGTGGTTTCGAAATGAATGTCGCTGGCGCCGGTCTTCCAGGCATCCAGCACCCGCTCGTCGACAAAACGCACGACCGCGCTGGAGGCTTGTTCCATCGACTCGATCGAGATCGTGCGTGCGTGGGACTCGCGCCGATCCGGTTCGTCGCCAGGGTGAGCAGGTCCGGGTGCGGCCGGCGTATCCGTTGACCCGGGGCCGCGAACGCTCCCTTCGGCCAAGCCGTCGATCAGGCCCCGGATCCGCGCGCGCGTGGACCACACCAGCCGAGGCAGCCCCGCGGTCGCTTCGGAGAGGCGCTGCACGTTTTCCACCGCCCAGGGGTCGTCGATGAAAACCGCCCGCGCGCTCCCGTTTCGCACCGGGCAGACCCACATCCGGCGACACTCGGAGATCGGCAGCACGTCGGCCAGCGGACTTACCTCGGACCAGGCGGGCGTCGAGTCCAGTTCCACCCTGAGCGTCTGGCTGAGCTGCTGCGCGGCCTGCGCCGGCGTGCTCCCGAGCTCGGAGGCCAGCGCCGCCAACAGGCCGTCCGGATGGCCGCGTGCCCTGGCTCGTTGCAGAGTCTCGGCAAGACCGACGTCGGGCGAGGTCGCGGCCATCGACTCAGCCCACCGAGGAAGCCAGATCGAAGATCGGCATGTACATCAGCACGACGATCAGGCCGATCAAGGCGGCCACGGTGACCAGCAGGAGCGGTTCGACGATCCGGCTGGCCCGTTCGAGCGCTGTTTCGACGTCCAGGCGATAGGTCTGCGCCAGCGTGTCGAAACACGCGGCCAGGTTTCCGGTCCGTTCACCGGCCTGCAGTATGCGAGTCGCATACCCGTCCGCCAGGCCACCTCGGCTCCAGGCGGTGCTGGTCGACTGGCCGGACTCGATCGCCTCGGTGGCCCGTTTCATCTCGGTCCTCAAATCCGGCCGCAACGCAAGCGCGGAGGCCAGGCCCATCGCCTCGGGCATCGGGAAGCCGTTCTTCAGCAGCATCCCCATCGAATGCGTGATCCGGGCCAGTTGCAATGTGCGCAGCCAGCGCTCGACCGGCCCGATCCGCGCGATCAGGTTGACCAGCCCGATGCGCACCTGCGGATTGGCGGCCAGCGACACGACCAGCGCGACGATCGCCAGCACGCTCCCGGCAACCCACCAGGGATTCGAATTGATCGCCTGGCCCAGTCGGATCAGCAAGCCGGTCGCCCGGCTGGTCTGCTCGACCCGCTCGGCGAAGATCTGCGCAAAACGCGGCACCACGTAGCCCAGCAGGAAGAGCGACACCAGGAATCCGAACCCGACCACCAGACCAGGGTAAATCGCAGCGTTGATCATCTTGCGACGCAGCTCGCGCAGCGAGGCGTCATAGCGCGCAAACTCTTCCAGCGCCTCGGGCACGCGGCCGGAACGCTCGCTCGCACGCACGGCCGCGATCAATACGGGCGGGAACTCGCCGACCAGCCGCATCGCCTCGGACAGGCGCTTGCCCTCGAGCAGGCGCGCCTGCAGACCCGCGTACACGGCGCGGGCCGGCCCCTGCACCCGTCGGAATTGCGTTTCCATCGCCTCGGGCAAGGTCAGGCCTGCGCGCAACAGGCGCGAAAGTTCCATGCAGAGCAGCCCGACATCGAATCGCTTCGGCCGCGCACGGGCCAGCAACCGGGTTGCGCCGCCCTGTGGGCGCAGCCCCACGACGACTTCCCCGGTGGCGCCCAGGGTCGAGCGCAGGCTCGACTCGTCGGCCGCCTCGGCAACCATCTGCCGCACCGCGCCCGATGCCGGATCGAAAAGACGGACCTGGTAGCGCATTCGAATCGATCCGTCAGTGAGGCGCCGGCTTCGGATCGGTTGCCGGGTCGTACACGAACCGCCAATCCGAATACCGGGTGGCCGCCGGAAGGTGCGTTCCGGCCACTTCGACGGGCCGCTGCGCGAGCGGCGCGGCGGGACTGAGCGAATACACCCCGGAAAAGCCCCCGTCGAGGGTGCGCACATAACCCCATCGGTCCGACAGCGTGATCGGATCCAGCGGCGCGCTGCGCAAGTACCGCACGGTCCCGATGTAGCGCGTGTCTTCGGTCAGGTCAGCGAACGTCAGGGGATAGCGATGAGCGGTTCCCGGCGAGCGGATGTAGTACTGACGAATCGCTTCGATGATCTGTCCACCGGTGCGCAGCAATTGCGTTTCGCGGTCGCGACGGTTCTGCTCCGAGGTCCACTGGCCGAGCTTCGCCAGTCCCAGCCCGAAGATCGCCAGCGCGAACAGCATCGCCACGTACACAAAGCCCCGTTCGAATCGGGTCGGCACTTGGATCACCAGGAATCGAACGCCGTGCCGTCCAGGCCCTTGCCTGCGGCCGAGCTGTGCAGATCGTAGACGCCCGAGGGCTGCGCGGCGGCTGTTGCCCCGTTGGGCGATCCGGTCAGCGTCCATCGATCGTTGCGACCGGTGATCGGGTCGATCGGCAGCATCTTCAGGTAACGAGCGTTGACCAGCTCCTTGAGGCTCTGCGGATAGCGGCCGTGGTCCGTGTAGAACTTGTCGAGCGCGTCGCGCGTTTCCTTCAGGTTGTTGCGCAGCACCGCTTCCCGGGCGCGGTCGGTCTGCATCAGGTATCGGGGCGCGACGATAGTCACCAGCAGCGCAATGACCGCCATCACGACCATCAGCTCGATCAGCGTGAAACCGCGACGCATCGAACAGCCTGAGCCTTCACCACTGCCGGTACGGGACGCCGTCCAGTCCCGCCCCGGGCGTTGTCGAATACACGTCGTAAACGTCGGCGCCCGGCGCGGGCCGATCCGGCGGCGATGCATAGCTGCGCAGGCCCCAGGTATCCTGGGGTGCCATCGCGGCGGGTGCAAACGGGTCGCGCGGGACGCGGCGCAGGAAGTACATCCGGGATCCGCCGGACGCATCGGCAGCTGCGGCGCCGTCCACCAGCAACTGCAAGCTGACGGGGTAGCCGGACTGCGACCCGCCCGGTGAAATCTTCTTGAGGTCGACGGCTCGCTTGTACGCATCGATCGCTTCACGGATCTCGACCAGGGCCGCCTTCAGTTCCCGTTCCTTGGCCCGGCGCACGCTGATCTCCGCCACCGGCAGCACCGAAAGCGCCAGCACGCTCAGGACGACCAGCACCACGATCAGCTCGATGATCGTGAATCCACCCATGACATCCTTGCGCGGACGGGTAACCTCCGCCCGCTCCGGAGACCATGCAGCCAGCGTCAACATGGCGGGCGGCTACTTGATCGAGACCGCGATCGGCGGAGGCAGCGCCGGCGCCTCGATGATCCGGTCGATGCCGAGCGGATTGATCCGGACCACGCGCACCTGGGCATCTCCATTGGCGATCGCCCTGAACTTGAGCGTTGCGAGCACGCCCTCGCCGGTGGCACCGTCGGCCGTATTGCGCAGGATGCCGATCGCGACGCTCCCGGAAGCCGGATCCGCGGTGCGGCTGACGCTGGTCGTAACGCCGCCGCTCTTCAGAAAGGGACCTTCGTCCCAGTCGATCAGCGCGAGCCGGGTGCGATCGTAGGCGACCTCCAGCGGCAGCCCACGCAGCGAAAAGCCCGACTTGACCCGCACTGGTATCTCGAACATGTCGCCGACCTTGACTTCAGGTGGCGCCGAGAGCGACAGCTCGAGACTCAACGGGGCCTTGGCGCCCGGCTCCGCCAGTCGGTCGGAGCTGATCGTGGCAACAGGGGAGTTGGGCTTTTCGGACTCGGTCTCGGAGCTCATGCCGGTGCGGATCGGCGCCGGGCGTGCCACGGCCTCGGTTCCGGAGAAAAACTCGGCCAGATCCGCGTCGGGCCTCCTCACATTGCGGATCACGTGCGGGGAAATCGCCATCACAACCTCGGTGTGCTCCTGGTCCTGCAGATCCGATGAGAAGAGGCGCCCGGCCACCGGAATGTCTCCGAAGCCCGGGAGCCGGCTCGAGTTGTTGCTGCTCTGATTGTTGATCAGCCCTCCGAGTACCTGGGTCTCGCCATCCTTCAACTTTAGTGTGGTGGTGGCTGAACGGGTGCCGATCTGATAGGCGACGGATCCTGAACTGGTCTTGACCTGTGAACCGAGCGTGCTCGCCTCCAGATTGATCTTGATCGAGACCTCGTCATCGAGCGACACGGTTGGTTCGAACTCCAGCTTGATGCCCACATCGATGTACTGGATGTTCTCCGAGACGAGCCCCGCGGTCGGAGCGGCCGAGCTGGAAATGATCGGAATCTTGTCGCCCACCAGGATGCGGGCCTTCTCGTGGTTCTTGGCGCGGATGCGGGGGTTGGCGAGCACCTTGACGTCGTCGACCTCGCGCCGCAGGTTGGCAACCAGGCCGGCGATACCCACCCCGATCCGGGTCGGCCCCAGTCCTTTGATGTTGCGCAGCGTCAGCCCCGACGCGTTGGCCGGCGGCAGCGGCGTCAGTGAGAACGTGTCCGGGTACAGGATCCCGAGGTCCGTGAGTCTCGAGCTGCGCACTTCCAGCAACTCGACCTCCAGCATCACCTCGGGCTCCTGCTGGTCGTACATTGCGATCAGCCGCTCGGCCAGCTCGACGATCTCCGGCGGCTCGCGGATCACCAGCAGATTCAGCTTGTCATCGACGAACGGCTCCTTGACCTTCAGCACCCCCCGCAGCAAAGCGGCGGTCTGCTTCGCGTCGGCATTGGCGAGGAAATAGGAGCGCACGATCAGATCCTGGTATTCGCGGTTCTTCTCCGCCGTGTTCGGATAGATCATCACGGTCGTACCGTCCAGGACTTTCTTGTTGAGCTGATTCGTGCCGAGGATCAGGTCCAGGGCGTTTTCGAG
>WNFO01000160.1_pt1 | contig 64003 bp, 66 predicted proteins | sample 5400251 | NCBI WGS metagenome assembly WNFO01 (sample SAMN13153354, study PRJNA577476) | soil metagenome | isolation source: 100 cm saprolite under Madrone tree | place: USA:California | collected 2016-06-14 | reverse complement strand
GTTGTCGCGGCGCTGGTACTGGTGGTCCCGGCCGCGAACACCCAGCAAGTCGGAATCCTCACGCGGAACGCCACTCTGCGGAGCGGCCCCTCGAGCGCGGCGGACAAGCTGGCCGTGCTTGAGGCCGGCGACGCAGTCACGCTGCTCGACGATGGCCATCAAGCGGGCTACGTGCGTGTGCGTACGCAGACCGAGGACGTAGGCTGGGTGTGGGAGCGTTTTGTGCGACTGGTCGATCCGACGGAGCTACACCAGCCCACGGTGCCTCACACCTTCGTGCCGGCCCCGGCGACGGTGTCGGTGGCGCCGGGGGATTTCGACGGTTGCCCGGATTCAGGCAACGCGAAACCCCACAACGTCAGCGCGCTGAACCGTTTCAAGAACCGCAGTGCGGATCCCCGGGACGCCGACACCGACAGCGCCGTCACGTTGGCCGCGATGCTCGCGCCCAGCACCGACGACGCGGCTCGGTTCGACGAGACCAAGGCGGCGGAGATCAGCGCCTACGTGTTCCGCGTGATTCCGGGCGGCCGGACTGAGACCACCAACTGCAGGCTGGGGGATCCGGTCCACCGCGACAGCCACATCGAGCTCACGCTGAGCCCGAGTGACACCGCCTCCATCCGGCGGGTCATCGTCGAGGTGACGCCCCGTTGGCGTGCCGCGCTGAACGCCCAAGGCATCGATTGGTCGACGGCGACGCTCCAGCAGACCATCGAGGGGCGTTGGGTGAAGGTGCGTGGCTGGCTGATGTTCGACGCCGAGCACAAAGCGCAAGCGGAGAATACGCATCCGGGAGGCGCCCAGAACTGGCGGGCGACGGCCTGGGAGATCCATCCGGTCACGGCCATCACGATCGTCCCCGCACCCTGAGCCATCAGGGCCCGGTCGAAGTCCGGCGGCGTTAGGTGGCCTCGCCCGTCTCCTCGCCCAGCTGCTCGACCGCCAGCCGCAACCGCGCGGCCGCGGTCTCGAGCAGCCACCGGTCCACGTCGAGCAGTATCCCCTGATCCAGGGCGTAGGTCAGTAGACCGAGGGCCGCGTGGATCTGATCGCTCGCCGTTTCCAGCTCCATCCGCCGCTTGAGCCCGCTACGGCGCGGGCCGCCCTTCCGGCGCTCGAGCTCGACGGGCGTCTGCTCATTGCGGCGATCAGCCTCGCCGCGTCGTTCGGATTTTGCTCGGCGATTCTTGCGTTGGGTAGCCATGGCTCCGAATCTGCGTCTCTTTATTACTCGCCGGGAGGGCCCTCCGTGTGTCGCGGCTGCTGCGTAGCGATGTAGGTGACGGCGTCCCACGCGTTGTGGATGCCGTCAAACAGCAGGACTAGCGCCGTCGCGGCGATCACCAGGAGCGACCGGAGGGGGTCTTGTCGCAGCGTGATCGATGCCACCAGGAGCGTCACGTAAGCGATGAAGGGAAAGGCTGTATGCCAGAGCCAGTCTTCCATCACTGGCTTGTATCCCTTCTGCCCGGCCGCCTGTCCGCGCGCCCGCTTGATGACGACCAGCATGTACAGGATTCCCGCCACGCCGCTTGCGCCGAGGGCGAGGCCGGCGCTCGAGACGGCGTGCCATGGCACACTGATGATCGCCGAGATGAGCAAGACAGCGCAGAAATGCACGATCGTGGGCGTGCCGAACGCGCCCAGCTCGGGGCCGCGAATTGAGCGCGCCTCGGCCCCAAGGACGACCACCACGAATTGCAGACCCGTCAGCGCCGCCGCGGACGAGCCGACGATGACGTAGAAGTTTTCCCAGGCACTGAACGGCGACACTGCAGTCGGCTCCACGACGGGTCTCCCGTGACACTCCCCAGAAGGTAACGCTGCGCGCGGGCCAAGGCTTCATCGCGTCGATTGTGTAGCGGGGGCATTGCCCCCAATTTCCATGCACCGGCCACCAAGGCACGGGCATGGTCGCACGCGAGCACAGTAGAGTAGACCGGCGGCTCCTGCCGCCCCGCCGCAGTGACAACGATCGTCGCTTGGGCGAGCGTCGTCTGGAAGTGATCTCGCTCGACGAGGAGCGGCGCAACCAGGTCGAACGCCGCCGGGCCACCGATCGGCGCCAGCCCCCGAGCCGGCGCCAGTCAGCGGCCCGCGGCGACAAGGTTGTCGTCCTCGTCGTCAGCGACCGGGAGGACGAAGCGCGTCGCGTGCGCGACCTCCTGGCCGGCGCCGATCCCGACCGATTCAGCGTGGCAGCCACAGCGCCGCAAGCGTCGCTCGGCCGGCTGGCCAAAGGCGGCGTCGACGTGGTCCTCTTGGCCATGTCGCTCTCCGCGCGCCGCGGCTTCGCGACCTTCACGGAGCTCCGGGCGCTGGCGCCCGCCACCCCGTTCCTGTTTCTCTCGGACGCCGACGACGAGCGCAACGGCCTCGAAGCCGTGCGCGCCGGGGCGCAAGACTTCCTGGTGAAAGGTGAGGTCGACGGGCCGGTCCTCGCGCACGCCCTCCGGCTCGCGATCGAGCGGAACCGCCTCCATTCCGCGCTGCTCGATCTGGCCCTCGTGGACGATTTGACGGGGCTGTACAACCGGCGTGGCTTCCTGACGCTCGCGACCCGCGATCTGCGTCTCGCGCGCCGCGGCAATGAGACGCTGCTCGTGGCATTCGCCGACCTGGACGACCTGAAGGGCGTAAACGACACGGCCGGCCACGCGGGAGGCGATCGGGCTTTGCGCGACACCGCCGCCCTGTTGCGGCAGACGTTCCGCGACTCGGACCTGGTGTCCCGGATCGGCGGCGACGAGTACGCCGTGCTGGTGCGACACTCGGGACCCGAAAGCGCCGAGGTGCTCGCCGAGCGGCTGAAGCGGCAGGTGCGCGACTTCAACCGCCGCGGCGCACGACCCTATCAGCTCTCGATCAGCCTCGGCTTCGCGGCCCACAAGGCGAGCACACTCGGCTCGGTGGCCGGCCTGTTGGACCGAGCCGACCGCGCGCTCTACCGGGACAAGCGGCGCAAGCACGACGCAGGCTGACGCGGACTCCATGGCGGTCAAAGGCAAGCCTCGTCGCCCCGATCCCCAGCGCGCGCTCCGGGACCACCTCGTCGAGCTGCTCGACGGCGGTCACGCTCACGTCAAGCTCGAGGACGCGCTCGCCGACTGGCCGCCCCAGCTCCGGGGCGTGAAACCCTCCGGCCAGCCGTTCACGCCCTGGCGCCTGCTCGAGCACATCCGCATCTCGCAGTGGGATATCCTCGAGTTCACGAAGAGCGCGAAGCACGTCTCACCAGAGTGGCCGGCGGGTTACTGGCCCGCGAGCGACGCGCCCCCAGATGCCACGGCGTGGGACAAGAGCGTCGCCCAGGTGAAGCACGACCTGCTGGCCATGCAACGACTGGTGCGCGACCCGGCCACGGACCTGTTTGCCCGCATCCCGCACGGCACCGGACAGACACCGCTGCGCGAGGCGCTCGTCCTCGCCGATCACAACTCCTATCACCTGGGGCAGCTGGTGTTGCTCCGGCGCCTGCTCGGCGCCTGGAAGACGGCCTAGGGATGGTAGCGACCCGGTTCGAAAGTCCGATCGGCGAGCTCCTGCTCACCGCGTCCGACTCCGCGCTCACCGGTGTGTGGTTTCCGGGCAAGGGGGAAGTCACGTGTGCTCCGGCGAATGACGGACGCGGGCCCGCGAATGCCGTTCTCGCCCGAGCATGCGAGCAGCTCGCCGAATATTTCGCCGGGAGACGCACGACGTTCGCTGTTCCACTGGAGCCCGCCGGTACGCCGTTCCAACGCCGCGTGTGGGAGGCCTTGCGCGCCATCCCGTACGGCGCGACGCTGAGCTACAGCGAGCTGGCGCGCCGCTTGGGGGATGTGCGGGCCACCCGCGCCGTGGGCGCCGCCAATGGCAGAAACCCGATCCCGATCATCGTGCCCTGCCATCGCGTCGTGGGAGCGGACGGATCACTCACCGGCTTCGGCGGGGGGTTGGATCGCAAGCGCTGGCTGCTCGAGCACGAGGGGGCCCTCATGAGGCTGTGACCGCCTCCGCGACCTCGTTCAACGCGCCAGTCCCAACATCGTAGATGAACCCCCGCACCCGGATATCGCTCGGCACCCAGGGGTGTGACCGCACCTTCCGGATCTGGTGCCGCACGTTCTCCTCCAAGTCGCGGAACGCGTGGAAGTGGACCGGGGTGACCGGCGTCTCGTCTGATTGCGCGCGCAGTTTCGCGACCAGCTCCTCTTCCTTGAAGGTGAGCATCCCGCAGTCGGTGTGATTGACGATCATCCACTCTTCGGTGCCCAACAGGTGGTGCGAAATCAAGAGCGAGCGGATCGCGTCTTCCGTCACGATGCCGCCCGCGTTGCGGATGATGTGGGCGTCTCCGGTTTCCAAACCCAACGCGGGCTCGATCATTAGGCGCGCGTCCATGCAGGCGACGATGGCGAGCTTCTTGGCGGGGCGCATGGGCACCTGGCCCAGCCGAAAGTCTTGGGCAAAACGCCGGTTGGCCTGTTGTGCGTCATCGATGGCGCTCATGGAATCTCCTCGCGCTTCCTTGCGCGCCCAAGCTAGCTCGACCGCGCGCGAATGAGCAAGTTCACGGACGACGGAGATGGCGCCCTTAGTGGTCGAACGCTGCTTCAATCTCCTGGGCGGCGTCGAGCGGTGCATTCGACAGATTCGCGAGGATGGCGACGACCACTCGGGAGTCACGGTCCAGGCCGAAGGCCGCCGTCCCGCCCACCGAGCCGCCGCCGTGGAACGCCCAGCGGTGTCCTAGGCTGTCGGTCCTCAGGAACCAGCCGATTCCGTACCCCGTCTCCTCCCCCGCGCTGGTGCGCTGCGACGTGAACAAGAGATCCAGCGTCTCCGGCTTCAGGAAGCCAGGCTGGAGCAGCGCGGACCCGAACTTCACCAGGTCTTCGGCGCTGGAGACGAACCCACCGCCCGCCCACTTGTAGCTGTTGTCCACCGCGGGGGCGATGTGAAAACTCCCCGCGCTGTCGCGATCGTAGAACTGGGTGCGGCCGGGTATCAGGCTGTCCACGCGGTCGGGGGCTGTGTGGGTCAGACCGAGCGGGCGAAACACGTGCGCCGAGATGTAGTGCAGGAAGTTGTCCCCCGACGCGCCCTCCACCACCGCAGAGACGAGATTCCAGCCGTAGCTCGTATACGAGAAGCGCGTGCCGGGCGGGAACAGCAACGAATCGTCCTGAAAGATCTTGAGCCCGTCGAGCACGCGGGCGTAGTGGCGGTTCGAGAAAAACTCCTGGTCCTTGTAATGCCGGATGCCGGCGAGGTGGCCGGCGAGCTGCCGGGTGGTGATGGGGTAGCCCTTGTCCGGGAACGACGGCACGTAACGTTGCACCGGTACGTCGAGGTCGAGCTTCCCCTGCTCGTACAACAGGGCGACGGCGGTGGCCGTGAGCGGCTTCGATACGCTCCCGATCCGGAACTGCGTCTCGCGCGTGACGGGCTGCTGGCGCTCCGCGTCGCCGTAACCGAACCCCTCAGACCACACCAGCTTCCCATTCACCGCCACGGCCACCTGCACCCCGGGGATCCTGGTCGCCAGTCGCTGGCACACGAGTGTACGCTCGCGGGCTACTACGTCAGCGTACGCGGCAGGAACGCTCCCTGAGCGCCGGGAAATGCAGGGCGTCGCTTGGGCGGCGAGCGCTGCGGGGATTAGGAGACCGGCGAAACCAATGCGTCGGAACATGGACGTCTCACGCTCCTGTTGTGGATAGTGCGTCGGACCGCCGGATGCGACGTGCCCCTAACACCAGAATCGCCGCCATGACGCGCTCCCGGTCCATCGGGATGACGCGGACGTTCGTGAAGACGACGGTGCGCTCCTGAGCCTGGAGCGGCGCAGTGAGGAGCGGCGCGAGGAAGACCACGGTTCGGCGCATCGTTCGAGAAACAACGACCCGCTGACGCCGGGCGCAAGCCCGGATAGCTTTGGTCATCTATGGAGCGTGCCTCGCTGGAGCGCGTGCGGGAAGCACTCTCGGCCGACCTCGGCGACCGCTACACGATCGAGCGTGAGCTGGGCCGGGGCGGCATGGCCACCGTGTACGTCGCCGAGGACCTCCGGCACAGCCGCCAGGTCGCGATCAAGGTGCTGCGGTCCGACGTCGCGGCCGCGATCGGCGCGGAGCGGTTCCTGCGAGAGATCGCGATCGCCGCGCGGCTCACCCACCCCCACGTGCTTCCACTCATCGATTCCGGACAGGCGGCGGGATCCCTCTACTACGTGATGCCGTACGTGCGCGGCGAATCGCTGCGCGAGCGCCTCGTGCGCGAGAAGCGGCTCTCGCTCGAGGATGCCCTGCGCATCGCGCGCGAGCTGGGCGCGGGACTCGACTACGCGCATCGCGAGGGGTTCGTTCACCGGGACGTCAAGCCAGAAAACGTGCTCCTCGTCGACGGGCACGCGGTGCTCGCCGACTTCGGGATCGCGCGCGCCGTCTTCCAGGCGGGTGGCGACCACGTCACCGAGGTCGGGCTCGCCATCGGGACGCCCGATTACATGAGTCCCGAGCAAGCGGCGGGCGATCGCGAGCTGGACGGGCGCTGCGACGAGTACGCGCTCGCTTGCGTGATCTACGAAATGCTGGCCGGGGCGCCGCCGTTTTCAGGGACGAGCGCCCGCGCCATCATCGCGCTGCACCTGAGCCAGCCGCCCCCGCCGCTCCGCGCGCATCGGCCGGACGCGCCGGCGGCGGTCGAGCAAGCGCTCCAGCGCGCCCTCGCGAAGGCGCCGGCGGACCGGTTCCCGACCGTCGCGGAGTTCACGGCGGCCCTGGCAGACACGCGACCCCGGGCCGTACCGTCGCTCGTCGGCAGGACACGATCCATTGCGGTGCTGCCGTTCGTGAACGCCAGCGCCGATCCGGAGAACGAATATCTGAGCGATGGCATCAGCGACGAGCTGATCAACGCGCTCGCCAAGGTCGACGGCCTGCGCATCGCCTCTCGCACGTCCGCCTTCGCCCTGAAGGGAAAGCCGCAGGACATCCGCGCGATCGGCGCGCTGCTCGGCGTCTCCGCCGTGCTGGAAGGGACGGTACGGAAGTCGGGCGACCGGCTGCGCATCACGGCGCAGCTCGCCGCCGCCGAGGACGGACGCGCGCTTTGGTCGGAGCGCTACGATCGGACGCTGGACGACGTGTTCGCGATCCAGGACGAGATCGCCCGCACCATCGTCAGTACGCTGCGCACCACGTTCCTGGCCGACATCGCCGACCCTCCGCCGCAGCGCTACACCCACAACCTCGAGGCGTATTCGCTGTACCTGAAGGGCCGCTACTGCTGGAACAAGCGCAGCCAGCAGGGCGTGCTCGAGTCGATTTCCTTCTTCAAGCAGGCGATCGATCACGATCCCGACTACGCGCTGGCATACTCCGGCCTCTCGGACGCGTACGCGCTCCAGGTGGATTACCGCAGCGTGCCGGTCACCGAGGGGTACCGGCTAGCGCGCGAATACGCGCTCAAGGCGCTGGCCCTGGATGAGAGCTTGCCCGAGGCGCACACGTCGCTCGCCTGGGTGCTGCACGTGCACGACTGGGATTGGCCGGGAGCGATGCGCCAGTACACCCGAGCGCTCGAGCTGAACCCGGGCTTTGCCACGGCGCACCACTGGTATTCGTTCGTTCTCCTCGTGAACGGGCAGGCGGAGCAGGCGATGACCGAAGCGCTGACGGCGCTCGAGCTCGACCCGTCGTCGCTCTCCGTCCGGCGCGGCGTGGGCTGGCTGAGTTACTACACACGCCGCTACGACCAGGCGCTGTACCATCTGCGCCGCGCCGTCGCGGTGAACCCCACGTCGGAAGACACCTATCGGGTCCTCGGCCTGGTGCTGACGCAACAGGGCGCCTACGCCGAAGCGGAGCACGCGTTCCGCGAGGCGATTACCCTCTCACCCGACCTGTCGTACGCGACCGCGGGCGTGGCCTACGTGCTGGCTCTGAGCGGGCGGCGTCGCGAGGCGGAGGCCATCGTCGCCGAGCTCGAAGCCCGCGCGCGCGAGCGCTACGTGACACCGGTCGCGTTCTGTATTGCGCATCTTGGCTTGAAGAACCTGGACCAGGTGTTCCACTGGCTCGACCGCGCGTACGAAGACCGGCGGGGCTGGCTCACGTACATGAAAGTCGACCCGATCTTCGACGCCGTGCGGGATGAGCCGCGCTACACCGCCTTTCTGAAACGGATGAACCTGTGATGGAATTCAATGTCGGCGAAGGCATGGCAGTCCTCACCCGGACTCCCGCCACCCTGCGAGAGCTGCTCGCCGGGCTCCCCTCTCCCTGGACCAGAGCCAACGAGGGTCCCGACACGTGGAGCCCGCAGGATGTGGTCGGCCACCTGATTCACGGCGAAGAAACCGACTGGATCCCGCGAGCGAACATCATCCTCACAAGGGGGGAAGCGCAGCCGTTCGAGCCGTTCGACCGGTTCGCGCAGGCGCGGCGCTTCGTCGGCTGGTCGCTCCAGCGGCTGCTGGATCGATTCGCCGAGCTGCGCGCCGAGGGTGTCGCGACGCTGCGGCAGTGGCACCTGACCCCGGAGCAGCTGGCGCTGCGCGGCCGACATCCCGAGCTGGGTCAGGTGACGCTCTCGCAGCTGCTCGCGTCCTGGGTGGTTCACGACCTGGGCCACATCGCTCAGATCTCGCGCGTGATGGCAAAGCAGTACACGGCGGCCGTAGGCCCGTGGAAGGCCTATCTGCCCGTGCTCACGCGTTAGCCGGTTGACACCGCTGCATTGGGGTGCGAGCCTAGACCAACCCTCGAGCCCCGTTCATGCGCCCTGTCAGTCGAACTGTCATCCAGACTGTCCCCGTGTCGATCGAGCGGGTGTTCGCCCTGCTCACCGACCCGAGTCGCATGGCGGAATGGCTCCCTGGATGCGCCGGAACCCAGAGCGAAAAGCCCCTCAGGAAGGGCGTGCGGTTCAAAGTGCGGTTCGGTCAGCGCATGACCGAGTTCGAGGTCGTGGACTTCACGCCGCCGACGACGTTCGGCTGGGTGGAGCGCGGTGAGCGGAACGGCTGGAAGACGTTCTTTCGGCTCGACCGAGCCGCGGAAGCGACCGCAGTGACGGTGCGGGACGTGTGGGCCCCGCGGTCCCTCATCGCCTGGCTGCGCGGCCGGCTGTTCGAAAAACGCCGGGTGGACAGCCAGCTCGAGGCGATCCTCTCGAACGTCCGGAAGATCCTCGCACCTTGAAGGGCCGGTGATTGACCGAGCGGGAGGCGTTCTACTCGGTCGGCTGGAACGCTTGCGCGGCACCGATCCGGGCGGCGATGTGGTCCTCTAACGCCGGCACGGGTGTCGTGTTGTTCCAAGAGCTGGTCCAGACCTCGCGCCGTGTCGCGGCCACGAGAGGTCGTCTCGCCAAGATCGAGCTCCTCGCCGACCTGCTGAAACGCGCGAGCCCGGAAGAGATCGAGATCGCGGTCGCTTTCCTGTCGGGCTCCCTCCGCCAGGGGCGGCTCGGCATCGGCTACGCCGCCCTGCAGGCCGTAAAGCCCGAGGACGCGACCGACGCTCCCACCCTCGAGCTCGACGCACTGGATGCGGCGCTGCAACGCCTCGCGAATGCGACTGGTAAGGGCTCCGCTCGAGAAAAGGAACGGATACTAAGTGACCTGCTCACCCGGGCGACCGCCGAGGAGCAGGAATTCTTGCTGCGCCTGCTCATGGGTGAGCTGCGTCAAGGAGCGCTCGAGGGACTCGTGACCGAGGCGGTCGCGAGGGCGGCCGGCCTCGCCGGGGAGACGGTCCGCCGCGCGACGATGCTCGCCGCCGACCTGGGTCGCGTCGCCCGGGCCGCCCTTACCCAGGGAGCGGCGGGCCTCACGAGCTTTCGCGTGGAGCTGTTCCACCCGATCCAGCCGATGCTGGCCCAGGCCGCTGATGACGTGGCCGACGCCCTGACACGCCTGGGCGGCGAGGCGGCCTTCGAGCACAAGCTCGACGGTGCGCGCATCCAGGTCCACAAGTCGGGCGATGAGGTGCGCGTGTTTTCCCGTCAGCTCAACGACGTCACGCCCGCGGTGCCCGAGGTCGTCGAAGCGGTCCGCCGGCTGCCACTCAACGACGCGATCCTTGACGGGGAAGCGATCGCGCTGCGTCCGGACGGCACGCCCCTGCCGTTCCAGGCGACGATGCGCCGCTTCGGGCGGAAGCTCGATGTCGCACGGCTGCGCGCCGAGCTGCCGCTCGCGCCGTTCTTCTTTGACTTGCTCCATGCCGACGGCGCGTCGCTCCTGGACGAGCCGTACGCCCGGCGGTTCGCCGCCCTCGCGGCGGCCGTACCGGCCGGGCAGCGGGTGCCCCGCCTCGTGACCTCGGACGCGGGCGAAGCCGCGGCGTTCTTCGATCGGGCGATCGCGGCGGGCCAGGAAGGGCTGATGGCAAAAGCGCTAGGCGCGCACTACGACGCGGGCGCGCGCGGCGCGGCCTGGCTCAAGGTGAAGCCCGCCCACACACTCGACCTGATCGTACTCGCCGCCGAATGGGGCCATGGCCGCCGCCGCGGCCGGCTCTCGAACCTCCACCTCGGCGCCCGCGATGCGGACGCGGGCGGGTTCGTGATGCTGGGGAAGACGTTCAAGGGGATGACGGACGAAATGCTCGAGTGGCAGACGGCCAAGCTGCTCGAGCTCGAGACCCGACGCGACGCTCACGTGGTGTACGTAAGGCCCGAGCTGGTCGTGGAGGTCGCGTTCAACGGCATCCAGGCGAGCCCCACCTATTCGGGTGGTCTGGCGTTGCGCTTCGCGCGCGTCGTGCGTTACCGCCCGGACAAAGGCCCGGACCAATCTGATACCATCGAGACCGTGCGGCAGCTGCACCGGCGCGAGGTCGGCGACGCGTAGCACACGCGCCGACGATTCGTCGGTGTCAGGATGTCGTCAACACCTCCACTTCGCGACCACCTGCGGGAACAATACGTAGCCCAAACTGGTCATTGGCATGCACGACGGCATGACTCGAGCTCAGAGGGGAATTGCATGCGCCTGTACGCGCTAGCGCTGGGAGTATTGATGACGGTGGGATACGGGTGCGTCGCCCGGATGGCGGTCGCCGAGGTACGCCGGCCGTACGACACTTCACCCGTGTGCTCACCCGATACGGTGTGGTGGGGTGGGAAGCTGGCGCCAGTCACTGTCGAGGCGGAACGCCCGCCGCGGCTCCAGGCTCACGTTACCTGGACCTGAGGACACGTGGATCTCCCCCTGTTCGAGACCAACAGAAGGAGGCGCCCGAAAGCGCTATTGGTCGGTGTGGTGTCGCTGGCGTTGCACACCGCGCTGATCGTTGGGGCTCTGTACGGCACGCTCCACCGCGGGCCAGGCGACACGACCGTCAAGCTCGACACGACCGTCGTGCTGCTTACCTCCGAGCCGAAAGTGCCCGACCCGCAGTGGGTGCAGCTCGCCGAGCCGCTGCGGGGGTTCCAGACCGTCGTCGTGACGACGGTGATCCCCACGACCGTTCCGCCGCTCGATCTGGAGGAGCACTTCGATCCGAAGGACTACCGCGGGATTGGGGTCGAGGGTGGGCGTGCGGACGGCGTCGTGCCTCCGGAGGACATCGTGTACTCGGACGCGGTGGTGGAGGAGCGCCCCGCCTTACTATCAGCCCCACCCGCGCCCTACCCAACTCTCCTGAGGCGAGCAGGTATTCAGGGTCGCGTGGTAATCGCCGCGATCGTCGACACGCTGGGGCGCGCCGAACCCCGCTCAATCGAGATCGTCGACAGCCCCAATCCCGCGTTCGATACGCCAAGCCGCGCGTGGATCCTCACCGCGCATTTCCGCCCCGCTCGGATGCACGGGCAGGCGGTGCGGGTGCATGTTACTCTCCCGTTAGACTACTCGATTCGCCCCAGCTGACGTCAGCGCTGAAGCAGTCGCAACGTTCATCGGCAAGCCGCATCCGGGACATCGGGCCCGACCACGCAGTGTCATATAGTCGAGCCCGCGCAGACACTCAATAGTCGATAGCGACATGTCACCTGCCGACCTGACGGCCGAGCTCGAGCAGCTGCACGCCGCCGCGTTCGGCTGGGCGCTGAGCTGCTGCGGCTGGGATCGGAGCGCGGCCGAGGACGTGCTCCAGGCGAGCTACTTGAAGCTCCTGGACGGCCGCGCGCGCTTCGACGGACGCTCGAGCCTCCGTACGTTCGTATTCGGCGTGATCGCGCGGACGGCGCGCGAAGTGCGACGGCGGGCCGCGCTGCGGCGCTGGATTCCGCTCGCGTCGTTACTGCTCGGCCCGGAGGCGGTGGACGGCAGGCCCGATCCCGCGACGGCGCTCGTCGGCGCCGACGAAACGGCCCGGCTGATGCGCGCGCTCGGGCGATTGTCGGCGCGCCAGCGCCAGGTCCTCCATCTGGTGTTCTACGAGGACCTGACGATCGCCGAGGCGGCCGCTGTCGCGGGAGTGTCTTTGGGCACCGCCCGCACCCACTACGAGCGTGGCAAGGCCGCGCTCAAGAAGCTGCTGGAGGAGGAGCCAGAATGATCGAGCGCGACGATCAGCACCTCAACAAGGCCTTCGCGGCGTTGCGCCGGAAAGACGCAGCCGCCAGCCCGTCGTTCCAGGCGACCGTTGCTGCGGCGCGCGCTCGCCGGGCGGGCGTGCCGCGCCGCCGCGACCTGGGGCTCGCCGCCGTGGTGGTCGTCGCGGTGATAGCCGTGGTAGTCGCCTCGACCTGGCGTGTACAGAAGAACGACCGTCTGGTGATCGATCTCGCGACCGTACGGTGGCAAGCGCCCACCGATTTCCTGCTCAAGCTCCCGGGCGTCGAGCTGCTGCGCAGTGTCCCGCAGCTCGGACCCAGGGGTCTCGATCGGAGGATTCTGTGAAAGCATCTCGGACGTGCTGGGCTCCGACGTTGGCTCTGCTCGTCGTCGCGACGGCGGCGGGTGCGCAGCAACCGCCGCAAGCTCCCGAGGATCCGCTCGCGCGCGCGCTGTTTCCGCCGGAGCTGGTGATGCAGCATCAGCAGGACATCGGGCTCCGTCCCGAGCAACGCTCCACCATCACCAAGGCGATCCAGGACTTTCAGAGCAAGGTGGTGGACCTGCAGTGGCGCATGCAGGAGCAGTCGCAGCGTCTCGCGTCGCTCCTCGAGAAGCCCGCCGTCGATCAGGCCGCGGCGCTGGCGCAGGTGGACGAGGTTCTGGGCGTGGAGCGCGAGGTGAAGCGCGCCCACATGTCGCTGCTGATCAACATCAAGAACACGCTCTCGGCCGAGCAGCAGGCGAGGCTCGCGGCGGCGCGGGGGGCGGGGGTGCGCTGACGACGTGCCTGTGGCGCCGTCGCCACCGGAACCGGCACACCGTCCGACGGGTTCCTAACGCATGACTTCAACAAGTGAAACCTCGGCTTCCGCCGCCCGGAGCGGCACCTTTCTGCTGGGCGGCGACCTGCCCGTCCACCGCCTCGGCTTCGGCGCCATGCGCCTTACCGGCAAGGGGATATGGGGTGAGCCGCGGGACCGGCGCGAGGCGATCGCCGTGCTGCGCCGGGCCGTCGAGCTCGGGGTCAACCTGATCGATACCGCCGACTCCTACGGCCCGGAGGTGAGCGAGCGACTCATCGCGGAAGCGCTTTACCCCTACCCGGCGGGGCTGGTGATCGCCACCAAGGCCGGCTTCGTGCGGCCGGGCCCCGACCAGTGGAAGACGAACGGGCGACCGGAGCACCTCCGCACCGCGCTGGAAGGCAGTCTGCGCCGGCTGAAGGTCGAGCGCGTCGACCTGTATCAGTTGCACCGCATCGATCCCGCCGTGCCGCTCGCGGACCAACTTGGCACATTTAAGCGGATGCAGGATGAGGGGAAAATCCGACACGTCGGCCTGTCGGAGGTCCCGGTCGCCGACATCGAGCGTGCGCAGAAGATCATGCCGATCGTCTCGGTGCAGAACCGCTATAGCCCCACAGACCGGCAGCACGAGGCTGTGCTCGACCACTGCGAGCGCGAGCGGCTGGCCTTCCTGCCGTGGTATCCGCTCGGTGCCGGGGCGGCGCTGCGCGCCGAGGGGCCCCTCGCCAGGGTCGCGGCCTGGCTGCACGCGACGCCCGCGCAGGTGGCGATCGCGTGGCTGCTGCGACGCTCGCCCGTGATGCTCCCGATCCCCGGGACGTCGAGCGTGAAGCACCTGGAAGAGAACGTAGCCGCGGCACTGCTCGAGCTGTCGCCGCGCGACTTCGAGGAAATCGCGCGCGCGTCTTGACCGGAATCTATCCGGTCACTGCCGTTGCCACGTCGACCGCATGTCCTGCGTTACGAGACGGATGAGCGTGTTCACCAGCGGCCCGTACGCCTCTTTAGGATCCTTGGCGGAGAAGTCGAGCTGGCCGCCCACCAGCGCCACGTGGCCGACCCGCTCGGTCGCCCAGGCACTCGAGCGCCACAGGGTGGCCCCCGACCGAGTCGACAGCAGCCGCACCGTGAGGTCCACCCTCACGGTGGCTTCGAGATGCGGGGTCACGAGCCCCGCGAGTCCGCCCGTCCCCTTGGGATTCGTGACCTTGAGATGGCCCGCGAACACGGCGCCGACCTCGCGCTGCCTGCCGAGCTCCTGGGCCGCGGCGATGCCCAGGTCGTTCTCCCCGACACGGCGCAGTAAGCTGTCCTGCGTGCCGAGCTCGAGCACTTCGATGCCGGGTTGCGCCGCCAGCATGTCCTCGGAGAACCGCTCGGTCGCGAACTCGTGGAGCGAGCCTTTAGCGTTCTCCACCGTGAAGGTGACGAGACCGAGCCTCCCATAGGTCCGCAGGTCGAGCGTCGGGGGCACGAGCACGCTGCGCCTGCCGCCGCCGCAACCCGACACCACCAGCAAGACCAGAAAGGCGGATAGCCCGCCGGAGCGCACGCCCATCGTCGCCTCAAGGGGTTGGAGACGGTCCACGGTAGGGGAGGAGCCCCGGCCGGTCAAGACACTCAGTTGACCTTGAGCACGGCCTCGATGAAGCTGAGGGTCTTGGTGTCGACCCATTCCACCGACACGGCTTCCACTTTCATCGTCCCGATGCGGTCGGTGCTGCTCGTGACCGCCCGGCCCTTGGTCGGGGAGGGCTTGATGTCACGCGCCACCGCGATGCCGCGCCGGGGATCGCATTTGAACGTCAGCGTGGAGGCGAGCGCGGTGCCCGCAGGCGTGCGCGGCGTGAAGATGAGCGCCACCGTGGGGTACGCGCCTGTGGTTGCAGTCTCGTCTTCGATGGCAGCGTCGTGGCCGGCGTTCTTGAGCGCGTCCATGAACCGGTCCAGCACCGATCGCACGACGGTGCGCAGACGATCGCCGCAGGCCCGGCGGCGTCGCTCCCCTTCGTCCTGCGTCGCAGGTTTCACGCCGACCTGCAACTTCGCGCTGCGCTCCTCGTAGCTCTTCAAGAGCGAGCGCAGCTGTTCCATGCTCTTGTCGCCCATGAGAAGATGATACGGTATTGGAGACCATGAGTCACGTCCTTCCCGTCCTGCTGCTCGGCGTCTGCACCGTGTTCGGGCTGCTGCTCGTTCCCCTCGGTCTGCCCGGGCTGTGGCTCATGGTGGCCGGGATCGTCGGCTATGGCTGGCTCACGGACTTCCGCTCGGTCGGGGTCGCGACCATGGGAGTCGCTCTGGGCCTCGCTTTCCTGGGCGAGATCATCGAGTGGTGGCTGGGATTTCGCTTCGCACGGACGTACGGCGGCTCGCGCCGGTCGGCGTGGGGCGCGCTGGTCGGCGGGATCGTCGGCGCCACGATGGGGGTGCCCGTGCCCATTGTCGGGAGCGTGATCGGCGCGTTCCTCGGTTCGTTCGCCGGCGCGGTAGTGTTCGAGTACTCGCTGTCCCGCACACCGGGGACGGCGGTGCGCGTAGGGTGGGGCGCCGTGGTGGGTCGCGCGACCGCCGCCGCGGTCAAGATCGCGCTGGGTGTCGTCATCGCCGTCCTCGGACTGTTCGCCGCACTGCGCGGCTGAGCCAACGCCGGTCGCGTGACGCAGCGGGCACGCTCGAGATCGAGCGTGCCCGCTGTGCTGTTAGTGGCCGCCGGTCTTCGCGGCCTCATCCTTCTCGTGCTCGGCCTGCTTCGCCTCGCGCTTGGCGCTCGCCTCCGCTTCCTTGGCTTCCTTTTCACTCAGCCCCAGGCTCTGGAGCGTCTGGCCGATGCTCTTGCCGCTCTTCAGCCCGTCCAGGATCGCCTGAGTGGTGATGTTCGGATTCTTCGCGCTCAAGTTGTGCGCCACCATGTTGGCGGCGACGAACTGGCCGTGCGTGAGCTTCGGGTTCGTCTGGCGTGCCGCCAAGTACTCAGTCTCGAGGGCGTCCGGGGTCGTGCCGAGCTTTTTCGCGACGCCGCGGAATCGATCGAGGTCCTTGGCTCGATCCCGATCAACGTTGGACGGGTGGTTTGCGTTGGCTGCATGCGCTGATGGTTGCCCATGCGCCGGCTTCTGGGCGGCGACTGCGGTGGCGGTCGCAAGCGCAAGCCCTAACGCCAGCGTGACGCTCGTGGTCAGCCTTGCTGCTGTTCGCTTCATTGATCCTCCAAGGTGACATGGCGGGAGGCTACGGCTTTCTCTGCCGCGCTCTCAACGGTGAAGACCAAGCGAGTGCACGAGAAGTAACCGTTCCAACTTGCGCCCACGGGTGGGCGACCATTGTCCCGTGACCGGCGTCACCGGCCCCCAGTGTTACAGTGTAGAGATGCGTTCGCTCCTCGGCTGTCTCACGTTCTGCGCCGCGCTCGGCGCCGCGTCGCTCGCGGCCCAGGCGCCCGTCACGGCGGGCGCCACGGTCGGCAGCGCGAAGCTCAGCGATTCCCGCACCGAGCAGGCGCTCACCGGTGTCGTGCGGTATCAGGTGACTCCCTGGCTCGGTCTTTCGGCCATGCCCGCCGAGGTGCACGTCTCCGACGTGATCAGTGGACGTACGGTGTCGAGCAGCGGGTTGGGCGACGTGCCGCTCACCGCTGATGCCTTCCACGCATTCGCGACGCCCGGTTCGCCGGCGGTGGCGGCTGCGCTCACCGTCGTGGTGCCGGCGGGGAACGCGGCGTGCGGGCTTGGCAGCGGAGCAACCTCGGTCGGGCTCGATCTGGGCGCCGGGGTGTCGCCGAGCCGGCGGCTCCGCGTCTCCGCCGACGCGAGCCGCAGCGTCAGTGGGCCTTCCGCGCAATCCACGCTCGCCGCCCCCCACGCGACGTCCCTGCGCGCCGAGGCCGGCTACGACATCTCACGCCGCTGGGCGGCGGACGTCTCGCTCGATGCCGATGTCGGACGGTCGGATTCGACGCAGGCCCTGAGTCGCGTCCTGAGCGCCGGGGCGAGCCACGTACTGACGGGCTCTCTGGCCCTCGTGCTCGACGGCAGTGTCGGTCTGTCGGCGGCGTCGCCCAAGTGGACACTCGCGCTGGGCGTCGGGACGGCGTTCACGGGGATCTCGCCGGTCAGCCCGGCGTCGTCGCTGCGGCGTCTGAAGAGCGCGTTCGGTGGGGGAGTGAGCCGCGGCAGCGGGGCGGGCAAGGTGGGCTGCCGGTGATGACTGTCCTACCGGTTCTTTAGGTCTCTCCTCTTTTCACCGCCGCGAACGGCACCAGCTTCCGCCGCCGCTCGTCCCACAACGTGAGACGGACGCAGCGGAAGCTTTCCCACAGCGTCAGCGTCGGGACCTGGCGCAGCTCGGCGTGATCGTCGAGCGCCTGCTGGAGGCGATAGTTGGGGATCCGCGGGTGTAGGTGGTGAATGTGGTGGAGCCCGATGTTCCCTGTGGCCCACTGGAGCAGCCTGGGCAGACGGTAATACGAGCTGCCCTGTAGCGCCGCGGCGTCGTAGGCCCAGCGCTCGTCGTGCTCCCAGTACGTCGGCTCGAACTGGTGCTGGACGTAGAACAGCCACACGCCGAGCGACGTGGACAGGAGCGTAACGGGAAGCTGGACCAGCGCGAACTCGCGGAACCCCACGAGGGTCCCCATTAGGGCGATCAGCGTTGCCAGTCCCACGTCCGTCCAGAAGATGCTGCGCCGCTCGCGCGTCCACTCGCGCGGCACGATGGTCGGAATCCGGTGTCGCACGAAGAAGTGCAGCACCGCGCCCACCCCGAACAGCACGACCGGATGGCGATACACGCGATACTTGAACCGCTCCCAGCGCGACCGGGCGAGGTACTCGTCCACCGTCAGGGTGTCGATGTCGCCGAACCCGCGGTGCTCGAGGTTGCCCGAGGTGGCGTGGTGCAGCGCGTGGGTCTTCTTCCAATAGTGGTATGGCGTGAGCGTGAGGACGCCGAGGATCGAGCCGACGATGTCGGCCGCCCGGGTCGACCGGAAGAACGCGGCGTGGCCGCAGTCGTGCTGGATGATGAACAGGCGGATGAGGAAGAAGGCCGCGGGCACGGCCAACACCAGGGTGAGCCAGTAACCGACGCGCAGGCTCTGATACATGAGCGCCCACGCGCCGGCGAACAGCGCCGCCGCGCTGGCGAGCTGCCAGACGCTCCGCTTGAGCTCGGGGCCCTTGTAGCGCGCCAGGCGCGCTGCCCATGCCGCTTCGTTCGCCATCGCCCTTCCGGTTCGGGGGACTCCCAGGCTAATGGAGCCAGGGAGGGAAGTCAAACCTCAAGCCGACTCACGCCTGCGGGTTAGATTGATGTGCCTGGGACCCCAACGGAGGTTGTCAATGGCACCGGTCACAATCGCGCGCTTTGTGCAGGAGCTGGAGAAGCTGAAGCAGGTGTCGGATGCCGAAAAACTCAAGCCGCAGGAGTACGACAGCCGGCTCGCCCGGATCATTCAGGAGCTACGGGAGAAGGGCATCGACGCCGATCGCGCGGCCACGACCGCGGCGCCCCAGGCGACGTCGAACACTTCGTTGCAGTGCCGGCAGCGCAGCGACGCCAGGCGTTCGGTGAGCGGCACGCGCTCGCGGCAGTTGGGGCACACCCCGTACTCGGTCACCCCGGGAAACCGGGCCGGGTTCTTGGGACGCGGCACGACGGACCAGCGGTGCGGCGGTTGGCTGACGATGTCGAGGACCGGCCGCGGGACGTCCACGGCTTCGCCGCCGACGTCGAGCAGCGCCTCACGCGGACCCAGCTTCTTCACTTGGTACCACGCGCCACGGCGCAGCGGGCGGTCGATGTCCGCTCGCAGCCGAGCCCAGTAGCGCCTCGGCGTCATTGCCCCGCTCGTGTCAGGTCCACCGTAATGCCAGCGTCGCGAATTCCCTATTCCGTCATCGTGCCTTGGGATCCTGCGCGGCGCCCGGCGCGCCGATGAGATGCGCCCGGGGCGGCCGATGCCTGTCACAATAATATCGCTCGTGACGTCCTCTGTCCTGTGACTTCTGACCCGTCACCCACCGTGCTGGCTGATCACACCTGGTATGGCTCACCCAGTCGTAGAAGTCGCAGCGAGGATCGTCCATAGAGAGTGCCCGGAGCTCGCGCCGCCCACGTCACCGTGCTACCGGCGCGAAACCCTGGCCGACGGTATCTACCGCGAGCGACAGTTGCGCCTCCACCATGTTGCGGTTGATCCACACCACGTGGTCACCGCACATGATTGCATCCACTGGATAGGGCTGGCTCGCGAACGATTGGCCGTCCGAGCTGGCGACTTGGGTCGTCGGGAAATAGTACCAGCAACGCTCGCCGCCCGGATGGCTGTGGATCATGCCCACTGTCCCCGACCACCCGGCGTCCTCGCACGTCTGGTGCGGGACGACCCGCGTGGGAGTGGAGTGTTTGGGCTCGACGTCGGCCGGGGCGATGCGCCGTACCAGAACGACGCTGCCCCGCGTCTCGCCGATCATGCAGCCCATGAATTCGGTGGGATACGAGCGATACTGGAGCGCCAGAAAGCGGCGGGCCTGGTCGGACAGGATCAGCCGTCGCACGACTGCCGCGTGCGCCGCTCCACCCGCGCTCCGCGCCCACGCCGACTCGACGAGACGAACGGACTCAGGCTGCAGGGCCAGCAACGCCGTCAGGCCCAGGGCAGCGACTACGATGCGGACGATCCGCTTGCGACCTTCGTTCACTGCTTCCCTCGATCGTGCGTGCCGAACCGGCTGTCTGGCGCAACAGTTCGCAAGACTGGTGCCACTCGACGAAGTCGAATAGTGGTGCGAACACGGGAGGCCGCGCCGCTTTTTGGTGCGCGCCCCTGACGCGCCCGTGCGTAAAACCGCAGAATCTCTGAAACGGTAGGTTTTCTCGCAGGCGGGGAGTGTGGCGCTGGCGGGTCACTGGAACGCCACTAGACTAGAGGTAGGAGGTAATCTCCATGCGAGCGTCTGATCCCGCCGCGTCCGCGGTTTCCATTGGTCGCAAGCCCCGCGACGATGAGATCGACGTCTATGGCGTCACCCATCCCGGCAAAGTCCGGCGCGAGAACCAGGACCATTTTCTCATCTCCTCGCTTCACAAGCGGATGCAGGTGCATCTCACGAGCCTCCCCACGTCGGATCTCTTGTGGCAGGACACCGAGCGCCTGGCGTTCGTCGCCATGGTCGCGGATGGCGTAGGTGGCGCCGCAGCCGGCGAAGAGGCGAGTCGGCTGGCGGTCGGCGCGATCACGCGCTACGTGACCCGGGCGATACACTGCTACTACTCGGTCGACCCCGCCGACGAAGAGCGCTTCCCGCGGGCGCTCGAAGAAGCGGCGCTACGGGTGCACGAGGACATTCAGGCCAACAGTCCCACGGGTCCGCTGGAAGCGCACATGGCGACGACGCTCACGTTGTGGATCGGCGTGTGGCCGCGCGGCTATCTCCTCCAGGTGGGGGACAGCCGCTGCTACCTGTTCCGGAACGGCGAGCTGATGCAGGTCTCGCGCGACCAGACGCTGGCGCAGGATCTGGTCGATCGGGGCGTGTTCCGCCGCAGCGAAACCCTGAAATCACCCTTCGCCAACGTGCTGTCGAGCTCCTTGGGGGGACCGCAGACCGCACCCATCGTCACGCACATGCAGCAGCACTGGGGCGACGTAGGCCTCCTGTGCAGCGACGGCCTCACGAAGCACGTTCCCGACAGCCGCATCCGCGAGCGCCTCCTCGCGATGACCTCGGCGCAACAGGTGTGCGAGGACCTGCTGCGCGATGCCCTCGACGCCGGAGGCACGGACAATGTCACCGTGCTGGTGGGGCGGACGTTGCCGAAGGATGCAAGCTGAGCACCGATCTCGTCATTCTTAGTACACGCGTCGTCACCCAGGATGGCATTGCACCCGCCGCGGTCGCTGTCACCGACGGTGTGATCACCGCGGTCCACGAGCACGGGGGCGGGCCCGACGCGGCGCGGCGTCTGGACGTGGGAGACGCCGCGCTGCTGCCCGGCGCCGTGGATGCGCACGTGCACGTGAACGAGCCGGGCCGGACCGAATGGGAGGGGTTCGAGACGGCGACCCGCGCCGCCGCGGCGGGTGGCGTGACCACCATCGTCGACATGCCGCTGAACAGCATTCCGGTTACCACGACGACGCCCGCGTTGGAGCAGAAGGCGCGAGCGGCCGCGGGTCGTGCCACCGTCGACTATGCCTTCTGGGGCGGTGTGGTGCCGGGCAACACCGACCAGCTCGCGCCCCTGGCCCGCTCGGGCGTGCGCGGCTTCAAGTGCTTCCTCGTGCCGTCGGGGATCGACGAGTTCCCTCCGGTGGGGGAGGCTCAGCTGCGGCCCGCGATGACCAAGCTCGCCGCACTCGGGCTGCCGCTGCTGGTGCACGCCGAGCTCCCTGGCCCCATCGCGCGCGCCGCGCCGTCGCGCGATAGTGATCCGCGACGCTATGGCTCGTATCTCGCCTCACGCCCTCGCACCGCGGAGCTCGAGGCGGTGGACCTGATGCTCGGGCTCTGTCGCGAAACCGGCTGCCGCGTTCACATTGTGCATGTCTCGGCCGCCGAGACGCTCGGCCGGCTGCACGATGCGCGGCGTGCCGGGCTCCCGGTCACAGCCGAGACGTGCCCGCACTATCTCACGTTCGCCGCGGAGGAGATCCTGGACGGTGCCACCGCCTGGAAATGCGCCCCGCCGATCCGCGAGCGGAGCAACCGGGAGCAGCTGTGGGACGGCCTCGCCCAAGGGACCCTCGACCTCGTGGCGAGCGACCACTCGCCTGCGCCTCCGGCCCTCAAGTGCCTCGAGACGGGCGACTTCGTGCGGGCATGGGGCGGGATCGCATCGCTCGAACTGGGGCTCGCCGCCACCTGGACCGGAGCGCGCGACCGCGGCAGCGACCTGGGAGATCTCGCTCGCTGGTGCGCTACGCGACCGGCCGAGCTCGCGGGCTTCGCGCGTAAGGGACGGATCGCGCCCGGGCGCGATGCCGACCTCATCGTGTTCGATCCCGAGGCAACGTTCACAGTCGTCCCGGACCGCCTGCGCCAGCGCCATCCGGTCACCCCGTACGCGGGGATGGTACTCAAGGGCGTCGTGCGCCAGACTTTCGTGCGGGGCAGGTGCGTGTACGAGGGAGGGGCGTTTCAGGGGGGGGCGATGGGCAGATGGCAGCGGTGACACACGAAGGCTTGATCGATCTCGCCGCCGCGCGAGTGGGCGGGCGGGCGCTCGCCGCGTCGGACGAATTCTTTGCGCCGAGGCACAGCCTGCTTGCGGCCGGGGGAGCCGTGTTCATCGAGGGCAAGTACACCGATCGTGGGAAATGGATGGACGGGTGGGAAACCCGCCGCCGGCGTGGCCCCGAGGGCGGCTACGACTGGTGCCTCGTCCGGCTCGGCATTCCGGGCGCGATTCGCGTGGTCACCGTCGATACCGCCCACTTCCGGGGAAATCATCCAGCCGCCTGCTCGCTCGACGCGGCGCAGCTGTCGGGCGAGCTCCGCGTGACCGCTCGAGCGCTGCGCACGCTGGATCTCGCGTTCGTGGAGTTGTTGCCGCGCTCGCCCCTCGCCGGCCACACCGAGAACGAGTTCGCCGTCGCGAGTGATGCGGCCGTTACGCACGTGCGGCTCAAGATCTATCCCGACGGCGGCGTGGCGCGGCTGCGCCTTTGGGGCGAGGCCCGGCCCGACTGGCAGAGAATCGCAACGGCGCGGCGCACCGTCGATCTCGCCGCGGTGGAGCACGGCGGCGTGCCGCTCGCCACGAGCGATCAGTTCTTCAGCGAGCCGTTGAACCTGATCATGCCGGGACCGTCCCGCGACATGGGCGACGGGTGGGAGACGCGGCGCCGGCGCGGGCCCGGTCACGATTGGGTGGTGCTGCGCCTCGGCCGCCGGGGTGTGATCGAGCGCGTCGACCTGGACACCACCCACTTCAAGGGCAATTTCCCCGAGAGCGCGAGTCTCGAGGGGTGCGACGTCCCGGGCAGAGGCGCGCCGCCTGACGGGGCTCCCTGGCGGGAGCTCGTTGCCCGGACGACGCTGCGGGCCAATGCGCGTCACCGCCTGGCCGTCCCGCCCGGGAAGCGCGAGCCGGTCACCCACGTGCGGCTGAACATTTTCCCCGATGGCGGAGTGGCGCGGCTCCGGGTGTGGGGAAAGGTGGCAACGTAACGACTCGCGTGAGCGCGAGTTATCTCAACGCGCTGTCCGAAGAGCGCGCCCGGGCGGCGCTGCACCGTTGCTGCAGCGCGCGGCACTGGGTGGACGGGATGCTCGCGGCGCGCCCCTTCGCGAGCGACGCCGAGCTGCTGGCGGCGGCGGAGCGGGTGTGGTGGAGCCTGGGGCGCGCCGACTGGCTCGAGGCGTTCGCCGCGCACCCCCGCATCGGCGCCCGGGCGGAGGCCGTGACGGACTGGGCGGGGCGCGAGCAGGCGGGAGCGAACGGCGCGACCGAAGCGACGCTCGCCGCGTTGGCGCAGGGAAATCGCACCTATGAGGAGCGGTTCGGGCACGTGTTCCTGATCTGCGCCACGGGCCGGACGGCCGACGAGATGCTCGGCGCGCTGCGCGGTCGTCTCACGAACGATCCCGCCACTGAGCTGCGCGTCGCGGCGGAAGAGCAGGCAAAGATCACACGGCTCCGACTCGATAGACTGGTGGTCTCATGAGCGGCATCACGACTCACATCCTGGACATCGCGCGGGGACGCCCCGCGGCGGGCGTCTCGGTCTCGTTGGCGCGCCGCTCCGGCGACGGTTGGGCCGAGCTCGCGACCACCCGGAGCGACACCAACGGGCGCGTCGCGAACCTGCTCCCCGGCGACCTGAAGTCTCCCGCCGGTACGTACCGCCTGCGCTTCGACACGGGCGCGTACTTCGCGGCGCTGGGCGTCGCGCCGTTCCATCCGTTCGTCGAGATCGTGTTCGAGATTCGCGATGCCGAGCAGTATCACGTCCCGCTGCTCGTCAGCCCGTTCGGCTACACGACCTACCGCGGCAGCTGAGCCGCGCCCCCCGTGAGCGCCCACCTCGAGCAGTGGCTCAACCTCGCGCTCCGCTGGGCCCACGTGATCACGGGTATCGCCTGGATCGGCACGTCCTTCTATTTCAACTGGCTGAACGGCCGGCTCGCCCCGCCTCCACCCGAGCGTCAGGAGCCCGGCGTCGCTGGTGAGCTCTGGTCGGTGCACGGCGGCGGGTTCTACCGCGTGGTGAAGTACACGGTGGCTCCCGGAGACCTCCCCCGTACGCTCCACTGGTTCAAGTGGGAGGCGTACGCCACCTGGCTCACGGGGTTCGCGTTGCTCGTGCTGGTCTACTACCTGGGCGCGGCGTCGTTTCTGGTCGATCCCCGGGTCGCGCGGCTGTCACCAGGTGCGGGTGTGGCGGCGGGGGTCGGGACGCTGATCGTCAGCTGGGTCGTGTACGACGCCCTGTGCCGCTCGCCGCTCGGACCCAGGCCGCTCGCCCTGGGCGCGACGCTGTTCGCGCTTGCCACGGCCCTGGCGTGGGGACTGTCCCAGCTGCTGAGCCCGCGCGCGGCCTACCTCCATGTCGGAGCCGCGATCGGCACGATCATGGCGGCCAACGTGCTCATGGTCATCATTCCGGCCCAACGGGATATGGTCGCCGCGCTCGCCGCGGGTCGCGCCCCCGACGCGGCGCGCGGCAAGCAGGGGGCGCTGCGGTCGCTCCACAACAACTATCTCACGCTTCCGGTGCTGTTCATCATGGTGAGCAGCCACTACCCCGCGACCTACGGCCACCGGCTCAACTGGGCGATCCTTGCGGGGCTGGCGGTCATCGGGGTTGCGACGCGTCATTGGTTCAACTTGAGGAACCAGGGCCGGAAGAACGTCTGGATGCTGCCCGCCGCCGGGCTCGCACTGGTGGCGCTCGCGCTCGTGACGGCACCACGATCGGGCCCGGGTGCGTCGAGCAGCGGCGCTCAGGTCTCGTTCGCGGACGTGCGTCTGATCGTCGCGCGCCGCTGCGCCGGCTGTCACTCGAGCGCGCCCACGACGCCGGGGATTCCCGCCGCGCCGCTGGGCGTGCTGCTCGACACCCCGGACCAGATTCGGGCCAACGCGCCCCGCATCCTCGCCGTCGCGGTCGACGCGCAGACGATGCCGCTCGGCAATTTGACGGGGATGACTCCAGAAGAACGCGAGCTTCTCGGGAAATGGATTCGTGCGGGCGCGCCGCTACGGTAGCGCCGCGCTCGCTTCTGCGTCACTGATCGCCCCACAATCGAGCGCCCGTTGGACCAGGCTGGCGCGCACCCCGCGGACCGCCGGGTCCTCGAGCACGGCCCCGACCGTGGATTCCAGACACTCCCTGTAGAATCCGTAAGCCGCGCTGTACCGCGTCACCAGTTGCGCGGGGTGCAGGTCCCATCCGTGGTAGAAGCCGCTCACGAGCGAGTGCCGCACATCCTGGAAGTGCAGTCGCCACGCGCGGAGCAAGTGGTCGCGTGGTGCGACGGGCAGCATGTTGGTCGACCCGGCCGACAGGGCGACCCCGGTCCCGGCGAGCGCGACCTGCATGACCTGGCGCGCGTGTTCGCAGGCCGGATGCCGCAGGCCGTGATGCGAAGGCGCGATCTCCAGCGCCGCGGAGTAGTCGTACACCCCGAAGTGCACGCCGACACAGCGGCCGCGCGCCGCGGCCACGAGCGCCGGGAGCGGGCAGCGGCCGTCGGGACCGAGCAGCGCCCGCGGCGTCTCGACCATCAACTCGAGCGTGAGAGCGCCCGCCTCGAGACGGAGCCGCGACTCGAGTTCTTCGAGCAGGCGCACCAGAGCAGCCACTTCCTCGGCGTTCGCCACCTTCGGCAGCGTTACCGTGAAATGCGCGGGGAGCTTCCCCCCACTGCGTTCCACGAGCGACCTCACGAACAGATCGAGTGTGCGGCTCGCCCGCGTGGCTCGCTCGGCCCCGAGGGCCTTGATCCGGATGCCCAGGAACGCCGGCACGGCCTCTCGGGCCAAACCGGACGCGACCTCCGCACCGGCCGACTGCGCCGCCGCGTCCTCCTCCTGATCCGAGCGGTTGCCGAACCCGTCCTCGAAGTCGATCCGGAGATCCTCGATGGGCTCGCGCCGGAGCTTTTCTTTCAAGCGCGCGAACATGCGCTCGTCCACCTGGTAGTCGAGTGCGGCGGTGAGCCCAGCGGCATCGGGGGCACAGTCGGCCAGGGTCTTGAGCGCCAGCTCGCCCCATTCGGCGGCGAGCCTTGCCCGGAACAGATGCGCGCCGACATACGCGGTATGGATCGGGCGGCGCCCGGGAAGCGGCGTCACGCCCGCTTTCCCCAAAAGTCCCGCAAGTCGTGATACAGCACCCGTGCCATCACGCGGGTGCGGTAATCGGCGCTCGAGCGAATGTCGTCGATTGGAGCCACATCCTGCGCGATGGCGGGCAAGAGGGCTTCCGGGGATGCGATTGGGATCCCGGCCTCGAGCAGCCGCTCGACTGCCGGGCAGCGGCGGATGGTGGGCGCGACGCTCGCCGCCACTACCCGCCAGCCGGCGCCGGAGCAAGTGACGGCCAAGCCGACCTTGGCAATCGCCTGGGCCCGCCGCGCCCCGATCTTCTCGAACACCTGGTAGGTGTAGCGGCGCCGTGGGATCCGGATCCCCACCACCAGCTGATCGGTCCGGCGCTTCATTTGTTTGTAGCCCGCATAAAACCGGTCGAGCGGGACCTCCTCCCGGCCGCTGCGGGATTCGAGCACAACGACCGCGTCGTAGGCCATCAGGACCGGCACGCCGTCTGCCGCGGGCGAGGCGTTGACGATGTTCCCGGCCCACGTGCCGCGCGCCTGGATCTGAATCGCTCCTACCTGACGTGCGGCGTCTACCAGCAGCGGCAACTCTGCACGCGCGCGCGCGTCCAGGATGACGTCCCAATACGTCGTGAGCCCGCCGAGGGTCAACTCGTCCTCGGTCCAGCGCAGCGGCTTCAGGGAGTCGAGCCGGGACAGGTCTACGTAGGTTCGCTCGTGCGCCTCGAGGCGGACCGGCCAGTGCACCAGGAGGTCGGTCCCGCCGGCCATCGGGACCGCCGTGGCGTCACTCGCGAGCTGGTTCAGAGCCTCGGGTAGGCTCGCAGGCAATAAGACGTTCACCCTTCCCGCTTCCCCTTTCCCCTTGCCTCGAGCGCTTCCTTCACCGAGTCGATGATCCCGTCATATCCCGTGCAGCGACAGAGATTTCCTGCCATCAGCTCGCGGGTGTCGTGCGTCTCGAGCAGCTCGGGATGCTCGCGGATCCACCACGCCGTCATCACGACGCCGGGAGTGCAGGCCCCGCACTGTGTGGCGCCGCATCGCTCGAACGGCTCGAGCGCGCCGGGGTCGAGCGACTCCACGGTCTCCACCCGATGCCCCCGCACCTGGTAGGTGGGTACGAGGCACGAGTTCACCGGCAAGCCGTCCAGGTACACGGTGCAGGCCCCGCACTCGCCCTCGCCGCAACCCTCTTTGGTGCCGGTGAGCGTGAGTTGATAACGGAGCGTGTCGAGCAGGCGGGCGGCGGGATCCACGTCGACCGTCACCGGTGAGCCGTTGAGGGTGAAGGTGATGGCGATTGCGGGCATTCGCTTACCGTAGGGGCGCAGCATGCTGCGCCCCTACCTTGGCCTGACCATCCAAGAGCTCCATCAGATTTTCTGGCGTGAGGGGGATAGCGCGCGGCTCGGCGCCCGTGGCGCGTGCCACCGCGTTCAGAATCGCGGGCGCCGGACCGTCGATCGGCAGCTCGCCCAACCCCTTCGCGCCACCCGCGCCGTGCGGGTATGGGTTCTCGAGGAACGCGACCCTCACGGGGGGGACGTCGTGGGAAGTCGGGATCAGGTAGTTGGTGAGCTGATTGTTCGCCATCGCCCCGTCCCGCCACTTACACTCCTCCATGAGCGCCCAGCCGATTCCCTGGACCACGCCACCCTGGACCTGTCCCTTGGCGAGCGTCGGGTTCAGCACTTTGCCCACCTCCTGCACCGCCACGAAGTCGATCACGCGAGTGGTGTACGTCCGCAGGTCGACCTCCACCTCTGCGACGTACGCGGCCCACGCGAACGCGCCGTAGGCGTCACCACGGTACGTCTGGTCGTCCCACACAATGCCGGGGGGCTTCTCGTAGGCCGCTTCGCCGAACAGAGGCTCCCCGGGGTGCTCGCGGTGCCACCGTTGGATTGACTGCTTCACCGCTGCGCCGCGGGCCGAATCGTCGAGGCCCACATGGCGGCGCAGATCATCGGCCGCGCGCTCGATCAGGCCGCCCACGATCATCGTGGTGCGGGACGCGACCGTGGGCCCGGAGTTCGGGACCCGGCCGGTGTCGGCCTCGGCGATGGTCACGTCTTCCGGCGCCAGGCCCAGCCGTGTCGCCGCGAGCTCGGTAAACACCGTGAGCGTGCCCTGGCCCATCTCGATGTTGGCGCTCAACACTTCGACCCCGCCGTCCGGGCGGCCCGCCACGCGTAGCCGCGACTGGAGCGCCACCTCACCGCCGCCCGTGAACCCGGCGCCGTGATAGAACGTGGCGAGCCCCGAGCCGCGGCGGAGCGTCGGGTGCGTGGCGTTGAACGCGGCGTGCTCCCGTTGTTTGTCCCGGTAGCCTGACAGCTCGAGGGCCCGCTCCATCACGGCCAAACGATCGGTGCCGTCCCGGATCACCTGACCGGTGGCGGTCGTCTGGCCGTCTCTGAGCAAATTGATGCGCCGCAGCTCGACCGGGTCGATCCCGATGGTCGCCGCGATCACGTCCATGTGTCGCTCGCCCGCGAACTGTGACTGGGGGGCGCCGAAGCCGCGGAACGCCCCGAACGGCACGGCGTTCGTGAACATCGCGCGCCCGGTGATGCGCACGTGCTCGCACGCGTACGGCCCGGCGGCATGGATGATCGCGCGCGACAGCACGACCGGAGACAGGGTCACGTACGCGCCGCCATCGATCACCACCTCGATGTCCTGCGCTACGAGCCGGCCGTCGCGCGTGAGCCCGGTGCGGTGGCGCACCAGCGCGGGGTGCCGCTTGGTGGTCGCGGCCATGTCCTCACCGCGGTCATAGATCAGCTTCACCGGCCGGCCGCTTTTCAGCGCGAGCAGCGCAGCGTGCAGGGCGATGTGAGATGGGAATTCTTCCTTGCCGCCGAAGCCGCCGCCGGTGGGCGTCTGGATCACGCGGACTCGCGTCGCGTCACGCGTGAGCGCGTGCTGCAGCGCCTTGAGGACATAGTAGGGGCACTGCATCGAGCCCTTCACCACCAGTACGTCTCCCTCGAGCTGGGCGATCATCCCCTGGGTCTCGAGGTAGACGTGCTCCTGGGCGCCGGTCTCGTACGTTCCGGCGACCACTACCGGCGCCCCGGCGAGCGCGCGCTCCACATCGCCCTTCTCGATCTTGAGATGCTTGATGACGTTGTCGCTGCCGTATTGGATCTGCTCTGGGGCGGGCGGGACACGGAAGTCGAGGGCGGCCGGCTCGGGCCCGACTACCACCTCGACCGAGCGGACGGCGCGCCGCACCGCCTCGCGCGACGGGTGCGCGAGCAGCAGCACGGGCTCGTGCACGTGGCGCACATAGCCGGCCGCGAGCACCGGCTGATCTTCCTCGATCAGGGCTACGACGTTCGGTCCCGGGATGTCGCGGTGGTCCACTACGACGAACTGAGACCAGTCGACGTCCTTGCCGAACCGGATCGCGGTGACGCGGCCGCGGGGCGCCGGGCTGCGCACCGTCATGCCCCAGAGGAAGCCTTCGAGCGGCAGATCGTCCACGTACCGCTCGCGGCCGGTGAGCTTGGCGAGTGCTTCGCGACGCTTCATGGTGGAATTCTGTCGCCTTGCTGCACTCCCGGCCAGGGCGTAACGTTGCGGACCTTGATAACGACGCTGGTCTGCACGGTCAACGGCGTGCGCCACGAGCGCGCGGTGGAGCCGCGGCTGCTCCTCTCCGACTTCCTGCGCCACGAGCTCGGACTCACCGGCACGCACGTCGGGTGCGAGCACGGCGTGTGCGGCGCCTGTACGGTGCTGTTGGACGGCGAGGCGGTGCGCTCCTGCTTGATGTTCGCCGTCCAAGCGGATGGGCACGACGTCGCGACAGTCGAGGGTTTGTCGGACGGCTTGGGGGGGGGCGATGCGCTGCATCCGCTCCAGGCGGCGTTTCGCGAGGCCCATGGGTTGCAGTGCGGCTTCTGCACGCCGGGCGTCCTCATGACGCTGGTCCCGTTCCTGCGCGACCATCCCGACCCGGACGAGCGCGAGATCCGCGAGGCGCTCTCCGGGAATCTGTGTCGCTGCACTGGTTACCAGAACATCGTCGCGGCCGTGAGACTCGCCTGTGGCGCGGCAGCGCGCGCCTAGCGGGATCGGCGAGCGCGTCCGTCGCAACGAGGACGCGCGGCTCCTCACCGGACGCGCGCTGTTCGTGGACGACGTGCGGCTCGACGGCCTGCTGCACGTGGCGTTTCTCCGCAGCCAGCACGCCCACGCCCGGCTTTCGAGCGTCGACGCGTCCGCCGCTCGCAGCCGCGCGGGAGTCGTGGCGGTCTACACGGCGGTCGACCTGGGCGACTACTGGCGCCCCGGTCCGCTGCTCGTGCCGCCTCCTCCCATCCCCGGCCTCGTCTTCAACTCCTGCACTCAGGTTCCGCTCGCCAAAGACAAGCTGCGCCACGTGGGCGAGCCCATCGCGATGGTCGTGGCGGAGAGCCGGTATCTGGCCGAAGACGCGCTGGACGACATAGTGGTGGAGGCCGAGCCGCTTCCCGCCGCCGTGGAGCTCGAGGCCGCACTCGGCCCGGGGGCCCCCCGCGTGCACGACCAGCTGCCTTCCAACCTCGCGGCGCATGTAGTGCAGCGAAAAGGCGACTGGGCGGCCGCTAAAGCCCGCGCGCACGCGGTCATCAAGCGACGGTTCCGCTACGATCGCGGTGCGTCGGCCGCGATCGAGAACCGCGCCGTCGTGGCGCATTGGGACTCGCGCGCCGAAGAGCTGACGGTGTGGGATACCACACAGGCGCCCATCCCCATCCGGAACGGCCTCGCCCAGTTGCTTGGCCTGCTCGAATCGCAGGTGCGCGTGGTGGCGCCGTTCGTGGGCGGCGGCTTCGGGCCGAAGATCATGATGTTCTATCCCGAGGAAGTGCTCGTACCGTGGGCGGCCATGCGGCTGGGGCGCCCGGTCAAGTGGACCGAAGACCGCCAGGAGAATTTTTTCGCCACGACACAGGAGCGCGGTCAGATCCACGATGCCGAGCTCGCGGTAACGAAGGAGGGCAAGATCCTCGGTGTGAAGGACGTATTCTTGCACGACACTGGTGCCTACGATCCCTACGGCCTCACGGTGCCGATCAACAGCCAGTGCACCCTCCTTGGGCCGTACGACATCCCGAGCTACGAGAGCGAGTTCACCGCGGTCTTCACGAACAAGACAATCGTTACGCCGGTGCGGGGCGCGGGGCGCCAGCACGGCGTATTCGTGATCGAGCGGCTCCTGGATTTTGCGGCCAAGGAGCTGGGGATCGACCGTGTCGAGATTCGCCGCACGAACCTGCTCCGGCCCGATCAGTTCCCGTTCAACAACGAGATCCTGTTCCAGGACTCCGCGCCCCTCACCTACGACAGCGGCGACTACGCGCCCGCGCTCGACCAGGCGCTCGAGGTCATCGACTACAAGCGCTTCGTCCGAGAGGAGCAGCCACGGCTCAAGGCGGCGGGGCGTCACGTCGGGATCGGCGTGGTGTGCTACGTCGAAGGGACGGGGATCGGCCCCTACGAGGGCGCGCGGGTCACCATCGAGCCGAGCGGCCGCGTGCGGCTGGCGACCGGCGTGGGTACCCAGGGGCAGGGGCACTTCACGGTGTTCGCGCAGATCGTGGCCGAGGTGCTGGGTGTGGACGTAACAGACGTCCACGTGATCACGGGCGATACGCGGGAGTTTCACTGGGGCACCGGCACGTTCGCCAGTCGCGGCGCGGTGGTGGCGGGCAGCGCCTGTCACGCGGCGGCTGCCCGAGTCCGAGAGAAAATCCTGGACCTCGCCAGTCGCGAGCTAAAGGCGACGCCGGCCGACCTCGTGCTCGACGGCGGGCGGGTGCATGTGCGCGGCGACCCCAAGGCTGGCATCGCGCTCGGCGCGCTCGCGCTGAAGGCGAATCCGCTGCGCGGTGCCGTGCGGCCCGGCAGCGAGCCTGGCCTCGAGGCCACCGCGTACTTCGGGCCCGACCGCGGCAGCACCGCGAACGGCGTCCACGCGATGCTCGTCGAAGTGGACGCCGAGACGGCGCAGGTCGAGATCAAGCGCTACGTCGTCGTGCACGACTGCGGCCGCGTGATCAACCCGATGATCGTGGAGGGCCAGATTCAGGGCGGCGTGGCGCACGGCATCGGCAACGCGTTCTATGAGCAGCTCGTGTACGACGAGGAGGGACAGCTGCTCAACGCTTCGTTCATGGACTACCTGCTCCCGACCGCGACCGACGTCCCAAACATAGAGACGACCCACCGGGAAACCCGCTCGCCGCTGAACCCCGTGGGCGCGAAAGGCGTGGGCGAAGCCGGTGCCATTCCGACCGGCCCGCTGTTCGCCCAGGCGGTCGAGGACGCGCTCGCCGGCTCGGGATTGGAGATCTGCGAGATCCCGCTCAGCCCCAACCGCCTGTTCGAGCTGATGAACGCGTGAAGCCCGCGGCGTTCGAGTATTTCACGCCGGCCACGGTGGACGAGGCCCTGGCGCTCTTGGCCGAGCACGGTGGCGAAGCGAAGCCGCTGGCGGGCGGCCAGAGCCTCATTCCCGCGATGAACTTCCGGCTGGCCCGGCCCGCGGTGCTCGTGGACCTCAACGGGGTTTCCGAGCTTGCGTACGTGCGCGCCGAATCAGGGGGCGTCGCGCTCGGCGCCATGACGCGCCAGCGGGCAGTCGAGCGGAGCGACGTGGTTGCGCGCGCGGCGCCGCTGCTCGCCGAAGCGATGCCCTCCATCGCGCACCCGCAGATCCGGAACCGGGGGACCATTGGAGGCAGCATCGCCCATGCCGATCCGTCGGCCGAGCTGCCGGCGGTGATGCTGGCGCTCGACGCGCGGTTTCGGGCCAAGAGCTCCAGCGGCGAGCGTTCGATTCCGGCGGGTGAGTTCTTCAAGGGCATGCTCGAGACGGCGCTCGAGCCGGGCGAGCTGCTGGTCGAGATCGCAGTCCCGCCGCTCCCCGCCTCGAGCGGCACCGCGTTTCTCGAACTGGCGCGCCGCCACGGGGACTACGCCCTGGTCGGGGTCGCAGCCATCGTGACGCTCGACCCGCGCGGTCGGTGCAAGGAGGCGCGGATCGGCTTGCTGAGCGTGGGCGATGGGCCGGTGCTCGCAACCGAGGCAGGGAAGGGGCTCTCCGGCCAGACCCCGTCGGCCGAGCTGTTGCGCGCCGCGGGGGAGGCGGCGGCCACGCGCGATATCGATCCGCCTTCCGACATCCATGCGTCGGCCGCCTACCGCCGTCGGCTCGTTGCCGTGCTCACGCGCCGCGCGCTGGCGCGCGCGTTCGAACGTGCAGAGAAGGCGTAAACAACTGACCCCGGGTGCGAGCCCGGGGATCGAGGAGCCCATGAAGATCTACGACCTCTCCCAACCCCTGAACGAGCGCAGCTCCTTCTGGCCCTATTACCCGCCGTTCGAGGTCAAATACATCAAGCGCAAAGCAGAGCACGGGGTGAACGCCCAGTACATCATGACCTCGAACCACATGGGCACGCATCTCGACGCGCCGCGCCACTTCGTCACGGCCGGCAAGACGATCGACGAGCTGCCGCTCGATTGGTTGTGCGGCCCGGGCGTGATCGTGGACCTGCGGGACGAAATGGACGAGCTGGCGGTCTACACGCCGCAAATGATCGAGCAGCGAGTCCAGGTGAAACCGGGTGACCTCCTGCTGCTGCACACGGGATGGCATCGCTACGCGGATTTCGGCGCCACGCCGGACGAGGAGCGCTACTACCACTATCACCCCGGCGCGCATCCCGATCTGGTGCCGTGGTTGCTGGAGAAGAAGATCCATGTGTGGGGTGTCGACTGCGTGTCCACCGACCACCCGATGAACCTGCCGATCGGGCGCTTCCTGGGTAAGGGTGCCCACGGCCAGTGCGACAAGGTGCGCGCCAAGGCGGAGCAAAAATTCGGCGGCAAGGCCGCGGTGGATAAGATGTTCCCCGACTCCGCCTACCAGCTCACCCACAACGCGCTGTTCCCGAAGGACTGCATCCACATCGAGAACCTGGGCGGCGAAATCGAGGCGCCCGAGCTCCAGAACAAGCGCCTCATCGTCGGCTGCTTCCCGTGGAAGTTCAAAGGAGGCGAGGCCGCATTCTGCCGCACGGTCGCGTTCGTGGGAGAATGGAAGATCTAGCGGAGCGCTCCGCCACTGAGCTCGCGCGGCTGGTCCGGTCGCGCGAGGTGTCGCCGGTCGAGGTGGTCGAAGCGTGCCTGGCGCGGGTCGAGAGCTTCAACCCCGCCGTCAACGCCGTCGTCACGCTCAACCCCCGGGCGCTCGACGAGGCCGGCGAGCTCGAGCTGCGGCTGGTGCGCGGCGAGGAGGTGGGTCTGCTGGCGGGCCTGCCGGTCGGCATCAAGGACGTGACGCCCGTCGCGGGCCTCCGCACGACGTACGGGTCGGCCCTTTACCGGGATCACGTGCCCACCGAGGATGCCCTGGTGGTGCGGCGGCTGCGGGAGGCGGGTGCGGTGATTCTCGGAAAAACGAACTGTCCCGAGTTCGCCGCGGGTGGGAACACCTTCAACGAAGTGTTCGGCCGCACGCGCAACCCGTGGGACCCGACGCGCAGCGCCGGCGGCTCGACGGGCGGCGGGGCGGCGGGGCTCGTCACCGGGATGATCACGCTCGCCGAGGGGACGGACCTGGGCGGGTCGCTCCGCATCCCCGCGTCGTTCTGCGGCGTGGTGGGGCTCCGGCCGTCGATCGGGCTGATCCCGACCTATCCAGCGGACTGGGCGTGGGACACGCTCCAAGTCGAAGGCCCCATGGCCCGCACCGCCCAGGACGTGGCTCTGATGCTCCAGGCCGTAGCGGGTCCGAGCTCCCTCTCTCCACTCTCGCAGCCCACCGCCGGCCGCAACTTCGTGGCCGCGGCGGGCCGCGCCATCCCGCAAGGCTTACGAGTTGCTTACTGCCCCGACATCGCCGGGATCGGGATCGATCCCGCCATCGAGCGGGTGTGCCGCCGGGCGGCCGTCGGACTCGGTGAGCTCGGCGCGGAAGTCGACGAAATCGAGCTCGACCTGTCGTTCGGGCGGAAGGCGTTCCTCGCGCTACGCGGGTTGTGGTTCGTCGCGCAGATGTTCCCGCGGATGGACCAGCTGGACCGATTCGGAGCCAACGTCGCGGGTAACATTCGCGCCGGGCTCGACACGACGAGCCGTGACCTGGGCGCCGCTGAGGCGGCGCGCGGCCGCATGTGGCATCTGTTCCGCGAGTTCTTCGGGAAGTTCGACCACCTGCTCACCCCCTGCATGGCGGTCCCCCCCTTCCCGGTGGACCAGAATTATCCCGAAACGGTGGCCGGCAGGAAAATGGAGACATACGTCGACTGGATCGCGCCCACGTTCGTGTTGAGTCTCAGCGGTCTTCCGGTTGCCTCGGTACCCTGCGGGGTCGATCCCGACGGGCTGCCGGTGGGTCTGCAGATCGTCGGCAAGCCGTTCGGCGAGGAGGCGCTGCTGGCCCTGGCATCGCACGTCCAGCAGCGCCATCCCATCGGCCATCCGCCGCTGCTTCGCGACGCGACGAGCCGGTAAGCTGCTCATCCGCGACCGACCCGGCAACGCGTGACAGCCGTCACCCGCCAGTGCGCCTACAATCGCCGATGTTCTCGACAACAAGGAGGCTTAAAGTGAGCGGCAGCCAGTGGGCACGGTTACGCTCCGATGCCAGCGTCCCGCTACGGCGCGGGGCATGGTATCGGGTGCTCCGAGTGACAACCACCGACGCGGTCCTGGACGTGAACCAGCGCGTCGTCAACGTGCCGCGCGCTGCGCTGCAGATGACGGGCCGAGCGCCCGGCGTCTGGGCGATCGTTCCGCGACCCGGCAACGCGCGGCAACTGCCCCACAGCTGGGGTGCCCGCTATGGCGTGTGCCCGCAATGCCACGCGCGAGCGCCGCTCGCGAAAGGGCCCCTCAACATGCGCTGCGGGAAGTGCGGCGGCGTGTTCGACGTGGGCTGGGGCGACTCCTACGACGCATGACGTCGATAGCCGCCGTGGCCCCTAGAGCGCCGACTTGCCAGCCTTCTGTTGCGCCTCCTTTCGCACCAGGGCGAAGCCCAAGGCATTGAAGTTGTAGTCGGCGATCTCGCGGAACAGCTTCTTGGCCTGCGCGGCATCGCCCGCGCCCTCCGTCGCGACCGCGAACTGATACTTGATGTACGGGTCCAACAGATTGCCCTGCCGCAGGTGTGCGGCCGCTTCATCGTACTTGCCCTGATAGAGCGCGATGAATCCCACCAGTTGGTGCATCGGCTCGAGCTTCCGTGGGTTCGCGTCTGGGGCGAGTAGCTGGTTGATGCGGTCGGCCTGCTGCTGGGCCGACGCATAGTCCCCGCGGCGCGCAGCGGTCCACCCTTCGAGGTATGCGATCGTCGCCTGTTGTCCCCGCCGGAACGCCGCGTTGCCTGCTTCGTCGGCCTGTTGCATGAGCAGCGGCTCGAGCTGCTTCAGGGCTTGCTCCGCCGCCGCACGGTTGCGCGTATGAGTCGCGATGACCACGACGTTCGTGAGCGCGGCGACCTTGTTGGCTTTCGGGTCCGGGACTCTCATGCCGTCCACGGACGCGACCAACCGATTGAGCTCGGTGATCGCCGCCTCGGGATCGCCTGCGTACACGCTGACGTAGGCTCGGAACGGAGCGTAGGCGGCTTTTTCATTTGCCCGTCCCACGGCCATGGCGGAATCGTAATCGGCGCGCGCCGCCGCGTAGTCGCCCAGGAACGTGTTGGCGTGCCCAGCCTTCACGAGCAGCGCGGCACTCCTGGGATCGAGCTCGTGGCCCCGCATGTACTCATCGCGGGCTTTCTCGAGATTGCGCTGTGCCCGGTAGGCATCGCCGACGAGGAGGTGCGCATTGGACTCATCCGGCGCCAGTGCTTCCGCTTCCTGCATGTGCGCGAGCGCCTTCGTAAAGTCGCGCGGCTCCCCGAAGATGTAGTCGTTCCCCATGGTGGCGTGCGCCACGTACAGCTTGGGCGAGAGCTCCAACGCCTTCCCGATCGAGGCACGCCCGTCCTCGTTCTTGTTCAACCCAATCTGGGCTCCGGCGAGGGCGAGCCAGGCGCGCGGGCTGTCGGGATACTTCTCCACCAGCTGCTTCCCCAGCGCGAGCTGCCCTGCCAGATCATTGTCGAATCCCTTACGCGCCATCTGGATCTGCAGCCGCTCGGCCTCCGAGGCAGCCGCGGCGTGCTGCTCGGCCAACGCGAGATTGCGCTTGAACTCTTCGAGCGAGTTGGCGGTAAACGCGGCGTTCAAGTACGCGAATGCGAAGCTCGGATCGGCCGCAACGGCTTCCGTGAAGTGCACGTTCGCGTCGATGAACCGACCCAGATCGAATTCCCGCTGGCCCTGGAGGAAGTGGTCCCGCGCCACGCTCGAGGACGTGGTGATGGGGTGCTTCATCACGGCACTGGTGATGGGATCGAGCGCCGACCGCGAGTATTGCGCCGCCAGGCCGGAAGGGGAGCCGCAAAGCGCCAGCACCAGCACCGCACGCGCTGGCGCGTGACGAACAGACGTCATCGTCGCCTCCGATGTGGGAAGTGTCGGTGAACGCTGGCGGCAGGCGACCGGGGGTCGGAACGTTCCCGTGTAGAGGCCGAACATGCCGGCCCGCCCGGGACCTCACAAGAGGATTCGCCGAACTTTGACAGCTCCTTGACACTTAAGCAGTGAAGAGCTTCGCCACCTCGCCCTTGGTGACCTTACCCAAGGCGTTCCGCGGCAGCGCACCTACCGAGCGGAGCGCGCGCGGAATCTTGTAGGGTGCGAGACGATCTTTGGCCCACGCCTGCAGGACGGCGAGCGTCAATTCGGCTTCACCACGCCGCTCGACTGCGGCGCAGATGCGCTCGCCCCACTCGGGATCCTCCACGCCCACCACGGCGCACTCCGCGATCGCCGGGTGCGTCCGCAGCACCTCCTCCACCTCGAGCGCCGACACTTTGAAGCCGCCGGTCTTGATGATGTCCACACTCGAGCGGCCGAGGATGCGGTACGACCCGGTTTCGAGCACGGCGACGTCGCCGGTGCGGAACCAGCCGTCCCTGAACGCCTCGGCGGTCGCGTCCGGCCGCCGCCAGTACTCGAGAAACACCGTTGCGCCACGCACCTCGATTTCGCCGGGCGTGCCTGCGGGCACGGCCCGGCCCGCATCGTCCACCAGACGCACCTCCACACCGGGCAGCGGCGTGCCCACGCATCCCGGTCGCCGCTCGCCGTGCAGCGGGTTGCCGAGTGCCATGCCGATCTCGGTCATGCCGTAGCGCTCGAGCAGGACGTGGCCGCTGATCTCGCGCCACCGCTCGAGGCGCTGCACCGGCAGCGCCGCCGATCCCGAGACCATGAGCCGCATCCGGGGCCGGGCGCAGCCGGCCGACCATTCGAGGCGCCGCTCGGGCGCGGCGCCGTCCCAGGCCGTGATCAACCTTCCGTAAATGGTGGGGACCGCCATGAACAGGGTCAGCTCGCCGGCGGCGATGCGGCCCCAGACGTGCTCCGCGTCGAACTTCGCTAGCATCTCGCAGCGCGCTCCGGCCCACAGGGCGCAGCTGAGGACGTTGATGATCCCGTGCACGTGATGGAGCGGCAGCACGAGCAGGATCCAATCGTCCGCCCGCCATTCCCAAGCCGTAACGAGGCTGGTGACCTGAGCCGCGATGTTCGCATGCGTCGTCACCACGCCCTTGGGCTTGCCCGTCGTGCCGCTGGTGTAGACCATCATGGCCCGCCGCCCGTCCGCCAGTACGGGGAGCGGGGAGCGGGGAGCGGTACCCACCGCGTCGTCGGTCGTGACGGTTCGCGTCGCCGGCGGCAGGTGCACCACCTGCATCATGGCGGCGAAATCGGAGTGCACGACGACAGTCTCGGCCTCGGAATCGCGGATCACATAGGCGAGCTCCGCGGGCGGGTGAGAGACGGCGAGCGGAACGGCGATGCCGCCGGCCCGCCAGATCCCCCACTGGGTGGCGACGTGGTGAAAGCCGGGAGGGGCGAGGAAGGCGACCCGGGCCTCCCCGAGGTCGCTGCGCCCGGCGAGCAGGCACTGGGCGACGCTCGCCGAGGCGTCGAGCAGGTCGCGATAGCTGAACGTGCCCTCGCCGGCGATGATCGCCGGTCGGTCACCGTGCCCCCGCGCCCGGGCGACGAGGGGCAGCTCCGTCAGGGGCGGGCCTCGATCACTTCGCGGACCTTGCGCGCCAACGCTCCGAGCGAAAACGGTTTCTGCAGGAAGGCGACGCCCTCTTCCAGGACACCGTGATGCAGGATCGCGTCGTCGGTGTAACCGGACAGATACAGCGTCTTGATCGTGGGTCGCACGTGCGTCAGGCGCTCGGACAGGGCCCGCCCGTTCATGTCCGGCATCACCACGTCGGTCACCAGCAGGTCGATCTGCCCGGCATGGCGGCCCGCGATGGCGAGGGCCTCGGTTCCGCCCCGTGCGACCATCACAGTGTACCCCCGCGCCTGAAGCGCCTTTTCGATGATCTGGCGCACCGCGTCTTCGTCCTCGGCGACTAGCACCGTCTCGGAGCCGTCGAGCGGCACCGCCGCCTCGGCCGCCGCCGCTTGCGGCTCCGCGGCGTCGATCCGCGGCAGGTAGATCTTGAAGCTCGTGCCTTGTCCCACTTCGCTGTACAGCCAGATGTATCCGCCGCTCTGCTTCACCGCGCCGTACACCGTAGCGAGGCCCAGCCCGGTTCCCTTGCCGACGGGCTTGGTCGTGAAGAACGGCTCGAAGATCCGGGCCTTGGTTTGCGCGTCCATCCCCGTCCCCGTATCGGTGACGGCCAGCATGACGTAGCGCCCCGCGGGAATGGTGACCCGATCGGTGGGATACTCGGCGTCGAGATCGACGTTCTTTGTTTCGATCGTGAGGCGTCCACCATTCGGCATCGCATCACGCGCGTTCACCGCGAGATTCACGATGACCTGCTCGAGCTGGCCCGGGTCGGCCTTCACGGCCCCGCAATCGGGTGCGACCCCGACCCGGATCGCCACGTCCTCGCCCAGCAGACGGCGCAGCAGCTTTTCCAGCTCCAGGACGAGTTCGTTCAGGCGCAGCACCTGGGGAGACACCACCTGCTGGCGGCTGAACGTGAGCAGCTGCCGCGTCAGCACGGCGGCCCGCTCCGACGCGCTCCGGATGTCGAGCAGGCCTTCGCGATCGGCATCGTCCGCCTGCATGTCCTCGAGCATCAGGTCGGTCGTGCCCAGGATCGCGGTCAGGAGATTGTTGAAGTCGTGCGCCACTCCGGCCGCGAGACGCCCTACGGCCTCCATCTTCTGCGCCTGGCGGAACTGCTCCTCGAGCCGCTTTCGCTCCGTTACGTCGTTGATCACGACTTGCTCCGCCCGCCGGCCGGCAAACGTGATTCCGTGACCGCTGGTCTCCACCTCGATGAGCGTCCCGTCCTTCCTGCGATGCCGCCACGTACCGGCGTTGTGATATTCGGAGGGCATGGTCTCGAGGTGTCGCAGCAGGGCCGGGACATCCTCGGGCGGACGCAGGTCCTCGATGCGCAGCGCCAGGAACTCGTCGCGCGAGTACCCGTAATGCTTGATCGCGGCGCCGTTCACCGCCAGCACGCGGTGCGTCTCCAGGTCGAAGACCCACATGGGATACGGTGTGCTCTCGAACATCGAGCGGTACTGGGCTTCCGACGCCCGTAGCGCGGCGACGGCTTGCTCGCGCTCCTCGCGCAGCAGCCGTTCCCGCAGGGCGCGCCGGATGGCCTCGGGCAGTCGGGTCAGGTGGTCCTTCAGGATGTAGTCGGCGGCGCCCGCCTTCATGAACTCGACCGCTTTTTCCTCGTTGAGCGAGCCCGTAACCAGAATGACCGGAAGGGTGGGGAAGCGTTCGTTGACCAGCGCGAGCGCCGCGGCTCCGTCGAACCCCGGGAGGCCGTGGTCGGACAGGATGATATCCGGCACGAAGTCCCGCAGCGCCTCTTCGAAGCGGGCGCGCGTGTCTACCCGCTCGCTGACGAACTCCAATCCCGACCTGGACAGGTGGCGTTCGAGCAGCGCGGCGTCCGCCGGCACGTCTTCCAACAACAGGATCCGTAAGGCCATAGGCGCGACCATGGAACAGTATGCGGGCCCACACGATTCACTACGGTGGTCCGTGTCACAAGGGAGCGGCTTGCGGGCGCCGGCTCATCAAGGGCAACATGTTGTGATGCTTGGCGTTAGGGCGGACGGCCCGATGCCGCGCAGACATCGCGACTCACCGGTTGGCGGGCACCGCCGGGACGGGAACTCCCACGCAACATAGTTCATTAATGCACTAAACACCATGAAGACCAAACTAGTCGGCGCGCTGCTCATGGCGGCGCTCGTGGGCTCCCGGGGGATCGGCGCTCAGGCGCCGACGGATGGGGCGGGGACCGAGAGGGTCGTGTTCGAGCCGCTCCTGGCGGATCCCCAGGAGCCGCAATTCTTCGCGACGTACCTGTGGGCCCATTCGACTCGTCTAGCGTCGCGCCTGGGAAGCGTCGGGTTCGGGCAGACCATCGGCCTCGTGCGCGGGCGGGACTGGCAGGTAGCGATCGCTGCGGGCGTGTTTTCCGAGTTCAACATGCAGTCCTCGACCACCGACCTGCTGAACACCGACTACCTCGTCGGCTTGCCGATCACGTACCGGCGCGGCAGCTTCGCGACCCGCTTCCGTGTGTACCACCAGAGCTCCCACCTGGGCGACGAGTACCTGGTCCACAACCACGCGCAGCGGGTGGATCTGACGTTCCAGGCGGCCGAGCTCCTCGTGGCCAGTGAAGCGTCCCGCTGGCGGGTGTATGGCGGCGGGGCGTACATCTTCGCCCACTCGCCGGCCGATCTGAAACCCGGCGTGCTGCATGGCGGCGTGGAATACCGCCAGCCCCGGGCGTTGGTACGACTCGGCAGGTTCGCTACGGGACGCCTCGTGGCGGGGTTGGATGCCAAAGCGTCGGAGGATCACAAGTGGCAGGTGGGGTGGAGCGTGGTGACCGGTCTCGAGCTCGGCGACCCGGACGTCGCGCTCGGGTCCGGCAGGCGGTGGAGCGTGCTGCTCAAGGGATACACGGGGCCGGCGCCGTACGGCGAATTCTACCGCGACCACGTGTCGTCCGTCGGCGTGGGAGTCGGGTTCACCCTGTGAATTGATGTGTGGCGTCAGTCGTTGGTGCGGGGAAACAGCGTGTCGAACAAGGCGGTGAGGCGGTAGCCCAGCGCCTCGGCCCCTTGGGTGGGCGCTCGCCGCGGCGCACCAACCGGCTCCACGCCACGCCGCAGCGTACCCCGCGCCGCGTCGATGACCTGCACGTGGAAAAAGACCGAGTCCCCTTCACGGTAGTACGTTCCCGAGATCACCGTCCCCGCCCCGGTCTGGGCGGCCAGGGCTCGGATGTCCGCGGGCTGGAGATGGCCGGTACCGGCGCCGGGCACGACCTCCAGCCCACCGCGTCGTGCCAGCGCCTGCGTGAGCCAATCGGCCGCGATGCGGCCCAACGGGGCGAGGGTCGAGTCGCCCGAGAGGTCTTCGAACCCCGCGACCACGACGCGCCTCGGGTCGAGTGCCGGGGGGCGCTTGCCCAGCAGCGCCACCGCCGCCACGCCCAGCGCCGCGAGCGTGACTACGCCCAGCAGCGCCACCTTCCAGCGCGCCTGCGGCAGCCGCAGGACCAGCCGTCGGCTTACCGCGTCGCGGAGGCGGGTCGCGAGCTCGTCGACAGATCCGAAACGGTCGCCTGGCTCGGGCGCGAGCGCGCGGGCGACAGTCTCCTTGACGGCCCGCTCGCTGCGGTGGCTCACGCCTTGCGCGCGCAGCACCTTGTCGAGGGCCGTGCCGCCGCGCGGTGAGCCACCGGTGAGTCCCAGGAATGGCGCCTCGCCGACCAGCATCTCGTACAGCACGCCCCCCAAGCTGTACACGTCGGTGCGCGCATCGATGGCGCGGCTCCCCATCAGCTGCTCAGGGCTCATGTAGGCCAGCGAGCCCACCGGGTGGCCCCCCGTGAGCGTGTGGCCGCCCGCGGCACTGATCGCGCGGGCGATGCCGAAGTCCGCCACCCAGGCGTGATCACCCGACAGGAGGATGTTTTCGGGCTTGATGTCGCGATGGATGATGCCCTGCGCGTGTGCGTAGGACAGGGCATCGGCGACCTCGAGAGCAATGCGCACCGCCTGCTCGAGGGGCAGCCGCTGCTCCCGCTCCAGGCGGGCTCGCAACGACTCGCCCTCGATGTAGGGCATCACGTAGTAGCACAGGCCGTCGGGACCATCCGGCACGAACAGGCATTCGTCCGCGGCGAGAATCGGCACGATGTGCGGGTGGCTGAGCCGCGACGTGAGCTCGACTTCCCGGATGAAGCGCTCGCGAAACTCGGACCCGGCGACCTCGGGGTTCATCACCTTCACCGCCACCTTGCGCGGCGGATGGCGTTCCGCGGCGAGGAACACACGCGCCATGCCGCCGGCGCCGATCTCCCGCTCGACGGTGTAATGAGGCGCGAGCCCTTCGCGCAGGGCGGTTAGGACGTCGACCATGAAGCGCAAAGTATCGCGGCGATGCTCATACCGCGACGGCGCGGCTCATGCGCCATCGGTCCACTTCTGGAGCGGGTACCCCGCCTGATGCCAGGCGCGAATGCCGCCGAGCAGCACGGCGACGTTGCGCTCATCGTATCCCGCCGCGATCAGCCGTCGCGCCGCCCGGGCGCTTGTGCGCTCATCCACTCACGCGCAGTACAGGATGATCTTGCGATCGGGCGGCAGCAGACCCGCGGGCGCATGCCCCTGGGCGGCTTCGATGGTGGCGAGCGGCAGTGACAGCGCGCCCGCCGCGTGCGCGTTGTCGAACAACCGCCGGTCGCGGGTGTCGACCAGCGCGCCGCGACCGGCCGCCACCAGCTCGTGCGCCTGCTGGGCGGTCAGGCCCGATACTGGGGGCCCCTCGTCCGGCGTGGCGTTCGCCGGGTCGGGTGCCGCTGGTGGCGTCATGCGTCGCTCCTCTCCAGGGTTCGATAATCGTTCATAAATGAACCAATGATCGAGATGGTTAGGAAGTTCCCCGGAACTTTCCCGGGATATAGTTCATTCATGAACTGCTGAGCAGGCATCATTCTACTTCTGACCCATTGGAGGAACCTATGTCGCCGCGTTTCGTCTCCAACCTCGTCGTGGCCCTGGGCGTGGCAATGAGCGCGCCCCTCGCGCTCCGCGCCCAGGCCCGCACGCCGGCCCCGGAGCCGGTCAATTCCTGGTCCGATCGCTTCACGCTGGGCGGCGGGTTTGGCGGGCTTTCGGGCGCCGCCAATTTGAACTCTGCGGGTACCGCCGACTGGCGATTGGGCTGGATCGGCTCGATCGACGGGACCGCGTGGCTGCAGCGCAATGTCGGCATCCGTGCCAGCGGCAGCTGGGCGCAGGACAGCGTCCGTGGCGCCGCGCTGCCGGGCCGGGGGAAGTTCAACAAGTTCACCTACGACGCGGCAGTCGTGTTGCGCTATCCGATTCAGGCCGGCTCCGCCACCCTCAGTCCCTATCTGTTGGGCGGGGCGGGCGCCATTAGCGTGCATCAACTCGGTGCCACTGACACCTGGACCAAGTTCGCCGGCAATTTCGGCGCAGGCCTGGAGTACCGGGTCGGGCGCATCGGGCTCCGCGCCGAGGGTCGCGACTTCGTCTACAAGTTCGACCGCTACGGCTTCGACAAGACCCAGCACGACATCGCGTGGCAGGGTGGGCTCACGCTGACGTTCTGACCCAGTGTGGTTGGCCGGCGCGTGGTTTCGGCGCCGGCCAACGACGTCTGCGACCCGAGGAACACTGCGTCGATGCGCGCACTGACTGCTGCCGTGATCCTGCTGAGCTTGGGCCCCGAGCTCAGGAGCCAGACGGCGGTACGTCCGGTGGACGACGGTGTGCCTCACTATTCGAGCAACGCGGTCGGGACACAGTTCGCGGCGCTGTGGCGGGAACGCGCGCGCCATCCTTATGTCTGTCTGGTCGGCCGGGTCGCGCTCGATTCGAGCTCCGCCACCTTTGTGCAAGTGGACAGCCTGCGGGTGGCGGACGAGCCGTGGGACACCTGCAACGATCCCGCCGTCATGGGGACGGTCAAGCTGGTCGACGAGATCCCGTCCGGCGTGACGCTGGACGCATGGGGAGAGATGATGCTGCAGCAGCTGGTGGGCGTAGCGCTGCGCCAGCCCAACTGGCGGATCATCGGCCTGATGTTCGCCGTCCCCACGGTCACCATGCCCAGCGCGACGGCGACGGATCCCACGGGCAGCGATTCCCTGCGGGAGTCTCTAGTGCCGGGCTTCCTGTGGTGGCCCCGGACCGCGGACAACGTGCGCGCGTTGGACGTGCTTACGCCGTCAAACTGAAGGCCCCTTAATTCGGGTGGTGCACTCCCACCCAAACGGGGGAGCCCCAGCCTCGCAGGACCAACCCGTGGGAACCTTCCCCTTACATAGTTCATTACTGCACTATCGATTAGCTCGTCATCACTTTCACCACTGGGTGTTCGCATGAAGCGTTTGATCAAGGCCCTCGCGTGGACCGCCGGCGTCGCGGCTGCACTCGTGCTCGTCGGTGCGGCGGCGGCTCGCCGGCTGGCGCCCGTTGCGAGCGCCGCCCCCCCGGCCCCCGAAGTCTCGGTCCTGACCGTCGTCCCCGAGACCGTCACCGCGCGGTTCGAGTACGTGGGACAAGCCGCGGCATCGCGCTCGGTCGAAGTGCGCTCGCAGGTCACGGGCGTGATCGTCGCACGGCCGTACGCCGAGGGCACTGATGTCGCGAAGGGGACGCTGCTGTTCCGGATCGATCCCACGACGTACGAAGCCGCGTACCGCAGCGCCCAGGCCCGGCTCGCCAACGCGGACCGCACGCTGGCGCGGCTCAAGCCACTGCTCGCCGAGCGCGCCGTCGCCCAGAAGGACGTGGACGACGCGCAGCAGGCGTATGACCAGGCGCAGGCGGCCGCCGATCAGACGAGGAAAGACTACCAGGACACCTTCGTGCGGGCCGAGATCACGGGCCGCGCCGGGCGCGCCGCGTTGGAGCTCGGTGCGCGGGTGACCGGTCCGAGTGACCTGCTCACCACGGTCGAGCAGGTGGACCCCATCTACGTGAACTTCAGCCCGTCCGACGAGGACCTGCTGCGCCTGCGCCGCGACATCGCGGACGGCCGGCTGGTCATGCCGCCCGCGCCCCACGCCCTCGCCGTGCAGGTGACGCTGGCGGACGGCAGTCTCTTTCCGGCCACGGGCGAGCTGAACTTCGCCGATCTGGCGCTGCAGCCCGCGACCGGCACGCAGCAGCTGCGGGCGCAGCTCAGAAACCCGCAACACGTCCTGCTCCCCGGGCAGTTCGTACGGGTGCGGCTGCTCGGTCTCAAGCGGCCGAGCGCCATCCTCATCCCGCAGCGGGCGGTGCAGCAGGGCCTGAACGGGGCGTTCGTGTACGTGGTGGGTGACAGCAACAAAGTGGTGGCGCGGAGCGTGGTGGCCACCTCCTGGGACGGCGGATCGTGGCGCATCGAGCAGGGCCTCGAGGCGGGAGACCGGGTGGTCGTGGACGGGGTGCAGAAGGTGGCCCCCGGACAACCGGCGAGGCCGGTGGCCTATCGGGCGGTCCTCGACAGCGCCGGGACCAAGGCGCAGGATACCACGGTAATCGCTCCTCCCGCCGCCCCCCTTCGGATTAGGAGTCGCCCGTGAGCGACGCACCGCAGATCCGCAATCTGTTCATCCGGCGTCCGGTTTTCTCGGCCGTCATCTCGATCGTGATCGTGCTGCTCGGCCTGTTCTCCGTTTCCCGGCTCGCGGTCGAGAGCTATCCGCCTCTCACGCCGCCCGAGATCCAGGTGCAGGCCGTGTACCCGGGTGCCACCGCGCAGGACGTGGCCGATGCCGTGGCCGCCCCGATCGAGCAGCAGCTGTCGGGGATGCAAGGACTGCTGTACTTCAAGTCGGCGAACTCGAGCGACGGGGTCATGAACCTGTCGGTCTTCTTCGATGTCTCGCGCAATCCTGACCTGGCGGCGGTGGACGTACAAAACCAGATCGCCCGCGCCCAGCCGCAGCTGCCCCAGGAGGTGGTACGCAACGGCATCACGGTCCAGAAACGTCAGACGGCGTTCCTGGTCGTGCTGGCACTTTCCTCCGACGACCCGCGCTACGACACCGAGTATTTGAACAACTACGCGAAGATCTATATCGACGACGAGCTCAAGCGGCTCCCCGGCGTCGGCGACGCGAGCACGTTTGGCCAGCTCGACTTCTCCATGCTCTTGAGCCTCGATCCGGACCGGATGGCGCAGCTCGGCCTCACCGTGTCGGACGTCGCCGCCGCTGTCCAGGAGCAGAACGCCACGAATCCGGCGGGCCGCATCGGCCGGGAGCCCGCTCCGCGCGGCACGCAGCTCACGATCCCCGTGATCACGAGCGGGCGACTCAAGGACGCGAGCGACTTCGAGCGCATCATCGTGCGGGGCCGGCCCGACGGCTCGCTGGTGCACCTCGCCGACATCGGTGAGGCGCATCTGGGTTCGCGAAACTACGACCTCGCCGGCCGGTTCGACGGCGCGCCCACGGCCCTGACCCCGGTCTTCCTGCGGCCCGGCGCCAATGCCCTCGAGGTGAAGCGCGAGGTCGTGGCCCGCATGACCGAGCTCGCCAAGAACTTTCCCGCGGGCGTGCGCTGGTCGATCGCGTTCGACACGACGCCCTACGTCACCGAGTCGATCAAGGAGGTCGTGAAGACGCTGTTCGAAGCGATGCTGCTCGTGACGCTCGTCGTGTTCGTCTTCCTGCAGAGCTGGCGGGCCACCCTCATCCCCGTCATGGCCGTGCCGGTCTCCGTCATCGGCGCCTTCTTCGGCATGCAGGTGCTCGGCTTCTCGATCAACCTGCTCACGCTGTTCGGCCTCGTACTCGCGATCGGCATCGTCGTGGACGATGCGATCGTGGTGATCGAGAACGTAGAGCGTATTATGGCCCAGGACCGGGTGTCACCGGCCGTCGCCGCCGACCGGGCGATGCGGCAGGTGAGCCGAGCGCTGATCGCCATTGTGCTGGTGCTGTGCTCCGTGTTCGTCCCCGTGGCGTTCCTCGGGGGCATCACGGGACTCATGTACAAGCAGTTCGCCATCACCATCGCGGTCTCCGTGGTGCTGTCGGGCATCGTGGCGCTGACCCTGACCCCGGCGCTGTGCGCCGTGCTGCTGCGGCCCGTGCCAGAGGGCGCACCGCAAACGACAGGCGCGGTGGCGAGCGCGTTCAACCGGGTCTTCGATCGCTTTAATCGCGGGTTTCGCGCCGTCACTGAGCGTTATCTGGGCGCCGCCGGTCGCGTGATCGACCGTCCCCGAACGTTCTTCGGCGCCTTCGCGGTGGCGGTCGCCCTGTTGTTCGTTCTCGTGCGGTCCGTGCCGACCGGGTTCATCCCCAGTGAGGACAAGGGGTACTTCGGGATGCTCATCGAGCTTCCCGACAACGCTTCGCGCCAGCGGACGGAAGCGGTGGTGAAGCAGGTGGAAGCGTTCCTCCTGAAACAGCCGGCGATCAATCACGTCGTGGCGCTGGTCGGCCTCAACTTCATCCAGAACGCGAACCAGACCAACGCGGCCATCATGTTCGTGATGCTGAAGCCGTGGGACGAGCGGCGCGCCGCGCGGGACCAGTTCCCGGCGGTGCTGGGCGCCGTGAACGGCTTCCTGTTCCAGCTGCAGCAGACGCGCGGCTTCGCGTTCAACCTCCCCGAAATCATCGGCCTGGGCACGACCGCGGGCCTGGAGCTGAATCTCCAGGACCGCGGAGTGAACGACGTGACGCGGTTCGCCGGGCTGGCGGGTGAGTTCGCGGCTGACGCCAACGGGCTGCCACAGCTGCGTGGCGTGTACCCCACCATCCGAGTGAACACGCCGCAGCTGTTCGTGCAGGTGGACCGGGAGAAGGTGAAGGCGCTCGGGATCTCGCTCTCGGAGCTGTTCCAGACGCTCCAGGCATCCCTGTCGACGCTGTACATCAACGACTTCAACCGGTACGGGAAGACCTATCGGGTCCAGGCCGAGGCGCAGGCCCGGTTCCGCCAGACGCCCGAGGACATCGGCCGGCTGTACGTCCGTGGGCCGAATCAACAGATGGTGCCCGTGTCGGCGCTCACCCGGACGGAATTCCGGGCCGGGCCGAGCGTGATTACTCGGTTCAACGGGTTCACGTCGGCGCTGGTAGTCGGGGCCCCGGCGCCGGGGAAAAGCTCCGGGGACATGCTCGACGCGGTGGAACGGCTCGCGCAGGACAAGTACGCCGGGCGCGGCGTGGGCTACGCCTTCAGCGGCCAGTCGTATCAGGAGCGCGCCTCGGGCGGCCAGGGCAGCCTGGTGTTCGCCCTCGGACTCATCATGGTGTTCCTGGTGCTCGCGGCGCAGTACGAGAGCTGGTCGATCCCGTTCGCGGTGCTGCTCGGTGTGCCGTTCGGCACGCTGGGCGCGCTGCTCGGCGTGTGGCTGCGCGGCATGCCCAACGACGTGTACGTGCAGATCGGATTGATCGTGGTGATCGGGCTCGCGGCCAAGAACGCGATCCTGATCGTCGAGTTCGCCAACGAGCTGCGCGCCCAAGGGCGCTCGATTCGCGAAGCGGCCCTCGAGGCCGGCCGCGAGCGGCTGCGCCCGATCCTCATGACCTCGTTCGCCTTCATCCTGGGTGTGGCTCCGTTGTTGACGTCGAGCGGGGCCGGTGCGGCGAGTCGTCACTCGATCGGGACCGGAGTCTTCTTCGGGATGCTCGTGGCCACGCTGGTCGGCGTGTTCTTCATCCCGCTGTTCTTCACGGCCATCCGGACCTTGAGCGAGCGCGGCCTGTTCCGCCGCGGCGCGGATGCCGCCGCGCCGCAGGCCGTGCCCGTTGCGGTGGAGGGCGACTGACATGCGACGTCTCGTGTTGCTCGCAGTGTTCGCCCTGATCGCTCTCACGGCGGCGTGCGCCGTGGGACCGGGATATCGCCGCTCGTCGCTCGACATGCCGGACGGCTGGCGGCCCCGCGCCGCGTCCGAGGACTCGCTCCGGCGGTTCTACGACTCGTTGCGCACCAGCCGGGACACGCTGCTGCCGGCCGGCGCGGACACGGCGCGCCTGCCGTTTTCGTATGACACCACGTTGCAAGCGCCGCGCGTGGACTCGACGGCCGGGCTGCGGTGGCTCGATCTGATTCAGGACTCCGTGCTGCGGCAGCTGGTGGACACGAGCTTGCGGGCAAACCGCGACATGCGCACCGCGCTCGCCGTGATCGACGAGTTCCGCGCCCAATACCGGGCTACGCGGGGCGCACTCCTGCCGGCGCTGACCGCCAACGGTCAGGCCGGCCGCAACCAGACGGTGTTTGGCACGCTCGGGTCGTTCACTTACAACCAGTACCGGGCGACGGCCGACCTGAGCTGGGAGCTCGATGTCTGGGGTCGGCTGCGCCGCAGTACGAGCGCGGCGCACTCGGACCTCCGGGCACGGGAGGAAGATCGCCGCGCGCTGCGGTTGTCGCTCATCGGCGACGTGGCGACGGCCTACTTCGACCTGCGTGCGGCCGATTTGAACCTGGCCATCTCACGCCGCACGCTCGACTCGCGGCGCCAAACGCTGGCGCTCGCCCGCCGCCGCCTCGACCAGGGCCTGATCTCGGAGCTCGACGTACGGCAATTCGAAGCCGAGGTGGCGAGTCCGGCCGCGAGCGTCGCCGACTTCGAGCGTCAGGTGGCGCAGCAGGAGAACGCGCTCAGCGTGCTGGTGGGACACAACCCCGGCGCGATGGCGCGGGGCCGCGCGCTCACCGAGATGGCGGGCTTGATTCCGGTCCCGGCCGGCGTGCCGTCCGCCCTGCTCGGCAACCGGCCGGACGTCCGGAGCGCCGAAGCAACGCTCCGCGCCGCCACGGCCCGGATCGGCGTGGCGCAGGCCGCCTTCCTGCCCAGCTTCACCATCACCGGACAGTACGGCACTCAGAGCACGGAGTGGTCCAAGTGGTTCGGGTCGGGCACCAACATCTGGCAGGCCTTCGCCGGAGTCTCGATCCCGCTGTTCAAAGAAGGTCGGCCGGGGGCGGGGGAGCAGGTGAACATCGCCCGGGCGCGCGCCTCGCAGGCGCGGTCGCGCTACGAGCAGACGGTGCTCGTGGCGTTGCGTGAAGTGGAAGACGCGCTCGTGGGGTTGCGGACCGCCCAGGATCGGAGCGGCGCGCAGGAGCGCCAGGTGATCGCGCTGCGCCGGGCGCTCGAGCTCGCGGACATGCGCTATCGGAACGGGGTGTCGAGCTACCTCGATGTGCTGGACGCGCAGCGCGGCCTGTTCGGCGCCGAGCTGGCCCTCACCCAGGCGGCGCGGGACCAGCTCGTCGCCGCCGTACAGCTGTATCGCGCCGTGGGGGCCGGGTGGCCGACGGCCCAGGAGTGAGTCATAATGAAGGCGTGCGCAAGCGTCCCCGAAAGGGCGCGCGCCGCCCGACGGCCGAGTCCCTCGTGTTCTCGTTCCTGAGCGCGGCGGACGCCATGGAGGCGCGCCTCGAAGCGGCCCTGAGCCCGACCGGGTTGTCCCTGGCGAAGCTCGCAGTGTTGCACTTCCTGGCGGAGGCGGAGGAGCCGTTACCCCTGTCCGACCTGGCCGCGCGTCAGCACTGCGTGCGTTCCAACATCACCCAGCTGGTGGATCGCCTCGAGAAAGACGGCCTGGTACGCCGCCGGGCCGATCCCGACGACCGCCGCAGCGTCCTGGCCGAGCTCACACCCGCAGGCACGCAGGCGCATGCCAAGGGCGTACGTGCGCTCGCCGAAGCGCAACGCGCCATCGTCGGCGCGCTCAAGGCGGGCGAGGCGGCGAGTCTGCAGAACGCGCTTAGCGCCCTGACGTCCTGATTCGTTCTCTCACCACAGAAAGGGGATTCCCGTGGTCTACCTCGTTCCCCTCGGTCGACTCCTCTATTCCGCCATCTTCTTGATGACGGCATTCGGGCATTTCTCCGCGGGATACGTCGGATACGCCGCCCAGGCGGGGGTGCCGGCCCCGGGGTTGCTGGTCCCGCTGTCGGGTGTGATTGCCATCCTCGGAGGCTTGAGCATTACGCTCGGCTACAAGGCCAAAATCGGCGGCTGGCTGATCGTGCTGTTCCTCGTGCCCGTGACGCTCAAGATGCACGCCTTCTGGGCGGTCCCCGACCCAATGATGCACGGGATGCAGTTGGCGATGTTCTGGAAGAACGTATCCATGCTGGGCGCCGCGCTGCTGATCACGCACTTTGGCGCGGGCCCCGTTAGCCTCGACGCGCGGCGGTCGGCCCCCGGCGGGATGTAGGCTCAGCGCCGCGGCCGACGCCGCTCCATGTGCCGGGCCATGATCCGCATCAGCTCGGCATTGGTCCACGGCTGCCAGCCGTGCGGCTTCATGGGGCGCCCGTAGACGAATTCGGCGTCGGCCGCGGGCTGCGCGCGGGTGAGGAACTCCTCCAGCCGGTACACGGCGAGGTTCAGATAGAAGGTGTCCATGTCGCCTGTGAAGACATGGATCCGGCCCTTGAGCTTGGGCCCGAGCCTCGCCCAGTTCCGCGCCAGATACTCGCGCAGGTCGTAGTCGTGGGTGCGGAAGTACTCGGCCACGCTGCGGTCGATCGCTCCGCTGCGCAGGTCCCACAGCTCGGCCGGGTAGCCGTCCGCCGCGACCGGACCGTACGTCGCCTCCCAGATCGCGAACTGCTCGCCTGAGCGCGCCCGGCTGCCGAGCACCGCCTCGAACTGGCTCTCCTGCCGGATGCTGATGCGTGGCTGCCCGGTGACTTCCTGCTCGGCCGGCACATCGGCCGTCATCCATTCCGCCACCTGATGCACGAACGCGTTCGTGTCGCTGTAGATGTCGGGAATCTCGTAATGGCGGAAGTCCACCGGGTCCGGGTACAACACCCACGTCCCGCCGAAGAAATCCGGATGATACACCTGGAGCGCCAGCGCTTCCCAGCCGCCGGTCGAGCCGCCGGTGAGCCCGCGCGCCCACGGCTCGCGGATCATCCGGAAGTGCTCCTCGAGATAGGGAATCAGCTCCTGGAGCAGCGCATCTCCGTACGGGCCGTTGTTCGCCGAATTGACGGCGTACGAATCGTCGAAATAGGGCGTCGGATGCTGGAACGTCACGGCTATCAGGCGGGGGAAATTGGGAGCGCTCCACGCCCGATAGAACTCGAACCCGGGCTCGCGCGCACTGCGCGCGAGTCGGGCCGCCCGTTCCGCTGCGGTCTCGGGAGTGCTGTCGGTCGAAAACCCGAACGGTGGATTGAGGGTGAAGTGCCCTTGCTGGTACACGGTGGGATAGCGACGGGCCGTATCAGCGTCGTAGCCGCGCGGCAGCAACACCGTGGCGCCGAGGTAGATGGGACGTCCCCACCAGGCGGTGAGCAGCTTGCTCTGAATCTTGATGTGCTTGACCCACTTCGTATCCGGCGGCAGATCCATCGGGGGGAGCGCGCGCGTGAGCTCGAGCCGGATCGTGTCGGATCGGGCCGGATCGAGATGCACCTTGCGGACCGCGCTCACCAGATTCCCCGGCGACTTGTTGAACTGCTGGCCTTCCCATTGATCGTCGTGCAGCCACAGCGTATGTCCGTCCGCGCGGTGGAACTCCGAGTACACGTTGAGCAACGCCTGCACGTAGTAGTCGCCCGCGGGGATCTCCTTCAGGCTCGCTACCGGATAGCCGAGGGTGGTGCCGTCGATCACCCCGGGCGTGCCGGGCGCGAGCTGCGCCACGTCCACGCCGAAGAAGGGGGTGCAGTCGCTCTCGTGTCGCACCTGGAGGCGTGGCTCGACGTCGTCATGCCGCGTCACGAATACGTACATGCGTCCGGTTACCGGCGCGCCGCGCGGCGTCGTCGGCACGGTGATCTCCACGCGTGGGCCCTGCGAGCCTTGCGCGCCTGCGGGGGAAGCCAATGCGGCGGCGGTGATGAGCGAGGGGACAGTAGCGAAACGCAACGGACGATCCTGAAGAAGGCGGGCTAGAGTGGCCTCAAACGGGAGGGTCCGCAAGAGCGGGAGGCACCAAGATACCCGGCTCGCTGCCGCGCACCCGGACGTACGCCCGGTACCCGCATCCGCACGATTCGGTCGTGCGACCGTGCCGATCGGTCCCGAACACGAGACGCTCGGCGCATTGGGGGCAGCGGGGCGGCCCGCCGTCCTTGACGAGGCCCGTCCGCGCCAGCGCCCGGTTCACTTGTACCGGTAGGTGATGCGCCCGCGCGTGAGGTCGTAAGGGGACACTGCGAGCGTGACCCGATCGCCGGCGAGCACCCGGATGCGGAAGCGGCGCATCTTGCCGGCGATGGTCGCGAGCACGTAGTGACCGTTCTCGAGCAGGACGCGGAACGTGGTGTTGGGGAGCACCTGCTCGACGGTGCCGTTGATCTCGATCGCTTCTTCCTTCGCCATCGGTCCGCCCGCGTGAAGGGGAAACGAAAAGGCGGGACCGGCGCATTGGCCAAGCCCCGCCTTGACGTGCTACGCACGTCGAAGGCTAGCGGTCGGTCCCAGGGAAGTCAAACAGGAAGTTATCTTGGACGTCATTCAGCGGAAGGAGAAGCCCGATGGCGCAAAGCGATCAGGACCGGCGGGTCGACTATATCGAATTCGGCGCGACCGACGTGGGCCGTACCAGGACATTCTATGAGCAGGTGTTCGGGTGGCGGTTCCAGGATTACGGACCGGACTACACGAGCTTCCAGGATGGTCGTCTGAGCGGCGGCTTCACGAAGGACGCCCCCGTCCGGCCCGCCAATCCACTCGTGGTGATCTACGCCGTCCAGCTCGAAGCGATGGAAGCGAAGATCGAGCAGGCGGGCGGGAAGATCGTCCGCAAGACCTACCCGTTCCCGGGCGGCCGCCGATTCCACTTCACCGATCCCAGCGGTAACGAGCTAGCGGTGTGGACGGACAAGTAGGCCGGTCCCTCACCCGCTCGCGCCGGCGTATCGCCTGATCGCCGCGCGCCACAACGCGCGCGCCAAAACGAACGCCAGCGCCGCGACCAGAGCGGCCGCGAGCGCGACCTCCGGCCGCAGCCGGCCCGTGAGCGCCGACGCCGGGATGGTCGTGGTCCACGCGATCGGGATCAGGTACACGAACAGGAACCGCAACGCTCCCGGGTACGCCGAGACGGGGTAGCGCGCGCCCTCGTACACCGCGTCGAACAGGACGGCGATGTTCTCGACCGACACGAACCAGAACGCCAGGCTCATCAGCACGACCCAGATGGCGTAGACGACGACGGCGGCAGACGCAAGCGCCAAGGCGAAAGCCACAAGCTGCGCCGCCGAGGGTATGCGCCCCAGGCGCGTGAGCGCATAGCCCGCCAGTGCGAGCCCCAGCACGACGTCTGCGAAGCGCCAAATGTCGAGCCGGCGGAACGAGACGAAGCCCTGGGCGTCCACCGGCTTCACGAGCACCAGATCCAGGTCACCGCTGCGCACCTCGCCGGCCAGCTGGCCGATTCCCGGCCGCAGCACCGCCTCGATCACTCCGCTGAGCGCGTTGAAGACGCCGAGTAGCACCACGATCTCCCAATAGTCCCAGCCGCCGAGGCTGGTAGTGTGGTGAAAGAAGAGAGAGAGCGTGAGCAGTGCGGTCGCCATGGAGAACAGGGTGCCCAGCACGCTCGCCACGAAGTTGGCGCGGTACTGGAGCTCCTCGGCGAGGTTCAGGCGCCAGAAGGCGCCGAGCAGGGGGATCCAGCGCCCCCTCATCCGCCCACCGCGCCGTACTTACGAATGCCCCGGCTCCACGCGATCCGGTACGCCACGATCCAAATGCCCAGCCAAACGACCTGTGAGGCGAGCCCGCGCACGATCGCCTCGGCGCCGTGCACCGCGCCCGTGAGGAGGTCCACCGGGAAGGCCAGCATCGAACGAAACCACAGGGCTCCCGCGACACCGGCCACCGCCGGCGGCAGCAACGCCAGCGGCGCGATGCGGCCCGCGAGGAACAGGGACACCCCCGCGTGCAACTCCATGATCGCGGTGGCGCGCGTCGTCCAGAACGCCAGCAGGCCCGTGGTGAAGCTGATGAAGAACCGCATCGCCGCCGCGAGCAGCACGGCCACGAGCGTGAGCGCCCACCGACCGGGATCGAGCGGCAGGCGCACCGCGGGCCACGCCGCGGCGACGACCAGCCAGACCACGAGGATCACGCTCGCGGTGCGTGCCTTGTACGCGACGTTCTCCGCCACGGCCTCGTGTGCCGGGTGCAGCGGCCGGGCCAGGCGGTAGTTGAGCTCGCCGTCGCGGATCCAGCGGTCCAGATACCAGGAATCCCAGGCGATCGTCAGCTGGTTGATGAGCATGACGGCGAAGAAGTAACGGGCGAAGTCGGCGCGCGCGTACCCGGCGACCGAGCCGTCGCCCGCGATCGCCCACCAGATGCCGAGCGCGATCGCCGGCTCGGTCACGCCCCACAGCAACCAGAGCACGATGGACGCGCGATACTGAAGGTCGACCAGCCAGGCGTTGCGAATCAACGCCGCGTACCGCTTGATCACTGCTCCTCCTCCATGCCGCGCGCGAACGCCACCCGGATCACTTGCTCGATCGGCGGATCCTCGATCGACAGATCGGCTACGGGGAATGCGGCCAGGAGGCGGGCGCTCGTCGCGGGCGCGTCCTCGCGCCGGACCTCGAGCACCGCGTTCGGAAAATGGAAGCTCTTCACTTCGCCGAACGCGGCCAGCGCCTCCGCGGTGACGTGATGGCCGTCGCCGCCGTCTCCTCCGAGCACCAGCTCGATCCGCTTGGTGCGCGCGATCCGCGCCACCAGGACGTCGAGCGCTCCGTCGTACAGCAGGCGGCCGCGGTTGATCATCAGCACCCGCGACGCGAGGGCGGTCACGTCCTGCATGTAATGCGACGTGAGCAGCACCGTCGCGCCGTGCCGGTCGCGGTACTCGATGAGGAACCGGCGGATCGCCTCCTGGGCGGTTACGTCGAGCCCCAGCGTGGGCTCGTCGAGAAACAGCAGCGGCGGGCGATGCAGCAGGGACGCCACGAGCTCGCATTTCATGCGCTCGCCCAGCGAGAGCTGGCGCACCGGCTTCTGGAGCACCTCGCCCAGGTCGAGCAGGGTCACGAGCTCGGCCAGGCGCGCGCGATAGTCCACCTCCGGGATGTCGTAGATCGCGCGGTTGAGCAGGAACGTCTCCTCCGGAGGGAGATCCCACACGAGCTGCTGCCGGTTGCCGAGCACGAGGGCGATGCGCCGCTTGAACGGCGGCCCGCCGGTCCAGGGCACGAACCCCGCCGCCTCGACCCGCCCGCTGGTCGGGTACAGCAGCCCGGCGAGCATCTTGAGCGTCGTGGTCTTGCCCGCGCCGTTCGGACCGAGGAACGCGACGATCTCGCCCGGCTCGATGCGGAACGTCACGTCGCGCACGGCGAGCACGTCGCGATAGCGCGGCCGGAACAGCGCCCGCACGGCTCCGCGCAGTCCCGGATCGCGCACCTTGACCTGAAAGGTCTTACTGAGTCCCTCTGCCGCGACGATGGATGTCATGCGTGTGGAGGAAATCTACCAGGGTTCTGGATAGACCTACGGGCAGGGGCTACATTCCCGGCATCTTGACCATCTCCCGTCTGCTTGCCGACCGCCGCCACGGCGTCGACCGGCGTGCCGAACCGCGGCGCCTGGCCCTGGTCGTAGCGTCGCGCGAGCGCCGCCGCGTGGTCGACCGGCGTCGCGGCGCCGAGCGGCGCAGCACCCTGGAGCGCCGCGGCCGCCCGCCGCGCGATCCTTCCCTGGAAGGACCGGGCGAGCACGTCCGGAACGCGTTGCAGCTGCTCGCACAGGTGCCGTTCGACGGCGAGTCGGTGTTCGCCGCCGCGGTGGCTCGGCTGCGGCGCGCGCTGGAGCTCCTCGAAAAACGGAACTAGCGGTGTACCGGATCCTCCGAGCCACCGCCGCCGACGCGGGCGCTCTCGCGCGCCATCGGGCCGAGATGTTCCGCGACATGGGGGAGCTGCCGGCCGGCCTGTACGATACCCTGATCGACGCCGCGCGAGCGTACCTCACTCAGGCCGTCACGGACGGCCGCTACGTGGGCTGGGTCGCGCAGCTGGACGCCGGATCAAGAGAAATCATCGGCGGCGCCGGACTTCAGCTGAGGGAACTGTTGCCCCGACCCGACGTCGCCCGCGAGCGGCTGGTCCGCGGGCCGCAAGGGTTGATCGTCAACGTGTACACCGAGCGGGCGTGGCGGCGCAAAGGAGTCGCCGACGCGTTGATGCGGGAGCTGCTGCAGTGGTGCCGCGGGCACGGGATCGAGAGCGTAGTGCTGCACGCGTCGGACGACGGGCGACCGCTGTACGAAAAGCTGGGGTTCCGACCCACGAACGAGATGCGGTACGACGGCGGTGCCTGAGCTCAGCCTCCCTGGCAGGTCCGGGCGAATTCGCGACGCGTGGCGCCGGGGTCGTTGATGGTCTTGTAGAACTTGTCGTAGTACTCGAGGGCCTGCGCGATGCGCTTGGGTTCGAGTCCCTCGCTCTCGAGACCGCGGTACAACGCGTAAATCGCCTCTTTCTGTGCATTGAACTTCGCGAACACGGGCGCCAGCTCCTCGGGCCGGCGGCATACGGCGCGATAGATGCGCTGGCGCACGGTGGCGGTGCCGAGGCTCGGGTCGGGTTGGGCGTAGGGAGGCATGATGACCCCCGCCCAGTCGAAGTCGTAGGGGACCGGATAGATGACCCCTGTCGAATCGCCGATGAGCACGATGTTGTGCAGCGCAGACACCGCCCAGTCGGTGTTGCCGATCATGTACTGGAACACCGCCACCAGTGTCATCTGCTCGGGGTCCACGTCGAGCTGGGACACGCCCTTTTGCTCGAGCACCTTGGCCTTGTTGCGCCGCGCCATCCGGTCGTCGTCCTCGACGAACAACGCGTAGCGCATCTCAGGCTGGTTCTTGCCCTTGGCGTCCACATACGTGACGCGCGCGAGTCGTGCCCGAAAGCTTCGCTCGGTCAGCAAATTGTAGACACGGTAGATCAGGTACTCTTCGAGCAGATAGTTCGCGTTTCCGCGACCGCCGCGGCACTGCACCGTGAGCTTGAGGCTCGAGCCCGCGTGGCCGAAAACGGTGTGCGCCGTCTGTGCCTTGTCGAACACGACTTTGAGCGGCGGATACTGACAGATCTTGAGCCGGAAGTGACCGCGCGTGCGAAGCTTCACATCGAACCTGACCGAGTCGCCCGTGGGCGGGGCGTAGGAGAGAACGCCCGGTTGGTCCTTCTTCTCAGTTCCGCGCTGCTTGCTGACGGCCCCGAAGTCCGCCGTCAGCGTGAGCGCGAGCGGCTCCGCCGCGTCGAACAGCCGAGGGACCTTCGGCTCGGTCGAGTCGGGCGGCTCTTGGCCGACCGCTTGCGCCTCGAGCATCGCGCCCGCGTGGGGTGCGGCGCAGATTGCCGCCAGGGCGGTGAGCGCGGCCCCACGCCCCCAGCGGTGCTTCACCCGGTCTAGACTCACGCAGCAAGTCTACGTGTCTGCATATTCCCTTCAAGGGGAGGGGGAAGCGCGCATGACCCGAATGACGGTGTTGACCATGCTCGCGGCCCTGCCGGTCGGGGCTGCCGCGCAGCGCGGTGACTGGCCCATGCCGGCCAGGGACTATGCGGCTAGGCGCTACAGCGACCTGAGCGAGATCACGGGCGCCAACGCCGCTCGGCTCCGCCCAGTCTGGACCTTCTCGACCGGGGTGCTGGGTGGGCACGAGGGTCAGCCGCTCGTGGTCGACAACACGATGTACGTCGTCACGCCGTACCCGAACGTCCTCTACGCCTTCGACCTCACCCGCGAGGGCTACCCGCTCAAGTGGAAGTATCGCCCGGCGGTGGACCCCAACGCCCTGGGCATCGCCTGTTGCGATGCGATCAACCGCGGCGCCTTCTACGCCGACGGCAAGATCGTGTACAACCTGCTGGATGGGCACACCGTCGCCGTCGCCGCGGCGACGGGCAAGGAGCTGTGGAAGACCAGGATCGCGGATCTCGCTCAGGGCGAGACCACGCCCGTCGCTCCCCTGGTCGTGAAGCATCGGGTCATTGTCGGCGCGTCGGGCGGCGAGTTCGGCATCCACGGCTGGCTCAAGGGACTCGATCTCGAGACGGGCCGGATCGTTTGGACCGCCTACAACATCGGCCCCGACAGCGAGGTGCTGGCGAAAGTGGGGACGTTCCAGCCGTTCTACGATCGCGGCGCCGACCTGGCGCTCACGACGTGGCCCGCCGACGTATGGAAGAACGGCGGCGCGCCGGTGTGGGGATGGATGTCCTACGATCCCAGCCTCGACCTGCTGTACTACGGCACCGGCAATCCGGCGCCCTATAACCCCGAGCAGCGCGCCGGCGACAACAAATGGACGGCCAGCGTGCTGGCCCGCCGACCGGAGGACGGGACGCTGGTGTGGGCATACCAGTTCACGCCGCACGACAGCTGGGACTACGATGCGACCTCGGAGATGATCCTTGCCGATCTGTCCGTGAATGGCCGGCCACGGAAGGTCTTGGTCCATTTCGACAAGAACGGCTTTGCGTACACCATGGACCGAGCCACGGGTGAGGTGCTGGTAGCCCAGCCATTCGTGGACCTCAATTGGGCGAAGCGGGTGGACGTGGCCACCGGCCGCCCGGTGATCGATTCCACCAAACTGACGGGCGCCTCGCGCGGCAACGTCAAGGATGTCTGTCCGTCGCTGGAAGGCGGCAAGAGCCCGGCGTCGCCCGCGGCGTACTCACCGCGCACGGGGCTCTTCTACCTCGCCACCAACAACATGTGCATGGACTACCAGGCGACGCGGGCCACCCGCATCGCCGGCACACCGTTCATCGGCGCGAACACTCCCTACCACGCTGGTCGCGGCGGGCAGCTCGGCGCGTTCATCGCCTGGGATGCGGGCGCCGGGAAGAAGGTGTGGCAAACGACGGAGCGGTACCCCGTCTGGAGCGGCGCCCTCGTCACCGCGGGCGATGTCGCGTTCTACGGCACGCTGGACGGCTGGTTCAAGGCGGCGGACGCGAAGACCGGCAAGGTCCTGTGGCAGTTCAAGGTCGGATCGGGAGTGGTGGGCAACCCGATTACCTACACGGGACCGGACGGCAAGCAGTACGTGGCGGTGTACGCCGGGATCGGCGGCGACTGGTTCCTGCTGGCGGGGGACGTCCGGTCGGATGACCCGGCGGATGTGCGGCCGCCGGCGGACTTCATGTCGGACATCGCCCGGCACACCAGCCAGGGAGGCATCGTGTGGATCTTCGCCCTGTAGTCGCCCTGCTGCTCGTGACCGCGGCGTGCCGCGGACGCGAAGCCGCGCGACCTTCCGGGGCTGCGCGACTGGAAGCGCGCGTCTTGGCGGGCGGCGTGGCGCCGCCGGCGGCCGCCCCGCAGGCGGACAAGAATCCATTCAGAGGAGACCGGCAGTCGGCGGCGGAGGGCGAGCGGACGTTCGGCGTGATGAACTGCGACGGCTGTCACGGCGGCGGGGCCGTGGGTTGGGTGGGCCCCAGCCTGCGCGACGGCCGCTGGCGCTACGGGGGCTCCGACGCGGAGATCTTCCAGTCGATTTGTTACGGCCAGCCGCACGGCATGCCGGCGTACGGTGGCCTGCTGCCACCCGATGCGATCTGGAAACTCGTGACCTATCTCCAGTCGCTCGAGCCGCCCGCGAACGTGCCCACGCAGTCGTGGAGGTAGCCATGCGATGGCTGGGCGGGGTGCTGGGCGCCGTGCTGCTCGCCACGGTGCTGTGGGATGCGTTCGAGACGATCATTCTGCCGCGGCGGGTCAGCGGGAGGATCCGGCTCACGAGGTTGTTCTACCGCTCGACGTGGATCCCGTGGCGCGCCACAGCTCGAGCTTTGTCAGGCCGTAGGCGTGACGTATTCCTCTCGATTTTCGGTCCACTCTCGTTGATTCTGCTGCTCGCCCTTTGGGCGGTTGGGAGCGTCCTTTCCTTCGGCCTGCTGCAATGGGCCGCCGGCTCGGCAATGAAGGTTGTGGGAGACGGGGGCGGAGCAGCGCCCGGCTTCTGGTCGGATGTGTACATGAGCGGCACGACGTTTTTCACGCTCGGCCTGGGCGACGTGGTCCCGCGCACCGCGCTCGCAAAGACGCTCACCGTGATCGAGGCCGGAACCGGCTTCGCGTTTCTCGCCGCGGTCATCGGATACTTCCCGGTGATCTATCAGGCGTTCTCGCGGCGCGAGGTGGCCATCTCGCTGCTCGATGCCCGCGCCGGCTCTCCGCCGAGCGCGTCAGAGCTGTTGTGGCGGCACCGCGGCGACCCGGGCACGGCGGCGCTCATCGACCTGCTGCGCGACTGGGAGCGCTGGGCGGCCGACGTGCTCGAGAGCCACCTCTCCTACCCTCCGCTCGCCTATTTCCGGTCGCAGCACTACAACGAGTCGTGGCTCGCCGCACTCACTACGATCCTCGACGCGAGCGCGGTGGTGATGATCGGCCTCGAGGGATGGTGCGCGCGGCAGGCAGAGCTGACGTTCGCCATGGCGCGTCATGCGGTGGTGGACCTGGCGCAGGTGTTCAGCACGCCCCCCGAGCGGGCGCAGCAGCGCTTGTCCTCTGAACAGCTGGCGCGGCTGCGGGAGCGCCTGGCGGCGGGCGGCGTCAGTCTGCGGGACCGGCCCGACTTCGAGGAGCGGCTCACCGAGCTGCGCCGCATGTACGAGCCCTACGTCGTCGCGCTGGCGCATTACCTCGCGGTGCCTTTGCCGCCGTGGGTGCGCGAGGTCGAACGCCCCGACAATTGGCAGACGAGCGCCTGGGACCGGGTGGTCAAGCTACCGGCCCGGGGACGGGCGGCGAGTAGTGAGGAGGAGCACTTCTGACTTCCGGTCACCCTGGGCTTGCGCCTGTGACCCAATGACGGATGTAGGGGCGCAGCATGCTGCGCCCCTACTTCACGGCGGCGTGCTCCCGATGCGCACTCCGACCTCGTCGAGGTGGTTCAGAAGGTCGGCGGGATCCTGGTACACGCGGTATGCCCCCGCGCGCTCGAGCTCTTCCTCTCCGTAACCACCCGACAGGAGTCCCACGCCGAGCGCGCGGGCGCGGCGCGCCGCGAGCAGGTCCCACACGCTGTCCCCGACCACCACCGACTCGTCGATCGGGACCCCCAGCCGCTCGGCGCCCGCGAGGAACAAGTCGGGATCGGGCTTGGCGTGCTCCACCTGGTCGCGGGTCACGATCGGCACGCCGGCGGGAATGCCCAGCATATCGAGGTTGGGCTTGGCGCTCTCCATTCGCCCGCTGGTGCCGATCGCCCACGGGACGCCCACCTTCGTCAGGTAGGCGAGCAGCTCGCGTGCGCCCGGCAGGGGACGCACCTGTGAGACCTGGCGGGCGTA